>Ga0209639_1000500_pt1 | contig 54861 bp, 42 predicted proteins | sample EPASupsiteHSE605_FD_187268 | JGI IMG/M metagenome (GOLD analysis project Ga0209639, IMG submission 187268) | Bioremediated contaminated groundwater from EPA Superfund site, New Mexico - Sample HSE6-05 (SPAdes) (version 2) | ecosystem: Environmental > Aquatic > Deep subsurface > Groundwater >... | reverse complement strand
CTGAACTCAGCCAACTGTACTCACCCTCATTATCCGTTTCGGCGGCCACGAAGCAGTTGCTCCGCTGGATGGAAAGACACCCCAATCTGATACCCCGTCTGCAGGCAGACGGTTGGAAAAAAGGACAACGACGCTTTAGTCCCAAACAGATTTCGGTTATGTTCGATTGCCTGGGGGCTCCCTAATTTTCCAAATTCAAAAAGCATGTTGTTAGTGAGCCGTTCCATCGGGAACGACCGGTATGTTGATTGCAGAGACTAGAACCTAACTTAAAAAATCATCCCACCGTTGTAGCTTGCTCGAGATTATATCTTTGACTTTTCAAAGATATATCTTTCATCGTCGATAATTATATCTTTCGAAACCCAAAGATATATGAACGACTAGCCACGCTTTTGTCTTTTTTTTAAAACTAACATAATTATTAAATCAATAGAACTATAAGTTATTTCACAAACATTATGGCTGAAAAATCTAATCACAAAGTAATAAAAGAGGTCGAAATGATAAAAATTATATGCGGGAGCAGTAAGAAGCGTTTTAGTGAATTTAAGGCCGGTTTAGAGAACCTAAAGTCACAAGAAGAAAGGATGATTTATGTGATGAAATTAGTCTCGTTTCTGGCTGATCCTGTTGCGGCAAAAGCCAACAAACTGGAGAGCTTTGCAAAGTCTTTTTTTGAGGAATACGGACCCCTTATTGCACAGTGGTTGCAAGAGCAGCATACCCGGTCCCAAAAGATAGCTATCAGCAAGGATAACAAGGAGATAACCATCGGCATATTCCGCACATTATTCGATATGAATCTATTTGGTGACGCCTCGGAAACAGTGGTTGCGGACATGATAAAACGGACCTTCGATTTTGGAGATATCAACCGGTATTTACTGCGTGATTTCCGACAGTCCAAAGGCATAAGTAAATCAAAAACTATGGGGCATATTGAGCGGTTTTTGGTCGTTAAAAAAAGTGCGTAAAAAAAAAGTGTTCTGGAAAGTTAAAACGCATATCGTTCAGATATACAGCAATTTACAAAAACCCATTTTCCAAAGATGGATTTGGTGGTAAAGAAGCATTGTTTTTTCTTTGCCATCGGTTATGGGGAATGAGTCACGGCGGTGGCTTAATGAAACCTTTTAAGGGGGGGATTATTATAAGTAGATATTTATTCTAATATATATAGGAAAGGCGGTTCCGGCGATGGTTCCAAAACCTCTCGAAACCCGCTTCAATACAGAGTTTAGATATATCCCGGAATTGAACCGTTAATTATAGGACTAAAAATGATAAACTTACAATCTTTAAAACTGGATTATGAAAAAAAGTATGTTGATAAAGAATTTTACGTTACAAAACCTGATAAAGCAGGGTTACATACGGGTACCCCGAAAAGTATTCGAACTGCACTACAGCGGCGATCCCGAGGCAAAGATGCTTGCCGAACTGTACCTGTACCTCTATTCGCAGAGTTATTTCAAAACAGGCCATGTGGAAAAAAACGGGCTACCACTTACTTGCGAAAGAGGGCAGATTATCTGTTCGCAGGCCGAAATGGCTCAGGTTGTAGGGTGTACAAAGAAAATGACGGTCGCCCTGCTGGAGGAACTTAAGGAATTGGACCTGATAGAGGTGGAAATAATAGAACGTATTTCGCACATCGGAATTCTTTACTACGATAAACTTGCCGGTATGCCCCAGGAACTTAAGCCCCAGCTTACCGAAAAAGAAAAGAAGCGGTTGCGCGAAAAGGAGCTTGCCAAACAGGCAGCCAAAGAGAACGGCACTGCCAATGAGGAAAATTCTACCCGGATGAGTTACAAAGACTACGGGCCTTCTCAATATATGAAAAATCCTACTAATCAATCTAATACAGAATATAATGGAAGTAACAACTGATGTTTCGTACTGCGAAAAAGCAGTAATTGGTTCGGTGTTTGCCGATGCGGCAGTAATGGCTACGGTTACCGAGCTTGTGGCGCCGCACATGTTTCAGGATGCGCAGCTGGAGCTGATTTACAAGGCGATGTTATCGCTCTTTAACAAGGGAATTGGTACCGATCCGCTGCTGATAGACCGGGAGATGAAGCTGCTGGATGCCGAATTGTATCTTAAGATGAACGGATTAAACTGGGATCCGGAGTTGTTTACCTGTGTGCTGGATTCGACCAATGCCGCCGAGTATGCCCGGATGGTAAAGGACGAGTACATGAGGCGTAGGTTTTCGGCGCTGTTTCTCTTGCTGATGTCTGCGCTGAACGATACATCGAAGGATATCAACACCATCATGGGTATGATGTACAAAGGCGTGGACGAGCTGTTTAACGAGGATGCCACGGGCGATAGGGCCCGTCCGATCCAGGAGCTGGTTCAGTATAACTTTGAGGACTTCCGGAAGAACCGCGAAGAGGGGTTACTGAGTCGTGCTATTCCGTCGGGATTTGCGGAGTTCGACGAGCTTACGGGCGGTGGGTTCTTTCCCAGCGAGATTTACACCATGGCGGCCCGTCCCTCCGAAGGAAAGTCGATGATTACCCTGCATTTGCTTAAAGAGATTGCCCAAAAAGGGCATTATGTAAGGTTGGTGAATCATGAAATGGCGGATTACGATACGGCCAACCGGTTGATTGGTATGCTTACGAATGTGCATCCCGATTCGCTGCGCAAAGGGGTGCTTACCGAAGCGGAGGAGCAGCAGGTGCAGGATCTTATCCAGGGAAACCTGAAGGAGGTGAAAATGGATGTTCGCTTTATGGGAAATGCCCGCATGGAAACGATTATTACCGAAACCATGCTGGCCTGCAAGCGGGGCAAGTGCGATATGCTGGCTATCGATTACCTGCAGATGATAGACGCGCCAACGGATAACAAAGATACGCAGGATACGGCTATCGGGAAGAATATCAACGCCCTGAAGGCGCTGGCGGTAAAGTGTAAGATTCCCATCATCGTAGTTTCGCAGATGAACCGCGAGATCGAGCGACGGGGCGACAAATACAAGCTTCCGCTGTTGTCGGATTTGCGTAACTCGGGGGTGATTGAGCAGACATCGGATTTGGTAACGTTCCTGTATCGCCCGGATCGTGTTGGCTATACCGAGGACGAGGACGGTTCGTCGCTGATCGGAGTTTCAAAGCTGATGGTACTTAAAAACCGTAACGGAGGAACAGGTCATGCACGCTTCCGCCACAACAAAACCTTTACTAAACTGTGGGATTACATCCCTTTTCTAAACAAAAAGAAATAACACTTATACCATGAAAAATCATTCACCACAATCGCAATATATTGAAGATCACGTTAAACTTGAAACCGTTATGGGCTGGTACGCTCCGCTAACGGTAAACCACAACGGCAAGGCCTTAATCCATTGTCCCTTTCATGCGGACAAACACCCGTCCATGCATGTAAATACAAACAAAGGAAAGTGGGCCTGCTATGTATGCAACAAAGGCGGCGACGCCATCTCATTCGTAATGGAAAAGGAGAATTGCTCGTTCCGCGAGACCCTGAACCTGATCTGCTCCCGCCACGGCGGGCCGGCAGCGGGTTATAATAAACCAGTTGCCAGTAACGGGAAGCCTGTTGCAAAGAGTAAGAGCCTAACAAACAGCTCCCCGGCTATTGCCAGTAACGGGAATCCTATTGCCAACAGCAACCACGAGAACAACGAAAATTCGGATCTATCCAACGGTTTCCCGGAGGGTGCTGTCGCAAGTCAGGAGAACATGGACACGGATATGAGCAACAGCATTCCATTGAGCGCAATCTCTTTCCGGGAGAACGATTCATCAGATTCAGCTGCTTCTACTCAGCATAATCAATCTGGTTCATCTCAAGAGAATAACGCCGGTTGCACTGCTAAGGGTATAACTGGTTGCTCTGAAGTTATTACTCTTGATAATAACGGGGACGGTTCGACTAATAACAGTTTAGAGGACGAAGGTTTCTTTGCTCCGCTAAGTTCTTCAACTCAACCAGGGCAATCTTCGGAAATAACGCAGCCCAAAGCACCCGAGGCAACACCGGCACAGCTCCAGGCTATGGTGGATGAAAATGTAAGCTTTACGAAAACATGGTACGGATATGAGCCGGACTGTCCCGAACTTTGTCAGGCCTATGTGGATTTTGGCGTGGGGTTGGTGCCCCTGTATCCTTCCCGTGGATTTGCTCAGTTCCGGGGGCGTATAGCTTTTCCTATCCACAACGAAAGGGGAACATTGGTTGGCTTTACTTGCAGGTCCGCTCTAAAAGACGAATCTTCGGCAAGCGGCAAGGTGGCAAAGTACATCAACAGTGCCAACAGCGCATTGTACAACAAGAGCAAGGTGATTTACGGATTGTACCAGGCAACTGAATCCATCCGGCGAGAAGGATACGTGGATATTGTGGAGGGCCCAAAGGATTGCATTGCCATGCACGCCGCCGGCAATACAAACACGGTTGCCTTGTGCGGATCGGCACTATCCGACGCGCAAATTGAGTTACTAAAACAATACACCCGCCGTGTATCGTTGGTACTCGACAACGACGCAGCCGGACAAAAAGCCGCCTCCCGTATCGCCTCCCAGTTACTAAAAGCAGGTATCTCCGTAATGAACTGCCAACTCCCCGATGGCGAAGACCCCGACTCCCTGTTCCGCAAACTCGGTAAAGAAGCCTTCCGCTCCATCTACCGCGAATGCACCTGCAACAATTATAGAATTAAATATGCAGACAATCAGCCGGAAGCAACTTTGGCAGAAAGAAGTGGCGCAAATAACAGTGCCGATCCCCTTAATAATGGCGGTAACGGACAAAGTCCCAACCCGGAAAAGGAAGTTGGTAACATGCCAAGTTCTCTTACAGGTAAGGGCATCGGCAACGAAGGCCAAGGCGAAACAGGAGCCGAAGGTATTGCTGGAAACGGCCGACTGGTTGAAGTAACCCTTTTGCCGGAATTCGAAAAGGTGGCCCATCTGTTTACAGACGAAGAGTTGGATATCCTGCAATACAACAAGCAAAACCAACACGAACGCCCTCGTTTAGAAAGCATGGAGCTGCAGTTGCGAAGGGAAGTAGATAACATAATGCGCGTACTGTTTTATACATCGAACGGCGAAGCCCGCGCCGAAGTATTAAAGCACCTTGCAAACACCAACCAACGCCTCCGAATAATAGCCAACGAGCTTGGTCGCCCAAACACTATGTTTGGTATAAAGAAAGAAGGCGATAAGTAAAAAATAAACCAAAGCACCGGTCGGGAAGAAATCCAATTAACACCCGGAATCTATAACACCCCGACCGGTTGCCTTTGGGAAATTCAATCTTTTTTAGAAATTACTAAAATATAAGAAGGCTGTGTATTTAATTTTTTATCTTTGTAACATAAAGTATTCTTTGAAGAAAGCAGTATGATAAATTTAGTTGCGTAGTACTCGCCTAAATTTATTAACGAATTTAAAAATAGTCATTGTATATATGAACCTAAAAAGTATTGAATTACAAAATTTTCGTTGTTACGAGAACTTAAAGATAGAGCTAGATAAAAGCTTCAATATAATTGTAGGTATAAATGGAACTGGTAAAACAGCCATCTTAGAAGCAGCTCGTATTGCTATTGGTTCATTATATAGTGAGGTCGACAAAATTGAGAACAAAATATCAAGTCCTAGTATAGCAACTGACGACGTTCGATTAAATAACGGAGAACGACAATATGAGGTACACATTAAGGCTGAAGCTTATGTTTCTGAGTACATTCACCCGTCCATTTATAAGGAAGAACCAATTATATGGGAAAGAACTTTAGAAAAACATGGAGGAAATACCAAATATGTAAATGCTACCGAGATAAAAGCTGTTTCTAAAATAATTCAAAGGATTGTAAGAAACGGAGAAGAAAAAAATATTCCGTTAATTGCCTACTATTCAACAGATCGCTACAAAAAAGAAAAAAAGAATACCGGATTAGATGCTGATGGGAGCCGATTAAGAGGTTATTATAATTCTCTTGACGCATTAACTAACGTTTGGTTCTTTCTAAATATATACAAGACCGAAACTTTGTGGGAATTGCAACAAGGTCAAAAATCTGTTTTACTTGAAGTCGTGAATAAAGCAGTAATGGCATGTATCAATGATTGCGCAAGAATTTACCATGATGTCAAAAAGGATGAACTGACTATTGAACTTAAAGACAATCACGAATCCATCCCATTTCACATGCTATCTGACGGAGTAAGAAGTACGCTTGCAATGGTTATGGAAATTGCATTTCGGTGCTTTTTGCTTAATCCACATTTGGGCGAACATGCATCAATAGAAACTACTGGTATAGTATTGATTGATGAAATAGATTTGCATCTTCATCCTGCTTGGCAAAAAAAGATAATAGGAGATTTAAGAACAGCTTTTCCTGCGTTACAATTTATAGTATCGACACACGCTCCTTTAGTAATCGGCTCATTAAAAGATGGAAAGATATTTAACATCTCTGAAAAACAAGCTTTTGATTTTCCAATTCAATATGGTAAAGACGCTAATTCGATATTAAATGAAATGCATACGGCAGAAATGCCTGATGAAATTAAAGAAAAAATCGAAGAATACTTCATATTAATCGAAAGTGGAAGAGGAAAAACAAGTAAAGCGGATGAATTGCGGACAGAACTTGAAGAACTTTTAAGTAAAGGTCATAGTGAGTTGCAGAGAGCAGACATGATGTTAAATTTCTTTTAATATTATTTTACTTGATGAGATATATTAAGAAGAAAATTAATTCAAAAGCATCCATTTTATTACTAAGCTGGATAAAAGAACGAAAAAAAGCAAAACAGTCTATTTTATATATAGATTTTGATAAAAAAGAAGAATTAAACGGCTACCTAAGATCCGAACAAAAAGGAATATGTTGTTATTGCCAACAACCAATTACTCATTTTCAGAAGGACAATAATGAAGGTAGCCACAATGAACATTTTTTACCGGAAAATGGGATTAATGGGCGACCAGATTTACAGATGGAGTACATGAATATTTATGCATCATGTAATTATTCCAAAGGAAAGAAACCTTCAGATCAACATTGTGGGGAAGCAAAACATGACTCAATGATTGTTACTGATTTTTTACAAAAAGTAAGTTGTCACAGTTATTTTAAATATAATACAATTGGAGAAATAGTACCCTCATGCCCGTTTCAGACTATAAAAGATTGTGAAATAAATCATAGTAAATTAACCCCTATACAACAAGAGGCTTTTAAAACAATCAAAATCCTAAATCTCAACCAGGCCAGCCTTGTATTATTAAGAAAAAAGGACCAAACGGAATTATTTAAAATACTTAATACATTGAGTAAAGACCAAGTAAATGCTCAGATACAGAAATTGAATAATTTAGACACCTTTCCTAGATTTATTAATATGTTATTGTATTACATGAAACAAAAAAAGTAATTACACCTTATATTAGACAGCCTGGATGAGAACACAATCAAGCCAAATGACTGAATAAAATTAAGCCAAACGACTGAATAGAATCAAGCCAAATTACTGAATTCAGAAATTTATCTTATCTTTGTAACGTACATAGTAACTTTATACATATACATTTATATGGCAAAAGATAGGTATAAACCAAGAGTGATAGATCAGCTTCTCAACAGGAAATTGCGAGGTAAAGGTGCCGTATTAATAGAAGGTGCAAAATGGTGTGGTAAGACATCTACAGCAGAGCAACAGGCCAAAAGCATCATTTACATGTCCGACCCAAAACGTAGAGATCAATACCAGCTATTTGTAGATACCAATCCGGAGATGATATTAAATGGTGATACACCTCGTTTGATTGATGAATGGCAAGAAACTCCGAAACTGTGGGATCTGATACGGTTCGAGGTTGACCACCGTGAAGGTTTAGGACACTTCATTCTAACAGGTTCTGCTGTTCCAGCAAAGCGGGATGAGATTTTACATTCAGGCACAGGGCGCTTTGCCTGGCTAATTATGCGACCTATGAGCCTTTGGGAATCGGGCGACTCTAATGGTAGCGTAAGTTTACGCGAGCTGTTTGATTCACCTAAAAGTATGGCAGCAACTTGTGATTTAGACTTGAAAAGAATAGCTTTTCTTACTTGTAGAGGCGGTTGGCCACAAGCATCGCTTATGGGTGATGATAAAGACATTGCGCTGGATCAGGCTATTGATTATTACGATGCTGTAGTTAATTCTGATATTCAGCGGGTAGACGGTGTAGTCAGAGACCCGGAACGGGTAAAACGATTGATGCGCTCTTACGCCCGGTATCAAGGCAGTCAATCTTCTTTTGCTGAAATAGGCAAGGATATGACAGCCAATGAGCAAGGTGCATTAGACGAAAACACCATCAGTTCTTACCTCAATGCACTTAGAAAAATATTTGTGGTAGAGGATATGCGTGCCTGGAATCCGAACCTGCGTTCCAAGACGGCTATTCGTACTACGGATACCCGTTACTTCGTTGATCCATCAATCGCAACAGCAGCCCTTGGCCTGGGCCCTGATGACTTGATGCATGATTTGGAAACATTTGGTTTGATTTTTGAAACACTTTGTGTGCGTGATCTTCGTGTCTTTGCACAAGCACTTGATGGTGAAGTGTATCATTACCGGGACAAAACCGGACTGGAATGCGATGCCGTGGTTCATTTGCGCAATGGCAGCTATGGTCTTATCGAAATTAAGTTGGGTGGAGACAAATTAATTGAAGAAGGTTCTAAAACGCTGAATGCTCTTGCTTCAAAAATTGATACCACAAAAATGAAGAACCCTTCATTTCTTATGATACTTACAGCGGTAGGTGATTTTGCTTATCGACGCCAGGATGGTGTTTATGTAGTGCCTATTGGCTGTCTGAAAGATTAGGAAATTCTGCTATAAAAGAAAAAGGCATCGTAAGAAAATAAGATCTTACGATGCCTTGGTTATTAGTTGGGGGAAGGAAGTACCATGCTCCTTTTAGCCCATGATTCGTACTGCTTGACCATTGCAGCTACTTTGTCTGGATATGTTTCGGCCAGGTTATGTTGCTCGGAGCGGTCGGTGTTTAGATTGTACAATTCCCATTTGGCTTTGTTGCCAGGTTGTATAATTTTCCAGCCATCGTTACTCATCAACGCTTTCTCGTTAAAGTGTTCGAATCCGATAAACTCATGCCCTTTACGTTTGCCACTCTTCAGGATAGGTACCAGGCTCTTGCCCTCCATGGGAAGAATCGTGTTCCCATTATAGGAAGCAGGATAGTCGGCTTTAGCCAATTCCATGCTGGTAGCCATTACGTCAATAATATGACAAACCTCGTCCGTTACCGATCCCTTGGCTACTTTTATGCCCTTGGGCCAGTGAGCGATCATAGGGGTACAGATACCTCCTTCGTACATCTTGGCCTTCCAGAAACGGAAAGGTGTATTGGCCACATTCGCCCATTCCGGGCCTAAAGACGCAAAGGTAGTCTCCGGTCCCGGCATGGCTTCCTTGTTTCTCGGATAAACGATGGGCTTCCCGTCGCGCGTCATATCCGGACGGTCGTTATCTCCGGGTGAATAATCCTGGCAGACTTCCGGACTACATCCATTGTCGGACATAAACAGTATCAAGGTGTTATCCAACTGTCCGGTTTCTTCCAGCTCCTTTAGCACCTTTCCAATTCCCTGATCCATCCGGTCGATCATAGCGGCATGAACTGCCATGGCATGCGCATCCCACTCTCTGTCCGGATTGGATTCCCACTCCTTGGCCGACTGACGGTTCGAAAGGAAATCTGACTGATCCCTGAAGATGCCTAATTTTTTCATCCTCTCGTAGCGTGCGTCGCGAATAGCCTCCCAACCCACTTTGTACACATCTTCGTACTTCCTGATATCCTCTTCCAGGGCATGCAAAGGCCAGTGAGGAGAATGGTATGCCAGGTACATAAAGAATGGCTTTTCCGATTTGGTATACCTGTCTATATACGAAACCGCACTGTCTGACAATGCAATGGTACTGTAGAAATTATTCGGTACATCTTTTACCGGCTCTTCGCCATTTACCAGACTAAACGGATCGAAATAATCGACAACCCCATAGATGGTTCCGTAAAAGTTATCGAACCCGCGATGCGTCGGATAATTCTCCTTGGGAGCAAACTCATCGTGCTGCACCTGATGCGCCAGCCACTCTCTTTGGTCGGAACGTAAAGGAGTTTCGGCCACATGCCACTTTCCAATCATTCCCGTTTGATACCCATTTTGCTTCAAGGCTTCGGCAATTGTAACACCGTTATGGGTCATGGTACCTCTGTAACCCGGCAAATGATCGTCGAATGTCATTCGCCCGATTCCCGCCTGGTGCGGATAGAGACCCGTCAATAAAGAGGCCCTGGTTGGACAACTTCGTCCGGCGTTATAAAACCGGCTGAAACGCAATCCGTTTTGCGCCAGCCTATCCAGATTAGGCGTATGAATCTCGCCACCGTAGCAACCAAGATCCGAATACCCCAAATCGTCTGCAAGGATCAGAAGAATGTTCGGTTTTACTCTTTTTCCCTCCTCTGCATTTTTTCCCGTACCGCAGCTCACACCCGCCGTTAAGGCGAGTGCTGCAAGCGGCATTGATCTAAACATTTTTGTCATAATTAATCCCAACCTTCATTTTGAGTTAAATTTGCATTGAACTACCGAGAATTCCTCGGTAGTTGCTTCCCAAAGTTTTACTTTGTCAACAAGTTTTCTGTTCCCCATATTTCCAGTTCTCTAAATACGGAGGAGAGGCTTTTGCCCAGATCTGTAAGCGAGTATTCTACCCGTGGAGGTATTTCTTTGTATTGTTCTCGTACTATCAAGCCGTCCGATTCCAATTCTTTTAACTGTTCTGTAAGTACTTTTCGGGAAATATCGGGGATGCGGACAGCTATTTCGCCAAAGCGTCTTGTGCCGGACAATAGGGAGTATAGAATAATTGTTTTCCATTTTCCGCCAATTAACTCGATGGATGCTGTGACGGGACAGTTTATTTTTTTTCCTGACTTTATCATTATTGTTACCTTTTTGTTACTACTTTCTTTTAGGTTACCTTTTGGTAACCTGTTACAAATATAAACTATTGTTAGTTTCTTTGCGTAACAAATATAAGACAAGGTTTATTTCCTTTAGTGAGTTTTATACTATTTAACAATTTAAATAAGTAAAACCAGGGACATAACTGTTTTAATTTGAGATAGGAAGTTATTATAAAATGCAATTTCATCTATTTAATATACAAGATAATAGTAATCATAAAAAAAGAATTAAAATGAAAATCGGAGTAACAGGAGCAACCGGACAATTGGGGCGCATTGTAGTAGAAAAGCTAAAAGAAAAAGTGCCGGCTAATAACATTGTAGCATTAGTACGCAACCCGGAAAAGTGTTCGGCGATGGGCGTGGAAGCACGGGCGTTTGACTATAGCAAACCGGAGAGCTTAATAGCCTCTTTACATGGAATTGACACTCTTTTGTTGATATCAAGTAACGAAATAGGTCAGCGGTCGCAGCAACACGCCAACGTTATCAATGCAGCCAAGCAGGTTGGAATAAAGTGGATTATATATACAAGCCTGCTGCACGCAGATAGATCTTCGCTAAATCTGGCCGGCGAACATTTGGATACAGAAGCAGCCTTGAAGGCATCGGGCGTTCCTTACACTATATTACGTAACGGATGGTATACCGAGAATTATACGGGTTCACTGTCGGGAGCAATTGCCTCCGGAGCATTTATTGGGAGTGCCGGCAACGGAAAAATAGCATCGGCCGCCCGTGCTGATTTTGCGGAAGCTGCTGCGGTTGTAATTACAAGCGATGGTCATGTAAACAAGGTATACGAACTGGCAGGCGACGAGGCCTATACGTTGACAGAACTGGCTGCCGAAGTTTCCAGCCAAATTGGTAAAGTTTTGCCATATACTGATTTACCGGAGAGCGAATACGCCGGAATTCTTAAAAACATTGGTGTTCCTGAAGGATTTGCGGCTGCAATAGCCAGTTGGGATGTTGGTGCATCAAAAAATGATTTATTTGACGATGGTCATCAACTATCAAAACTTATAGGTCGGACTACTACTCCACTGTCCAAGGTTGTTGCAGAGGCATTGGCTCAATAATCCTCAGACTGAATTCTTTTCCCATTGGATGAATTAAATCTAACCATTTGAATTTATCCAATGGGTTAAATCATTTATTTCGTTTGTGAATCATCTAATTGCGATTCGTTGATTTTACGTAGTACTTTGCAAGGATTTCCAACAGCCAGGCTATTGGCTGGAATATTTTTTGTTACTACGCTTCCTGCTCCTATCACACTCCCATTCCCAATGGTGATTCCGGGTAAGATAATAACCCCTCCTCCAATCCAGCACCCATCTCCGATCGTTACCGGAAGAGCAAATGTACGACGGAAATATTGATTATTTTCGGGTGTACCGATGGGAAGCAGACGTTCATTTAGCTCTACCGGATGTGTTGCCGTATATATCTGTACATTGGGAGCTATCAGCACATTATTCCCTATTGTAATTTTATTGCAGTCTACGAACGTACATCCCGTATTTATGGTAACATTATTTCCAATATGGATATTACAACCATAATCGCAGACAAACAGATGGCCCACTGATACGCTTTCGCCAATACTGCCAAACATTTCTTTCAGCACTTCGTTTTTTTCCTCTTTCAAGTCGTAGGCCAATGCGTTGTATTTCATCAATAAATGGTGAGTCTTATTCTTCAACTCCAGAAAAACCTTGTCGTGACAATCGTACCACTCTCCGGCCAGACACTTCTCCATCTCTGTTTTCATAACACTTAAATTTAAAAAATCATTAGGCAATTATCGGTTCAAAGTATATGATAAAATATAAAATACATCATGGCGAAGTTAAACCCGGCATGTGCAAGAACGGCTCCCCAAATCGAATCACAAAATAGTTTGCATCGAAACAAGACCTGGCTAACAAAAAACATTGATAAAACCCAAATGGTAGCTGGAAGAGGTAAAAACTGCCAATTCCCCAAAATATAGACAATACCAAAGTGAGCCACATGAGTTAATGCAAACGCCAACGAATCAAAAACAGAGGCCCGCCATTCGCCGAATCTTGAAACAAAACTGCCGTGTACAATCCCTCTGTATAAAAATTCTTCTCCAATAGGACTAAATAACATACTTGGAATAGCAGCAATCCAAAAATAAATATGTCTTTCTGCTACTGGCATGGAAGCTCCTGCATTGTTTCCGCCTATATAAACGAAGGCATTTTCGATCGATTTATCAAACAGAAATAAAAAGAGGGAGAAAATTATCATGCAAGATACTATACCAGCGATAAAAGAAAGGCAAAGGAACCAATAATGATTGGGCTTCTTGATACCAATATATCTTCTGCCCGATTTAGATAGGAAAATAAACGGAACAAACCACATAGTAAGAAAAACCAGCATGACCATACTGTAATTCCTTGTCACATAAGATTGAAGCACAATTACAAATCGAGGTATTCCAAAGAACAGTATTAAAGCTAACCCAAACATCCAATTGTATTGCAAACGTTTTCCTAGATATTTTTTAAGAAAGCTATTCATTGGATCTCTTATTTATTGGTTTCACAAATTCCCTTTTCACATCTCTGTTATATAGGTATCATTAAAAATCCGAAAGTACGGTTTCACTTTGAAATAAAAAAGAATTTGTATAATTATTCCATAAATTAAAACTGCAAAATAGTAAGAAAGAATCCGCAATACGTTTTCAATCAAGACATTCTGCCTATTGGTGCTGCTTATTGAGTAGCATTGACAGAGGAATACCTGAAGTAAAACGGTTCGTTGGTATAATGAGCTATCTCATTCTTGTCGCTGTTACGCAGATCTTTGGGTGTAAGATTATATCGTTGCTTGCAGAATTTTGTAAAATGGGCCTGCGAAGAGAACTGATACTTTTCCGCTAACTCCTGAAAAGGAATTGAGGTCTGAAGTATGTCTCGCAATATATGATTTGACTTCCGTTTAAGCATCCACTGATAAGCCGACTCTCCGAAGTTCCTCTTAAACTCACGGCAAAAGACACTTAGACTACATTTTGCCAAATCGGCAAATTCTAACACATTTCTGACTGATTCATAGTTTGCGTAAACAAAGCCCTTAAAGTCCAGATCGACTCCTTGTATTGACGAAAAAAACGATGCAAGTTCATGCGTGGAATAGGTGTTCTTTAAAACAAGGAACAATCCATTCTGTTTCCATTCTGCCATTTCGGATATTCTGAAACCCATCGTGGAATTATATTGCCTTACTAAATCAAGAAAACATCTTACATTATGCTTTAATGGTAAAATATAATTCTGATTCTTATTATTAATGTCATTCTCCGAAACCTGTGCTAACCACCGGCTGACATTCTTTATAAAGGTTATTGTCGTTTCGTTTTTCACATAAGAGGCCGACTCGATTGCTTTTAGTATATAATGGTGGCCTCGGGGTAAAAATATCATCCCATTGGTTACATTCATTTTAGTTTGACCATAATCGACACAGGAAACCGATACTGTTCCTGATAAAACAAATAAAATAGTAGAATGATCTCCCGTTTCAATCTCGGCTTGGTGGCCTTTTGGCAGATTGATCGGAGCAAGATAACAAGAGCTAAAAGTTATTTCCATATTTTTTATATTAAAATAAATTTTCTAGTTTATTGCCTTCGGCAATAGGAGAATCCGTTTATTTTGATTCTCACAAGAAAAAAATCATTTTTTATAAAAAATAGTCAACTATCTCAAAAGGTTAGATTATACAACTATCAAATTTCTTATTACTTATTAAAGTACATAAACCTTAATGAATTGATTTATTGATATTTATACAATTTGAAATTACAATTAATTACCCTATTATTTCATTTACTGAGTAATTTAAAACAATTCCTGGCACAAATATAAGTGTAAATAATCCATACAACAAAATTAACAGGCTAAATTATATATTAAATTTAGTAAAAAAACATAGAATGTATAATTCTTAGGCTTCTTTGTATAAATGATTAAAATTGATTAGAAATACCTTTGTCCCAAGTTTTTATTTAAAGGTATTATCTAAAATTTAACGAAATTGAATTATGAAAAAAAAATTACTAATCGCTTTATTGGCAATGGCTCCTATCGGACTGTTTGCTCAAAATGAAACAACAACTATTACTTCTCAGAACCAGGAAAAAGCGCTGAAGCAGTACGGTTTTTGGGATAATTGGTTTATCCAGGGTCAGATTGGCGGACAGTATACGTTTAGCGAAAATCACAAACCAGCCTCTTTTGGAGATAACCTCAGCCCAACAGCTGCAGTAAGTGTAGGTAAATTCTTTTCTCCTCAGGTTGGTGGACGCCTTCAATTAGGTGGATGGACTTCAAGCAACTACAAGATCGATTACACCTACGACATCAAATACCTAAATGCCAACGTAGACGCGTTATTTAGCCTGACCAATATTTTTCTACCTTATAAAGAAGATCGGGTATTCAATCTGATTGGTATTATGGGATTGGGCTATGTACACGGATTTGAAAATTCGGACGAAAACTGGCACGCAACTAACAGCATTTCTCCTCGTATTGGATTACAGGGTGATTTCCGTTTGAACGAAGCGTGGAGTTTAAATCTGGAAGCTAACGCTAACTTATTGCGTGACGACTTTAACGGTGTTTCGGGAGGCGAAAATTACGATGGTACACTTAACGTATTGGCTGGTGTTACTTACCGTTTTAAAACAAGAGGCTTTGAAACAGTAGACGTTGCCGATCCTACTCTTATTAAAACGCTGAACGATAAAATCAACGAACAAAGAGGTCAGATCGATGAGTTAAAAGCTTGCTGCGAAAAGAAACAGGTAGTAGCTGAGCCAGTTGCAAATAATGTACCTGAAGCAAAAGAAGATTTGAATACTGTAGTTGTTTTCCGTATTGGTAAATCAGTAATAGACACTAACCAAGAAATCAATATATATAATGCAGCTCAATTCCTGAAGGAAAATCCTGAGGCAAAAGTTGTAATTTCAAGTTATGCCGACAAAAAAACAGGAACAGCTGCATTTAACCAGAAGTTGAGCGAAAAGCGTTCTAATGCTGTTGTTAAAGCGTTGAAAGAACAGTATGGTATTTCGGACGATCGCTTTACTGTTGTTAATAATGGCGACAAACAACAACCTTACCCAGACAATAACGATTGGAATCGTGTAACTATTCTTCTTTCTAAGTAAGAAGCTGTTACTTCACAAAAATAAAGAGGGTACCCCCAAAAGGGTATCCTCTTTATTTTTGGCATAAAAGCTATTTGGTATAAAAGCAAAAAGTCCGACTCTCACGAACCGAACTTTCTTATTTAACCAAAACCTTAACTTATGAATGTCCGGAACTATGTCCGGGTCATAATTCTGTAAAGATAAAGGAGTTTTCCTAACCACCAAATCAATTTATTATGTTATAAAACATATTTGGTTAATTTATTAAAAACTGTTCCTAGTCTACATTTATTGTTTTACAGTTCCTTGCAATTCCTTTTTCCCAGCTGGCGTATTCATATCTTTTTCGAAAAGAGGTGAATATTTGCCTTGAGGGATATCCTGTAAAACGTAATTATTGCATCTTCTTGCTGCTATAACCTTATCGGTAAGAGCTGTATTTATCATTGAAGCAGCCATATTTACCAACAATCCCAAACCTCCAACAGCTCCTGAATTTATACTTGTATCAACAGTCAAATTCCCTTTTCTATTAAATATTACTTCATTTGTGGATGTAGATTTTAATATATATTCAATTTCTACAGATATTGAATTTCCAATAGTAGATTTACTCCATTTATTTATTATTGTAAAAAGGGCAGCATCAGCACCAAGTATATTTTTAAACATTGACAGGTTTCCGTCAATATACATTTCACTATCGTAAGCACTTTCAGACTTAAACATTTCCATAGCCAAGAATGGAGAAACTACATAGTATCCCTTTTCAGCTAGAGGTAATGCAAGTGATGTATAAAAATATTCTTTAGCTTCTGCACTAACAGTTTTATTAACAGGAGGCATAATTAATATACTAGTTGGTTTTTCTTCGTACATTTTAGGATAATTAATACCTCTGGTTAAATTAGAAGCACATGAAGAAAAGAAAAGGACTCCAATGCACAATGTTATAAATATTATATTTTTCATTTTTCTATCTGATTAACTATACGTTCAACAAACACTTTAGATTCTGGATACAATTCAATTTCCTTTTTCAGATTTGTGACGCCTTCATCTTTTTTACCTGCTTGAATAAGCATAAATCCATATTCAGCATAGATTCCGGGAGGAACGATTTTACGTGATCCTTTTTGCTTCTTAATAATATCCTGATAACTTTTTAAAAGAGCCTCTGACGCTTCAGGTGTTTGTTTTTTATAATAGTTATAAGATGTGTCTACGTAATTACTCCAAGAATAAAGAGAAGTCGTAGTGGTACATGAAGTAAGAAGCAATGATATAAAAGATAATAACAGAAGTTTTTTCATGGGAGCATAATTTTTTTGGTTTCTTGTACTGATATGAATATTGTTCGGTCGTACACAATATTTCCTTTATGGGAAACGGTTATATGCCTTTTCCCTGTTGAAACAGCATATGCATTTCCTTTAAAATTACTTTTCTTTGATTTTACTACTTTAGCATCAAATCGGGTTGCTTTATCTACTTGAACATTAACTTCCCCGTAACTTGAATTTGAAACAAAAAGCAAATAACTCTGATCTGACAATCCAGTAGATTGACTTACGTTCCCTACCTTACATCCGCAAAGTCCTAACAATAATGTAATAGCAACTATAATCTTTTTTACTTTCATTTTTCAATCTCCTCTATATAGTAGTCCATTAAATTATTTTTATCAATCTCTCCTTCAGTAAAACTGACTATTGAAAATTCTGTTTCGGGCGTATCTCCTCCAGTCATTTCAATATTTACTTTGCCTACTACTTTGCCTGGAAGTTCTATCTTAATACCTGTTTGAGGGTTTGTTACAACTTTCCCTTTTTTCTTAACAACAAATATATCACCTTCAACCAAGCCTTGACGAGCTCCTCCTGAGATTATTGCATCATCATCAAAAGCGAGAAAATAAGAACGCCATGGTTTATCTGTACATTTATTAATTATATTTTCAACCAACTGAGATATTGCAACAGAGATAGCTTTATCACTTAATGTTGCATCAAAATCAGCTTTACCTCCTAATCCCATAGTAGTTTTAGTTGTTAGCTCTGCACTACCTTTTGATTCGTCTGAATAAATAATTAATCCTGTAGAAACATCTACTAAACGAATACTTACTGCAGCTTCCACAACCTGAGTTTTTGAGGATGAAAATACTTTAACATCACCGATATTTTTTCTGCCATATTCTGTTATAGATCCAATAATCAGATAATCAGCTCCAATCTTTTGAAAAGATGAACCACCATCATTTACTTCTTCGAGAATTTTATTCAAATCCCCTCTTTCTAAAAGAATAAATTTATTTGAAGCGGCTAATTTGGATGAAAGAATATCCAGCGCTTGCTTTCCCATAGGGTCATTTTCTTTATCATAAAAAAGACCTTTAGCGTACTGCGTTTCATTAGAAAAACGACCAATTGCTACTTTTCTCTTAATATTACGCTCATTCTGGTCTAAAGATGTTGGCTGTTCGACTTCTATAACTTTTCTTTGAGCAAATCCAGTAAATATAAGAGAAGAAAAAAAGATGAAAATAAATAATTTTCTCATAATAACTCATTTTGTGCTTCACTACCCCATCGTTCAGCATTATTATTTAAAGCGTGGGGAAAGTAGATTAGTAGATCTATTTAACGCTTTATATTGCGAATTGGATTATCCATCGGTTACAATAGCAGCAAATATAAAACAAATTAATTAAACACAAACTTTTATTCAAATATAATTTTAATACAAATAATAACGAGTAGAATCTGGTTAATGAGAGGGTGATATCACATTGTGGTTCACCCTCTCTTAATTCGTACATGGCTTATTGGCTAGAAGATATTATTATAGCAGGATTACTGTTACACCTTTGGCACCGTGGGCTCCCTTTACAAGTGCTTGCTCTATATCTGCCGTTTTGGAGGGGCCGGATATAAAGACGCCAAATCCATACCCTGTGAACTGTTGCATTTTATAGGCTTCGTGCATGTTGTTTACCAGCTTGTCTTTGCTGAGAAGAATAATTAGGTGGTCGACTATAAAATAGAACGCCCTTTCTTTTACATTCTGTGGAATCCAGACAGCTCCGTTTTCTGCTACACCAATCTCGCCTTCTACGATTCCCAGATCAATCCCGTTGAGTTGCCGGGGCGTATCGACTAAGTCAGGATTCATTGTGGATGTAATATTGGCTACATTCGATGCAATAGTTTTGGCATCGGGGTACAGGTTGGCTATTAACTGGTTTACGTCTTCGCCGTCTTTTAAAAGAACGGCATCCCCTCCCACTCTTTTGCTTTCGTCGATAAACTGTTTTACTTTATCGGAAAATTGGATGGCATCGGGTGCAATGACGGGCCTATCGTATTTCACCTGGCTGTGTTGCCTTATACTGTTTAAAATCTGATCTTTACTATTCATCGCTTCACGTTTTTATTCCACCAGGAGGTAAAAGTCTCGGGGGCAAATTCAGGCAGTTCCCTTCCCTCTCCCCATTTATTGAACTTGTTGTACTTGAGCGGACGGGGTATTTTGTTGACTACCGGGGCCATTTGTAAAGCGCTGCGAAAGAAGCCGGGGTGATTGAACAGTATACTCATGCCGTTGGACAACATTTTTTTTGCCGGGTTGGCTTTGCCTATGGAATCAAGGCTTTGCCTCCATCTGTAAATCTGATTGCCCAGATCAATCTTGACAGGGCATACATTGTTACAGGAAAAACAAAGTGTACAGGCTGATAGGTTGGTATAATATTCCTGAGGTGATTTAAGCATACCCAGGTTAATTCCTATGGGACCGGGTATAAAATAGGAATAGGAGTATCCTCCGCTTCTGCGGTAAACCGGGCAGGTATTCATGCATGCTCCGCAGCGGATACACTTTAGTGTTTGCATGTGTTCCTTATTTCCCAGGATATCGCTTCGCCCATTATCTACCAATATGATATGTAGTTCGCCTCCTTTGCGGGGCTTGCGATACTGCGACGTATAGGAGGTTATGGGTTGTCCTGTGGCTGACCGCGCGAGTAAGCGTGTGAAAACGGCTAACGAATCGCGATCTGGTATCACTTTCTCGATACCCATGGATACGATATGAACGTTTGCCTGGGATGTTCCCATATCAGCATTGCCTTCGTTGGTACAGACCACAACGTCGCCTGTTTCTGCTATTCCGAAATTAGCTCCTGTCATAGCTACTTCGGTCGACAGAAATTCTTGTCTGAGGTTCTCCCGCATGCAGCCTGTAAGGTAGGTGGGATCGGAATTTCCTTCTTCGGTATGCAGTTTTTCTTCAAAGAGCTTTCCGATAATTTGCCTCTTCAGGTGAATGGCTGGCATAACAATGTGACTGGGCGGCTGGTTTAGTAGCTGGAGAATCCGTTCGCCAAGGTCGCTTTCAATCACATTGATACCATTATCGCACAGAAAATCATCAAGACAACATTCCTCTGTTAGCATCGATTTGCTTTTCACTACTTTAACGGCGTTATGTTTACGAAGAAGGTCCAGTACAATTTCATTGTGCTCCGTGGCATCTTTTGCCCAATGTACGGTTGCTCCATTCTTTTCGGCTGCTTCTGCAAATTGCAGAAGATACTCGTCCAGGTGTGTGATGGCGTGCATCTTTATGCTGCTTGCCAGTTCGCGCAACTCTTCCCATTCGGGGATACCCATCGCCATCTTGTCTCTTTTCTCGCGGGTAATCCAAAGTGTTTCATTATGCCATTGCGCACCTTCTTTATCCTTTAGAAATCTCTCCGCGGATGTTACATGATTTTTATTCATAGTCCACTAGCTAATATTTCGGCAACATGAATGAATTTTACAGGCAGTTTTTCTCTCCGGGCAATTCCCTGCATATGCATCAGGCATGAACTGTCGGCACCGGTAATGTATTGGGCGCCTGTTTCCATATGACTACGTAGTTTATCCCTTCCCATGGCAACAGATACCGCCTGTTCCTCAACGGCAAACATGCCGCCAAAACCGCAGCACTCGTCCGCTCTTTTCGGTTCCGTTAGTTGAATCCCCTCCTTTAGGGCAAGGAGATCGATTATCTTGGAGTACCTTGTAACATTCTCTTCACTGGCGGACGACAGATGTAATTCCCTCACACCGTGGCAGCTGTTATGCACACTCACTTTATAAGGGAATTCTCCCGGAAGCTTGTCCGGTTTAACTACGTCGTGCAGGAATTCGCAGATGTCATAGATTTTCCCTTCTGTCTGGCACACATGCCCGTGTGCAGCAAGTATCTGCGGGTGATTTTCTTTAACAAAAGCAACACAACTTGCCGAAGGACCTACTATGTAATCGTAGTCTTTGAACAGTTCTCCGAATTTTTCTATGGCAGCCAATCCTTTGTCTTCAAAGCCTGCGTTGGCCATAGGCTGGCCGCAGCAGGTTTGATCCATAGGATAATCTACGTGTAATCCCAGATGTTTAAGTAATTTGTAGGTAGCGATACCCACTTCGGGGTATATTGCATTTACATAACAGGGGATAAATAATCCTATTTTATACGTGTAGTCCATTAATCCTGGGTTTCAACATAAACAACATGAGTTTGCAGATATTCTTCCAGTCCATGCTTACCGTCGGCTCCACCAATTCCGGATTTGCGCCATCCTGCATGAAATCCTTGCATGGCTTCGAAGTTTTCTCTATTGATGTAAGTTTCTCCAAACTTAAGCGAACGAATTACTTTGAGCGCCGTATTGAGGTTCTGTGTATACAAGGATGAAGTAAGTCCGTATTCACAATCATTTGCCCATTCGATTGCCTGGTTGATGTCGGTAAATTCGATGATAGGTAATACCGGGCCGAAGGTTTCTTCGTGAGCGATATCCATAGTATGTTTTACGTCTGTCAGTACGGTTGGTTCGAAGAAGTAGCCTTTATTGCCAATCCTGTTTCCTCCGCATGCAATCTTAGCTCCCTGAAGAACAGCTTTTTCCACTTTCTCCTGTACGGATTGAAGTGAGTTGGCATCGATTAACGGCCCCATGTCCAGTTTTTTTTCTTTACCGGGATCTCCGGTCAACACCTTCTTCATTCCGGCAATAACTTTTTGCTGGAATTCATCCTTTACATTTTTGTGGACATAAACCCGTTCACAGCAGTTACATACCTGTCCTGTATTTATAACTCTGGATGCAATAATGGATTTTACAGCAAAATCTATGTCGGCATCATCCATAACAATGGCGGGAGCTTTCCCTCCCAGTTCGAGGGATACCTTGGTGATGTTGGGTGCAGCAGCTACCATAATTTGCTGACCAGCTGCTACGCTTCCTGTAAGGCTTACCATTCCTACTTTAGGATTGGCTGCCAGCTCGTTGCCAACGATTGAACCTTTGCCGGTTACAAGATTGAAAACACCTGCTGGTAATCCCGATTCTTCTACAATCTGAGCAAATACATAGGCATTTTCGGGAGTTAACTGGCTCGGTTTTACCACGATGGTATTTCCTGTAACCAATGAGGGGGCTGCTTTTCTGACAATCAGAAAAAAAGGAAAATTCCATGGCAGAATTCCGGTAGTTACCCCAATTGGTTTTTTAAACAGGAATATATTTTCTTTTGGGCGGTCACTTTGAATGATTTCGCCTTCGTAACGACGTGCCCATTCAGCCATATAATCCATATAATCGGCGGTAAACAAGACTTCAACATTGGCAAGTCCCTGTGTTTTTCCGCCCTCTCTCACGATGATATCTGTTAATTCGGCTTCTCTTTTCCGAATTCCGTTTGCTATTTTCTTAAGATATTTTCCTCTCTCAACGGCAGGGAGTTTTTCCCATTCAGGCTGCGCTTTTTCGGCAGCATCAATTGCTTTACTTGCATCTTCGGCAGTTCCGGCAGGCATCCGGGAAATTACTTCCTCTGTTGAAGGGTTCAATACATCAATCCATTTGTCTGAAGTATTTTCAACAAACTTTCCATTGATGAACATTTTCAAATTTTTCATACGAAATCTTTTTAGAGGTTAACTATTTATTTTAAAACACTTATCCCACTCCGCTGTACTCAATTTCCTTGCAATATATTCAATTATATTTGCAATTCAATTCTAATCAGCCTACTTTTTCATGCATCACTTTTACGTAATGAATGGTCTTTATTCGTATATAACAGAAGATACCGTTACCGGGCCTATCAAACCTGAAGGCTGTAGCTGACTGTCTTTATTATAAGGATTTACCAAACACCAGGTTTTCCGAAGATTTTCCGGAAGGTTCTGATCTCCAATGAGGCGGTTCACCCAGGTATTTACGACTGTAATCTCTATCGTATTCTTACCCTTCTTAACTGCATCCGAAATATCTACTCTCCAGGGAGCAGTCCATGCTCCTCCTACTTCAATACCGTTTACTTTCACTTTTGCCATGGCTGTTAACTTTTCAAGATTCAGGTACAGCGTCTTTCCTTTCGGTGAAACGGATAGCTTAAATTCATTCTTATAGTTTGCAGCTCCCGAATAGTATTTGATACTATCGTTGGAAAAGGTTGTCCAATCCTTCAACTCCGACATTTGGACAGGATTAACCGGACCTCTTTGTTTTGCATCGAACGTTACCGTCCATGGGGTTGAAAAACTATATAACTGTTGTTCTATTGGATAATTAATCTCTATTCCACCCTTAGAAAGCTGGTTAGATTCTTTTCTGAAAACAACAAAGGCACTTTCGTATGCACAAAGTTTGAGAGGGACCTTCGTTACTCCATCGGATTGAACGTAGCTCTTCAAATCGCGGCTCTTTCCATCTATCGCGTTCCATAATTCCGGGGCTTTGCCGGTAATTCTGAATGCAGGACTTATCGTAATTGGTTCTTCTGATTGATTGGATACAAAGTAAATATCGCCTTCGGGCAATGTACGGTGTATAAACATGACAGGATCGTTTGCGGCGACTTGTAAATCGGGCTTCACGTCCAAAAGTTCAAAGGCTTCTTCCATACTCATTCCTGATAAAATCATTCCTTTGCCTCGTTTGCCATATTTCACTTTCTGTCCATCTACATCTCCCCACAAACCGGCGGCAAGTTCGCGGACTTCCTGGTCGCTGTAAGGATAGTTCTGTAAACTTGGCGAATACTTGGGAGCTGGTCCTAAAACAACGGCTCCGTCGTTTACTAGCTTCACAATTTTACGAAGTAACCCGGGCCTCATCGTCTCTAGTTTGGGTAAAACCAATATCCGGTATTTCATACCATCTGGTAGTACTAAACAACCATCCTTCACTTCTGCCCGGGATAGAATTACTTCACCGTTTATATAATCGAAAGAATATCCTTTAGGTAAGGCCGGATCGCATATGCCCGTCATCTTAGGTGCATCTTCTCCAATAAAATAGGCGGCATCTGCTACGTACAGCCCTTGCTGTAACATGAGGTTACATCTTTTTAAGTAATCGATGAACAGATTAAGGTGACTGAACCAAGTGTTATTTCGGTCGAACTCATTTCCGAATGGTGCGTTTACTCCCGGAAACTTATCTTCATAAGGTTGCTGAATAAACAGATGCAGCAAGGTGTTGTTTATTCCTTCTGTAAAAAAGCGGTCTCCCCGTTGTTTCATCTTTTCGGGATACCTTGAAAAGTTTGGTCCGCCACAAGTAAATGATTCGGCAGAGACTTTGGTTCTTCCATAAATATGACTACAAGATGAGCCCGCTCTGTTTTCTATATTGCCTAGCTCTCCTTCACTCCAGAACTCTCCTCCGTTTTCGTCGGACTGACCTCCGTATTGTAGAAATTCTCCGGGAAATCCCCAGTGGCCATAGTTTTCGAGCCATGTTCTGAGTCCGTTCTTGTGACAGACTTCTCTTAACCCACCCACGTAATCGTAAGAAACTTTATCGGCTATCAACCGTCTCAAATCCCAAAGGAAGCGATCGGATAAATCCCTGTTTCCTACAACATATCCATTAAAGACAGGGATATAGGGAACTGGACTATAGCCGTAACGTTCTATGAAGATAGCGATAAAATCGTCTGTCCAGTTTTGTCCACCCGTTTCGTAGCTATCCTGCACGGCTACTTTCCAGGTCTTCCTGTCTTCGGCTGGAATGCGTCTGATTATTTCGCCAAGAAAAGCATCGAAATGTGATGCAATATGCTCTTTACTCATCTTATCTGTTTCAAGACCGGTAGCTTCCGGTGATGCGGGAGCATTCTTTGTTCCGGTAGGAACCATTCCGGAACGTACTATTTTCCATGTTCCTTTGGGTACATTCCAGGATATATTTCCGTCTTTATCCATCTTATCTGTCAGATCCAACACCTTAGCCGGATCAATGGCAAAACTTAAATCCTCGGCCTCCGGTTGTACCGGCCACATATAATCGGGCCAATAAGGAAGAGGTGTCTGATGCATCTTTGCAAGAGTCTTCTCAATATAACGTTCTTCCATAGGACAAGCCGTAAGATTTATTTCGGCTATACCACTATTTGCATTTGCATTCGACAAAACCAGTCTGAACGTTTTGGAAGACACTTTTGGTAAAGCGATTACAACAGGTCCGTAGGGATTAAATCCTACGTTTAACTCCGCATTGGTCCGGTTTACATCAAACGATTTTATTAATTTATCTTCTGCGTAAACGTCTGCATGCAATGCAATAGGTCTGTGTGCAGGAGAGATTGATATTGAACGAACTGTTTCAACTTCCTTGCAGCTAAAATCGACAATAAATTTTCCTCCCTGAGGAATAGTTACTTCGGTTGCTTTATCTCCATCAGCAATTTTATCAATTTCATTGACCGCAGGCAAAGAAGATATCTTTGCATTTCTGGCATTTACGGTTCTATCCGATCCTGCTTGTACAGGGTAGGCAATAACTTTCACATCCTGAAAATCGGCGGATGTCTTTTCAAGCTTTGTCCGAAGTTTAACAGGTCCGGTTACTATGGTTTCGGATAACGAAAGATAGCGCATTGCTTGCTCCGGCTTTACCCACGGACCTCCGGACTGGCTCCATCCCGGACTATTGAATATTCCTATCTCTATTCCAAGATCGGTGGCTGTTTTCAATGCAGTATGAAGAATATCCCACCATTCATCGCTGAATATTTTCACTTTACCGAACGGGATTTCACTGGTTCCAATATTTCCTATAAAAGCTCTGTTTATGTCGACCTTCTTCATTGATTCAAGATCTTTTACCACTCCTTTTTTTGAAATGTGGTCTGACATCCAATACCAATACACTGATGTTTGAATAGAATCCGGCATCTGTTTAAATCCCTTTTCCAATGCTGAAAGCTTCTGATCACTACGGTTATCCTGACCCATAGTTTGGAAGCAAAAAGCTCCCATACATAAGATTGAGCAAAACACCGCTAATCTTCGGCTAACTGATCTTATTGATTTTATCATAATTTATCTATTTATATTTTACTTGCTCCAATATTAAATATAACCTGCTTCTGATAATGACTTCGCTGGCAAACTTTCGAATCCATTAGGTGATTGACAGGGGATAAATGAATGGTTGTTCCTTCAATTTGAAAGTCTCTGTCATTGTTTCTAATGATATGAAAACCAGCAGGAATAGCTATTTCCTGGTTTCCCTCATGTCCTAACAACAGAGGGCCATAGAATAATCGCTCATAGTTGTTATTAGTATGAGTAGAATTTGCTACTTTTTCGATATGTGTATCCATAGCGAAAACATATTCGATGCGGTCTCCTTGTTTAATATGCAGAGTTGTCGCTATAAATCCGTTGTTTATCTTGAATTTACACTGCTTGCCATTACATAATATGTTTGGTTTTTTACTCCACTCGGGGATAAAGAACTTCAGATTAATAGTTCCGGTCTTTTCATTCAGACTATCTACGCGAAGGGTTACTTTTCCATTGTACGGGTAGTTGGTTTCCATTGTCAGATTACAAATCTTGTTTCCCTTATTAAATCGGAATAAACCGGAATTAAATGACGTAAAGGCTATTGTATCTCCTTGAGTAAAGCAGCTGTACTGAACAGCTTTTGATAAGCCTTCGGCTCCACGCATAGTACAACACCAGAATGCCTCATCGGCCTGTACCTGCAAGAAACCAGTAGAAGGACCAGGACAGTTGTCGCATCCAAAACCTCCATTTACTCTTTGAGTGTGTCCTAAAGCATTATAGTAGATTAACTGCGCATCGTTAAGATAGCTTGTTTTTTCAGTATGTTGCCATAGCTGGGTAGCTAGCAGATAAGAGTCAACAATTGCACAAGGTTCTGTCCACTCCGGACGTTCAAACCAGTTATAGTTTTCATAATTCTCCGTAATCGCTAAATTTCTATAGAGAAGATATCTCTTTTCCACCTCATCCAATAGATATCGGTCTCCTGTCATTTCATAGAATCGGACAATAGCCCTTAATCCAGTCAATGTAGCATGCGTTTGTGCCTTGATTTTCACAATATCCATTTCCAGAAAACGGGATATCATTTCCTGAATCAATTCTTTTAAAGTTTCCGATGGAACAATACTATAAGCTTGAACCAAACCATCCATAAATATGAAATCACATCCTACATCTGTTGATAGTAGCCATCCGTTTATCACATTTGCTGCAGATCCGGACATGGCCCCAACATCCTTTACCCTATCTTTAGGATCTATCGGGTATTTAAAATGAAAACCCTTAGTAGGCAATGCAAGATTCGTTACAATATTCTCAATATAAGTTTTTACCTGAGGATCTTTCTTCCATAAATAATATTCACACAATCCTCTTAACAACCATCCATGACCGGAAAGTTGTTGTTCATCAATAAGATTTTCTTCGATTGGGCCAAGGTATCCTTTCTTATTCATCTTCTGAGGCATTAATTTAATCATCTCATCCAGGTAAAGCGAAGTTCGATGTGTTGCCTGAGCATCCAGAACCAATCCCAGAATTGTTCTTCCTTCTTTATCGCCGGGCCATCCCTCAGAACTACTGTGATGGCGCTCCGGAAATACATTTTCGGGGTAATAGACATCGGTTTCCAACCGATCAAAATTACGTTGAATTCGTTGTCCTAATTCACCTGAAATACCGATCTGATCATATCGGACAGGTTGTAATAAAGTTCTTGATTGTGCAAAAACAGCAGAACCTTGAATAAAAAAGAGGAGAAATAGGCTTATATTAGAATATAAAAGATATCTACGTTTCATAACTAATTCGAATTTTATATGATAACCAAGCTCATCACAGTTTAATAGGGTTGGTTCTTAATATACCCTTTTGATTTCCAGATTGGCTCAATCACATGGAGGAACCTACTCTTAAAATCATCATAATTCTTAGTAAAGGGATCACACCATCCACACTCGGCATAGGCTGCGATACGAGGAAATGTCTGGTAGTAAAGCCTATCAGTATTCGGAGTGAATTCTCCCCACATTTGGCAGCCAGAACCTACTATCTTACCCCTGTCCGCTTCTGATAGTCCGTCGGGAATAGGATTAAATGAATAGGCTTTTTCGAAAGAGATTCCATCGTACGGATAATCCAGGTAGGTAAAAATTCTGTTTGAATTAACGACGTCATATCCTTTTTCGATCGCTTTGTTAACCAGGCTAATATCTCCATCCCAAAACTGAACGATTGTACCGGAGGCTAGTTTTTCGGAAACGCTTGCTTTTACATGAGCTTCGTTACGTACATTATCTCCAGTAATTTCGTTCCATCCTATCATCTTACATCCTTTGGACGATAAATAGCGTGACATTCTGTTTACGGCCCATACCTGAAGATCTGAGCATGTTGGTATATTATTCTTAATCATAAAGCTCTTCACTTCCTCTGAGTTTTCCCAATGTGCATAGTTCGCTTCATCACCCCCGATATGAATAATCCTGGATGGGAATAAACTCATCACCTCATCCAGAATGTCCTGATAAAACCCTTCCATCCTTACGTCTGTAACATTGTATAAATCTCCGTTAACGGCTTTATTTTCTTTACGGCTCGATGTCCCAATCCAGGGATAGGCAAGAATAGAAGCAGATGCATGACCGGGAAATTCTATTTCAGGAATAATCCGGATACCTCTGTCGTCGGCGTATTTTACAATCTCACGAATTTCATCTTGCGTATAAAACTTATCTCCGAAACCTAAACTATCCCAGCTAGCCGGACTTACATTCATATTCGAATAATCTCTTTTCGAGCCGATCTGGGTTAATAGCGGGTACTTCTTTATTTCTATACGCCATCCCGGATCATCAACCAGGTGCCAATGGAAAACATTCATTTTTAAACGAGCCATTTCGTTAAGCAGATTTTTAACCACCTGCTTTCCATGAAAGTGCCTGCTTTCGTCAAGCATAAAAGCTCTCCATTGAAATACAGGGGCATCTTTTATACTGCAACCCTGAATTGTTACTTCGTTACCCGATTTCTTTGCTAACTGACGGACTGTTTGCAATGCGTTGAGAAGACCTTCCCGATCGCTGGCGTAGGATGTTAGTTTATTTTTGCTTGCTTTGGTCTTTACGTCAATACAATATGAACCACTTGATAGTTTATCACTTGTAATTATAAAAACAAGTTTCGCCTTGCTTTCTTTGTCGGTAAACGTTGAATGAATACCAATTTCATTCAGGATATCAGCCACATAGGCAGTATTAATGCCCGACTTTGAATCTATGAAAACCGGAGTAACTCCAGACAATTTCAAGAAAGAATCAGTTTGAACCCCATAGGTTGGCTTGGGTAAGACCTGAAGCGAATTATCCTGCGCGGCAAGTCCGGTCATTGATAATAAAACAATGAATGTAACGAGAATACCTTTTTTCATAAATCTATTCATAAATATTTAGAGTGAAACTTCTGTTAATGAATAACTTCCTGATGATAATTCGAACAATGCATACCCGTTTTCGTTACCAAGAAGCTTTCCATGTCCTGTTTTTTCTATAACTTTTGATTCTCCGCAAATAGGAAACTGAACAATTGCGGTACTGTTAGGAGGAACTGTAACATCCAATGTACGTTTACCATTGTCAAGTTTCCAATAAGTTTTAATCATCCCGACAGGTGAATCGAAGGATGCCTTTGCCCAGGTAACAGACGATTCGCCTAACAAGGGAGGGCTTACTATAAACCTTTTAAATCCCGGATTAGCAGGATCTCTTTGTATTCCACCTAATCCTTCAATGAACCATGCACCCGGATATAAATAAGAACTGTGCAACAAAGAATGTCCGGGTAAATCTTTTTCCCACATTTCCCAAATAGTTGTTGCTCCATTGGCTTTCATATACCCCCAACCCGGATAATCTGTCTGAGAAGTCATTAAGTAGATAAGATCATCGCGTCCCTTTTCTTTAAGTAGTTTAAATAACAAAGCCCCACCTGTAATTCCTACATGAATATGACCATTACGGGTAATCCTGATTTCATTCTCCAGTCGTTTCATTACCTGATCGCGGAGATCTGCAGGTGGCACATCTGCCAATAACGCCGCAGCCAGATTCCCCATTGATTTATCGGCATAACTTGAATCAGCTGAGTCAAAAAACATGGCATGAATAGCGCTACTGGAGAGGTTTGCCTGCTCCTCCCATTTCACAGCCTCAGCTTCTTTTCCTAGTACACGGGCTATTTTTGCTGCCGTACGAAGATTAAAAACGCGGTAACAGTTATTGTAACAAACAGTTTCGGGTTTGTCATTATTCATTCCTTCTGCATTGGCATTAGGCCACAACCAATCACCTAAAAAGTCCCACGAACCACCGAAACGCTTAAGCAAGTTATTTTCAGTATGAGAATCCAAAAACTTAAGCCAGTTTACGATCAGACTAAAATTTTCCTCCAATATTCGTTTATCGCCTTGATGTTGATACACGTACCAAGGTAATGTAACACATATTCCACCCCAGGCAGGGCCCCCGCCTCCGTCATTTGTTGGAGCAGTATGAGGTAATACGCCACTGCCATCTCTTTTTCCATTCAATGATTGCCAACCTTGAACATCTCTCCAGTCCTGCATCCATTTAGTATAAAAAGCACCCATCCCGAAATTAAACAATCCGGTCTCGGCTGTTGCATGAGTATCTCCCCCATATCCTAATCTTTCCCGTTGCGGACAATCAACCACATATCCCCCGATAGAAAGATTTTTGAATGTCCAGCAGACACGGTCATATATCCAGTTCTGAAGTGAATCTGAGCACTCGAAGGTTGATACAGGATTGTAAGCCGTTCTGACTTGCCATCCGGATATATCCGACAACAACGGCTTTTCTTTGAGTCCCCGGATTGTAATCCACCTGCCTGAACTGTAATTAAATCGGTTTTGGAAGCATCCTTCGCCGGAAGGGCCAATTATATAAGCACTATGATTATTAAAAGTTATCTCTTCTTGTTCCCTTTCTGAAAATAAAAAATCAACCCGGTCTCCTTTTTTTCCTTTCACCTTTATTTTCGTCCAGCCCGCAAAATTCACACCCATATCCACCCTGCAAGAACCATCCGGGCGCTCTTCAATTTTAATTGGATTTATTTTATCAAAGAGACGGGTTTCCTCTACATTTTGTGAAGAAAGAATCAATTTAGGATTAAAGGTTTTGACATTATCCCATTGGCTGTCATTGTACGATACTAAACTCCATTCCGGTATCTCCAGGTTTGCATCCCAAATCTCGCCACCGTAATTATTTGCGGCCCAATTACCTAAAAGTTTATTTGGACTTGGGTGACACTTCCACGATTCGTCTGTCTGTATTCTGAATGATGGATTATTGGTAAGATTATCCTTATAATAAACATCTCCCTGAGCTATCACAATAGGTGATTTGGGTTTATCTCCTGTACCATAAGGTTTGAAGATGGACCAGGAAGTTCCCAGCCAAATGCCGATCGTATTTTCTCCCGGTTTAATTTTGTCGGCTATATTGTAGGCAATATACCTGGCTCGCGAAGTATGATCGCTTACACAAGGAGCCAAAACTCCATCTCCAATCTTTTCTCCATTCACATACAACTCATGATAACCAACAGACGCTACATAAATTATAAGTCTGACAGGTTTTTCTTTAAAACTAAATGTTTTACGGAACCAAGGATCAAAAATAGTACAGTCGGGTTGATTCGTATCATAAACTTCATTTGTACCAATCCATTTTGCTGACCAATCCGATGAATTAAACAACCCCGTTGACCAATTCGACACGTTACTCCAATCTGATTTCTTTTTAATTTGGTCTTTGACTTGTATCTTCCAATAATATGTTCTGTCGGAATCAAGAGGTTTTCCCTGGTATTCGATTTGTTGTGATTCATCTGATTTAATCCATCCGGAAGACCACATATCTCCTTTGTTTTTATCCAATTGCTTTCTGGTTTTAGCAACGAGTATGCGATATTCAGTTTGCCTTAAGCCGTATACATCGGTATCGGTTGCAGCAAGTGTCCAACTAAAACGAGGATTCGGTTCATCCAATCCCAAGGGTTCATCCAAATATTCACATTTCATATTTTGAACGGAAATACCGGATGCGGCATTGAGACCAAGACAAAACACAAGCAAAATCACCATTAAAGCAACAGATCTTATAAAACCTCTCTTTAAATCTTCTTTAGGTACAATCTGTGGTTGTTGAGCAGTTACACGACAGAGCGCTTCGTTTCCTATTATACAGCTTGACATAATTTGTTTTAGATTATACTATTATTTTCAACAAAGTTATCCGATGGATTATACAAAAGTATGAGATGAGACCTTATTGTGGCTTATCAAAGTGACTATAAAACTTTCAATTTTGATTTGAATCAGTTCTCTGCAACAATCAAAAACCTCGTAAACTTCTTTTTACACAAGTTTACGAGGTTTTATAGGGCAAAAACGAATTCTACTTAAAATGCTGTATGATATAGTTTTATTATTTTGTAGTATATACATAATTAAAACGTCCGCCGGGAGCAACATCTCCATTGATATAGAAGTCCATTATATCGCCTTCACTTTGCATATTATCGCTCCATTTAAATTCGATATCCACTTCACTTCCGTTTAATTTCAAATTGATTTTATTTATTGCGAACTCCAGTTTATTACCGCTGACTGCAAATCGGCTTTCTTCTACCTTTTCCCACATCCATTTGCCCTTAAGGTTTTTTTCAATAATCACCTTGTCACCTTTTGGGCTAACGCGGTTCACAATATAGTCGTAGCCATTCCAACCTGTACTTTTATCCCGATCCGTATCAATAAGCAATATCATCCAATTGGGATCGGTAGATGGTGATAACTTCGAGGCTGTTTCAACATAGAAGTACAAATTATTCGCATCCCCGGACACTTTGGCTCCTACAATATCATTTCGCCCGGTCTTATTAATATAATAGCTGTTATAACGTCCAATATGGTCGCGGTGAAGCGTGTTTCCTTTATAAGAAGCAAAATAAGGAGCAACGTTCGTCCATTCATTCACTTTGCCAATATGAATTGTTTTCGGAGCTGACGGCTTTTCAGGGGCTGTCATCCCTTTGAACTTACGCACATTATCTACCAGTTGCATATAATACACATCGCCTTTATCACCCCATCCCTTGTTGGGTTCTATATCGCGGCTACATGCCCAATTGTATTGGTCTACGAAAGAAAACGGTTCGCCGGTCCATCCGTCTTTAGGCTGCCACATCCCGGCAATGTATTCGTTCCAGCCTGTTACAAAAACAAGCTCGGGGTCTAATTCATGAGCACGGCTCCACTGTTCCTGAAAGTTCCAACCATACAAATAACCATCTACCCGGGGGTCGAAACCATTGCGTACGCTAAAATTACGGCCATAAGCGTTGGGCAAGTTAAAGGCACTGCAATGACCTTTACTAACAGGGTTTGCATTCTGAGCCACCCCAACAGTAACCTGCTCAAATCCTCCATTCAGAGTGGGAACATATCCTTTTTGCGGATACATTTCAAGCCACCCCCACTGATCTTTCCGCGAAGGACCAGTCACGTAATCTGGCTGACCGGGTCGAAAAGTAAAATAGTTTGCAATTGCACGATCAGTTGCATCTTCAGTCAGATTATCGGGATAAGCCATAATACACGGTTTACCTTTCCAAACAAACCATAAATCTTTGTAACGGCCAGGTTGATAAACATCCCGGTAAAGCTGACGCAAAGATTCCAACGAATGAGGAGCCGGACCAAAAGGGAGCATGAAAGCTATTTTCGGGACCTTAACCCCGTCTTTACGTGCTTGGTCCCAGGTTTTAAGCAAAGCCTCGTAAGATTCTGCCCACGTGAGATTCCCGTTTGTACAATCAAAAAAAACAGCATCCACACCTGCATCTGCAAGCAATTCTGCATGCTTGCGAAGTACCCACGGATCGGTTGTCTTGTAATATCCGAACAGAGGTTGTTCCCAAAAGAAAAACCCTGGTTTTTTATCTCCCCACGCAGGATGATTGTAATCTTTCATCGCTTCGGGATAGTTGCGGACAATCTCTGAGATATTTTTCACCTCATAGGTCGTATCATCATTTCCCTGATGCCACGTCCAGTAAAACATGGCAACAAATTTATCCTTTCGCTTCTCTCCTGCATCTTTGAACTCCCTTACCTTTCGTCCAAGCGCATCTGTTGCCGCCCATCCATCACTGTTTACCGGCTGATTCTGAGCGCTTACACTAACACTCAAGCAGAAATAGAATATTCCTAATAAGATCGTATACTTCATAATTACCTTTTTATTGATTCCAAATGCAACGAAAATTAAATCTTCTGTTAGGAGATGCAAGCTTAAAATTATGCTACCTATAGATTTAATCTGTGGCACAAATATATACGGAGAATTTTTACTATATAGTAATGAATCTGACTATAAAACTTTCAATTTTGATTTGAGTGGAATCAATGAAATTTTAATACTATTTTGAACTTTCAAACATAGGACTTTGAGTTGTCAAAGTATATACTTTGTCGACTCAAAGTATATACTTTCAGACCAAAAAGTCCCGAGGAAAATTCCCCTTTATGGTGACATTTTTCCCCTCTCCGGAAAAGTTTATATAAAAAATAGCCTTCACCCCTTCACTTTTACCTTTAAAAACATAACAATCAGAGAATTAAAAGTGAAGGCTAACCCTAAATAGCCTTCACTTTTCACTAAAAAGCCTTCACTTTTGCCATCATAGCCTTCACTTTTTGGATAAAAACTGAAAATACATCCTCTTTTTGAAGGCGGAAAATTCATTTTTTGGTAATCCAGTAGTCAACTATCGGTATTTTCGCATGCTCTTTTGATTTGATATTTTTGGTTGTTTCTAAATATATATGAGTCCTAAATGATCAAGATCTTTCCAAAGTAAGACAAAAAAAGAAGGTGTCTGAAATTGCCAAGTTTATACTTAAGCAATTACAAACACCTTTCTTAATCAATTTAGTAAAAAAAGATTTACTGAGGCACCAACCTATTTAATTATAAAGCTATGTACGCCCGATCCAACCGTATATTCCTTGTCGGCAAATACGGTAGCAGTTGTTCCAGCGGGAATTTCCACTTCCATCGTAATGGATTTGCCTTCGCGCTTCCATTCGCTGCGAATCAATCCCTTCACAGACTTATATTCCCCTTTTACCCACTGTAAATCTTTAACAAAATAAGGACGAATCAGGATGTGTTCGAATCCAGGTTTGGCAGAATCATAGTTGATACCAGCCAGACAATTGTACATCCAAGCACTAACATCGCCCATAAATACATGGTTTAAAGAGGCATCTTTAAACTCTGGACTCATTGTCCATGTTTCGGGTAACGTAGAGTAACCCATTGTCTTTACAAAATAACCCCATGAAGGAGCCTCCGTTTTAGTCACCATCAGGTAAGCATCTTCTACATAGCCGTACTTGGTAAGCATCGCCGGAACTGTTTTGCTGCCCAGCAGACCAAAGTCGAGGAAATGATTGGTAGTCTTTACGGCTTCCAGCAGTTTACCGGCCACCAGTTGCTCTTTTCCTTCGGGAACAAGCTGCAGGTATAATGCCAAAGCCTGAGCTGTTTGCGACCCGTTGGCATAAATACCTGTTGCTGGATTGAAGTATTTTTTATTGATAAGCGCCTTTATCTCATCGGCTTTCTTTTGGAATGGAGCTGCATCTTTTCCAAGCAACTGAGCAAAACGAGCCATCAACAAATAATCCAGGTAGTAATACGCTGTAGAAGTATATTCATTTGGCGTTTGCGTCTTGTAAAATACCCAGTCGCCAAGGCCATAAGCCAGATATCCTTCGGTCTCCTTTGTTTTGAGATACTCCAGGTATCTTTCCATTGTTGGATAAAGCTTTTCGATAGCACGGGTTTCACCGTAATAATTATACAGATTATTGGGTATGATAAACATCGCTGCATCCCAAACCGGACCGATCCATTCGCCGTAACCCCATCCACTGGAAGGGATAATACCGGAAATGTCGCCAATGGAATCGCGCTGATTATCCTTAAAATCGTTCATCCACTTTTCGTAAAGTGTTATGCCATCAAAGTTCAGCAAGGCAAGATCGGTTGCCACATGGGCATCGGCTGTCCAGCCATTTTTCTCGCGTTGAGGACAATCAGTTGGTATGCTATGAATATTACTGCGATATGCCTGATTGGTTGCCGCCCATATTTTATTAAGCAATTCATTGGACGAACTAAACTGTCCCACCTGTTTCAGGTCGGTATGCATAAACAACCCTGTCAGATTCTCTTCGGTCAGCTCAATAGGTTCCGTACTTTCTATCTCCACAAACTGGAAACCATGATAACAGAAGTGAGGCATAAAAACTTCGGCTTTGCCAGTCCCTTTTAACGTATAGACATCCATCTGAAAGACTTCCTTTTTCTTTTCGGGATGGTAATACACATTGATGTTTCCTTGTTCCAGTCGACCGTCTTTCTTTAGCAACTCTCCATGCTTGACCGTTATAGTCGTTCCTGATTTTCCTTTAACACTAAGTCGACATGCACCTGCCATATTCTTTGGAAAAGAAAAAACATATAGTTTATTACTGAAAGCCTTCATGGAAACAGGCTTTATTTCTTCAGTGATACGGATTCCCGGCATCGTTTGGGCAACCAATAACGGAGCCGGCTCTTTAGTAATCACCGCATTTGTCCATTTAACATCATCAAACGCAGGTTTGTCCCATCCCTCCTGCTCCAGACGGGCGTCATACATATCGCCGCTGTAAATATTGTTATAGGTATAAGGACCTGTTGTTGTTTTCCAACTATCATCCGAAGCAATTGTTTCGGTAGTTCCATCGGAGTAAGTCAACCGGATTTCGCAAAGCAAACGCGGACGATCACGCCAGCGCGCCTTTTCAAAATCCCATACAGCTTTACTCTGAATGTTATACCAACCATTCCCTAAAACAACACCAACTGCATTTTCGCCGGAAACCAGAAGAGGCGTAATATCGTGCGTAACATAGAGAATCCGCTTATCAAAATGAGTATACCCCGGATCAAGGTAGTTCTCTCCTACCCGCTGTCCGTTTACAAACAATTCAAAATATCCGGCACCCGCAATATAAGCACGGGCAGATACAACTTTTTTATTCGCATTAAAAGTCTTTCTAAACAGGGGAGCCGGCTCAAATTCTTTATCATTCTTATCAGTAATCCACTGTGCTTTCCAATCAGCTTTATTCATCTTAGCCATTTCGAACGAGGAAGCAACAGAAGGAGTACACTCTTTTCCTGATTCATCCCAAACCGTTACGTTCCAGTAATACTTCTGATGAGAAACCAATGGCATGTCTCCGGAGTAAACCGCACGGCTGACCGGACTTTCCACTTTGGGAGAATTCCATACGTCCGCCTTACCTTGCGCAAGTAATTCGGGTGAAGTAGACACTCTTATCTGATAATATTTCTGCGCAAACTCCTTTTTAGCGGAAACAAAATTCCATGTAAAGCGAGGCGATGGGGTATCCAGTCCTAACGGATTATCCAGATATTCGCTGCGAAGCTCGTTTACGGCTACCTCTTTATTTATTGTTTGACATCCGCTAAACGTTCCCAAAGCCAATAAAAAATAAATAACGTTAGTCTTAAACATACTTTTCTTCATTTAATTTGAATTTATATTTCAATAAATAACTTTCACACCTTTCGGGGCCTTTACTGTTGTACGGATGCTTCCGTCTGACTTCTTTTCATGTCTTACCGTTAGTAAACCTTGCGGTGTTGGCAACGAACCTTCGGCCCATTGCAAATCGCCCAAATGTGGTTCCACTTTTACAACCTTGCAACCAGGTTCAAGCACTTTAAATCCGAGTACATATTCCGTTAACCACGAAGTAGGTCCGGAAGCCCAACCGTGACATAGACTATGCCGAAAGCCCTTGTAACAGTAGTCGCCGTAATCTCCATGTATATCTTTTTTCCCTGCCGGAACAAGGTTGTCTATCGGCGCTGCATCAGGAAGCCATTCCATATTAAAATCTTCCCAAAACGTAGTGGCACCAAGGTCAAGCATAGATCCCCAGTATGTCCGGATTACATCCAGCGCTCCCTGAAAATTACCGCCTTTTGCCATAGCCCGAAGCATGTAATAACCATAAAAGGTTGAAAAGTTTTTGGGACCTCCCTGGCTAATAATTTCCTTATCGGCCTTTATCGGATCCATTAATCCGGCAATCGACATTAAAGCAGCCGCTTGTTTTGAGTTATTGGCCGATGGTACCTGTTTCTTCAATTTGACAGAAGCCTCAGCACACTGTTGAGCAAGCTCTTTATCATTAAGAAGTTTGCACATTTCGTTTCCTGCATCCATAGCCATCACCATCAAAGCCTGCAATCCAGCATTTACGCCAGGTTGGTTCTCGCTTGAAGGCCAATCAAGAAAACGGTTTCCATCCAACAATTCCTTTCCATTCCCATCTATTTTAGTCAGCAGATGGCGAAGCAAACCCGATAAATAAGGTTGCTGCTCTTTCAAATAAGCCTTATCTCCTTGATACAAATACCAGTCGTGCTGAATAAGTAACCACCAGATTGAATAAGAACTTATTCCATTCATCCACTGCGGAAGAGGCGTAATATCACGGATAAGATCCAGACTTTTAGGTACAACCTCGTTATAACCAAAAACACTGTTGATCGTCATAATCTCCGGATGCATATCGCCCACCCATACCAGACGATCTCGCTTAATACCATCCCAAAGGTATTCCTGCATATTAAGATGTACAGTATACGCGCCTGTCATCCATATTTTGTTTAGCCGTTCGTCACTACAACGAAACGAACCTTTATATTCAATATCGCGGTAAGTAAAAATAGCCCGTACCTCCTTAAGCTGAAGCTCTGTTTCCGGATCCAATAAATCAATACGCACAAAGCGGAATCCGGAGTTTCCCACTTCCCTTACACCCAACCACGAAAGGGCAAGATTAAAATCGCGCATGGCATGATCGTTTGTTGCCCCTTTGATTCCAACATCGCTCATGGTTTCACTAACCGATTCGCCGAAGCGAACACGAATATTAACAGGTTTCTGCGAACCTGGCATGCCGGTTACAAACTGAATACCCCCTTGCAGTTCTTTTCCAAAATCAAGGATAATTGAAGGATGTTCGGTCGAAGTACTCTTCATTACACATATATGGCTATTGGATAGATCCGTCTGTCCGTTTCCGGCGTGAAGCAAATTTTCTTCACCCGCGATCAAATCATTGTTATCATGAGATTTCCACACAATACGGGTTGGAGGAAGATAAGTTCGTGCCCGCTGATCTTTTTGCAGTGATTCGGCATGAACTGTATTCCATACAGGAGGCAATTGGGAATGCCCCTGTATGGAAAAAGTTAAAAAAGTAAGTGAAGCCAAAAGGCTGAATATTTTCATAAAGCAGGTGGAGTATATGTATAGTCTTAAGATATTGGTAAATTAAAAGCTATCGCCAATTCGTTTAACTGTTCGTCTGTCATACCCAGAGGTTCAAATCCGGCCGTGCTTGCATTCAGATAAATATCTGCCGATTTTGCCATTGTATCAATCGCATCGAAGCACTCAATAATATCTTCTCCCACTGCCAGCAATCCATGTTTTTCCCAAAGAACCACGTCGTGTTTCTCCAATTGTTTGATGGTAGCATAAGCAAGTTTCATGGAACCGGGTAATTCATAGGGAACAATTCCCACACCTTTGGGAACAATCACACGGCTTTCAGGACTCATTGACCACAATGTACGTGTAATATAGGCCGAATCGAGCCACTTAGGACTATGCGACAAGGCAATAAGATTCGTAGGATGCGTATGTAAAACCACTTTATTTTTACGCCCATTGGAAAGAAGAAAATTATGCATCAACAAGTGCGAAGGCAACTCTGAAGTCGGAGCAATAGGTTGTTCTGCAATTATTTCGTAAGCACTACCGTCGGGTGTGATACGAATAATTGATCCGTTTTCGAACGGTTTAAGAGAAACATAGCGCATTCTCTTGCCTGTTCCTGTCACATAAAAAACATGTCCGCCCAACTCGCCCATTACTTCCTGCAATTGGATTGCCGGAGCCAAAGCCGGCAAATTCTTTTCTGCTTCGGTAAGCAGTTCGGTTATATTGACAGAGATGTTTCCACCGTTACGTTCTGCCCATCCCTTCTCCCAAAGATAGCCGGCAACTTCACATATCCGGTCTATTTCGGCCATTAAGGCCTGATTGTTTCGAATCATATATTTAATAAATTATATCAGCATTACAAGTTAGGAAAAACCAGCGAAAAGATAAGAATAAGCATTCCTGCAAACAGCACTACCAACGTTTTGTTTCCGGCACCTTTCCACTCTTTCAGAATAATTCCCCACACATTGCTGAAAATTACGTTTAAAGACATTAAAATACTCCACGAAAAAGCCAGCATTACCGGATGATCCGAAAAGAAACTCTTTCCCATGCCCAATCCGAAGAACTGTGAGTACCACAAGATTCCGGCCAAGGCACAAAATAATACATTATTTGTCAGGACCGATCCCGATACCTTAAAATAATCATTACCGGTTTTATTTTTTTTATTCTGGAAAAGACAATAAACTGCATTCGTAATAAATCCCCCCATTGTAACCAATAAGATTACAGGGTTGAGAGCAAACAAATCGCTGGATCCCAGTTCCTTTGCTTTATCCAAAACAGGAGCTCCCGCTTCAAGGCCTAAGTTAAAACACGCGCTCATAACCCCAGCCAGTAAAGCTACCAGTAATCCTTTGGTAAGCGCAAACTCCTTTACTGCAGCCAGTTTCTCTTCTTCGCTCATTCGCTGCGCACGCAAACTACCTGCGTAGCCAATTACAGCTATTCCGGCCAGTGTGATGCAAACTCCAAGTAAAAGAATCAAACCCTCGCCTGCAAACAAGTCAGTTCCGTCGAAAACAGCCGGCAGAAGTGTTCCGAATCCGGCGCATGTTCCCAGGGCAATGGATTGCCCCAAGGCTACCCCGAGGTAACGCATGCTTAAACCAAAGGTTAATCCCCCAATCCCCCATAGCATTCCGTAAAAGCAAGCCTTTAGAGCTCCTCCGGCCTGCCACAATTCAATCAGACTTGAATTTTCGGGTACTGCCAGCTGCGCTCCCAAATAAGGAAAAAACAGCCAGGCAAATATACCTTGTATCAACCAGAAGCTTTCCCAACTCCATTGCTTTACCTTCTTTATTGGCACATATGAACTGGATTGCCCCATACTTCCGATGGCTATAATCAACAGACCGATTAGTACGTTCATACCTTTAACGTTTGGATGTTATTGCTTGTTCGTACTTCTGTATTTCGGTAATATAATTTTCGCCCACGGGGACGTTGTTTTGCAAACAATAATAATCCCAAACAGCATTCCATGGTAAGCTTTTTGCCTCTTCCTGTAATGCCAGTCGTTCAAAATATTGTCCGTTTTCTTCGTAAGAATTTAATAAAGCTGAAGGTTCAAGCAAGGCCTGAATAAAAGCTTTCTGCGTAGCACGACATCCAATTACGTAGGCTCCGATACGGTTAATGGTTGCATCAAAATAATCCAATCCGATATGAACACGATCCAATGCGTCGCAGCGGATAATTTCGCGGGCTAAATCCTGAAGATCGTCATTTAATGTAACCACATGATCACTGTCCCAGCGAATAGGTCGGCTAACATGTAACATGATTTCAGGAGTGAACAATAACATCGAAGAAATCTTATCGGCAATACTTTCCGTAAGATGGAAGTGACCAGTATCAAGTGTTACTATCTTGCCCTTCTTCGCTCCATATCCCAGATAGAAATCGTAGGATCCAACCGTATAGCTTTCCAAACCTATTCCAAACAATTTGGCTTCAATGCAATCTTTCATGTTCGCATATTTCGTAGAGAATATTTCGTCCAGCGACTGTTCCAGGATACGTCTGTACTTAATGCGACTTGCAGGCACCTCCTTGCTCCCGTCGTGAATCCAAAGGTTCATCATACATGGATCACCCTGATATTTTCCCATTTCTTCACTAATCCAACGACAACGTTTAGTATGTTCGATCCAGAAATTACGAATATCATCATTGGGATTGGCCAATGTAAGATCTCCGCTTTTGGGATGCGAAAAAGAGGTACTGTTAAAGTCCAGCTTCATAGAATGTTCTTTACCCCACTCCATCCAGCTTTGGAAATGACAAGGTTCGACTTCATCGCGATCTACTTTTTTACCTTGGAAATCGCCATATATTTCATGTAGGTTTAACCGGTGATTTCCGGCAATATAAGACTTTGCCTCCAGTACATCCGAACGTAATTCTTCAATCGTACGGGCTTTACCGGGATAATTGCCGGTAACCTGTATTCCACCAGTAAGAGATCCTCCCTGATTTTCGAATCCGGTAACATCGTCGGCCTGCCAGCAATGAAGCGACAAAGAAATCTTTTTCATCTGTTCAAGTACTTTCGATGCATCCACACCTAAGGAAGCGTATCGTTCTGCGGCTAAATCAAAAGCCTGCATTACATTTTTCTCTTTAATCATTATAGTATTTTTTTTAATATGGTCGATTGATATTTTATGTAAGCTTCCTCCCATAACGTATTATCTTCGGGAGTAAATGTTTCCAAATTGACCGAGGCTGCAATTATTTTACGCATTTCCCATCTATCTGCAACAAGTCCTGCTGCCTTAGCCTGAACCAATCCGTTTCCTATGGCTGTTGCTTCGGAAGGTCCTGCAATAACCAGAATGCCTATGGCGTTGGCTGTAAACTGATTCAATAAACGGTTTCGTGATCCTCCTCCAATAACATGTAGTTTACTGATTGGGAAAGGTGCCACATTCCTTAGCATTTCGAGCACTTCCTTGTAACGTAAAGCCAGGCTTTCGAAAATACAACGAATAAACTGTGCGTGGGTTTGCGGTATGGGTTGTCTGGTTTGTTCACAATAGGAAGCGATCGCTTTTGTCATACTCTTGGGGTTTGCAAAGATCGCATCGTCCGGGTTCACAAGAGAAACAAAAGGTACGGCCAACTGCGCCATCTCTACCAATTGAGGATAAGTATATGTATTGCCGTGATGTTCCCATTCTTTTCGGCATTGCTCCAGCAACCACATGCCGGTGATATTTTTCAGGAATCGTGTTGTTCCTTCTATTCCTCCTTCATTCGTAAAGTTCATCCGGTAAGTTTCTTCATTAATTATAGGTTGTTCCACTTCAATGCCCATCAGCGACCAGGTGCCTGAACTCAGGTAAGCAAAATGTGGATTGTCGGCAGGTACAGCCGCAATAGCCGAAGCCGTATCATGGCCGGCAACTGCAATCACCGGAAGTTTACCAACTCCGGTTTCCAACGAAATGGATTCAGTAAGAATTCCCACTTGCGTTCCGGACATTACCGGATCAGACAAAAGTGAAGGTAATACACCTGCTGCTGCCAATAGCGCACTTTCAAATTTACGTGTTACAGGATTTAGTATCTGCGATGTGGATGCGTCTGTATATTCGCAAACCATTTCGCCGGTAAGAAGATAAGATATAAGATCGGGCATAAACAAAATCCGGTCGGCACATTTTAGTGGAGCAAATTGCTCGCGGCCGGCAGCGAATAGCTGGAACAAGCTATTAAAGTCCATTATCTGAATACCTGTGAGCTTATATACTTCTTCCCGTGAAACTAATTTGAAATATTCTTCAGACATGCCGTTTGTATAAGGATCGCGGTAAGCTCTCGGTAATCCCAATAATGTACCATCGGCTGCGATATAACCAAAATCGACACCCCAGGTGTCCACTCCAACCGACTCGACCGGAATATTCTTTTCTGCACAGAGTACAAGTGCTTCTTTTACTGATTGGAAAATTGAATATACATTCCAATAATATTTACCTTGTATTTCGAGTATTTGGTTAGGAAATCGGCTTAACTCCTGCATTTCTATTTTTCCATCAGCAAGGGTTAACAGAACCGATCTGCCACTGGTAGCACCTAAGTCAATTGCTAAAAAAGTATGATTCTTCATATAACAACAAAGTTTTTTTAATGAACACGACAAAATTATGAGTTAACTTATTACTTTTGCTTTCGAAAATGACCTTAAATCTTTCAAATTTGATATGAATGAACAAAAAGCTGATCAACTAAAATATTTGTCTATCAATGCCCACGACGAATCGTGGGGCATTGCTGTAACTACAGTTGGTTACCAATTTATACCCCCTGAAGGAAACTATCCTCAATCGGCACACCCTGACTCTTACAATTTCAAACCTCAGTCCGGAAGAATTTTAAACGAATACCAACTTGTTTATATAACCAAAGGAAGCGGGTATTTTTCGTCTCAGTCGGTAAAAATGCAACGTATAAACTCAGGGACAATGATTTTACTCTTCCCCGGCGAGTGGCACAGTTACTATCCGGATAAAAAAACCGGATGGGATGAGTATTGGGTAGGATTTCGCGGGGTACATATTGACAAGCGCGTGGAAAATAATTTTTTTTGCAAGGAAGAACCTTTGCATAACATTGGCGTAAGTGCTACGGTTGTAAGTTCGTACGAAGATATTATGCGGTTTGCTTCGCAGGAAATGGCTGGTTACCAACCCATGATTTCAAGTATTGTACTCCACATTATGGGAAGTGTATATTATAAGGAACGAAATAATTCTTTTACAGATACGTATGCCGTTGATAAAATTAACGAAGCTCGTATACTGATGAAAAATCAGATTGAGAAATCTCCTTCGCCGGAAGAAATTGCATCCGAAATAGGGGTTGGATATTCCTGGTTCAGACGTATGTTTAAAGAATATACAGGGATCTCTCCTGCACAATATCAACTGCAGCAGAAGTTACTTCGGGCTAAAGAACTCCTCACATCGTCCAATAAAAGTATTTCTGACATTGCGTTTCTTTTGAATTTTGAAAATCCCGGACAGTTTTCTACTTTTTTCCGTAAGAAGGAGGGTGTAACTCCTTCGGAATTCAGAGAAAGGGCACATTAAAAAAAAGCGTCTCGGAAAGCTTTTTTGCTTTTCCGGACGCTTATTCAGGTTTTGGGTTATTCTTACTTGGATTCGCCCGATGCATAAGCAACAAGCATCCATACTAACTTTTCCTGTTCTTTCAAATAATCGCTCATTAATGCGACAGTTGCTTCATCAGCCAATTCGGAAGCCAAAGCTAACAGCTTACGTTCTTCTCCGATAAAATAGCTATAGGTGTCAAGTACGTTCTTCAACGATTCGCTTGCCGAAGAAACGCCGCTTACTTCTTTAACCCTGGCAACTTTCAGGTATTCGCTAAACTTATTTACAGGTTCGCCTCCCAGCATCAGAATACGTTCGGCTAACTCGTCTGCTTTTTCGGACACATTGTTATACATTTCTTCGTATTGTTTGTGAAGAACGAAGAACTGATTTCCCTTAATGTTCCAGTGAAAACCTCTTAGGTTTGTATAAAAAACCTGATAGTCGGCCAATAATTGTTGCAAAGAATCTACTACTTTACCTGCAGCGATTGAATCTAAATGAATAAAATTTAAAGTTTTCATTTTCTGTTTTTATTAAATTGTTTTACCTTTTCTTTTTTGTATTACAAAGATAATCATCAAAACAGCACTTGTCAAACTGATAATTTCTATCTTTGCATAGATAAAATCTATTAAATCACAAACAGATGAATATTCAACAATTGGAATACATACTTGCAGTAGATACATTCCGCCATTTTGCCAAAGCGGCCGAACATTGCAACGTAACACAACCAACTTTGAGCATGATGATCCTTAAACTGGAGGAGGAACTTGGAGCTAAGCTATTTGACAGAAGTCTGCAGCCGGTTAAAGTTACCCCGACAGGAAAGAAGGTAATTGAGCAGGCGCGTAAAATTCTTTATCAGACTTCCCTTATTAAAGATATTGTACACGAAGAAGAACAATCGCTGAAAGGAACCTTTCGTCTGGCTGTTTTACCCACCATTGCTCCATACCTGCTTCCGCGATTCTTCCATAAGCTTATGAAGAAACATCCGGATTTGGATATCCGTGTTCTTGAAATGAAAACGCAGACTACAATTGCGGCATTGCTTAACGGAGAAATTGATGCGGCCATTATAGCGTCTCAGCCGACCGAAAAACAGCTACAATACGATTCATTATATTACGAAGAGTTCTTTTGTTATATTTCAAAAAACGAATCTATTTTCAAAAACGAGCTCATCCGGACAGCCGACATTAATGAGGAACGGCTTTGGTTGCTGGACGAAGGGCATTGCTTTCGTGACCAGTTAATGCGTTTTTGCCAGATGGAAAGTGTAAAGCTACACCAGGCTGCCTATAGTTTGGGAAGTATGGAAACCTTTATGCGGATGGTTGAAAGTGGAAACGGAATAACTTTTATTCCCGAACTGGCCATCCATCAGCTGAGCAACGAACAAAAGGAATTAGTCAGACCATTTGCCATTCCTAAGCCAGCACGGCAGATAGTGATGGTAACCCGCGTCGATTTTGTAAGAAACTCTTTGCTTTCTGTATTACTTGATAACATTAAGGAAAATGTTCCGAAAGAAATGCATTCTCTGCAAGCTGTGCAACGTGTTGTATAATTTATACAAAGGTGTTTTAGGGATGCAACTATTTTTTTTATCAGACATCAAAAAAAAACCATTAAATCGTTGTAGTTTCTAAAAATATATTACTTTTGCGACGTATAAAGATCAAAATGAAACAAATGAATAGTTTTAGCTTTACATATTCTTATTATTACTTTTACTTTAGCAGAGTAAAGGCAGGATCTTATATGTAAAGAATTGAGTTAATAAACAGATATCAATTATAAAATATAAAGTCCTGCCTATATGGCGGGACTTTTTTTTTGCTTATAACGCATATGGATAAAATGAAAAAAGTAGCAATACAAGGAATCGCTGGTTCATATCACGATATAGCCGCAAGGAATTACTTTGAAGGCGAAGAGATCGAAATCGTTGGATGCAATACATTCAGAGACGTGATTAGTGTTATAAAGAATGATCCGGACACAATTGGTCTTATGGCCATTGAAAATACAATTGCCGGTAGTCTTTTACAAAATCACGAATTGATTCGTGAGAGCGGACTGAGTATTGTTGGTGAATACAAGCTTCGTATTTCGCACTCTTTGGTTGCATTGCCGGGAAGTAAAATAGAAGATATAGTGGAGGTAAATTCTCATCCTATTGCCCTTATGCAGTGTGCTGATTTTCTGGACACATTACCGAATGCAAAGGTGGTAGAAAAGGGTGATACTGCTATGAGCGCCCGCTGGATATCAGAAAACAACCTGAAAGGACATGCGGCAATTTGCGGTAAGCAAGCGGCGAAGATATACAACATGGAAATCCTGGCTGAAGGAATTGAGACGAATAAACGAAATTTCACCCGCTTTCTTGTTATTGCCGACCGTTGGAATGTGGATGACTTGTTAAGGGGTGTTCAAAAAAACAAATCATCAGTGGTTTTCGCTCTTCCTCACACCTCCGGCAGTCTCTCCAAAGTTCTTTCCGTCCTCTCCTTTTACGACATGAATCTTTCAAAAATACAATCCTTGCCAATTATAGGCCGCGAATGGGAATATCTGTTTTACATTGATTTGACATTTACTGATTATACGAGATACAAACAGGCACTGGATGCCATCATTCCATTGACAAAAGACTTTAGAATATTAGGAGAATATGCAGAAGGAAAACAAAGTGTGTAATATTACACCTGCCAATCGGGTAAACAGTGTAAGCGAATACTACTTCTCTAAGAAATTAAAAGAAGTAGCCGAAATGAACGCTGCCGGCAAGAATGTAATCAACCTTGGTGTAGGAAGTCCTGATCTTCCTCCCTCAGAGAAGGCAATCAGTGTGTTATGTGAGCAAGCTCAAAGGCCAGATACTCACGGTTATCAACCCTATGTAGGGATACCCGAGTTGCGAAAAGGATTTGCCGAATGGTACCAGACCTGGTTTCATGTTACACTGGATCCGCAAACGGAGATACAGCCATTAATCGGGTCTAAGGAAGGTATCCTGCATATTTCTCTGGCATTTCTAAACCCGGGAGATGGTGTGTTGGTTCCAAACCCGGGATATCCAACTTATACTTCAGTAAGTAATTTAGTTGGAGCGCAGATTATTCCATACGATTTAACCGAAGCAAACGCCTGGTACCCTGATTTCGACGCCCTCGAAAAACTAGATCTGAGTGGTGTAAAGCTTATGTGGATTAATTATCCCAACATGCCAACCGGAGCAGATGCCAGTATAGAGTTATACCAACGGATTGTTGATTTCGGAAAACGTAATAACATTATTATCTGTAATGATAATCCTTACAGTTTTATTCTGAATAAATCTCCGCTGAGTATTCTGAGCATTCCCGGAGCCAAAGATATTTGTATTGAAATGAACTCCATGAGTAAAGCGCACAATATGCCGGGATGGCGATTGGCGATGCTGGCCAGCAATGCCCAATTTGTAAACTGGATTCTTAAAGTAAAAAGCAATATTGACTCCGGACAGTTCAAGCCCATGCAGCTGGCTGCCGTAGAAGCATTAAAAGCTCCGAAAGAGTGGTATGATACGATGAATAAAACATACCAGAATCGCAGGAATCTGGCCGGACAAATAATGAAGATGCTTGGATGTAGTTACGACGAAAAACAAGTTGGCTTATTTCTTTGGGGTAAAATCCCTGCAGATTCGGAAAGTGGAGAAGCCTTGGCAAATAAGGTCCTTTATGAAGCAAATGTTTTCCTCACACCGGGATTTATATTTGGAAGTCAGGGCGACCGTTACATACGAATTTCTCTTTGTTGCAAAGAAGAGATGTTACAAGAAGCATTAAACAGAATTAATAAGATAATATAAAAAGAAAAGATATGGAAATGAAATTCGAATCAATCTTACTTCCGGGTGTTGACGATCAGCGTCCGTTAGTTATTGCCGGTCCGTGTAGTGCTGAGACCGAAGAACAAGTTCTTGAAACAGCCAAACAACTGGCTTCAAAAGGTGTTAAGATATTCCGTGCGGGCATCTGGAAACCTCGTACCAAACCAGGAGGATTTGAAGGTGTTGGCGTGGAAGGGCTGGCATGGTTGAAGCGTGTAAAAAAAGAGACCGGCATGTATGTGGCTACCGAAGTGGCTACCCAGCAGCATGTGTTCGAAGCACTGAAAGCGGGTATCGACATTCTTTGGATTGGAGCACGCACAACGGTTAATCCGTTTGCCGTTCAGGAAATTGCGGATGCGCTGAAAGGTGTAGACATACCTGTTTTCATTAAGAATCCGGTGAATCCTGATTTGGAATTGTGGATCGGAGCAATTGAACGTATTTATGGTGCAGGAATCCATCGTATCGGTGCAATCCACCGTGGATTCAGTTCGTACGACAAAAAGATTTACAGAAACTTACCTTTATGGCATATTCCTATCGAACTTCGCCGTCGTTTACCGGATCTGCCAATCATCTGTGACCCAAGCCATATTGGAGGTAAAAGGGAACTTATTGCCCCATTATGCCAGCAGGCAATGGATTTGAGCTTTGATGGCTTAATCATTGAGTCTCATTGCAACCCCGACTGTGCCTGGAGTGATGCTTCTCAGCAAGTAACACCGGATGTGCTGGATTACGTATTAAACCTGCTGGTAATCCGTGATGTTAACCAAACAACAGAGAATCTTTCGGAACTTCGCCGTCAGATCGACAATATCGACGAACAATTATTGGAACTGTTGGCCAAGCGTATGCGCATCTCCAAAGAAATTGGAGTATACAAAAAAGAGCATAACATGCCGATTCTTCAATCCCCCAGATACAGTGAAATTCTGGAAAAGCGTTCTAATATGGGTGCAACTTTGGAATTGAACGTCGACTTTGTAAAAGAGATATTAAAAGAAATACATGAAGAATCTGTTCGCCAACAGATGATAGTAATGAATGAACAATAATGAAAATACTTATTCTGGGTGCGGGAAAGATGGGATCTTTCTTCACCGACCTGCTTAGTTTCGATCATGAAGTAGCCGTTCTGGAAAAGGATCCAAAACGTATGCGTTTTATTTACAACGCAATTCGGATGAATTCGCCGGAAGAGATTGCTGATTTTGCTCCGGAACTGGTTATCAATTGTGTATCTCTTAACTACACAATTGAAGCTTTCAAAGCGGTGCTTCCTTTCCTTCAACCCTATTGTATTATCTCGGATATAGCCTCTGTTAAGACTGGATTGAAAGAGTTTTATCAAACCTGCGGATTCCCTTACGTATCCACTCATCCAATGTTTGGTCCTACATTTGCCAACCTGGCTAACCTCAGTAAAGAGAATACAATTATTATTTCAGAGAGCGATCATCTGGGAAAGGTTTTTTTCAGAGACGTATACTCCATGTTAAAGCTGAACATCTGCGAATATACATTTGAAGAACACGATAAAGTCGTTGCCTACTCTTTGGGGATTCCCTTTGCCTCAACGCTTGTTTTTGCTTCTGTTATGGAACATCAGGATGCCCCTGGAACAACATTCAAACGGCATATGAAAATTGCTCACGGACTTTTATCCGAGGATGATTACCTTCTTACTGAAATTTTGTTTAATCCCCGCACGCCTAATCAACTCGAGCGGATACAGGAACAACTTTCGATTCTGCAGGATATCATCAAAAAGAAAGATTCGGCAGCAATGAAAGAGTATCTGACCAAGGTACGAAAGAACATTGAATAGATAGAATGAATACAAAAGGCCGGTTTCTTTAACGTTTCCGGCCTTTACTTTGTTAAAACACCTGGCTTTCAACTATTTTATCAGTTTTTTTATTAGATTTGCCATCATCCTCAATACATTTTTTATGACTAAAAATGCATCTCGAATCATATATATCATTTTCGTCTCGTGTTTGATATTCGTAAATTGTCCGGTTACCTTAACGGCTCAAATAAGCGAAGGAGGAACTCCTCCCAGTTTTTCCTATCTCAATGTACTAAAAAGCACTTCTACAGGAATAGATATACCCATTACTTTCAGTGTAGAAGATTTAAAAGTGGTTGATGCCTGGAATGTATCTCAGGGGGCTCCCCTAAAAGTGGCAACACTCATACCTGCTGATTTATCAATGGAAAATGCTGGCGAATGGTCTACCTTGCCGGGAGGAGAAAAAATATGGCAATTACAAATTCAGGCACAGGATGCCATTGCCCTAAACCTATATTATAAAGAGTTTTATATACCCGTTGGAGGCAAACTATTTATATACAATGCAGATCATACGCAGATTATTGGAGCCTATACATCCAAAACCAATCCTTCGGGAGCTGCGTTTGCAACCGAATATGTGGCAGGAGATGATATTATACTCGAATACGTTCACGGTACTTCTGAAGATCTGCCTAGAATACACATCGGAGAAATTGGCTACGGATACAATCACCTATTCATTGGTAACACCCCCAAAGCTACCGGAGAAGGCTCATCAGGCAGCTGCAATGTTAATATTAATTGCCCGGAAGGAGACAACTGGCAATCTCAGAAAAACGGTGTCTGCCAGCTAGTCATGAAGAATGGCTCATCTACTTATATATGCTCCGGGGCATTAATGAACAATGTGGAAGAGGATTTCAAACCTTATATTCTTTCCGCTTATCACTGCATGGTTCCGAATGACATACCGGCCAGTGCTTCGGATATGAATCAATGGATCTTCTATTTCCATTATGAAGAAACAGGATGCGACAACCTTTCTGATGCAACTGCTACAAGAAAGACAATGACCGGCTGCGTAAAGAAAGCCAGCACTCCTATTGATGGTGGATCCGATGGGTTACTTTTACTTATAAATCAGGAAATTCCTGAAAGCTACAATGTGTATTATAATGGGTGGAACATTAATGATACAGGAGCAACCTCGGGGGTTGGCATACACCATCCTGCCGGAGATGCCATGAAAATATCCACTTTTACTAAAACTGCTGGTGATTATACATGGGCAGGTTCTGATAGTACGGTGGGAAAAACCAAGGCGCACTGGAACATTATTTTTGCTCAGACCGTAAGCGGACACGGTATTACTGAAGGGGGATCGTCTGGTTCACCTCTCTTTAACCAAAACAAACAAGTAGTGGGAACACTTACCGGAGGAAGCTCTTCGTGTACTGATCTTTCCGGACTTAATCTTTATGGAAAACTTGCTTATCATTGGGACAAATACAATCCGGCAGATACTTCCCGAATGGATATATACCTGGATCCGGCGAATACGAACGTAACATCTCTTGCCGGAAGATTTCGTGCAGAACCCAAATCCGTTCCACAGAATCTGGTACTGAATTACAATTATGAGACTGTAAAACTAACCTGGACTGCTCCATCGCCTTCTACAGGTCTTAGAGAATATAAAGTATACCGGGGTAATGACCTGCTAACCACAACAACCAGCACAACCTATACCGACAACACCCCTCCTGAGGGATTACAATATTACAGTGTTAGTGCAGTTTATACGGACGGAATTGAATCGGAAGCTATTGGTAAGAGCGTTACCATACTTACTTATTCGCCGCCCGCAACTGTTACGGCAGTACAAAACGGATACAATGTTGTTGTTTCCTGGTCTGCGCCATCTGGTGCTGTTGGTCTTTCCGATTACAAAGTATATAAAGACAATGCATTGGTTAAAAGTACGACTTCCACGTCGTACACCGACTTAAATCCAAGCGAAGGTCATCATTATTACGGTGTGGCTGCCAGCTATGCCACCGGTAGTCTTTCTGAAGTTGTTGGCAAAGGAATGTATGTTTTCGGTTACAAGGCTCCAACAAATTTCGTAACCGAACAAGACGGGCACGATGTACGTCTTACCTGGAAAGCCCCCCAATACGAGCAAATTATTCAGTGGGGAACAACAAATTATAAGTTTAAGATAAAGGAATCTCAGGGTAGCGATTTCTACTTTGGGCAAGCGTGGAGTTCGGGCGAGATATCACCATTAAATAAAAAAACAATCACAGCCGTGAACTTTGTTCCGAATACAAGCTCATGTAATTATTCAATTTACGTAGCTCAGGGAACCCGTAAGTATACACAGGCTATCAGCAATCCGACTTTAAACCAAATAAATTCCATTGCACTTACAACTCCGTTTGTTATTGACGGAACAACCAAGTTATATGTTGCTATAAAAGCCAGTAACTATGGAAGTACGGAATTTCCTGCCGCCTGCGACGAAGGTCCTGCTGTTAATCTGAAAGGGAATATCTATTCTAAAAACACCACGACATGGAATTCGCTACCTTCAGAAAGCAACTATAATTTTATTGTCCAAGCCGTTATAAGTTCGGAAGAAGGAACGTTAACACAAACGTTGAGCGAACCTGCCTCCTCTGCTCCTGAAACATCCGATTCTATTTCTGTTTCTGCTAAGCAGGCCGATCTGATGCTTCGCGCTACAACTTACGAAACGATAGCATATTCGCCCGTTGTATTCCCATCTGTATCGGGTTACAATGTGTACAAAGACAACAACAAACTTAACAGCACCTTACTAACTGAAAAAACTTATTCGGATCTTCAGGTTGCTCAGGGAAGTTATCAGTACGGCGTGTCGTCGGTGTTTGGAACAATCGAAAGTCCGAAGGCTACCCAGCCTATTACCATTACGTTTACCGGCCTCGATATCCTGCCGTCGGACAATGTGCAGGTCTACCCCTCCCCTTTCACAAACCAACTGTATATTAGCGAGAGTAACGCGCCTGTAAACAGAATCGACATAATTGCGACAGACGGCCGTATTGCATTGTCTGTACCCTCGCCGGGCAACGTTGTTAACACTTCGGGATTATCGCCGGGATATTATATCATCAGACTCTATCACAACAATAAAACAACTGTTGTAAAAGCAATTAAGCGATAGCATTGTAAATAAATCCGGATTTCGTAAATAAGAAATACCGGATTTATTTTTTTATAAAAGAATAGTTAACACTTGATTATTCAATAATATAGTATAAATTTACAGTCTTAACCCGTTGGCGGAATTAATTCACTAAAAAATGTCAGGAAATAAGTTGTGCATATCATTGATTATTAGTATTTTAATGGTGATCAAACTATTAATATACAGCTCAATTATGCACAACTTATATGCAAT
>Ga0209639_1000497_pt1 | contig 55145 bp, 57 predicted proteins | sample EPASupsiteHSE605_FD_187268 | JGI IMG/M metagenome (GOLD analysis project Ga0209639, IMG submission 187268) | Bioremediated contaminated groundwater from EPA Superfund site, New Mexico - Sample HSE6-05 (SPAdes) (version 2) | ecosystem: Environmental > Aquatic > Deep subsurface > Groundwater >... | reverse complement strand
AAATGTCTCCGATGACTTACCGCCAGTTGCTCGAAACCGCTGCATAAAAAGCTGGGCCCCTTAATTTAAGGAGCCCAGCAAACTAGTTTTATTTTTTTCACCCGTCTACTTGACAGGGAGCAGTTCAGAAAACAGGAGGTGTTAATTTTTCGAATATGTTAGTTAAGTGCCTGGCACCTATTGGTTTTCAACCGCCACTTTACGAGCATCTGCCCAGAGGTTTTCCAATTTATAATAATCTCGTTCTTCCTGACGGAAAATATGCAGAATCGTGGATCCATAATCCAGGACTATCCATTTGCCTTCCTGATGACCCTCTTTGCGCAGCACGGTTACTCCTAGTTCCTCCAAAAAGCGCTCTACATTCTCGGCAATGCTGCGTATCTGAACTAGGTTTCGGCCGCTGCATATTACAAAATAGTCGGCTATTATAGTTTTTTCATTAATATCTAGTATGACCAGATCAATGGCGTTCTCTTCCAGGGCAGCATCCGCGATGATTTGTACCAGTTTATCTTCTTTAATCAAAAACAGTCCTCCTAAGTTTAATAATTAGGTAATAATAAAGCTTCTTCCATATATTATAGCATGCCCTGCATAGCTATGTTTCCAACCGTTTGTCTTTAATTTTTTGCAAAAACATATTTCTTACCTCTACCGTACGCGGATGCAGAAGCCTCTCGTCCTCCAGGCAATAGCGGATAGTGGATTCAAGCCCCAGAAGCATGGCTTCATCGAGATTGAGATGGGCCAATTGCCGCAGACGCTCCAGATCAGGATACATATCCCGGTTCGGTTCAATCATATCGGCAATAAATATTATCTTAGCCAATGAGCTCATGGTCATCGATCCCAGGGTGTGAACCCTTACTGCTTCTAATATATCCTCATCTTTTATCCTTAATTCCTCTGCCAAAAGACAAGCCCCTACCGGAGCATGCAACAATTCGGGTATTTGTTTCTCCACCTCATCCGCGATTTGCTGATCTTGCCCAGCAGCCAATAGCAACTGAGGAATAGTCAGGTTTTTGGCGTAGTCATGCAAAATCCCGGTCAGATAAGCCTTATCACTATCCAACCCATAAAGCTCAGCCAAATCCATAGCTGCTTGGGCTACACCCAGACAATGCTGAAATCTATGGGGCGAAAGCCGGGCTTTGATTATTTGTTCGGCTTCGGTTTTATTGAGCATGAGTCTCTTCCCCATCTTGGTATAGTTTATTTTCTATAATATATTTCTCCACCGCGGCTGGTACTAAATACTTAATGGTCTTACCCTCAGCCACCCTGCGGCGAATTTCACTGGAGGAGATAAATAAGCCGGGAATGGGCAGAACAAAAGTCTTTTCCCATAAAGAGGCTGGTATATCCCGGAACCTATCCTCATTTCGGTTTAGCTGGTAGCCCGGTCGAGTGACCAGTATGAAATGGCAGAGTTGCATCAAGCGATCAAGCTCTTTCCATGTGTTTATCAAAAGAAGAGCATCCGTTCCCAGAATAAAATAAACTTCTGCTTCGGGATAGAGTTGTCGGCAATTGGCTACGGTTTCAACCGTATAGGAAAGGCCTCGCCTCTCCAATTCCATTGATGATACCTCAAAGTCAGCGTTATCACTAACCGCAGACTTCACCATATTGTACCGGTGACGGCTGTCAAGGACTCCGGCCAAATCTTTGTGAGGCGGCTGGGCAGCGGGCATAAATATGATTCGATCAAGTTGGAAAGCATCGCGCGCACATGCGGCCGCAACCATATGTCCGTAATGAATCGGATCAAAAGTTCCTCCCAGTATCCCCAGTGATTTTATGGTCTTCACAGCCTTCACCTTACTTCAAATATTGTTAAGTCTTATGGAAAAATCTAAATTTAATCATAACTTTTGGCATAATAAATTGCAAATTGCCGATAATTATTGAATCAAGGCGGGAAATGATTTAATCTTTTATCTAGGTGAAATTTGGCATTGATCCTTAGACCAACTATTTCTCGTTGTTAAAAGAAGAAAGGAATCTACCTATGGAAAAGAATATTCAGGTAATTTTCCATAATTGCGGACTGCGCAGTTATATAGAAGTAGATCTCTGTGCGGAATGTCCCCGTCAGGATGATAAGGGTTGCTGCGGATACTATTCCCCGGTTTTTTATCCGACTGACCTGGGCTATTTATATTTGAATCAACCTGATCTCTTAGAACATATTTTTTCTCTGGAGCATTTGACCGTATTGGATGCCTCAGTTACTGTGAACAATGTGATCGATGGGGACAGCTATAGGTGTAAATTCCATCGTAAAGAAGGCGGCTGCTTTCTGTCCCAAAGCTCGCGGGAATCTATTTGCCGTCATTTTGTGTGCTCGGGCATAGGGTGGTGGGAAGAGGAGAGTATCCAAGACTGGCGGATTTTCTTTGATAAATTGACCGATTATGAAATTGAAATTAACAATCATTGGGCTGAACTGCTCAAGGAGCAGGGCTTAACTTTAAGAGAACCCGCCCAGCGAGAACGAATTTTTATGGAACTGGGAAAAATGTATCAGGAGGAAACCAGTAAAGCAGCGGATTTTATTAACAGTATGCCCGCTAAGGAGTGCCGGACTTTAAATCGCACCCTGAGATTCGGCTCGGACTGGCAGTTATAGATACCTTAGGGCAGGCCCTTATCTCGATCATGTTTTTTCAGCAGCAACAATATTGGGGAGGTTAATTAATGGATTGGACTAATAATGCACAGATACTGAACAATGTTTTGGAAGCGGTGGGTAGAACCCCTCTGATTAACTTGCAGCGTTTTTCGTCGGATCTACATGCCGATATTGCCGTTAAACTGGAATATACCAATCCCAGTGGCAGTCTTAAGGATAGAGTCGTTTATGAAATAGTTAAGCAGGCTGAACTGCGTGGGGAACTGAAACCGGGGATGATACTTCTGGAAGGCACCACTGGCAACACTGGAATTTCCACCAGTATGGTCGGAGCTTGCAAAGGCTATAGGGTAATCATCGTTATGCCTGAGGGCATGAGCGAAGAACGCAAGAAAACCATCGTGGCTTATGGAGCCGAGCTGGTTCTAACTCCCGGAGCAGAGACCGATGTGGATCTGGTTCTGGAAGAAGTGGCACGAATTAAAGAAAAATATGGAGCACAGGTATTTGAGATCGGCCAGTTTGTCCGCCAGGAAAATCTCAATGCCCACTACTACAATACTGGCCCGGAAATATGGAAGCAAACCGGCGGTAGACTTGATGTGTTTATAATGTGCCAGGGAACCGGCGGAACTATTACCGGCACTGCCAAATACCTGAAAGAAATGAACCCGTCTATGAAAATATATATTTCCGAACCGGCGGAATCCCCTATACTGGCGTGCGGAAAGATTGGCAAACACAAGGTTCAGGGTATTGCAGACGGTTTGATTCCAGACATCCTTGATCTACAATATGTGGATGGTGTGGTTCTGGTTAGTTCCGACGACTGCATTGCCACCGCTCAGAAAATGGCTAAAAAGGAAGGTATCTTCTGCGGGATTTCAACCGGTTGCAATGTCGCCGCCGCCCGTAAGGTGGCCAAAAAATATCCGGATAAAAAGCTGATCGTGACCATTGTCAACGACAATGGCCTGCGCTATCTTTCCACTCCCCTATGCGGAGTGCCGGCTGACCGTAAAGAACTGGATCGTGAATATGCATTGAGTCCTGAGGACATAAAAAAACTCGCGGCATATAATTTGGAAGTAATCGATTAAGGCAAGCGGAAAGGGGATGGAAACTATGTTCCACCCGGGTCTAGCTTCCATAGTAGGCATTGGTGAATTAAAAACCTCCCTGGATATAGGTGGTAAATCCAGCCTGGATTTGATGGCTGAAGCAGCTGCACTGGCCATTCAAGATGCCGGTCTGCTAAAAAATGATGTTGATGGCTTACTAGTAACTCCTCCAAGCGAGGACAGCTATTTTCTCTGGCCTTCACAGGTAGCCGAATATCTACAGCTCTCCCCAGTCTTTATGAACATGGTGGAACTCGGAGGTGCCAGTGCGGCAGCAACTATCGCACGGGCTGCCCTGCTGGTAGATGCAGGTATATGTAAAAATTGTCTTTGTCTCAGCGGTGGAATTTGGGACAAACAAGTCTTCAATACCCTGGAAGGTAAGATGGCGGTTATGTCGCAGGCAGAAATCGATTATGACCTTCCCTATGGCCCAATGGGCTTTAACTCCAGCTACGCGCTGATAGCCCGCCGCCATATGTATGAATACGGAACTACTCCCGAACAACTAGCTAAAATTACAGTTGACCAGCGCATCAACGCCATGGCCAATCCTGACGCCCTTTTCAAAAAGTCTATAACCGTGCCAGATGTCCTGGCATCGCCCCTGATCGTCGATCCCCTACATTTGCTGGAAATCGTAAGGCCTTGCAATGGAGCTGCAGCGGTGCTCGTAAGCCGCTTCTCTCCTAGTGAGTATAATAACCACCCCCCGGTGACCATCCGGGGTTTTGGTGAAGCCTATACTCACAACTCTATCGCTTATGCTCCCAGTCTAACCGAAAGCCCCATAAAAATGGCCTCTAGCCGGGCTTTTCAGATGGCCGGAGTTGAGGTTAAAGACATCGATCTGGTTTCTTTGTATGATTGCTATACCATAACAGTCTTAATCAGCCTGGAAGACATCGGGTTCTGTCCCAAAGGCGAGGGCGGAAAGTTCGTGGAGAACACTGACCTTACCTACACTGGAGCCCTGCCCTGCAATACTCACGGGGGTCAGCTTTCCTGCGGCCAGGCTTCCTTTGCCGGAGGAATGTCCCACGTTACCGAAGCCGTTCGCCAGCTCCGGGGTGAAGCCGGACCTCGTCAGGTGAAGAAGAACTGTCTGGCTATCGTAAATGGCAATGGGGGGGTCATGAGTACCCAATGCTGTCTGATACTGGGGAGGGGCAAAGCATGACCGATTATCAAGATACCTACTGGCAATACATATCTTCTGGAAAGCTTTGCTTGCAGTTTTGCCCAGCCTGTGCGCAATATATCTTCTACCCCCGCGAACTGTGCCCGAACTGTCTGCAATCAGGACTGGAATGGAAAGAAGTAACGGGGAAAGGCCTGGTTTACAGCTATACCATCGTACACGTCAGCGCATTGCCCGATTTCCAGGAAGAAACCCCCTATATCTACGCTCTTATAGAGCTAGCCGAAAGGATACGCATGCCCTCCAACCTGATCAACTGCTCACTTGACATGATTAGGGTAGGACTGCCGGTTGAAGTAGCCTTCATCGAAAGAAATGGCAAGACTCTCCCCGTCTTTAAACCGATCCAAGAAGTTTTTGAAACCTCAAATAAACCTAAAAATAAAGAAGGAGCTAGTTAAGTGAGTATTCTAAAATCCAATCTTCTGCTCCTGCTCGCCGCCGCTATCTGGGGATTCGCTTTTGTAGCCCAAAGGGTAGGGATGGAGCACGTTGGTCCGTTCACTTTCAATGGTGTGCGCTTCCTGCTGGGTAGTCTATCATTGATACCGCTAATAAGATACTTCCATAATGATGCCTTGCCTCCGCGCAGCGAACTTAAGAGTGAGGTTCTGGCTGGGCTTTTGGCCGGTACGGTGCTCTTCGTCGCGGCTTCTCTGCAGCAGGTGGGCCTCATATACACCACTGCCGGCAAGGCAGCTTTCATAACCTGCCTATACGTTATACTGGTACCGGTTGTAGGCATATTCCTAGGGCAGTCGGTCGGTAAGTGGACCTGGCTGGGCTGTATTCTCGCTGTAGTGGGACTCTACTTCCTCTGCATCAAGGAATCGGCATCTATCCAAATCGGGGATTTATTGCAGCTTATCGGGGCAATCTTATGGACCTTGCATATTCTCATCATCGGATATTCTGCCCGCAAAGTCGACGTATTGAAATTATCATGTTTTCAATTTCTCACCTGTTCCGCACTCAGTCTAGTGTTTGCAGTCATGACCGAAACAATCATCTTCAACAATATTTTGGCTGCCGCTGTACCCATCCTATATGGCGGTTTTTGCTCGGTAGGGATAGCCTACACCCTGCAAGTAGTAGGGCAAAAACATGCTTCGCCAGCCGCTGCCGCTATTATTCTCAGTATGGAAACAGTGTTTGCGGTAATAGGTGGCTTCCTGGTCCTCGGTGAAAGACTCGACGGACAGGAAATTATCGGTTGTGTTCTAATGCTAGCCGGTATGATGGTATCCCAACTGGGGAGCTTGCGAGCATCACCTGATTTGCAAGTAAAAGAAATGATGTAAAAATCGCAAAACCTATATTTATAAATATTGTCTATTCCTGATGGTCAATCTGCGTTGCCAAGCCTTAATTTGAAAAAATAATATTTTCTAAATAATGTCGATTAATACAGTTGTACAGCTAATGCCGCTGAGACTGTGATAAAATGAAGTACACGTCACTTTTATAAATGGAGGATTGTAATGAATTTTATCGGCAATGTAATTTGGTTCTTGTTTGGTGGTCTGATTGCAGCAATTTTGTGGTCTATTGCTGGTCTTATTTTGTGTGTAACGATTATTGGCATCCCGTTTGGGGTTCAATGCTTCAAGATTGCCCAATTTGTATTGTGGCCTTTTGGAAAAGAGATCGAAATTGGTAACTTTGGAGCCGGAGGATTGCTTCTTAATATCGTTTGGATAATTCTATTTGGCTGGGAATTTGCTATAACTCATCTCGTCATCGGTGCAATCTTTTGTATAACAATTGTTGGTATACCATTTGGCATTCAGCATTTTAAATTTGCCAAACTTGGCCTTATCCCTTTTGGAGCAAAAATACACTAGATATCTATGTAATTCCTTAATATCCGTATCTATACTAATTGAAATAAAATTAGAATTAGGTCATAATTATATGTTACATAACTAGGAGATTTATTTATGGATAACCGATCAACATTTGATTTATCGTTAATTGCCCCATGTGGGATGAACTGCGGACTATGCCGAGCTTATCTTCGCGATAGGAAAAAATGTCCGGGCTGTAATGGAATTGATGTTGGTAAATCTGCTTCTTGTTTAAAATGCAGGATTAAAAACTGCGAAAAGCTACAAGCGAGCGAATTGAAATTTTGTTACGAATGCAATGAGTTCCCGTGCACGAGGATGCAGCAATTGGATAAGCGGTATAGAACAAATTATGCGATGAGCATGATCGAAAACCTGGAACAAATAAAGAATTTAGGCATGGATGAATTTATTCAGAATGAGAAAATCAGATGGACATGTAAAAAATGCGGCGGTACCATTTGTGTACATAAAGGCTATTGTATCGCCTGTAAAGAAAAGAAATAAATTGCCAATTTTACAGTTATGGAGGTTCAAACAACACCGTGAATTCAAACGAAGAACAATAATTCGGGAGGTATCCAAGTATGAAACAGCAAAATGTATATAAATCTTCTCCAGCGGGATATATAGAAGCTATAGATGGCATATTTCGCAAAACCCTGGTATGGGGAAATAATGCCCTCTTAACTGAATTTAAACTAGCAGGAGGGAAAAAGCTGCCCTCCCACAAGCATGATGAGGAGCAGGTTGGTTATTTGGTTTCCGGTCATATCATTCTGCAGATCAACAACGAAAAATATGATATGTTGCCTGGAGATAGTTGGGCTATTCCGGGAGGAATTGAGCATTCAGCCGAAATAGCAGCAGATTCAATAGCTATCGAAGTATTCTCACCGGTAAGGAGAGATTATTTGCCTGCCCTGAACGGGGATAAAGCTATCTCCTAGCCATGAAAGGCTGCCTTTAAATGCTTTATTTCCTCTGCATAACCAGGCAGTTCATTAGGGGTCTCTAAAAGAAATGGCAGGTGCCGCAGTCGAGGATGGTTAATAATATTTATAATAGCCTCCATACCTATGGTTCCCTCCCCGATTTTGGCATGACGATCCTTGCGGCTGCCGTATGGGTTTAAGCTATCGTTCAAATGAATAGCCTTCAACTTTTCAAACCCAATGATTTTATCAAATTGCGTGAGCACTCCGTCCAGGTCGTTTATAATATCATAACCAGCCGAATAAATATGGCAGGTATCCAGGCACACACCCATCTTTTCGATTAAATCCACCCTGCTCAGAATTTGACCAATCTCCTCAAAGCTGCTGCCTACCTCGCTGCCCTTGCCCGACATAATTTCCAACAGCACCAAGGTCGTCTGCTCAGGGCGCAATGCCTGGTTCAGCAGTTGCCCAATCAAGTCTATACCTGTTTCTACACCCTGTCCCACATGACTGCCGGGATGAAACGTGTACAGATTATTAGGAAGATATTCCATATTGGCCAGATCGTCTTTTATAACCATATGAGCAAACTCACGAATATGTGGATCGGAAGCGCAGGCATTCAGTGTGTAAGGTGCATGCCCCAAGAGCGGCGCAAATTGATGTTCCTGCGCCAAAGCTATCAAGGCAGATGCATCCTTTTCATCCATCTTCTTTACCTTACTGCCCCGCGGATTGCGGGTGAAAAATTGAAATGTATTGGCTCCCAGACTTAATGCCTCTTCTCCCATATGCTTGAAACCCTTTGAGGCAGATAAATGACAGCCGATATTAAGCATTTAATAATTTCCTCCTTGCACTGAATTCATACCCTTACCTCGATACCCTTCCAAACCCAATAGTTTTATCTTTATATCCAATCCCCCGCCATAACCTACCAGATCACCCTTTGAACCAATAATTCGATGGCAGGGAATAAAAATCGGAATGGGGTTTCTATTATTGGCCTGCCCTACTGCACGAGTGCCTTTGGGATTTCCTACGGCTATAGCAATGTCTTTATAGCTGGCCGTCTGCCCGTAGGGAACATCAAGCAGCTTCTGCCATACTCTTTTCATAAACGGCGTTCCATTCGGCAGGAGTGGCAAAGTAAATTCCTTTAACTGCCCGCTAAGGTAAAGCTCAAGTTGTTCGAAGGCCTGTCTTATGAGAGGCGTTTCGCACAACTCCATATCCTGAAGCACGTTATCGGTCGGTAAATACAAATGAGTTATACACCCGTCTTTTTCCGCTATACCAATCTTCCCTATTGATGTTTCCCTAAAAAATATCATAATATTTTCTCCCCTCTAGGTATTACAAAAAGGGTTCTCGATTATAGAATTAACTATACCAAAAGCCCGGTGTAAAATCTTTTCCTTTTGAATTAGCCCATAAGATGCCCTACACAAATATGTTATAATTTCCATTAAAGTCTACTGGAAGTTGATGGTAATAGGTAAGGTGATAAATCATCAAACAAAATGGCAATAAGATTCACTTCGCAACTATTTAAACCGCTCTGTTGTCGCAGTAAACAATACCACCTCTACCCTTCTATACCATATGTCAATTTATTAGAGTGATAAAGACATAAAAGTAAATTATTATAATCCACATTATGGTATTATAGTAAAAATATTATTATTGAGGATATGGAGGAAGAGGAAATGATTGAATTGTATTCACGTGAAGCTCGTTCGGCCTTTATTACCTTGTTGGCAACAAGTTTAGTCGTTGCCGGTGGGCTGGTTGCTCTTAGCCACTACGGCTTATGTAAATTCTCCACAGATCTGACCACGATCGATGGAGTAATTTTCAGTCTCCCACTTATGACAATTTACATTGTAGTATTTATAACTGCATTGGCCGGATACGCCCGGGGTAAATATATGGTCGATCAACTACCTCTGAGCCAAAGGTTACACCAGGAGTTGGAAAAATGCTCCATGGAAAGTGCCAATATAAAATCCAAGATTCGATCGGGAGCACAGGTAACAGAAGAAAATACCTTTTTAGATGTTCTACAGAATCTTATTTCTTCGCGTATCTCCATTCTTGCCGTTGTTGACAAGGAAGGCAAGGTCAAGGGAGTAATGACCTATTCTAATCTTCTTGTTAAACTTCAAGAAATGATCAAAGGAGATAGCAGTTCACTAAAAGCCTTGGCAGATATGAAAATATCGGAACTATATTCTAGAAATCCAGTAACGGCTGAAAATGATGAAGATTTGCAGTCGGTGATCGGCAAAATGGTTAAAAATCAGTTTACCAAACTCATAGTTGCCGATAAAGACGGTAAGTTCAGCGGTACGGTGGATGTTATGGATATGATTACGGTGATTTATGATAACGACTGTGATATCTCATAGGATACATAAATAATAACAATAAAGGCGGTCATGCATATAAATGTCTCATCCTTTGGAAACCCAGTGTAAAGCAGCTTCGGGGCTCTTTGCGTGTTTGTTGTAAAGGTATTGCCCAAGAATTATACGTATGTTATTTTACAGAAACAGGATTTGGAAAGAATAATAGCATTTAACGATATCAGGGTATCAAGAATCTTATGTGGTAACGCATAACGGTATAGGGTGAGCATGTGGAAAACAACAATTTGCTGGAAACTATAATAAAAGACTACCCCAAAATTTATCAGCAGCTGCACCATGTCAAAACGGAGTGGAAAGAACCTCTGGTGGCAGTGGCTGCTGCATGCGATCCCATGTTTATGGGACTTAAAACCCAAGTAGGACCTGATCATCTCCTCCCTCAGGATCTGCTAGCTAGAGCCACAAGTGTAATTTGTTATTTCCTTCCCTTTGCCAACACTATCGGACGCAGCAATAAACCCGGTGAGCCCTGCTCCGACCAGTGGGCTTTCGCTTACCTTGAGACTAATCATCTCATCAATGACTTGAATGCTCATATTGCAGCGGAACTGGCCCGCCAAGGCTTTCGGGCCGCAGTGACTCCAGCCACTCATAACTTTGATGAAAAAACCCTTCTCAGCAATTGGTCTCACCGCCATATTGCTGTGATTGCAGGGTTAGGAACCATTGGTTTGAACAGAATGCTAATAACCGATCAGGGCTGTTGTGGACGGCTCGGCAGCTTGGTAACCGATATGCCGCTTACCCCCACACCCCGTGCTGATGTTAATGCCTGCCTTTACGCATACAATGAAAGCTGTTTGCAATGCGTCAATAACTGCCCGCATGGCGCCCTGCAGGAAAAACATTTCGATCGCCACAAATGTTATGAACTGCTTCTGCACAACGCTGAAATTCATGAGGACAAGGGATTTGCAGATGCCTGTGGTAAATGCGTAAGCAACATTCCCTGTTCCTTCACCAATCCGGTCAAAAAACTACTCAACAAGAAGGCAGCCCGTTAGCTATGCGATCATGCAATCATGGGGATGGTTCTATATCTTGTGGATTACTCTGTTTTTTTAGACGTAAGATTCTTAAACGCTTGGTGAAGAAGGACCGAGCCAAATATAGCAACGCTAAATCCTCCAATAACGGTGAATAAAGATTCTATAGGACTTACAATAAAACCATGTACCCCTAAGTTTAATGGAACCTTCATAAAAACTAGCCCCACTATAAAACCTATAAATATATTAACTGTTCTTTTCATAAATCCTTCTCCCCTTGTATTGATATTACCATAATAGGAATATTAAGGTTAAATGTTTCTATTTCTAACTAGATATAAATTTAAAGAGGATAGCCAATATGGTATCCTCTTTTCATTATTGTTTTAAAAAATGCGACAGGGGGACGGTTCTCTTTTGTCGCACTTTACAAGCTATTAAGTGCGACAAAAGAGAACCGTCCCCCCTGTCGCAAAAGACTAATTATAATGCCAATGGTCATCCCCGTCGATAAATTATGTGAGGATTAAATTATTTAATAAATTGAATAAAAGAATAACCTAGTTTAATACCCTAAAAAATGATTATTGAACCACAGATTATATTGATCCAGCGCATTATATGAGTGTTTATTTTGGTGCGAAATTGTAAAGTAATGGTCGCTAACGATACAAACCACAGGCAAGATGCCAGGCATACTCCCAAAACTGAGTACGTCGACATACTCTCAGGCAGTGACGCCTTGAAGCCTCCTAATATTAGGGTGCCGTCAATTATTGCCTGGGGATTAAACCATGTAAGAGCAAAATAGACCCCTATTATTTTTAGAAAAGAATTGCTTTCCAAGTCTATATCATTGGATATTTGCGGATGCGAGCGAATCAGAGTAAAGCCTATGAAAATAACCAATACACTGCCTGACAAGAGAATAAGCCCGTTTAATACTGGAAAGGTATTAATTAGAATACCTATTCCGAAAAAACAGGCCACAGCCAGAGAAATATCAAAAATTATAATTATAAATGCAACAGCAAGGGTCCTTTTTCTAGTCTCCCTGATCGCTGTATTTATTAAATATAGGTTTTGAATGCCTATGGGAGCTACATAGGCTAAACCTAATAATAATCCTTGCAGAAAGTAATTATACTTCATAGCCTTTTAACAAATGGAAGCCGCGCTATGAACATCACATTGCCTACCTAACCTGCCCATCACCATAGATGATAAACTTACTGGTGGTCAACTCTTTCAATCCCATAGGACCCCGAGCATGAAGCTTCTGAGTGCTGATGCCCATTTCCGCACCAAAACCAAATACTCCACCATCAGTGAAACGAGTGGAAGCATTGGCATAGACGGCAGCGGCATCAACCTCAGCCAAGAAGCGACGTACGCTGCTGTAGTCTTCGCTGATGATTGCTTCACTGTGGCCGGTGCCATATTGATTTATATGATTTATAGCTTCATCCAGAGTCTCTACAACTTTTACTGCCATGATCAGGTCCAGATACTCCTCGGCCCAATCATCCTCGGTGGCCGCTTTAATATCAGGAACTATCCGCTGGCTATTGGTACATCCTCTGATCTCCACCCCGGAATCCATTAAATCCTTAATAATTCCAGGCAGGAATTGTTCGGCTACATCTGCATGTACCAGCAAAGTTTCGGCGGCATTGCACACCGAGGGTCTTTGCACCTTGGCATTGTGAACAATTTTCAGAGCTTTCTCATAGTCACCGTGTTTATCGATATAGACATGGCAATTGCCCATGCCGGTCATAATTATGGGCACGATGGCATTTTCCAGCACCACCTGTTTTAGACCTTTGCCACCCCGGGGAATCAATACATCCAGATAATCATGCATTTTCATCATGAAGACGGCCGCTTCCCTATCCTCGCTGTCCACCAATTGGATGGCTCCCTCCGGTATCCCGCATTTAAGAGCGGCGTCGGCGATCAGACGCGCAATGACCCGGTTGGAATTAAGAGCTTCCTCACCGCCTCTTAAGAGGATGGCATTGCCTGATTTAAGACACAGGGCTGCTGCATCTGCGGTCACGTTAGGACGGGACTCATAAATGATCCCAATTACTCCCATGGGTGTTCTGATCCGACTCACCTCCAGGCCGTTAGGCCGACGGGAGGCATCGATTAATTCCCCTACTGGATCAGGCAGGGCAGCTATGTCTCTTAATCCCTGTGCCATATCGTGAATTCGGCTTTGATTTAGGGTAAGTCTTTCCAGCAAAGCCGAGGTTAAGCCCTGGCGGGCTCCCTGTTCCAGATCCAGCGCATTGGCAGCCAAGATCTGATCTTGACCGGCTTCCAGGCTATCTGCCATGGCATGCAGGGCTTCATTCTTAATATTGGATGATGCGGTGGCTAAAAAGCGTGCTGCTTTCTTAGCCTTTATACCTTGACTCACCAGTATTTCTTGAATACTTTCCATTGAACTCCCTCCTCGTAGTCTTGCTTAGCATTTAACCCACAGATTATTCCTGTGAATCACTTCATCATAATCCTTCTGTCCCAATATCTTCTCAATATCGGCTGATTTTTGGCCGGCGATACGTCTGGTTTCTTCAGCATTGTAATTGGCCATACCGCGGGCTATTTCCCGGCCTTCACTGTCCAGAACGGCTACCACCGCCCCACGCTCAAAGCCGCCCTCTACCTTTACAATCCCGGAGGCCAGCAAACTCTTGCCTTTTTTTAAAAGTGCTGTAGCCGCCCCGGCATCTATTATTACCTTGCCATGTAAGGCCGTACCAAAAGCAATCCACTTTTTGCGGGCATGCATCTTTTCTTCCCGGGGGTAGAAAAGGGTCCCCAGTTTTTCACCGGCCATAATCCTCCGGATTACATTATTCTCACTGCTATTGGCAATTATCAAAGGAATTCCGGCAGCCATACAAATCCTGGCTCCCTTCAATTTGGTTAACATGCCTCCACTTGAGAAGGTGATACCCCGATTGGTGGAGTTTTCCTCCATATCTCCGGTAATTTCATAAATTTCGGACTGCAAACAGGCCTCGTCGCAAATACGGGGATCCTGGTCGTAAAATCCGTCCACATCGGAGAGTATAATCAAAAGATCTGCATCTACAATCCCGGCCACAACGGTAGAAAGCATATCGTTATCACCGAATCTTATCTCTTCTACCACTACTGTATCATTTTCGTTAATAATGGGTATTACCTTCATATTGAGAATTGCCAGTAAAGTATTGGTCGCATTCAGATAGCGCATCCGCTCATCCAAATCCTCACGGGTGAGCAATACCTGGGCTACGGTTTTTCCATATTCAGCAAAAAACTTTTCATACATATGCAGGAGAGCACCTTGACCTATGGCGGCCAACGCCTGTTTTTCCGGCAGGGTACGGGGCACTTTCTTCAAGCCCATAAGATTAGCCCCGGTTCCGATTGCTCCAGAGCTTACCAGCAGCACCTCAATATCCTGGTTATGCAAGTCTGCCAATTCTCGAACTATATGCTCCATTCGGCCTAGATTCAACTGGCCGTTGGGATGAGTCAAGGTACTGGTTCCCACTTTGACCACAATTCTGCGGCAATCTTTAAAACTCTCCCGCATTATCTCCCCACTTCACTTTCAATCAGTATAACGATAGACGCGGACAGACACAGACTTCTATGACCACCGCAGACTGTTTTTGCCGATGTTAAAACTGAATATAATTATACAATATAGTCAATAACCATGTTAAATAGCATTTGAACTAAACTTAATCCTTAGTAGTTCCCCGCAAGTCCTATAAGTCCGCGTCGTCCGCGTCCATCTTTCCTATTCGGTGTAATCAAATTCCATGTCTTTAATCCTGACTGTATCTCCAACCTGAATACCTTTTTCCTTCAAAGCGTCATCCAATCCCATTCTGGCTACAGTTCTCTGAAACCTTTGCAGGGATTCATCCTGACTGAAATTAGTCATAGTTAATAAATTCTCGATCCGTTTGCCTGATACCTGGTAAACTCCATCCACTATATCTATTACGAAGGGTATGTCTTCCTTAAAAGTCCGCAAAACTCTGGTTTCACCTATATGCTCTTCCGGAGGGATACTCTGCAGCAGAGTATAGGTTTTTTCAATTAGATCATCCACACCTAGGCCGCTAACCGCGGAGATCCCATAAACCTTGTCACCATATTGCTGCTGCAGGAGTTGCAAATTTTCCTCGGCCTCCGGTATATCCAGTTTATTGGCTACAATCAAATAAGGCCGGTCAAGCAGCTCTGGGTTAAAGAATTCTAATTCATTACGCAGGGTTACGAAATCTTCCATTACATTACGTCCATCAACTTGAGCGGCATCCAAAATGAACAAGAACATCCGGTTCCTTTCGATGTGGCGCAGGAAATCATGGCCTAGGCCAGTGCCCTCATGAGCACCCTCGATTAGCCCAGGTATATCAGCAATTACAAAGGTATTTTTATCTCTGGTCATAACCACTCCCAGATTAGGCGTAAGGGTAGTGAAAGGATAATCGGCTATTTTGGGACGTGCGGCCGAAACCCTGGAGATAAAGGTAGATTTCCCTGCGTTAGGAAAGCCTACCAGTCCCACATCGGCCAGTAATTTTAATTCTAAGCGCAAATACTTTTCTTCCCCGGGTTCCCCATTTTCAGCCATAGAAGGAGCCTTCTGGGTGGACGTAGCAAAACGGCAATTGCCTCTGCCCCCCCGACCGCCTTTTGCAACCGTAACTTCCTGACCGGCAGCGGTTAAGTCCGCGATTATTTCACCATTATCGTCATCTATCACTATCGTTCCCAAGGGAACTTTGACCACCAGGTTTTCACCCCAGGCTCCATGCTGGTTTTTGCCCATTCCATGTACGCCGCGGTCGGCCTTAAAATGTTTCCGATATTGGAAATCCATTAAGGTGTTCATTCCTTCTTCGGCTACAAATATAACATTTCCTCCCCGGCCCCCGTCCCCCCCGTATGGTCCGCCCAGGGGAACATATTTTTCCCGGCGAAAAGCCACACAGCCGTTGCCGCCATCTCCACCCTTTACATATATCTTGGCATGATCAATAAACATTAACTCACTCCTTGCTAACCCTAATCCCCTTAGAACTATCTTCCCATTGGGCACAGGAGAAAAACATATCCACTCCCTGCTGGTCTTCATAAATAGAAAGATAAACTATTACATCCTCATCCGATCCAAGTAAATCCTTACTAAGGTCAGCCAAACTCTTGCACGGATTACCGCTTGCTTTTAATAATTCCCAGTCATCTACATCTATATCCTCGTAGCGCAGCGTAATCCCCATATCATATGCCATTAAAATCTGCTCATAAAAATAGAGGGCGGCCTGGCCGCTCTGGGACTCAAAAACGATTCTTTCCGCTCCTATATCCTCCATCACCGTTCGCAGGTATCCCTTAACCCGTTCGGGTTGCCCCAATTCCAGATAACCACCGATAACCTGCAAGTGATTAGCAAAATCATGTCTGACTCTTCTTAATAACTCCACCATCTGTTCAGATTCCAAACCCACCGCCTCCATGTTATTCCTAATAATAACAAAAACCCCTGAAATATTCCAGGGGCTGGTAAATCGATGCAGTTTTAGACTCTATTTATATAGTAGCGGTCTCTTCCACCGGATATACACTGACCTGTTTTCTGGTCTTGTCTTTTCTTTCAAACTTGACATGCCCATCAACGGTGCAAAATAGAGTATCATCTCCACCAACCATAACATTTTTGCCAGGATGAATCTTGGTGCCTCTCTGCCTTACAAGTATGTTACCGGCCAGGACAAACTGCCCATCGCCCCTTTTAACTCCGAGACGCTTGGAATTACTGTCTCTGCCATTTCTACTGCTGCCAACGCCCTTCTTATGTGCCATGTATAAAACCTCCCAGTAAGTACTCAAATAGATTGAGTGTGATTATTCTGCAAATGCTGCAGGTCGTAAATGACCTAATTAACCTTCAATCTTCTCAACTTTGATTTTGGTATAGGATTGACGATGCCCTTGTTTACGGCGATAGTTCTTTCTTTTCTTGTATTTATATACAGTGATCTTTTTTTCCCGGCCCTGCTCTATCACCTCAACGGTAACCTGAGCATCCTTAACTATCGGAGTGCCAATCCTGGTCCCACTCTCATCTTTAATCATGAGCACTTGATCCAGGGTCAATTTATCGCCGGCGCCTCCCTCTAACTTCTCCACTTTAAGGATTTCTCCTTCGGCAACCTTATACTGTTTGCCGCCTGTCTGAATTACTGCGTACATTAAAACACCTCCACATTTCTTAGACTCGCCGGTCCCAAGGTAGGTTGGTGACCTGTTAACAGGTTACTGCATCCATTTCTAAACCCGAACCGCGCGGTTGCAAAAACGTGCAACCATTTAACAAATTAACACATAAAATAGCTTACGTCAAGCGAGTTTGGTCCCCTCGAACCTGACCCGATGAAATATTGTAATCTTCAAGATTAAGCCCGTCTTTAGCGATAAGCTTAATCCTCTTGCCGGTTATATGCTGGATATACCCTATATTTTTTTCGTCATTCATAATGAATTCCCTTAAATGAGGGTGCAGTTCGCACACAATTTCATCACTTTCCAAATAGCTCATGTTAGCCAGCTTTCTTTTCACCTGGCAGGCCAAGGACAGTATATTCATAGTATGACCCCGGCCGTGACAACTCAGACATTCATCATTAAAAATCTGGGCAATTCCATAACGGGATTTTTTGCGAGTCATTTCCAGGAAACCAAGACCGGTCATCCCTATGACTCGAGAATGGGCTTTATCTTTCTCCAATTCTTGACGGAGAACCTTAATCACATCCTCTTGGTTCTGTTTATCTTTCATATCAATAAAATCGATTAGGATAATGCCTCCAATGCTGCGCAGCCGGAGCTGGCGGGGAATCTCTGCCGCAGCTTCCAGATTCAGTCTATGGACGGTATCTTCGAAATTGTCTTTCCCGGTGAACTTTCCGCTGTTGACATCAATTACGGTCATAGCTTCAGTGGCATCAAAGATCAGGTATCCCCCGCTTTTTAACCAGACCTTACGACGCAGGGCTTTACGAATGTCTTTTTCCATGCCATATTTCTCAAACAGATCACCTTCGGCAAATTGAATATTAATGTTACTGCCGACACCTTGTCTGCTGATAAACTGTTCAATCTTATCTTTAAGTTTCATATTGTTAATAATTATGCGTCTTATATCATTATCAAGGTAATCCCGTAAAGCCCTATCTAAAACATCTACATCTTCATAAATCAAATTAGGAGCTTTGTTTTTGTCGTAGCGATATTTCACCTCTTGCCACACCTCTAAAAGCCTGCGCATTTCCCCCATTATTTCGTTATCTTCGGCCTCCAGGCAGGCAGTACGAAGTATTATTCCCACACGCTCGGGTTTGTTCTTTTCAATGAGGTTGCGCAGATGTCTGCGGCGCCCGTCATCCACTATTTTACGGGAAATGGAAACATCATTCTGAAAGGGCAGCAAGACCAGAAAATGCCCAGGGATGGTAATATCACCTGTCACTCGAGCTCCCTTTTCGGCAAAAGCCTCCTTCTTAACCTGAACCATGACTTCCTGACCGCTCTTTAATACATCCGTTATACTGGCACCTTTATTTACCCTGGCTATATCACCTGCATATAAAAAGGCATTCTTCGCATGACCAATATCAATAAAAGCACAGGAAAGACCCGGTATCACATCCTTAACCCGGCCTTTATAAATATTACCCACATTTTCTTCTTGATCCGCCCAAAACACTTCCACCAGGCGGTCTTCTTCCACAATAGCTACTCGTGATTCCCAGGGATAAACCTCAGCAATTATGTCTCTAAACAACTACTACACCTTCTCTAAAATACTACTGGAATCCGGGCTTTAGCCTCTTGCTTCCAACGGTGCAGAGAACTTATCTCCCTGTCTAATGTAGTTCCCCCGCCTCCAGAAATCCAGCATTAATTCCTGATTAACACCTCTCCCAGTAAATACATCCAATAATTCGTCAAATCTGATATTCAGAGGTTCATTAACACTAACCATGACATTAACAATTTCTATTTGATCAGCAACCTCGATGGTAATCCCAAAAATGCCTGGGCGCAAATCCTTAAAGACTGACTTGTTTTTGCCCCGGCTCTGCACTGATATTTCCGGTTGGGCTAGAATTTGAGCGATGATATCTCCTAATTCAAGGCTGCTCTTTTTTATCATAAAAGCGTATTCAGCAGCATTTACCATCTTCATCAGTGAAGGTGTGCCTGGTGGTATCTCCCGGCATAACTGGATCTGCATCCCCGGTGGCAGGGTATTATTCATAGCCGTCATAAATTCAGCAGCAGGCATGGGCTTGAGTTCCAGATCAAAGTACTCCTTCTCTCCCCAGAGTCCCACCGGCAGCACCGTTCCCATAGAAAGACGGATATGGGGATTAAAACCCTCGCTGAGCAAATAAGGTATCTGCGCTCGACGCAGAGCACGTTCCATAAGATGCATCATATCCAAATTGGCTAGAAACTTCAATTCCGGTCCCACTCTATACTGTGCTCGTAGACGCATCTACCCTTCCTCCTTTAGGTCCAGATTAACTTCTAATTCAGGGCAGACCCCGCAACTTAAACATCCCACCTGACGACAATCAGGGGTACATAGACCGGTTGTGGCCATTACATTTTCTTCATACAGATAGGCTTTACTTACTCCAGTATCTATGAAATCCCAAGGAAACAGTTCATTATAGGGGCGTTCTCTTTCCACATAGAAGGTCGGATCAATGTTGCAAGTAGTGAAGGCTTCCATCCACTGCTCATATTTAAAATACTCTGACCAGCCGTCAAATTTGCAGCCATTCAGCCAGGCCTGATAAATTACTTCACCCAGCCTCCGGTCCCCGCGAGCTAATACTCCTTCGAGCATACTGGTCTCGCTGTTATGAAAACTCAACTTTATACTTCTCATCTTCTGCTTTACCATATATCTCCGTTTTTCCTCAAGCTGGGCAATACTGTTTTGAGTACGCCATTGGAAAGGAGTATGGGCTTTGGGCACAAAGCAAGCCAGGCTGGCTCTAACTTCTACGGGCCGGCGCGACAGACGGTTGCCGATTGACCTTACTCGGGCTAACAGTTCCAGTATACCATCCAGATCTGCTTCTGTTTCACTGGGCAGTCCCAGCATGAAATATAGTTTAACGGAATTCCAACCAGACCCGAAGGCTGCTTCAACCGCTTTAAACAAATCTTCTTCGCTTATATTCTTATTAATTACATCCCGCAGCCGCTGGGTGCCGGCTTCCGGTGCCAAAGTAAGGGTCGTTTTGCGCACCTTCTGCACTTCATTGGCCAGTTCGATAGAAAAGGCATCAACCCGCAGTGAAGGCAAGGCTACCCCGACTCCTTTGTCACCATAAGTTTTAACCAGGTCCTTTACCAGGCGGTCAACTCCAGAATAGTCCAGGGTACTCAAAGAAGCCAGAGATATTTCATCATAACCGGTACTTTGCAGCTGACACTCGGCCTGGTTCTTAAGTACATTAATACTTTTTTCCCGCACCGGCCGGTACACAACTCCGGCGTGGCAGAATCTACAGGCGCGTTGACAGCCTCTCATTACTTCAAGTACCACTCGATCATGTACTATCTCCATATAGGGTACTATAGGTTTCATAGGGTAATACGCACTATCAAGGTCTTTAACAACGCGCTTGCGTACTCGGGCCGAAACACTAGGGTCGGCAGGATTCATTTTAAACAGAGTCTTGTCCGCATTATATTCAACCGAATATAGAGCCGGCACATAAACCCCTTCGATAGCAGCTGCTTTCAAAAGCCGCGACTTCCGATCCAAACCTCGGTTTTGTTCGAGGCAATCCAAAAACTCGGGGAGCAGTTCCTCCCCTTCGCCAATAAGAAAAACATCAAAAAAGTCAGCAAATGGCTCGGGATTAAATGATACTGGCCCACCGGCAATTATCAAAGGATCATTCTCCTGCCTGTCCTTGGCCCGGAGGGGAATAGCACTTAAATCCAACATATTCAAAACGTTGGTTATGGATAATTCGTATTGTAAAGAGAATCCCACTACGTCGAAGCGGTTTAATGGTGTAAAAGATTCCAGGGAATATAAAGGAATTCCTTCCTCACGCATTAAATTTTCCATATCAGGCCAGGGAGCAAAAGATCTTTCCATTAAATGATTGGTGGTTTCATTTACCAGACCATATAATATCTTGCCCCCGATGTGTGACATGCCAATTTCATAAACATCCGGGAAAGCAAATACCATTTTTATTTTACTTTTCTCCCAGTCCTTCTTCAGCATGTTAAGTTCCCCGCCCGTATAACGTGCCGGTTTGGAAACACGCGGTAATATATCTTTAATAATTCTGTCTTTCATAACCTGCCTCCATTTTTAAGGGACTATCAAGAAATAAATCTTGCAAGCCCATAGAAAATCATTGTTACTATCTTATCACAAAACCTAATTACAAACTAAAGATCATGCGATTTCTTATTCTGGGGCAGGGGGGGGATGGGACAGATGGGGACAGGTCCGTTGTCCCACTTAATAAATAAATAGTGGGACAACGGACCTTTCCCCATCTGTCCCAGAACCTTGCTAACAATCCCACAGGCGTACCCCAGGACCCTTTTCAAAGAAACACTCGATCAACTCAGCCTCACTGCGCATACCTACTAAGTGGTCTGCTTCATCGACCGCCATTACTATCAAATAGTAGCTGGGACGGGTCGATTCCAATATCTTTTTGATAAGGGTATCTTCTCGGCTAATGATTTGTTGAGCTGGCAAAACACCATGTTTAGAGAGTTCCCCTTTCTTATTTACCAAATAACGCATGAAGGCATAGGCCAGCATTTGGCCTTCCCGGCGAGCAGCCCAGAACAACAGAATACCTACAACTGTATAATTTGCACCACTATGCTGGAAGTATATTTGATAAAATCCGATGAGGATGAAAGTCACCGCAATAAGCTTGCCCAGAGCCGCAGCCCTTTGGGTGGCTTTCTTATAACCTATAAATTTAGACAGCAGGGCTCTTAAGATGCGCCCACCATCCATGGGCAGAGCCGGGCATAGATTAAAAACACCCAGAACTAAATTAATATTAATGAAAAGAGGCAGATATGGAGAAGTCATGCTCTCCTGCAGAAAATAAAAAATGCCCGCCAGGGACACACTTACAATTGGACCAGCCAAGGCAATATATATTTCATAGTCAGGTTCCAGCCCGGTAATATCCTCAATCTTAGCCTGCCCCCCGAAGGGCAGAAGTTCTATTTCGGTTACTTTTACCCCAAGATACAATGCTATTACTACATGGGATATTTCGTGGACCAAAACGGCAACTAATATGAACAAAACCTCCACAAGTAAACCCAGAGCCATATACACAGCACAGAGAAGTAGAAATAATAGGTTTATCCGGATGCGTACACCGGCAATCTTTCCTACCTGCATCGCTATTTAAAAATGCTCTGGGGATTGACTGGCCCGTCTTTACCTCTCACTTCAAAATAAAAACTTTCTCCAGTTTTGCCTATCACCGTGTCCTCTTTTACGCTGGTTCCTTCTTTTACCCCCAATTGTTTGAGCCCTCCGTAAAGAGAATAAAGATTGCTGTCATGTTTGATTAGCACGGTTTTTTGATCTGCATTAACCGTTATTTGTATAACTTGCCCACTTAACATAGGTTTAACTTCAGTATCTTTTGCTACGCTAAACTGCATTCCTGGGTTGAATTTATTCTTTTTCTCCTGCTGATCCCAATGCCAGCCAAAATGACTCTCAATACCAAGATAACCGCAAGGTTGGCGAAGGAGTCCTCCTCCCGAAACTGGCAATAAACTATTCAAATCTGCCGAACCCGGTATGCGAACATATCGAGCAAGTAAAGCTCGCACATCATATTTGTTATCCATGATATATTGCAGAGCTGGCTGAACGAACTGTCTGCCGCTCTGGTTCGCTTGCATTATTAGACCCATCACTGCGATTATCAGTATGACACCCAGCATTTTTAATTTAAACTTACGCACCATTTCAAATCACCACCCCGGTTTTTACTAAATATATAGTTTTCAGGTGGGATTTATGCCATTATAACTAGCTAGGTACAAGGCGAAGGGACAGAGGGGACAGGTACTGGGACACAGGGGACAGGTTTACGTCCCACTCCTGGATATGAATAGTGGGACTGATAACCTGTCCCCTCTGTCCCTTTACTTTACTTCATATTCGATATCAATTGTTTCCCGGCTGGCCTTTTTGACAATCTTGTTATACACCCCGGCGGGAAGTAAATAACGTGTAAATTCTAATATTTTATCTATCGTCAGTAACAAATCTCGATTTCCATCCCAGTATTCCATAATAATTGAGCGATCTATACTATTCATGAATCTCTTCAATATCAAAGCTACCAGAAGTAAATCATCAATCTGCCCCAAAAATGGTATAGCATCAGGTAAAAAATCCAGAGGAGAAATGACATAAGCAACTACTCCAAGCAACAAGGCCTTCTCTTGGGATAACACCCTTTGGTCTCCGACTAGCCGATAGAGAAGTTTAATAAAATTGGGTATTAGCTGCAAGACTTGTTTTGCCGAATCTCGAATTGACTCACTGGGCTTTTGTTCCAAGCTCATCTTACTACTCCTTTTCAAACATCAGTCTTAAAAAACTATCTTCTTTCCCCTAATATTTACACTTAGGATTAATCCTACTCCTACCATATTGGTCAACATGGAACTGCCTCCATAACTTACAAAAGGCAATGGGATTCCAGTAATGGGCATCAAACCTATACACATACCAATGTTTTCAAAAATATGGAAAAGCCACATTGCAGAAATCCCGGCCACGATCAGAGTTCCGTACAACTCTCGGGAGTTTCTGCTAATATTTAATGCCCTTGCCAAGAGCATCCCATAAAGAATAATCAGGAAAGCTGCTCCCACAAAACCAAATTCTTCACCAATTACGGCATAGATAAAGTCAGTGTGACGCTCAGGCAGAAAATTTAATTGAACCTGGGTCCCATTGAATAGACCGGTTCCTGTAAAACCACCTGCCCCAATAGCAATTAGTGATTGTATAGTATTCCAGCCTGCTCCGCGTCCTCCCTGACCATCCTGGTAGGGATCGACAAAAACGGATAGGCGCTTAAACTGGTAATCGTCCAGGGGAAGCCACATATTAAATCGGAAATGCAAAAACACCAACAGTCCTATGAATAATAACAATCCAGCAATTAACTTTGTTAACAAACGTGGATTTGCCCCAGCAATATACATCATCCCAACCGTAATCACTATATATACCAGAGCCGTACCTAAGTCGGGCTGCATCATAATTAGAATAAAAGGTGCACCCATGTAAGCAAAACAGGGGAGGAGTTGGGCGAAAGTATTTAATTCACCTTTGCGACGACTCAGAAAATCGGCAAAGGAAAGTATCAGGATTATTTTGGTGAACTCCGCCGGCTGTACAGGGGGAAGCCCTCCAATTGATATCCAGCCTGTGGTGCCGCGTACTTCCGCACCAAATATTAATACTATTAACAGTGTCAAAAGTGCTAGAAAATAAAGAAAACGACTATATTTTTCGAGCTCGGCATAATCAAATCTAATCACTAAGACTGCGATTACAGTCCCCAGAATCAAAAAAGCCATTTGTTTCTTCATGTATAAATAAGGGTCGCTGCTAATACCAACACTGGCACTAGTTAATATAACCAGCCCAAATGTCAGAATAATAAACAAAACCATTAAAAAATATTTATCCATAAGTTTAAATCTTTTTACATTCATAGCATAACCCCCCGGGTTCATTATAAGGGTAATAAAATTGTTATGTCTAGTGCCCTATCAATCCCAAGTCTGTATATTATTTGCCCTGACAAATTTTTGCAGGATTAGGCGGAGGATTGAGTAATACTAGACGTATTGCGATTGACGACAACGCAGTCATGCGGAAATTTGACCGACAAGAAGATATAGAATTGGGGTTGACAGGGTACTGGTAGGCAAAACGTGGGCATTATTATTGCAGGAATAAAAGTAAAAAAGGTAATACCAAGTCTCTAGCCTAGCATTACCTTTTAAAGACGTAATATTATTGTTATCATTTACCTGGCAGCAGTGTCCTAAATACTGACTGCTCTTTTTAAACTCTTAATAGGTATGTTGGCAATTAAGGCTACTGAATCATCATCGTTCTCAAGGTTAACCAGCAAACTTTCTACATCAATATCCATATACTGCTGTATAACCTGGATAAGATCCTCCTTTAAAGCCGCTATCAACTCAGGTGATACCATACTGCGATCATGGATTAAAACCAGCCGCAGACGTTCTCTGGCTACATCTTTACTCCCCGGTGTTTCTTTACTAAATAATTTTGTGAAAAACTCCAACAAAACCATCCCTCCTCTGTTACCTGGCTAATTTAAGCATTTTCTTAAAACGTGTCATGAGATTGGATGATTCGTCGAGGGAATACATGGGAACCTCTTCACCCAATATTCTTCGAGCAATGCGGCGATATGCTTCTCCAGCCCGAGAGACGTTGCCTAGTACAGCTGGTTCTCCGCGATTGGTCGAAATTACTATACATTCGTCTTCGGGAACCACACCCAAAAGCTCGATAGATAGGATATCCATAATATCGTTGATATCCATCATATCTCCCTTTTTAACCATTTTGGGACGTATTCTATTTATTATTAACCTGCTGTCGGTTAAACCTGCCGCTTCCAAAAGACCAATAATACGATCTGCATCCCGTACCGACGATACCTCCGGTGTAGCTACCACTATAGCTGAATCAGCCCCAGCAATAGCATTTTTAAAACCCTGCTCAATCCCTGCTGGACAATCAACTACTATATAATCATATTCACCCCGTAGCTCGTTGGTAAGGTTTCTCATTTGGTGCGGCGTTACGGCAGTTTTCTCTTTAGTTTGGGCTGCCGGCAGAAGGCATAGACCGTCAAATCGTTTATCTCTTATAAGAGCTTGCTTAAGCTTGCAATTTCCATTAACTACATCGACAATATCGAAAACTATTCTGTTTTCCAATCCCATAACTACATCCAGATTTCTTAATCCGATATCTGTATCAATAAGCACTACTTTCTTATCCATCATGGCCAGTGCTGTTCCCAGATTAGCGGTGGTGGTTGTTTTACCTACTCCGCCTTTACCGGAAGTAACAACCAATACTCTACTGTTCATCATCACGCCCCCCATTATATTTTTAATTTCTCAATAACTACCTTTCCTGCCCTGATTCGTGCCAATTCAGGACTATTCACCTCAACTCTCTCACCATCGGGGGCACGGGTGATATGATTGGCAATTCTAAGCTGGGTAGGGTTTAGCCGAAATGCCGCTATTACGGATTCCTCATTGCCCATGGCTCCCGCATGGGCCATTCCCCTTAAGGCTCCCATTACTAGGATATTGCCTCCAGCAATAATCTCTGCACCCGGATTAATATCTCCCAATATAACAATATTTCCACGGGTGAAAAATTTCTGTCCCGACCTTAAATGTCGACAAATCATAACTGTTTCGGCCCCTTCTACGAATTGGCTGCTTGGATTTATGATAGTTTCTCTAGATGAGTCACCTTTAACGTTATTTTCACTATTTCTTAATTCTCCCAACCGCAGCCCCTTTTCTTTTACTACGTTTTCCAATTCACGCAGCTGGCGTTCAGTTAGTCGTTTGATACCGGTATCGATACAAACCTGACTTTCTTTTCCATATTTCAGTATGACGACCAGACTTTTCTCAAGTTGTATTATCATCTCCTCCAGGCTGTCATAAGCACTCAGATCAATTACTACTTCATCATTTAATCCATTAGCTAATAATTCAACTGACATGATGTGGTCCCCCATCCAAAACCAAAATTCATTATAAGACTTATTATTCACTAAGTAATTCTATTATTTACATTTTTTTCCTCTAAAGAAAAATAAAATATAAGGGGTAATCTGCTCTGATTTCCCCTTATATAGTCGTTTGCACCTTATAAAATTAATAATTTTTCCGACAAAAATTTGGAGGGATTGAATCGCTTTTTTCGACACGGGGAACCAGGTTCCTTCTTCGTTGAAACACGGGGACAGGTCCATTGGGACATGGGGGACAGGTTTACGTCCCACTCCTGGATCTAAATAGTGGGACTGATAACCTGTCCCCCATGTCTCAGGACCTGTCCCCAACCTAAATCTTGGGAGAAGCCTGTTGGGCTTTAATCACAGCGTAATGATCTACCAGTCCAAAATACTGTTCAAACACATCTTTGGCTACATATCCTGCCGATTCGCTGCCGTGCTGTCCGTATTCTATTACCCCGGCAAACGCTACAGTTGGGTTATCAGCAGGAGCAAAGGCAATAAAAACACCGTGAAATTCGTGTAGGGCATCGTCCCCTACCCGGTTAGTCTCTGCTGTGCCTGTTTTAGCCCCTACTTTAATAGTTGAGGGGAAATTAGTAAACAGAAAGGAAGCTGTTCCTCCCGGTTGGGTTACCCCAACCATGGCTCTTCTAGTCTCAGCCATGGTTTGAGCTGACTCAGATACATGATGGATAATATCAGGTTTAATCTCCTTGTTAACATTTTTATCGGGAGACAGTATCGCACTCAAAACGTGGGGACGCAGCAAGTCTCCCCCGTTAGCTACAGCCGCAACATAGTCAACCAGTTCTATTACTGAATACTGGTTGGATCCCTGGCCTATAGACATATTAAACGTATCAAAAGCCTGCCAGGCAGTATCAAAATTGTAATCTATCTGATATTGGGCTTCCAGTTGAGCCTTTTCATTCTTTTTCCTTTTTTCCAGATCTTTCACGGCATCACTTCCGTTGGCTGCAGAAATAAGCTGGCTATATTTATCTTCTAATTGTTTGCGTAGATTATCGTATTTGCGGTTGATAAGCAGGGCGTTTAATTCCTTTTTCCATGTGGGAGTAGGAACCAGACCCTGAGTTTCATAAGGCAGATCAATTCCGGTTTTATTACCCAGACCAAAATCCTGGGCTACTTTTATTATGCCATCTTTGGTGGCCCGCCGCCCCATCTCCTGGAAGTAGACGTTGCAGGAAGCGGCCATACCGCTGTAGTAATTTACATTACCATGTACTCCTGTACAGGGAATATAGGGAGCGATCCAGTACTTACCCTGGCAGTTAACGTAGTCGGTCAAGGGATTCATAAGCCCGGCTTCCAGGGCTGCCATGCCGGTAACCGGTTTGAAGGTAGAACCGGGTGGATAACTTGTCTGGATGGCACGGTTTAATGCTCCCCCAGGATCTAGAGGGTTGTAACCGGAGCCCTGGGGGAAGTAGTAATTGGCCAGTTGACTGCTTATATTACCTTTCCAATCGTCTGGCCGCATAGCAGGACTGCTGTCCAGCGCCAGTATATCACCTGTATTTATATCCATCAATACTGCTGAGCCTACTTTAGCTTTTGGATAGGTCTTTTGCAGACGGGCCAGGTTGCTCGCCATAGAGTCTTCCATAACAGTTTGCAGTTTGATATCCAAAGTCAGTTTGAGGTTGTTGCCCGGAACCGGATCAAGCGTTCTCAGTTCTCCTACTGACCTTCCCTGGGCATCAACTTCCAACCGGCGCGCGCCATCTTTGCCTCGGAGTTCCGCTTCATACTGCTTTTCTACTCCCGATTTGCCTATCAAGCTGTTGATACTGTAATTGGCACTGTCAGCTGTTAGCTCGTCCTGATTAATCGAGTGAATATAACCCAACACATGCCCAGCTAGAGTTTCCTTGGGATATACCCTGAGGGGTTCAATAGTTATAGCCACTCCGGGAAGGTTTTGGCGATCTTCCTCCAGCTTAACCACCAGCTCCCAAGGGATATCACGCACTATTACGACCGGCTCAAATAGACGAAACTTTTGTAAAGATATTTTCTCTTTAATGACCGAGCTGGTTACCTCTGGATAGAAAGGTTGGATAATGCCTACCAGCCTTTCTACCAACTTATCCTGACCTGCCTCACCGGGGTTGGTTAGGCTTAAAATATACACCAACTGGTTAGCAGCCAGTGTATTACCGTTCCTATCATAAATCTCACCTCGGGGAGCTTTAATGGAAACCAAGCGAATTCTGTTCTCCTTGGCTTTGGTTTGATATACATCACTATAAAAAAGCTGTACTATGGCCAATTTAATGCATAGTACAGCCAGCAGTCCTATAATTACACCACTAAATATTTTTAACTTCAAATCTAAATCATTTGACCTCATTTATCGCTTGCCTACTTTCCGGAGAAATCCGCGGGTGGAGGATCGATAATACCAGATATATAAAGGTATCCCGATCAGGGTATTATAGAATCCCTGATATATTAAATTTATAAAAATCGACTTATCCAAATTGAATATTTCAAAACTTATTACCGAAAGAATAAATAATAGGGCGGAATTGATCAAGGTACCACCAATAACACCGATTACACCGACCATTAGATTTTCCCTAAAAACATTACCCTGAAGTTTGCCTATTACAAACGCGGTAATACCTTTACTTATGGCATTAATACCAATAAAACGCCCTACATAAAGATCTTCTAACAAACCGCAGATTACCCCGTATACTGTCCCGCGGTTGGCACTATTAAATATTGCATAAAATATCACCAGAACCAGCACCATATCTGGTACCGCCCCCTGGATAGTAAAAGATCGGAAAAATGTGGTTTGCAGAAATAATGCCAGAAAAGGCAATAGTGCGAGGATTAAATAACGCATGTCAGGCTACACCCCTTCGCCACCTATTTATTCTGTGCCCCGAAATTGCTTGATAACCAGCACTTCTTCCAACTGGTTGAAATCAACTGAAGGTTCTACGGTAGCGGAAAGTACCAGACCATTAGCTTCTTTTTCAATATCGTCGATTAAGCCAATTAGAATACCGGGAGGATATGTTTCTGATAGCCCTGAACTTATAACTCTATCCCCTTCGCTAACCAGTGAATAATAAGGGATGTTAATCATTCTGAGCTTTCCATTATTACCCAGACCTTCTACTATGCCCCTGGTCTCGCGGGTTTCCTGTAAAATGGCACCCACTGCCATTTCACGGTCAGTAATCAGCCATATCTGTGATGACTTACTGCTGACACTTACCACTTTACCCACCAATCCGTACGGGTTGATAACCGGCATATTCACGGCAATACCGTTTTCGGCCCCCTTATCAATGGTCAAGGTTTTGTACCAATTGTTGGGGCTGCGAGCAATGACCCGAGCAGCCTCCAACACATATCGAGCCTCCTGGGCCTGTTTATAATCCAGAAGACTTCTTAAGCGCTTAACTTCAGCTTTATTCTCTCTGAGCTCCATATTTTCCAGGCTCAACGTATCATTCTCAGTGGTGAGGATCTGAAGTTGCTCCTCCAGATCTGGTCCCCCTGCTAATTTAATCACGATTTGACCAATTTCTTGTTTTATTTTATCAACCCCGCTTTGCATAGGGGTATAACTCTCCCGGATAAACCTTTCCAGCAGGGTTATTTCCTGGCGATTGCTGGCACTTGACTTCATAATGATGAACAATACCAGAACCGTTAATAAAATGGTCCAGAAACTTTTGCTTTTAAATATTTTTAACAAAAATGTTCACCCGGCTAATTATTTCTCTTGGGATTAAGAATTAAACGTTTTAAATCCTCGATATTTTCAAGTACCTTACCGGTTCCCCGGGCTACCGCCAGCAACGGTTCCTCACAAACGTAGACCGGCATATGCGTTTCATATCCTATCATCTTGTCCAGGCCCCGCAGCAGCGATCCCCCACCAGCTAGTACTATGCCTCTATCCATAATATCTGAAGCCAGTTCCGGTGGAGTTTTTTCCAGGCATACCTTAATCCCTTCTATGATTTGCTCAACGGTTTCTTTCAGAGCTTGCTGCACTTCCAGGCAAGAAATCTGAATGATCTTCGGGAGTCCGCTCACCAGATCACGGCCTTTTACTTCATAAAACTCCTCGGCATCCTCCCAGATGGCTGAGCCAATATTGATCTTAATATTCTCCGCAGTGCGCTCACCAATAAGCAGGTTGTATGTCTTTTTCAAATGTTGAATTATAGCCTCATCCATCTTGTCTCCAGCTACTCGCACTGATTTGGCAGTGACTATTCCGCCTAGAGAAATTACCGCTACTTCAGTTGTCCCGCCGCCAATATCTACAATCATATTACCGGTGGGTTCATGAACCGGCAAACCTGCACCAATGGCAGCAGCCATTGGTTCCTCTAACAGATAGGCTTCTTTGGCTCCCCCTGCCAGAGCGGCCTCTCTAACCGCTCGCTCTTCTACCGTGGTACAGCCCGTAGGTATACTTATTACCACCCGCGGTTTCAAAAACGTATTTTTACCATCCAATGCTTTTCCAATAAAATACTTTATCATCGTCTGGGTCACATCGAAATCAGCTATGACACCATCCTTCATCGGACGTATGGCTACGATGTTCCCTGGAGTTCTTCCTATCATTTGTTTGGCCTCTTCGCCAACCGCCAAAACTTTGCCGCTATGAACCTGTATGGCAACCACTGAAGGCTCAGTCAAGATGACACCACTACCTTTAATGTGAACCAACGTATTTGCAGTACCCAGATCTATGCCCAAATCTTTACCAAAAAACACAGTATCGATTCCTCCTTAAACTTATATCAAGCCTTTTTCTTTAAAACTACAATAGGTGTTCTCGCCAATAATTACATGGTCGATTATCTCGATACCCATAATACGACCCGCATCGATCAATCTGCGGGTTATATCAATATCCTCCCGACTGGGGGCAGGATCCCCGCTGGGATGATTATGAGCCAGAATTATGGATGCAGCGCTGCGTTTTACAGCTGTTTTAAACACTTCCCGTGGATGGACGATGGAACTATGAAGTCCTCCCACCGAAACGTTTTCTTTATCTATAACTCCACCTTTTCTATCCAGGTATAAAACCAGAAAATGTTCCCGGTCATAATCCCGCATTTCTATTAATAGCACCTGATTTACATATTTTTTTACATCTTCAGGACATTTAATCAGAAACTTGGTTTCAATATTAGCAGCAATACGTCTTCCAATTTCAACCGCAGCTTTAATACTGGCTGCTTTAGCTGGGCCTATTCCCTTGGCCTGAATGAGTTCCTCCAGGCTGGCTTCCTGCAGATGTCTTAACCCCTTATAGGTATTAAGCAGCTGGTTGGCCAGTTCCAAGGCACTAGTGTCTCTGGTGCCTTGTCCCAGAATGATAGCCAGCAATTCATGTTCATTAAGACTTGTTTCCCCCTGGGCCAATAATTTTTCCCGGGGGCGCATATTTTCTGGCATATCTTTAATGAGAGTTGTGTATTGCATCTCTCAATGTACCTCCAACAAGTCCAAGCCTTTTCGTCTTAACATCAAATTTAGCCGATTCAAAGGCAAGCCAACCACATTGTAATAGCAGCCTATAATATGGTCAACCAGCAATGCTCCCCGCCCTTGAATGGCATAGGCCCCAGCTTTATCGCCCCACTCCCCATAGTCTAAATAATTATTTATTTCGCGGGAGGATAGGGAACGGAAAAATACCTCAGTACACTCTGCAGCTACCTCAGGAATATTATCCTTTACATCTATAATACAAATGCCAGTAATAACCTGATGGCACTGACCACTTAAACAGGATATCATAGAATATGCTTCTTCTTTATTGGTAGGTTTGCCCATGACATTTCCTGCCCATGTTACCACTGTATCAGCAGCAATTACAATTCCCTCGTTCAGACCTTCGACAATTTGCCGGGCCTTCTGCAGAGCAATGGTTTGGGCCAGTTCTTGCGGTGATGCCGAAAAAGAAAGGTCTTCGGTTATATTAGCGGGCGAGCAGATAAAATCAAGCCCCATTTGCTGCAGTAATTGCTTCCTCCGAGGTGACTCTGACGCCAGTATAATCTTTTTCAAATCCATATTCCTATCTTGGGGACTTGTCCTGGAATTATGAATAAGTCCCTATAGTCGTTGATAAAATACCCAAGCTATTACAAATCCAAGTATGCTAAAAAAGTTTATATGGAGCATGAAGCCAAAACTTAAAGTGAATACATGCAGGTCCATAGTAATAGTGGGAAGTCCCACACTCTGAACATTTCCCAGCAAACTCAAACCAGGCCACACTTTAACAATAGCGTCCCCGATCCAGCCGCCGATAATCCCTCCCAGAGCCATCAAGAGCAACAACAATTGCCATCCGGGATAGGTTCGAGCTCTGCTTGCCACTTGTATGATCCTCCAGTATACATTTTTTCAAGTTTAGCACTAGTATATGCTAAAAACAAGGTCGAGAAAATTGCAGGCTGCTGACAGAAGTGCATATCAAGGCATAAGAAAACCCTGCGACGAAGGCGTATAAGTTATGGGTACTGACCGTCTGCTTGGCTGTAAGGTCGCGTCCTCGTATTAAGTACATCGATTGAATGGGTTTTTCCAGAAAACCAGTAATTCGCTTTTGTTATCAGCCGGAAACCGTATAAAAGTAAGCTTTCCTTATAAGCTGCTAACGATTATAGGAAAGATTAAAACTCAGTACTTTTAGGTTCACCGATAGATCAACATTCCTGAGAATAATATCCGCCGGCACTTTTAGCACTCGGGGTGAAAAATTTAGAATAGCTGATACTCCTGCATTAACCAGGCCGTCGGTTACATCCTGCGCGTTTACTGCCGGTACAGTTATAATACCAATATTGATTTCATGTTCCTTAACCCGGGCCTCGAGCAAACTAATTGGTTCTATCACGATATCGGCCAGACATTCGCCAACCTTTTTCTCATCGGAATCCAAAATCGCCCTTATAGAAAACCCTCTTTCCCGGAATCCCTGGTAAAGAGCTAAGGCTGATCCTAATTTCCCAGCCCCAATTATCACTATATTCCATTTTTGATCTAAACCTAGAATCTTAGTTAAATATCCCAATAGCTCCTCTACCCGGTAGCCTACCCCGCGAGTGCCAAATTCACCGAAATAAGCCAGATCTTTACGAACCTGAGCTGAGCTCACTCCTACGCTGTTGGCAATCTCTTCCGATGAAACGGTCTCTACGCCTGCATCCTTTAAATAATGAAGCTGGCGGGAGTAAATTGATAAACGTACGACCGTAGCCTCAGGAATTTTGTAAACTTTCAAAGCTACAACTCCTTTGATAAAAAAATCACTATGTTTATTATCTATTGTTATACTTCACTTTGTAAATAGCTTTCTTGGCATAAAAAAACTCTCCCCGATTATTCGGGAGAGTCCTGGCCATTGAATATTGTAAATATACACTTAATCGAATATTATCAGAAGGCGATAAATCAATACAGCAACCACGGCTGCCGAGGGTATGGTTACAAACCAGGCGATGATTATCTGTCGAGCTATATTCCATCGCACTCCTCTAAGTCTTTTGGCCGCTCCTACACCCATAATAGATGAGGAGACCACGTGGGTGGTGCTGACAGGAATCCCCAAAAGGCTGGCTCCATAAATGACGGTTGACGATGTAAAGTCAGCCGCAAACCCATTAATGGGTTCGATACGGAATATTTTTCCGCCCATGGTTCTTATAATTCTCCATCCTCCGAAAGCGGTGCCGGCTGACATCGATACTGCACAGGCTATCTTCACCCAGAGGGGTATATGAAATGTGTCTATTGTTCCAGCGCTAACCAGAGCTAAGGCTATTATCCCCATGGACTTTTGCGCATCATTGGATCCATGCGCAAATGATGCCGTACACGCGGACAATACCTGCAAATGTCTAAATTTAAGATTGATCTTTACGGGCGAAGATCCCTTGAAGATCCAGAAGAGCAGAGTCATTACCATGCTGCCCATCACCAGACCAATGATGGGGGAAGTTATGAGTCCCGCCAGGATCTTGAGGAAACCCTGCCAGAGAACAGCTGCCGAACCGCTGCGGGCAATCACGGCGCCTATCAGCCCACCTATCAGGGCATGGGATGAACTACTGGGTATACCAAAATACCAAGTGAAAATGTTCCAGAATATAGCACCCGACAGGGCTGCAATAATTACCAAGGGAACTACATCATGCGGAGCCACGATGTTCTTGCCAATGGTAGTAGCAACCGCGGTCCCGCTTAAGGCGCCTAAGAAATTAAAAGTAGCAGCAATTAATATAGCATTCCGTGGAGATACTGCCTTGGTCGAAACCGAGGTGGCAATAGCATTAGCTGTATCGTGAAAACCATTGATGTAATCGAATACTAGTGCGAATATGACGATTGCTATGACCCATCCGATACTAAACATATTTAACCGCTATTCCTTTTAAAATATTGCCTACTTCTTCACAGTTGTCTAAAGTAGTTTCGAGATGCTCATAAATCTCTTTCCACTTAATCATATATACAGCGTCATCAGTCTGTTCAAACAGACGAGCTATGCCTGCGCGGTATAAATTATCCCCCTCATGTTCATGCCCCCTGATCTTCTCACAGGAAGTAATGATACTATCATGATTGGCCTTAACATCGCGTAATTGGAGAACGGCTTTTCTAATCTCTTCTGAAGCTTCTTCCAGCACATTGACCAACCCGGGGATATATTTTTCTTTGGGTTGTTCGCACTTGTAGATTACCATCTTTTCCATGGTCCCCTGAATATGATCCAATACCTGATTCAAAGAGTGGGACAAACCAAGAATGTCTTCACGATCGAATGGAGTGACAAAGGAGTGATTAATCTGCTCCATTACCTCAGAGAAAATATTATCACCCCGATGTTCAACCTTATTGATACGTTCCAAATTAGCGTTTTTATCACTGCGATCTGCAAAGTATCCTTTTAATATCTGGGTTGCTTCGCATATAGCCGCAGCGGCCTCTTCAAAATAATCGAAAAAACGATCATCCTGGGGCTTTAACTTAAAACCCAAATTCATTCCTCCCTAGTTAATTTGTATACACATAGCTGTTAAACATTATATCAATACTTTTTGTAAAAGTTGTTAAGATACTGTTAATTATTAGTCAAAACTCTCCGAGCTTGATCAAGCACATAAAATGAACCTGTAATAACCAGATAGTTGTCCCCTGATAACATGGCTAATCCCTTATTAACCGCTTCGTTTATATTCTCTACAGGCCAGGCCTTAATATCCGGAAAAATTTCCTGCCATTTTTCTTGGACTTCTTGCCACGCACCTCCGCGTGGTCCCTGCGGTCTGGTTACAATCACCATTTCGGTATTGCGTCCCAAGGTGCTCAAGGTACCATCCCGCTCTTTATCATCCAGCATACCTAAAACCAGTATCTTTTTCCTATCTGGCAGCAGATTTTCCAATGAATCTGCCAAAGCCTTGGCCCCTTGAGGATTGTGAGCAGCATCGATTATGACCAATGGGCAATATTGCATAACTTCCAACCTGCCCGGCATGCGCAAATTGTTCAGAGACTGCCGTATACCCTGCTCTTCAACCCGATAGCCTTTGGCTATCAACACCTCAATCGCCCGTAAAGCTGCAGCCAGATTAGAGATCTGATAATCACCCAGTAGTGAGAATTTCACTCCTGACATTTTTAAATATGCTCCCTCTATATTCAGTAACTGGCCTTCCAGGGTAGGGCTGCCAATCCGGGTTATCTTGATTTGGGAACTTGGGTAAAGCGGGGCATCCAGAGATCCCGCCTGTTTTTCGATTACTTCGAGGGCTTCATCCTCCATTGGTCCCACTATAATCGGTACACCCAGTTTAATAATTCCAGCTTTATTAGTCGCTATCTCGGTCAGGGTAGTACCCAGGTAGGCGGTATGGTCATAGTCTACCCCGGTTATCACTGCAACCTCCGGCTTTATAACATTGGTAGAATCATAACTTCCTCCCATACCTACTTCAAGTACGACAACATCAACACGTTCATTTAGAAAGTATTGAAAAGCAATTGCGGTAAGCACCTCAAACTCGGTAGGGTGATCTTCCCCTATTTTAAGCATTGCCTCAATATCTTTTTCTATTCTGTCCAGAATTAACTTCATGCTCTCTTCGGTTATCTCCTGGCCATTGACTGTAAATCTCTCCAAATATGAATGCAGATGGGGCGAACTAAATCGCCCCACCCGATAACCGGCCTTTATTAAAATATCCGCAATTATTAGGGAGGTAGAACCCTTGCCGTTTGTTCCCGCGACATGTATATATTTAAGATTTTGCTCCGGATTGCCCATTGCATGAAGCAGGCTCTCTATTCTCTCCAGACCCGGTCTGCTCCCTAGTCCACAGAGTTGATGCAAACGTTCCTCTAGCTGCACTTTAATATCTGTAGCCGTTGCAATATACCCTCTCTCCTGAGTATGGCTTCCTCTTTCCGCCCCTTTTCCTTGGCAATTACGTCCGGTGGGGCTTTGGCCAGGAATTTCTCATTATTTAGCTTGCCATCAGTTCTATCAATATCTGTTTCAATATTCTTAAGGTCTTTTTCCAGACGTCCTATTTCTTTCTCAACATCAATAATCCCTTCAAGGGGAACATATAGTTCGGCAAATGAAAGCAAGGCTGATACCGCCTGACGGGGCTTATCATCCAATTGGTGTACCAGTTGCAAATCACTTACTTTGGCCAGTTCTTTCACATAAACGCCATAGTCCTCGAACATCTGCATGATGTCGACATCACCTACCACCATAATTACCTTAATAGTTGAGGCATGGCTTAAATTGAATTCTGCCCTAATGTTGCGTACAGCGCGAATTACCGTCATTATATACTGCATTTGTTCAACTGCGTTCTGGTCAACCTGGCTTTGATCCAGCATTGGCCATGGTTCTAGCATTATGGTCTCCTGGTGATCGGGTAAATTCTGATAAATCTCTTCGGTAATGAAGGGCATAAAGGGATGCAGTAATTTCATCATACCCATCAACACATTCCGTAAAACCGTCTGTACGACCGCTTTCTCCCGATCATTTGCGGGCCTAAACAGTCGGGGTTTGGCCAGTTCAATATACCAATCGCAAAATTCATCCCAGATAAAATCATACATCCCCCGGGCAGCCTCACCCAGTTCATAGCGTTCCAGGAGATCGGTTGTTTCAGAAATTTTAAGGTTCAGACGAGAGTAAATCCAGCGATCGGCCAAGGCCAGTTCATCCAGACCAGGTTCAATAGGAGCAAAACCTTCCAAATTCATCAGCACAAAGCGCGCCGCATTCCAAATCTTATTGGCAAAATTACGGGTGTTCTCAACCTTATCCCATTGGAAACGGACATCGTTTCCAGGTGTAACTCCTGTAATTATTGAGAATCGCAGGGTATCGGCCCCGTATTTATCTATTACGTCCAGAGGATCGACGCCATTACCAAGCGACTTACTCATTTTGCGGCCTTGCCCGTCTAGAATTAAACCGTGGATATTCACCTCATAAAAAGGCACTTTCCCGGTCTGCTCAATTCCCGAGAAAATCATACGAGCTACCCAGAAAAAGATTATATCTCGTCCGGTTACTAGTACGCTGGTGGGGTAGAAACGCTGCATGTCAGAACTGTCATCCGGCCAACCCAGAGTTGAAAAAGGCCACAGGGCACTGGAAAACCAGGTATCCAATACATCTTCATCCTGTTGCAGTGCACTGGACGTACAGCCTGGACATTGAACAGGATTTTCCCGGCTGCAGATAACTTGCCCACACTCCTGACAATACCATACCGGAATGCGGTGCCCCCACCATAGCTGCCGGGATATACACCAATCCCGGATATTTTCCATCCAATTTATATAAGTCTTGGTAAAACGCTCGGGAATAAATTTGATTTCCCCATCCACAACCTTTTTAATAGCAGGCTCGGCCAGGGGCTTCATTTTAACAAACCATTGCAGGGAAACCATAGGTTCGATAATCGTATCACAGCGCTGGCAATGTCCTACCGCATGCTGATGCTCTTCAATATTCAGCAGATAGCCTTCAGCTTCCAGGGCCTCAACCACTTGGCGGCGGCATTCGTAGCGATCCAGCCCGGCGTAGACACCTGCATTTTCATTCATGCAGGCATCGGAGCTCATAACCACTATTCTCTCCAGATCATGCCGCAAGCCCATTTCAAAATCGTTGGGATCATGGGCTGGGGTAACCTTGACCGCACCCGTACCAAATTCCCGGTCTACATAATGATCCTCAAAGATAGGAATTTTGCGTCCAACCAGAGGCAATACTACATTTTTGCCTACTAAATGACTATAGCGTTCATCACCAGGATGTACCGCCACCCCGGAGTCTCCCAGCATAGTTTCTGGTCTGGTGGTAGCAACTACCAGAAACTCTTCAGAATCTTCAATAGGGTATTTGATATGCCAGAGATGACCATCACTATCGGCATGTTCTACCTCTATATCTGATATTGCCGTTTGACACTTGGGACACCAATTGATAATATAGTCGCCCCGGTATATTAAACCTTTTTCATACAGATTTACGAATACCTCTCGAACTGCCCGGGAACACCCCTCATCCATGGTGAACCGTTCCCGGCTCCAGTCGCACGATGATCCCATCAGACTAAGCTGCTGGGTAATACGATCACCATACAGTCGTTTCCACTCCCAGACCCTCTCCAGGAATCTGTCTCTACCCAGATCATATTTAGTCAAACCCTCACCGGCTAAAGTTTCTTCTACCCGGGCTTGAGTAGCAATTCCGGCATGGTCCGTACCCGGCAGCCACAAAGTATTATAACCCTGCATTCTGCGCCAACGACTTAGTATATCTTGCAAAGTGTTGTCCAGCGCATGTCCAAGATGCAATTGGCCAGTAACATTAGGAGGAGGCATTACTATAGAATAACTAGGTTTGCTGTTGTCCTCACTAGGGGCAAAATAGTTGTTGCTCTTCCAATATTCATACCATTTGCCCTCAACCTTGGCAGGATCATAGACACTCGCCATACTTCCTCCGATTGACATTAAATAGACCTCCTCTTTCATAACTAAAACTTTCCTTATTGAATATCTTTCACCATTTTATCTACTATTAATATTATCTTAGGGACATATGGGACAGGTTCATTGGGACACGGGGGACAGGTTATCAGTCCCACTATTCCAGATCCAGGAGTGGGACGTAAACCTGTCCCCTATGTCCCTAAGGAAAAAGCAGGGGGCGTTCTTTTTGCTTCTCCTTTGCTCTAAGCCTCCAGCTGTTTCTGGAATAACCCCAGTTTATATAGATTCTACTTAAAAAGCAGAGCCCTCGCAAGTCATTGTTGATCTTTCTTGTCTAACGATAGCCCCTGTGCTAAGCTAATGGGCAGAGTAGGTACTAGATTTTATCAAACTCCTCTTAAGACCCCCTCCACAATAGTTGGGGGATGAACCGATTTTTTCAGCATCGGATAGGTTCCGTTTGAGGAGGAGTTTGATAAAAACCTCGCGGCGCAATGCACACAAAACGCGAAAGGAAGGCGCTGTAGCGCCCGCGTTTTGGCGCGCAATTCGCGCAAGCGCTCATTGAATTTTAAGGAGGAAATAATGAAAGATTCCAAAATAGGCAGAAATGATCCCTGTCCTTGTGGCAGTGGCAAAAAATACAAAAACTGCTGCCTGTCCTTAGAGGGTGTAGTAGACCGAAATGAAAAACCATTTGTTCGTTATAGTCAGTTAATTGCGACCATTAAAGTTAAACTGGATCAGCACTATGACTCCCAGATCAGAAAAATGAGAAAATCGCTGCAAGAGCGATTCATGCGCTTGTGCACCACCCCTAATCTTCCTCAGGAACAGGAATCCATTTTATCGGACTGGCTTTGGTTTGATATGCCCGACACTGAAGGGATAACCTTCGGCGCCGAGTATTTCCGGGAAAATGGAGAATTCATGGATGAGCCTCTGCAACAATGTTTACAAGCATTAAACTCTTCCTACCTTTCGCTTTATGAAGTTATAGGTATGGAGGGTGACTGCCTGCGACTGAAGGACTACGTTACCTCTCAGGAAGAGCTTATTATGTTGAAGGAGCCTCTTGATCTGGAATTCATTGAAAATAGGCCTTTGTTGCTGGGGCGTTTGGTTACCCTCCCTCTTGGGACCGTCTTCTCCGGGATGGTTCTGATGCTAAAAAATGATGATGGTCAGGGAGAATTTATCAGCAAACATATGAGTTATTTGCATCAACTTAAACCCGATCAAGAGATTACAGTTACGATTAAAAGTCACGCTGAAATTCTTTTTGGACTTTTTGAACATGCTAGTCATAAGGCCTTAATGAAATTAAACGATATCCGTGTCCTGCGTTATCAAAAAGAAGAGGTCCCCGGTCTAGTCTTGGCATTAGATGAGTCGCAGGCATTCTCTCAAGCACATGCATGCGGGGGAATACGATGGTACGATGTGCAGGACACAATAGGTAATGCCCGCATAGGTTTGCATGGTCAGTTTCTAATAGGATATGCTGATTTACTGGATGACATCCTCCGCATAGAAAGCTCTCTGGACAAAATATTTCCTTCAGGAAAGTGGGAAATAGTTAATAGCCTTTTCCTTTTCCAACCTCCGGCAATGGAATTCGAAAAAATTTGGTATGATGTTGTCAAGGATCAAGAAACGGAACGCTGGCTGCATACTGTCCACCGTGAGCTGGATGATAAAACACCTAAGGATACTTTGCGGGAAAAAGAAGGAAGAAACCGTGTTTTAGCGATGTTAGATTCTTTTGCAGCTAAAACTGCGGGCAACGAATATAGTCAGGATTTAATTAATTACATGCATGAAAGAATTGAGCAATTGTAATAGTTGCGTATCTTTTGGCGCAAGTGGGGACGGTTCTTGCCTTGCAATAAACCCGCAAGGCAAGAACCGTCCCCACTTGCCCTATGTCCTTTGTTTGTTGCTGGTCCGTTATCCTTGTTGGTTTACTATTTCGTCAATGGCTTCATAAAGTTCATCTATACCCTCGCCGCTTTCAGCGGAAACACATAACGGAAGCTCATTAATTTCCAGAGTTTTTCTAATAACATTTAAGCACTTTTGTCTCCCCCCACGGGAGATTTTATCGGCTTTAGTGACTACCAGCATAATCGGAATACCGGAATTCTGCAGCCAATTTTTCATTAATATATCATTCTGATTGGGAGCATGCCTGATATCCAACAGCTGAATAATTCCTTGCAGCTGGGTTCGTTTTTGTAAAAAAACTTCGATCATACGTCCCCATTTTTCTCTTTCAGTTTTTGACACTTTGGCAAAACCATAGCCGGGGAGATCTACCATATACCATTGTTCATTAATTAGGTAATAGTTGATGGTACGTGTCTTGCCTGGTGTAGAACTTGATTTGGCAAGGTTTCTGCGATTGGCCAATTTGTTTATCAGCGAGGATTTGCCAACATTGGAGCGCCCTACTAGAGCTATTTCTGGCAAGTCTCCCTCCGGCAACTGGCTCAGTTCAACGTAACTGCCTATATACTGTGCCTGCTTAAATTGCATTGTCATAATTATCTATTCTTCTCCCGATTTTTCGAGAGCTGCAGCCAATACCTCATCCATATGACCCACTAGAATAAAATTCATCTTCCGCTTAACATTAACAGGTACTTCCTCTAAGTCTTTTTTGTTTTCCATGGGAAGAATTATGGTATCAATTCCAGCCCGGTGAGCTGCTAAAGCTTTCTCTTTTAAACCACCTATCGGCAAAACATTACCTCGCAGAGTAATTTCTCCGGTCATAGCTATATCGTTCCGAACTGCTCGCCCGGACATAGCCGAAGCCAGAGAAGTGGCCATGGTTATTCCTGCTGATGGTCCATCTTTAGGTATGGCTCCCTCTGGAACATGGATATGGACATCATATCCTTCGATAACCTCTTTGCTTATTCCCAGTTCCTCAGCTTTAGACCTTACATAGGTTAAGCCGGCCTGTGCGGATTCCTTCATTACATCACCTAATTTACCAGTAAGGGTCAATCTGCCTTTACCTTTAATCAATGCTACCTCAATTGATAAGATATCCCCCCCAGTATCTGTCCAAGCTAAACCAGTAGTCACTCCCACCTGGCTTTTCTTTTCAGCAGTACCATAACGAAATTTGGATGTCCCCAAATATTTACTTACAGTATTGACGGTAACATTAACCGAGGTATTCTTATCCTTGACTACCTGACGAGCTACTTTCCTGCATATGGATGCCACCTGTCGCTCCAAGCTTCTGACCCCGGCTTCCCTGGTATATTCTCTAATGATCTTCCGCAACGCTGCTTCAGAGAAAGTTATGTTGCTTTCCTTAAGCCCGTGTTCTTTAACCTGTTTGGGAACCAAATAACCCAAGGCTATGTTTAGTTTATCTTCTTCGGTATAGCCTGATATTTCAATTACTTCCATTCTGTCCAGCAGCGGTCGGGGGATGTTGTAATAAGAATTCGCAGTAGTGATGAACATTACCTTGGAAAGATCGAAAGGCATTTCCAGATAATGATCACTGAAAGTACTGTTCTGTTCAGGATCCAAGACTTCCAACAGAGCCGAAGCAGGATCACCCCTGAAATCTGTTGTCATTTTATCAATTTCATCTAATAGGAATACTGGATTTTTGGAACCTGCTTGTTTAATACTATTTAAAACCCGCCCTGGCATTGAGCCAACATAAGTCCGGCGATGACCTCTAATTTCGGCTTCATCCCGCACTCCTCCCAGTGACATACGCACAAACTTACGTCCCAGGGAACGAGCCACCGATTTGCCCAAGCTTGTTTTGCCGACTCCTGGAGGACCAACCAGACATAAAATCGGCCCTTTCATTTTTTTGGCCAGTTTTCTAATAGCCAAGTATTCAAGGATCCGTTCCTTGGGTTTCTCCAGACCATAATGGTCTTCATCAAGAATCTTCTCGGCCATATCCAGATCCAGCCTATCACGGGTTTCTAGCGACCACGGCAAAGATAATGCCCAATCCAGATAGTTGCGGACGACCACAGCCTCAGCTGCTGACGAAGGCATCTTCTCTAATCTCTCCAGTTCCTTATTAATTTTCTCCAGAGCTTCTTTAGGAAGATTAGCTTTTCGAATCCGCTCCCTTAATTCTTCCACTTCTGAAGATCGTTCATCTTTTTCGCCCAATTCTTTTTGAATTGCCTTCATCTGTTCACGCAGGTAGTACTCTTTCTGGGTTTTCTCCATTTGTTTGCGTACTCGGATATTAATTTTTCTCTCCAACTCCAGGACTTCCATCTCTTTAGCCAGAATCTCGCATATAAAATTCAAGCGTTTGGTGATATCCATGGCCTCCAGAACATTTTGTTTGTCAGGAATGCGCAGGTTTAAATGTGAAGCTATTACATCAGCCAAACGTCCTGGTTCTTCAATAGCCACTACTGACACTACCGTTTCCGGTGGAATCTTCTTGCTCATTCGCACATATTGTTCAAATTGATAAATCACAGTTCGCATTAAAGCTTCAATTTCAGAATTTTTAGCAACTAATTCGGTTTTATATTCTTCAATACCGACTTTCATAAAATCAGGTTGGGAAAGATATGATTTTATTCTGGCTCGATAAAGCCCTTCTACCAGAACCCGCATGGTTCCGCCGGGCATCTTTAGCACCTGTCTAATTTCAGCTACTGTACCCACTTCATAAATATCTTCTTGCTCCGGTTCATCAGTTTGGGCTTCTTTTTGCGTTGCTAGAAATATTTCCTTTGAACCCAGCATAGCCTCTTCTATAGCATTAATAGATTTTTTCCGTCCTACATCAAGATGAATAACGGTATAGGGAAAAACCAGCAAACCTCTAAGCGGCAATATCGGAATCTCGCGATAGTTTAATTCTGTTTCTAGTGACATAGAAAATACCTCCCAAGCAAGCTCATTTATTATATGTTTAATATTTAACAAAAAAATTACTACTGGAACAACTATCCTATTATAACTTAAGAATTCAATAAGATAGTAAATTATTCCTTTATTATTGCCAATTGTAGCACTTCGTTCAGATCGCGTACAGGGGCTACCTCAACATCTACCAGGCTTCGAAATGTATCCAGCCAATTATCCTGTGGGATCAGTACTCGTTTAATACCGGCATTTCTCGCGGCTTCGACCTTGCTGCTTACACCTCCTACTGATTTAACCAAACCGTGCACCGAAATCTCCCCGGTCATAGCCACCTTATTATTTACCTTCACATTATTTAAAGCCGAATATATAGCAGTAGCTATAGAAACACCCGCTGAAGGCCCATCCACCGGAGTTCCTCCCGGAAAGTTGATATGAATATCAAAATCATGGATATTGAGTCCGAAGTTTGTTTTAAGTACGGTCATCACATTTTCCACTGCACCGACCGTTGTTCCCTTCCGGCGCAGTTTTCTCCCCCCCGAACTTACCTCCTCTTCTTCCACAACCCCAGTGACAGTCCATTCTCCTTTGCCTGCAGGGGCAGAAATAACTGATGCCTCTACTTCGATTAAAGTACCCACATTCGCCCCATAGACGGCTAAACCGCTGACTACTCCCACCAAAGGTGTATCGTTCATCTTTAGTTCCATACGAGCTGAGATTTGGCCATTATTGATTACCTTCTGTACGATTCTATGGTCAATAGACAGGACTTTCTCCACCTGCGCAATTCCTGCTGCCAATTGCACCATGTTAACCGCTTCCCGTCCATTGCTGGCATGCCGGCTAATTACCTCCAGAGCCTCTTCCTCTAGATTCATCATTATTTTTAGGGCTGCATTACGGGTTATGTTCTTGATTGATTTATGATTCAGTGGTTTAAAAAATATTTCCATACACCTTGACCTTAAAGCTGGAGGAAGATCATCAGGCCTCTTCGTAGTTGCCCCTACCAGACGAAAATCAGCGGGAAGGCCATTTTGAAATATATCATGGATATGACCCGGAATATTTTTGTCATTATCGGTATAATATGCGCTTTCCAACAGGACTTTGCGGTCTTCCAATACCTTAAGCAGTTTATTCATTTGCAGAGGATGAAGTTCGCCTATTTCATCAATAAATAGAATACCCCCATGGGCTCTGGTGCATGCACCGGGCTTGGGCTGCGGAATACCGGCAGCCCCCATTGAACCTGCCCCCTGATATATGGGATCATGCACCGAACCAATTAACGGATCGGCGATATTACGCTCGTCAAATCGGCATATGGTAGCATCTACTTCTACAAACCGGGCATTTTCTTTAAAAGGAGAACTCATATTAGAGCAGGCTTCATTAAGAACCAGCCGAGCGGCCGCGGTTTTACCCACCCCCGGCGGTCCATAGATGATAACATGCTGGGGATTGGGACCGCATAAGGCTGATCTGAGGATAGATATTCCTTCTTCCTGACCGACGATGTCGTTGAAAGTGCCGGGACGGCTAAGACTGGAGAGGGGTTCAGTCAGCTTCACGCTGCGCATTTTTTGTAAACGTGTATATTCCTTCTCGGCACTTTTAACCAACACAGCTTTTCGGCTTTGCTGACTCTTTAGCAAGTTCCAAAAATATAAACCTATAATTATCCCAAAAACTAATTGGACGAGATATAGTATTCCGCCATATTGCATGAATAGATCATTCATAAGGTTTCAATTCCTTTCCCTACATGTCACTGTTATTATTCCCACCGGGATATATTTGAATTAGGAATAATACCAGTAAAAAAAGGTAGCATACGCTACCTTTTCCCAGTTGAATGATCTTATTAAAGCGGTTTAATTAACCCTGCGTTTGGCATCTACCGTAACTAGAAGCGGTTTTTCCTTTTTGTTGATTACTTCCTTGGTAATTAATACCTTGGTGATATCTATGCGTGAGGGAACTTCGTACATAACCTCCAACATGACATCCTCGATGATCGCCCGCAAACCTCTGGCACCGGTATTTCGATGCAAAGCTTCTTCAGCAATGGCTTGCAATGCGTCCGGCATAAATTCCAAATCCACACCGTCCAATTCGAATAACTTCTTGTACTGCCGCGCCAATGCATTCTTGGGCTCAGTTAAAATCTTGACTAGAGATTCCTTATCCAAAGCCTCCAGGCTGACAATAATAGGTACCCGACCCACAAATTCAGGGATCAAACCGTAACGAAGCAGATCCTGAGGTAAAATCATGTTTAATATCTCGCCTATTTTTTTCTCATCTCTGCCTTTAATATCCGCCCCAAAACCCATGACTTTCTCACCGACCCGGTTCTGGATAATCTTATCTATACCCTCAAAGGCACCCCCACAGATAAACAGGATATTACTAGTGTCTATCTGGATGAATTCTTGGTGGGGATGTTTTCTTCCTCCCTGAGGAGGAACACTGGCAACCGTTCCCTCCAGGATCTTTAACAAAGCCTGCTGAACCCCTTCACCCGAAACGTCGCGGGTTATACTGGGGTTATCAGTTTTCCGTGCAATCTTATCAATTTCATCGATATAAACAATGCCCTTCTCGGCCTTTTCAATATCATAATCGGCAGCCTGGATGAGCTTCAGCAGAATATTCTCTACATCTTCGCCCACATATCCGGCCTCAGTCAATGAAGTAGCATCAGCAATCGCAAAGGGAACATTTAAAATTCGAGCTAGGGTCTGTGCTAGTAAAGTCTTACCGCTCCCTGTAGGACCAAGCATCATGATATTGCTTTTTTGAAGCTCAACATCATCCAGCTTCATACCTAGATTAATACGCTTATAATGATTATAAACCGCAACTGCCAGTGATTTTTTAGCCATATCCTGTCCAATCACATAATCATCGAGGGTCTCCCTTATCTCCTGCGGTTTAGGTATATCCCCAAGTTTGAAACCAATATCCTCAGCCAATTCTTCTTCAATTATCTCATTGCATAATTCGATGCATTCATCACAGATGTATACACCTGGCCCGGCTACCAATTTCTTTACCTGGTCTTGAGTTTTGCCGCAAAAGGAACACTTGAGCTGGCCTTTTTCTTCCCCGTACTTATGCATACTTTCACCTCTCTTTTTCGGAAGGCTGTTTTATCACGTTAGTTTCGTTTAGCAAACACTTCATCTATAATACCATATTGTTTGGCTTCCTGGGCAGACATAAAATAATCCCGCTCTGTATCATTCTGGATTTTTTCTAAGTCCTGACCGGTTCGTTCTGCTAATATTTTATTCAGACTTTCCCTCATCTGCAGTATCCGCCTGGCATGAATTTCAATATCACTAGCTGGACCCTGAGTTCCGCCCGACGGTTGATGAATCATAATTTCGGCATTAGGAAGGGCAAACCGTTTGCCTTTCTCACCGGCGGCTAGCAGAAAAGCTCCCATACTGGCAGCCATACCAACACATATCGTGGATACACTTGGCTTAATCAACTGCATAGTATCATAAATAGCCATACCTGCGGTAATAGAACCTCCGGGACTATTTATGTAAAGGTTGATGTCCTTGTCGGGATTATCTGCTTCCAGAAATAATAACTGAGCTATAACCAGGTTGGCGACATTATCATCAATTGCGCTTCCCAAAAAAATTATGCGATCTTTCAACAGGCGTGAATAAATATCATAAGATCGCTCACCCCGATTAGTCTGTTCAACTACCATAGGTATTAGATATGACAACCGGATCCCTCCTCATCTTATAGTATTCATGGCCTTTTCCATATAGTATTCAATTTATTCCCCAAGTTCTCCCTCTTGGTCTGCTTCTTTAGTCTCAATTTCTTTTTCGGTTATTACCGCGTTATCTACCAGGTATTGAATAGCCTTGTCAATCTTCATGTTAAATCGAACCTTATCCATTACGCCCTCTAAATTCTGCCTGGCCTGATCTAATTCTACGCCCATTTGCTCGGCTATCTCTTCAATCTGTTTATCTATTTCTTCATCAGTTAATTCAAAACCTTTTTCTTCAACGATTTTTTCTAACATGAAGTTAGTTTTAGCAGTAATTTCTGCCTCAGGCAGCATATCAGTTCTGAATTCATGCAAATTACTGTTAGTCATCTGAAAATATTGTTCCAGGCTGACCCCCTGTGACCCAATACGTTGTTCAAACTGGCTGAGCAGAGTTTGAAATTGCGCATCAGCAATGGCCGGTGCAATCTCAATATTGCATTGCTCGAGGGCTTTGGTTAACACTTCCTTTTTCTTAAGTCCATTCTGACGATAGTCATTGGCTTTAATTAAGTTGTCCTTTACATCGTTGCGCAATTCATCCATGGTTTCAAAATTGCTGATTTCTTGCGCAAAATCATCATCCATGGCTCTGAGCTCTTTATGCTCTATCTTATTGATCGTGGTCTGGAAAACTGCATCATTTCCCGCCAGATCTTCGGCATGATAGGTTGCAGGGAAAGTTACTTTTACATCTATAGTCTCTCCAACTTTTAGTCCAACTAACTGTTCTTCAAAACCGGGAATAAATGTATTTGATCCTAATTCCAGCTGGTAATCTTCACCGGTTCCCCCTGCGAAAGGAACACCATTAATGCTGCCTGCAAAATCTATCGTGACGGTGTCTCCTAATTCTGATGGGGCTTCGGTCTTTTCTACTAGTTGGGCATAGTGGGCACGCATGTTCTCGAGTCTCTGATCTATATCAGCTTCGCTGACCTTAACTACAGGTATGCTAATTTCCAATCCTTCCAGTTGACCTAACTGAACCTCAGGCTTCACCGCTACTTTAACCTGAAATTTAAATGGCTGTCCCGATTTAATCTCACCCATATCAAATTCCGGCTGGGCAAGTGGGTCTATCTTTAAATCGATTAACGCTTGCTCGTAAGCGTCAGGAACGACAAACTCCATAGCATCTTCATAAAGTATCTCCTTACCAAAATGAGCTTCTAAGAACTCCCTGGGCACTTTCCCTTTGCGGAATCCAGGTATGTTAACCTGTTGGACCACTTTACGGAAGGCCTTTTCCAGACCTGCCTCCAGGGTTGCAGCATCAACTTCAATCTCTAAATAGGCCTCACTTTTTTCTATCTTCTCTAACCTGGCGTCCATTTATGCTCCTCCTAACTTAATTATAACTCTAACTATTCTACCCTACCTAACCATCAAGTACCATATTTTATGCAAAAGCTGGTAAACATAAAAATACAACACCCCGGCCTAAGCCGAGGCATGGATAGCTATGGAGCGGAAGACGAGATTCGAACTCGCGACCCTCGCCTTGGCAAGGCGATGCTCTACCACTGAGCCACTTCCGCACTTAACCTAGTCCTACGATAAAATCATAAATAAAACTACCCTTACAAGTCAAGCGATTCGGCAGTTTAATTTTCATTTTTTACTTAATTTATTCTAAATCAACCAACCAAACCTAACTTTTATAATTATTGTTCATTTTGACCGGAGTTAATCTGGATATTTTCTAACCGCTGTTCTTGGATTCTCTTCATATGATCAACATACCCCAGAATCCCTCCTGGGTTGAGTGATTCTACCATATTGCTGGGCACGATAACCAGGGCAGTTTTTTCCTTGATACCTTCATATAAAATATTCATTGCCCTTAAGCTGAAAGCTTCCGGGTTTTTCTGATAGCTCTTGGCTGCTTCGGAAAACTTGTCAGCAATTTCTACTTCAGCAGTTGCCAGTATGACTCGGGCCCGCCGTTCCCGTTCGGCCTGAGCTTCACGGGACATCGCATCCTGAAGCTCAATAGGTATCATCACGTCTCTAATCTCAACTGAGTGTACCGATACCCCCCAGGACTCTGTTCGTTTATCTATCATTATCTTGAGCTCTTCGTCCAGCTTTTCGCGCCCGGTCAACATGGCTGATAATTCTGTCTTGCCGATGACGTCCCGCAGCGTGGTCTGTGCTGCCCAAAATACTGCCTTTTGATATTCTTCAACTTCCAGTGCAGCTTTAATCGGGTCAACCACTACCCAAAACATTACTGCATCCACATTTACCGGCACGTTGTCACGGGTAAGTGTCTTCTCCGCAGCAAAAAATGTGGTTCTAATACGCAAATCAATCCAAATAGGAACCTCATCTATAACCGGAATGATAAAAAACATACCGGGGCCAGCCAGACGCATGAATTTCCCCAAACGCAGGACGACTACCCTCTCCCATTGTTTGGCAATACGCATAGACCAACCGACAATAATAGACAGCAATCCAAATACAACGGCAAACAAGATGGAACCAAAACCCAGGTAGGCATATACAGCCAATCCAGCCAATAAGATAAATGATAATATAGCCAGACCATTTGACCGTGGGCCTCGAGCCGTCATCCAATCTTCCAAATTAGAGCGCCTATCGTCATTATTTTCCTTATCCACGCTTTATCACTCCATTCTTTTATTCAATCTCTTCTTTAACAATCCCAACGTTGACTTATACACCTCATTATTATTAACAAATACGGCTTGTATTATTGCGATAAATGGTACCACTCTGCTGCTGCTGGATATGTTGGATTATTCAGTATCGTGATATAAATTCACTACGAATACTTTCAAATTGACATGACTTCCATGCAAATGTTATCATTTAGAAGTTCGGGGTGTGGCGCAGCTTGGTAGCGCGTCTGGTTTGGGACCAGAAAGTCGCAGGTTCAAATCCTGTCACCCCGACCATTTTGATTAATAGACCCGCCTATAATGGCGGGTTCAGATTGTCAATAAAGGCAGACCGAGCAAAAAAGTTCAAGAGCAAGGCATTAATGGAAGTCCGTAATTGAGGCGTACATAAGGTACGTTGATTGAACGGACTTTCGTTAATAACGCAGCTATTGGGCTTTTTTGACGGTCTGGACCCGCCTATTAAGGCGGGTTTTTGTTAATAAATAAAGCTCTGCCAGAAAGATGAAATGATCCTGAAATTCTTTTTAATAAATGGATTGGAAATAGAAAAAGAGCCTGGTTTTAATCCAGGCTCTATAAATGCTTAATATATTATGCCCAATTGGTAGAGGTACTAGGGGCATCAGCTTTTTTGCCCTGTTTCCATTCTCCCTCATAATTCAGGCCGCCTTCTTTTGTATAAGACTTGCCTCTTCCGTGTCTAAAGCCATCTTTATAATAACCGTCATATTGGAGAGTACCATCTGCATAAAATTCCTGAGCCTTGCCATGCATTTTGCCGTCTTTCCATTCACCGTCATACATAGACCCATTATTAAAATAGGCTTTGCCCCAACCATTGGGTATTCCATTTTCAGTTTGCCCTTTGTAATCGACTTTAACCGTTTTACTGATGACCAGCCCGTTTATTTCTCTTTCTTCCATATTAGTCCTCCCCCTCTCTCATCTCTTTCTCCTAGTTTAACCTATATTTTAATTTCTATCAATTATGTCAATTATTTGTTATATAAGCCCAAATATTGGTCGTCACTTACTTATTCTCTTATCCATGCTCTTATCCCGTTATCCTTCAACAGACGGAGTGCTTCTTGAACTTGAGCCTGAGGAACTCCCATGCGAAGGGAGCCTTCATTCTCGTCCCTCACCCCCATTATCTGAATATCATTTATATTAATTCCCGCTCCACCTAACAGAGCTCCCACAGTGCCAATTATTCCAGGTTTATCGGGTATAATCGCCACTATGTCAGCCGAAGTAAGTAAACTGGTCCGACAAATTGGCAGATTTTTCCTCATCTGTTGAGCATTTTTAAGGTACTGACACAAATTGGTTCCATCATTACTCTCAATCGCCACCAGATAACGGTCTAATTGGTTTATTAAAGCACGGATTTCCCCAGCCACAGCATCCCTATTCAAAAGCAGAATATCCTCCCACAACTCGGGATTTGAGGCGGCAATCCTAGTGGTATCACGCAGACCGCCGGCAGCTAAACGCAGGGCATCCGGCTGACGTTCAAGATTATTCATTAGACTGGCAGCTACAATATGAGGCAGATGACTTACTTTACTGACCATTGCATCGTGATCAGCAGGTGTTAAAACAATTACCTGTGCCCCTGTGGCTGCAAGCAACTCCTTCAGATTCTCTACCTTCTCGCTGGAAGCAGAAGGCAGCGCAGTTAAAACATAAACTGCATTTTGCAGGAGATATTTATCAGCTCCGGTTATCCCGCTTCGATCTGAACCGGCCAGAGGATGCCCCCCAATGTAAGAAACTCCCGGGGGTAATAACTCTTCATATTTTTGCATTACCCAGGTTTTGACGCTTCCTACATCAGTAACTATCGTATCGGGGTTGAGCTTATCCCGTATCTGCAGTAAAACCTGAGGAATTATACGCAGCGGGGTAGCAATGAACACAACCTCACAGCCAATGAGGTCCTCAAGAAGCAAGGGGCGGCTTATAGCCGCCATTTCCATTGCCTTCTCTACGGTTACCGGATCAAGGTCCATTCCCATTACTTCTAAATCTGGGCGGGCAGCTTGTATAGCCATGCCCAAAGATGCCCCAATTACCCCCAGCCCAATGATAGCTACCCTCTTCATACGGCCCGCTCCTCATTTTTATTGCCATGAATTGCCCTGTTTACCAGTTGCATCTGTCTCATTAGAACTCCAAAATCATCTGGAGTCAGGGACTGCGGCCCATCTGACCAAGCCTCTGCCGGATTGGTATGCACCTCTATGATAAGGCCATCGCACCCACAGGCCACCGCAGCCAGAGACATGGGAGCAATTAATTCCCGTTTACCAGTTCCGTGACTAGGATCAACAATGACTGGCAGGTGAGAGAGTTGTTTGACCAATGGTACCGCACTTAAATCCAGAGTGTTGCGGGTATATGTTTCAAAAGTACGAATACCTCTTTCACACAGAATCACCTGACTATTACCACTGTCCAAAATGTATTCGGTAGCCATTAGCCATTCTTCAATGGTTGCAGACAAACCTCGTTTTAATAGGATCGGTTTATTAGTTTTGCCCACCTCTTTCAACAGATAAAAATTCTGCATATTGCGGGCTCCGACCTGAATTATATCTACATATTCAGCCACCATCGCAACTGATTTTTGGTCCATTACTTCAGTAACAATAGGAAGCCCCGTAATTTCTCGAGCTTCGGCCATAATCTTCAAGCCCTCTTCACCCAAACCCTGGAAGGAGTAAGGAGAAGTACGAGGTTTGAATGCTCCACCTCGGAGAAGTTCGGCTCCCCTTTCCATAACCGCTACAGCAGTCTCGATGAATTGTTCCCTGCCTTCGACAGCACAGGGGCCGGCAATTACTGGTACACTGCCATTTCCAAATTTGGTCTTGCCGACCTGAATAACGGTATCATCCGCCTTAAACTCGCGTGAAGCCATTTTGAAAGGCTTCATAATAGATACTACGTTTTCGACGCCAGGCATAGCCTCCAGGGAACAGGCCTCCAAGCGCTGGCGGTCACCTACTGCTCCTAAAATTGTCCGGTTTACCCCTTCCGACAGGTGCACATTGAAACCTGCGGACTGAAGCCGTTGATTAACCGCGTTAATCTGATCCGGGTTTGCTCCTTTTTTCATTACAACTACCATCCTGCTTACCTCCTCATTTTTGCAGGTTAGACCAAAAAACACCATGGCAAAGCCCATGGTGTTAGAAAAAGCTATACTAGCCTCTCCATCCTTCCGCCCTACCCGCTTGTTAAAACTATTGACAAGAAAACTGCCATACTACAATTTATATAATACCATACCGAGCTCCAAGCTTCAATGTGCAGCAAAATTGCGTATAAATTCAAATCGCCCAACATATAATATAGGATGCTCTAATTAGTTAATGTTAACGCGCAGCAGTCTTAGAATGCGGCTGACAGGGTTTAAGCAGCCTCTTAAGATGAAGCAAGAAACATTGAAAATGGCGGAAACGGTATTTTTTCCTTGAAATGCTTATTCAAAAGAAGTATAATGTTTTTTGCCGGCGGGTGTAGCTCAATGGTAGAGCCCCAGCCTTCCAAGCTGGTTGCGCGGGTTCGATTCCCGCTACCCGCTCCATTTTTTTGTCCCTG
>Ga0209639_1000496_pt1 | contig 55146 bp, 43 predicted proteins | sample EPASupsiteHSE605_FD_187268 | JGI IMG/M metagenome (GOLD analysis project Ga0209639, IMG submission 187268) | Bioremediated contaminated groundwater from EPA Superfund site, New Mexico - Sample HSE6-05 (SPAdes) (version 2) | ecosystem: Environmental > Aquatic > Deep subsurface > Groundwater >... | reverse complement strand
ATGCTTGGATTTAAAAGTTTTCAATCTGCATGCTCTGTTATTTCAGGAATTGAAGCAATGCGCATGATACATAAAGGACAAGCTGGCACATCAAATGTAATTCAAGAAGTTGCATTGATAAACCAGCTTTTTGGCAAAGACTTTTTGCAACAGAACCCAACTTAACTATACAGCAGATTTTTCCTATTGGCTATCTTTTTTATTTTGTTTTATACTGAGATAGTTACTTGCATATTTTTATATATTGAAATATAATTATATCAAATTTTTTGAGGATTAATAAGTATAGGATGTTTAATTTGTAATATTTATTTTTGTTTATTCCATTATATTTAAAGAAAAGTAATTAAACAAGAAAATGAGACTTTAGAGGCGAATTATAATGACATTACAAAAAAAACACAAGGCACTAACGATCTTTTACGGTTTATTAATTATTATTGTTTTTTTATCTTTGGCATCTGCAATAGGTTATTTATTTAGAATAACAGGTTTTCCAGAAACTAATATTGTTATAATGTATCTTCTTGCGGTACTATTAATTGCAAGATATACAAAAGGTTATTTTTATGGGATGTTTGCGTCTATAATTTCCATTTTTGCATACAACTATTTCTTTACAGAACCTTATTATACTTTTAATGTAAATGATCCAAGTTATATGGTTACTTTTGTTGTTATGTCTGTAACTGCACTTTTAACAAGCACCTTAACATCTCATGTTAAGAAAAATGCTATCGAAGCCCAAGAAAGAGAAGCCGAAACAAAAGCACTTTACAGATTAACTAATCACTTGACTGATGCGACGGATTTACACGATATTGCTGGTATTGCAACAAATATAATTAGTGATGTTATGGATTGTAATGCTGCATGTCTTTGCTTTGATGAAAATGAATTGCCTGAAAAAACTTTTGTTCAACAAGTATCTCCTGAAAAACTAATAAGTCGTGATGTAATTAATATGGAAGATATTAAACACAATATAGATGGGTTGAAGTCGGGCTTTTGTGTAGAAACCGAGTTTTATGATTGGTTGATTTATGGTAGAGATAATAAACTTGGTATAATTCGTATTCCTATTGAACGAGCAGTTTTGATGACCGATACACAAAAAAAATTGTTACGAGCTATGATTGAAAGCACAGCACTTGCTATGGACAGATTAAGGTCGGTCCAACAAAGAATTAAGTATAGGGAGGAAACTATACAAGAGCGTTATCGTGGTAATTTATTACGAGCTATTTCCCATGACTTACGCACACCTCTTTCTGGGATAATGGGAACTTCTGAAATGTTAATGGATATGACAAAAAATAGTGATCCTCGTTATAATTTGGCAAAAGAAATTTATAACGATGTAAATTGGTTGCAATCATTAGTTGAAAATATTCTTAGCTTGACTAGATTACAAGATGGAAAACTAGCATTGAATAAACAACCAGAAGCAGTGGAAGAAGTTGTCGGTGGTGCTGTTCACCATATTGCTCAGCGATCTTCAGAACAAGAAATAACTATCGATATTCCAAAAGAGCTTTTACTTGTACCAATGGATGCTAAATTAATAGAGCAAGTTTTAATTAATTTAATAGATAACGCTATAAAGCATACACCTTTAGGCGATGAAATAAGTATAACTGTTATCAAAAACAAAAAAGCAAAATGTGCGGTTTTTATTGTTGCAGACAGAGGCGAAGGTATATCGGATGAAGATCTACCCAACATTTTTAAAATGTTTTATACTTCTAGTGCAAAACACGCTGATGCTAAACCTGGCATTGGTTTAGGACTTGCAATTTGTTATGATATTGTAAACGCACATGGAGGAAATATTGAAGCGCATAATCGTTCTGACGGTAAAGGAGCCGAGTTTATATTTACACTGCCAATGGAGGTGACTGATAATGAGTAATTTTGGCGAACGTATACTTGTTGTTGAAGATGACACACAAATTAGAAACTTCATATGTTATTCATTACATGCCGAGGGCTATCAATATATTGCTGAGAAAACAGCGCAAGGTGCTTTAAATTCACTCGTTTCAGAACAAATAGATTTAATGCTTCTTGATCTTGGTTTGCCAGATTTAGATGGAATGGATGTTATTAAAAAGGTTCGTGAATGGTCTGAAATGCCTATTATCGTTGTATCTGCAAGGGATCAAGACAAAGAAAAAGTTTCAGCACTTGATATTGGTGCTGATGATTATTTAACTAAACCGTTTTCTGCAACTGAGTTGCTGGCTCGTATAAGGGTAGCATTACGGCATTTATATAAGCAGGGAGGAAATAAACAACAAACAAGCTATCAGATTGGTAATCTTAAAATTGAGCTTGATAAGCATTTAGTCTTTCTTGATAATGCTGAATTACACATGACGCCTATGGAATACAACCTTTTGGCACTTCTCTTTAAAAACGCTGGGAAGGTTCTTACAACAAGCTATATTATTAAAGAAATATGGGGCGTTGGTTATGGTAATGATACACAGGCACTAAGAACTTTAATGGCAGGACTTAGAAGAAAGATAGAAAAAGACCCTGCAAAACCACGGTATATTATGACGGAAATAGGCGTAGGCTACAGGCTTATGGATGAATAAATATTATTTAAATTGAGTCGTATTGAATTTAAAAGTTCAATGCGACTTTTAATTTGTATAATGAAATTTACTGACTTGCTGCGAGCAAGAAAAAATCTTACTATTCCAATTATATTACATAAAAATACAATACTCACAGAATTCTCACACGCGAATGCTCACTCTCACACCACACTCACAGGATAATAGCTAATATGTCATTAATGAAGTTAATGAAACTTTAAGGAGGTCTTTAAAATGAAAAAAAATAATATTCCTAATGGCTATAATGAGCTAAAGGATTTATGCAATACAGTGAGGAAACTTGTAGAGCAAAAGAAATATCAAGAATGTGAGAAAATTATATCAGAAGAAATGGGAAAATATCCGCATGCCCCTCAACCACATAATTTGATTGGCATATTACTTGAACACGAAGGTGATCATGTAACAGCCATGAAACATTTTAGGGCAGCATGGTCTCTAGATCCCACTTATATTCCAGCTAGATACAATATGGAGCGTTACAGTGACATTTATACAAAGGGACAATGCGCATTCGACGAAACAGATTGTCAAAATAAAAATAAAAAAGATTTATACAAGGTTGAATATGATGAACATGGCGTTGGTCATGTTGTAAAAAGACAATGAAAAATCTTTTTTCCATTAAATAAAAAACATTGCGTAGATCATAGAATTTTTTGAGGGAGAAAATTATGAATATTATTATTGTTGGTTGTGGCAGGCTAGGAAGCATCTTAGCAAATGAGCTTTCAGATGCAGGTCATAATATTTCAATTATAGATAGAGATAATGAAAGGCTAGATGTTCTTGGAAACGGATTTAATGGATTAAAAGTAAAAGGCATTGAATATGACAATGAAGTTCTTCTTGAAGCAGGCATTTCGAATTCAGATGTAATTATATCTGTTACGCCAGATGAGAATGTAAATATAACTGTTTCGTTAATTGCTAAAAAAATATATAACGTGCCGCGAATTATAGCAAGAATCGTAAACCCGAACAGAAAGTATATATATGAAAAGCTGGATATTGAAACAATTAATCCAACACAGTTAGGTGTAAATATTTTAAAAGCTAAGATTGCGGTGAAAAGTTCAGAAACCATGGCAATTATTAATCAGAATTATGAAGTTGCTAAAATTATGGTTAATAAAGAAAGAGGATGCAAAGTACAAGATATTGAAGAGAAATATGATTGTATTATCTCTGCAGTTGTTAGGGAAGAAAGTTTGATGTTACCCCCAAAAAATTATTTTATAAAACAGGGCGAAGAAATCATTTGTACTATCGGTGAGAAAGACAAAAACCACTTAATATCTTACTTTAAAGGAGAATTATAATATGAAATCAATTATAGTCGGCGGGGGGAAAATTGGATATAATCTGCTAAAAACCTTAAAAGAAAGAAATTATGATATAGTTTTGATAGAGAGAGATAAATATATTTGTCAAACTATTGCAGAGAACATCGATGCTGATATTATTTATGGAGATGGTACGGATATTGATGTTTTGAAAGATGCGGGTATTGATGAAGCAGAGGTTGTAGCAGCAGTTACTGGTACAGATGAAGAAAATTTAGTCATTTGCGAAATTGCTAAAAGCAATTTTGATATTACAAAAACCATTGCAAGAGTAAACAATCCTAAAAACATGGCAATGTTTAAAGCTTTAGGCGTTGATAAAACGGTATGTAGCACCGCAGTAATCGCCAATCTTATTGAAAGTGAGTTTGATAAGGACAACTTTAAAATCGTTCAAACTTTTGAGCGTGGTTCAATGATATTAGTTGATATAAGAATTGAAAAAAATAATGTTTGGTGTGATAGTTTTATAAAGGATTTAGAGTTGCCTGATGAATGTGTTATTACATCAATATTGCGAGACGAAAAAGTAATCTACCCAAGAGGTAATACAAGAATTTTAGGCTTGGACAATATTTTGGTTCTTACTAATAATTCTGGTCTATTAGAATTAAAAAAGTTATTTCGAAATGGAGGTAATAGAAAATGAGAGCAAAAAATGTAATAAAAGATATTTTAGGATTATTTTTTGAACTTATTTCTATTTCAATATACAGTGCATTTTTATTTTTAATTACATGGTTGTTAATGAGGTAAAAAATGAACAATTCAAGAATCAAATTTTTAAATTGTAAAATAATTTTTTATTATACAGGCTGGGTGATAATTGGTATTGCATTATTAATGTTTATACCCTTACTTACATCTCTTGTATTTAGAGAATGGAACCCCGTATTCGATTTTTTAATTAGTATTGCTATTACAACAATACTTGGATTTTTATTAATTCTTTTAGGAGGAATAACTCGAGATAACAAATCTCATGTTCAATGGAAACATGGCTTTATTATCGCTGCTCTTTCCTGGATGCTTTTGACGGCTTTAAGTGCAATTCCATATTTATTAAGTAGAAATACAAATTCAATACTAGACGCATGCTTTGACGTGATGAGCGGTTTTACTACAACAGGATTAGTTTTAACACAAGACCTGGATCATATCTCATTAGGTCTTAATATGTGGCGTCATGTATTAACATTTGTTGGTGGCCAAGGGATGGTGGTTTTAGCACTCTCATTTTTAGTTAAGGAAACCAGCGGAGCATATAAGATATATGTTGGAGAAGCTAAAGATATTGGCTTGGTTCCAAACGTAAAAGGAACAGCCAGAATTATATGGAAAATCAGTATGGTGTATCTTCTAGTTGGCACATTAGCATTATGGATTGACGGAATACTAATTGGGCTTAAGCCTGTATCGGCATTTTTTCATGGGCTTTTTATGTTTGCATCATCCTGGAGTACAGGAGGCTTTGCCCCAAACTCTCAAAACATAATGTATTATCACAGCTTTTCGTTTGAAGTTATTACTATAATATTTTTCATTCTAGGTTCGTTAAATTTTGGATTACATTATGCAATTTGGCAAGGTAAAAGAAAGGAAATAGCAAAGAACATTGAGACACAAAGCTTTTTCATTACAGCTACTGTTGCTTCCACTTTTGCAGTAATAGCATTATCAAAAATATATCCGAATTCTATTACTGTATTTAGAAGAGTTATTTACAATGTATTGTCTGCACATACAACAACAGGTTTTAGTAATGTATATGCAAGGCAGTTTGCCCTAGAATGGGGCGATTTTGGCATTTTAATCATGGTTATAGTTATGTTAATAGGTGGTTCGGCTTGTTCAACTGCAGGAGGATTTAAGGGTCTTAGAGTAGGGGTGATATTTAAAAGTATCGTTTCAGATGTTAGAAAATTATTATCCTCTGAAAGAAATGTCAAGGTATATAAATATCATCATATTAAGGATTATGTCTTAGAAGATGGGGTAGTAAGATCTTCTGCACTAATAATTGTTTGTTATATGTTAACATTTGCAATCGGTACAGCCATTGGTACATATTATGGCTACCCCATGGCTGATTCAGCGTTTGAAGCTGCTTCCGTGACAGGCAATGTAGGTTTATCCATAGGTATAACAGCAAAAGCCATGCCTGCAATGATGAAAGTATATTATATTATTGCAATGTATCTAGGAAGACTTGAGTTCTTATCTGTTTTTGCTCTAATTGGATATTTTATTGGAGGTGTTAAAAAACTATGCACAAAAATTCAAAAATAATAAGTCTTATTATAGTATTAATAAATTTATTTTTATTTACACTTACTTGTAATGCTTCAAATATAGTAGAAATTAATCAGCTTATTGAAAATACTATAACATATGATAATAAAGAAGTTACAATTCAGGGCGAACTGATTGGTGAGGCACTGGAAAGAGACAAGTATGCATGGGTTAATATAAATGACACTACCAATGCAATAGGCATTTGGGTGAAACAAGAAGATATTAAACAAGTTCAATACTATGGTGATTATAAACACAAAGGTGATATCGTTAAAGTAACAGGAACTTTTTACAGGGCTTGCCCAGAACATGGCGGAGATACGGATATTCATTGTACAAAAATTGAAATTGTACAGAAAGGAAATCTCGTTAAAGAAAAAGTATCACATAATAAGGTAATTACAGCCGCGGTATTAATTCTAATTGCAATTTTAACTCTATTAGTTTATTTTAAATTAACTAATAGGCCATCAAAGAAACACGGAAATATTAATTAAAACAAAAGCTGGCTTATCATTGCAATGTCTTAAGTTGCATTGATAAACCAGCTTTTTGCGTTGCGTAAAATTTTGATGTTTAAGAGATAGTTCTGCTCATTGCTTTTCGGCAAAGATTTTTTGCAACAGAACCAATAAACATAATAAGAATACTCTAGTGTTGTTCTTCAGCAATTCCTTTAACTATTTTATATAAACATTAAAACTTGTGACCTTTTTTAATCTTATTTTCTATTATATCACTAATATATGGAATATTCTACCTTTCGCCACAAACTGATTGTTCAAATTAATTATCATTTACTGACAAAAAGAGGAGAACCCATCAATACATTTAGTTTCTCCTCTTTTTTAATATTAACTTTTATTTAATGATTCTTGTTTCGATCGCGAGGTTTTTTTGAAAGTAACTTTTTAAAAGTTCATATGCATAGTCTTTCTATATTTTACTGGCTTTCTATGCACTACTTTTTAATCTGTATTCAACAGGATTGAAATAGTTCCATGCAGAATGCATATGTTTTGGTTATGAAACATTTTGATGTAATCGAACCTTACTTATATTTAGCATATTTTTATATATACATTTATTGTTGTAAAAGAGCTTCCAATACAAAGATTATCAAATGATACTACAAGTACCACTCTAATTTTTTAGCCGAAGTCCAAATATGAAAGGTTAGCTTAACAGCGCTGAATTTTCCTCATTATTAAATAAATTGAGTCTGAAATATTTCATAATATTCTTATATAACCAACAATAAAAATTAATTATGAAAATTAAAAAGTCCACAATCCCGCATAACTGCGTGGGTTGTGGGCTCTCTTACTGTACGATTACTGTCAAAATCTTGACTTATAATGTGAAATCAGGGTGGAATTTATTCTATAAAAACTCATTATAAAATGCTTATACTGTCAAATTAACTGTCAATTTATTTTGTTTAAACATGTGATAATACTAGCAAGCCTTCGGGTTTTTGCCCAATTGTTTAGTCTCAGATGTTGTATTGGTAAAGTTTTAAAACAAACCCACTTTATTTTTCTAACACTGAATACTTTACCTTATTACCATATTTCTGTCCATTCAGCAAACCAATAGCTTCAAACTTCAACACGAAGCTACGTATTGTAGCATAGGCAGCTTTGCCGAAATCTTTTTCGAGTTGCTTGTTAGAAAACTCTCCACAACCGTATGCGGACAAAACAAAGTTCCAGAGATCCTTTTCTTTCTCTGTGATCTTGCCCTCATTCAGTGCCTTTAAAAAGCTATCTAGCGTATCTGGCTTAGGCAACGCACTTCCTAACTTGTTGTATACATTCTCAATGAAGTAGACAAGAAAAGGAGTCACATCCATCACTCCGCTGATTTTTTCGTTTCCCTCAGCAAGTGTATATGCGTTGTAATAATCCTTCCTGCTCTGCTCTATGTAGCTGGAGAAAGGAATAAATAGTGCAGATGAATAGCCCTGTTGCCGTAGATACCACATGTGCATAATCCGTACCATACAACCATTACCATCAAAGTACGGGTGCAAATAGGCAATATAAAAATGGATTGTCGCAGCCTTGAGCAGGTCATTTATTTGATAATCTGAATTGATGAATTCCACAAGTCTTCCCATATATTCTGGTAGCTTACTATATGGCAATCCTGTATGCTCAACCTCCTGACCAACAATGTAAACACTATCGTGACGATATAACAGTCCAGTCTTTAGCTTGTCGTCATGTGCAAGATATTTACCAATAGCTAGCTCGTAAAGGGCATGGATGTTTTTTTCACAAATCATGTTGGACGGATCTGAAATAAATTCCAATCCCTTCTTCATACCATATATACGGTTTTCACTCTCATCTGTTGGAGCATAGCCATACAATATCCTTCTTACGCTGTCTCGTGAAAAGTCAATATTTTCAATTGTAAAAGTGGATGAAATCTCATCCTCCATTGCTTTTAGCCCAAAGCCTTCATTTGAACTATGTGGCATGAGGAGCAACTTAACTGCGCTAATCCGTACCTGAGCCACATTTTCCATATACACTAGTTCGTTTCCAGCAAAGTCAGATATGGGCAAGTTTTTATAGACGCTGACTCGCAGAAGTTCAATAAGTTCTTTCATATCTGCATCTGGGTACTTATATTTAACCTTTTTGAGATCTGTAATATTTTTATCTGATAGTATTTTTGCGTAAAGTGCTGCATCCATAAAGCAACCGCCTTGTTGATATAATGCAGTATCATTATGTAACAGCGTTTATACAAATATTCAAGTTGAATTTGATATAATTAAGCAGAAATCGAATAGCTACTAATCATATGCTTGGATTTAAAAGCTTTCAATCTGCCTGCTCCACTTTTTCTGGTATTGAAGCTATGCACATGATACATAAACCAGCTTTTGTATTGCATAAAATTGTTTTGTTAAGGGATTAGTTCTGCTAATTTGTATTTCTTTAGATTTTTTGCAACAGAACCCTCATTACCCCCTAACACAATTTCATATCAGTCCAATTGTATTTGTAGAAGAAATGGTTTAAGAAGACGAGGGGACGGTTTTAATCTATTTGTTGAATTATCAGTTTAAAGATTTATATTAAATAGTTGCTATGTTTTCATCTTTGTCCATCAAGTCTGATAAGGTGATATTTCCAAAAAAATCATTGACAACATCATAAAAATCAGACCACATCGGTAAAGTTCTACACTCAGCAGTTCGTTCGCATAGTTTTGCACCACATTCAAGACAAGCAACAGGAGCAAGATCACCTTCTGTAAGATGTAAAATATCAATTACTTTATATTCTTCAGGTTCCTTACAAAGAACATATCCTCCACCTTTTCCGTGAATGCCTTCTACAAGGTTGTTCTTTGTGAGGACCGGCATAATTCTTTCAATGTATTTTAGGGAGATATTCTGTCTTCCTGCAACATCTTTCAGGGGGATATAACTGCCATTGCGATGTTCGGCTAAATCTATCATCACACGAAGTGCGTAGCGTCCCCTTGTTGAAATCATCATAGATACTCACCTCGATTCTTGCCTATTATACCACGATAATATTAGGTAAAACAAGGCATCATTATTGAACAATTGTCCCACCGCCTAGAACAATATCTCCGTCATACAAAACCGCTGCCTGTCCGGGTGAAATAGCGCGCTGCGGCTCGTCGAAAATGATATAAACAGAATCATCAGCTGTCGGAACCACTGTTGCCCACTTCTCCTGTTGGCGATAGCGTATCTTTACTTTACAGCGTATTGCATTATATGGCACTATACCCGAAATCCAATTGAAGTCTTTTACATTAGCTTGAGATTGATATAAATCAATTTCTTTTCCTAATGTAATTGTATTATCCTTAGGATTGATTTTGCAAACAAACATTGGCTCCGACAAAGATAAGCCAAGTCTTTTGTGTTGCCCAACAGTATAGTGAATGATTCCCTTGTGAAAACCAAGCACTGTGTTATCTTTATCTACGAAATGACCCGATTCAGGCTTTTTGCCTGTATACTGTTTTATAACACTTGCATAATCACCATTTGGCACAAAACATATATCTTGACTATCCGGCTTTTTTGCATTTAAAAAACCGTTATTAACGGCAATTTGTCGTGTTTGTGTTTTTCTTAAATTCCCAAGCGGGAATAAAGTGTGAGCGAGTTGACCTTGCGTCATTGAATAAAGAACATAACTTTGATCTTTGGTTTCATCTAAAGCCTTCTTAAGCAGATAATATTTACCATCATACTCAATTCGTGCATAGTGACCGGTAACAACATAATTATATCCGAGTATTTGCGCCCGACTATACAACTTATCAAATTTCATATATCGGTTGCAGTCAATGCACGGATTTGGCGTAATTCCTGCTTCGTAGCTTTCAACAAACTTTTGTATAACCTTTTTACCAAAATCAGAGGTAAATTCAAAAACATAATACGGCATACCGAGCTTGTAGGCAACACTTCGCGCATCTTCCACATCATCAACAGAGCAACAAGTACGACCACCAAGAACACTGTCGATGTTATTGTCATACAGTTTCATTGTACAGCCGATACATTCATATCCCTTGTCTACAATTAGCTTTGCAGCGACGCTGGAATCCACACCGCCACTCATAGCAATCAATGCCTTTTTCATTATCCTAATCTCAACATTTCATCAATACATTTTTTAGATTGATGGATTACATCTTCAGATAGTTTGATTTCCTCTCCGCCATTACCCAAAACGCAATGGTACACATCCATCAAAGTTGTAACTTGCATATTATGACATACACAATCTTTAGAAAGAGGATAAAAACTCTTATCTGGACAGCTGAATTGAAGATGCTGCACGATGCTGTTTTCAGTGCCAATGATATATTCGCTGTTATCGCCTTTTTCTGCATAAGCCATAATTTCGGTTGTACTTCCAACAAAATCAGCTTTTTCTGTAACGCTTGGATGACATTCAGGATGAACCAGTAGCAAAGAGTTTGGATACTCTTTTCTTGCTCGTTCAATATCATTTTTTGTTATTCTTAAATGGGTTGGGCAGCCGCCTCTAACAAACTGAAACTTTTTCTCCGGAACTTGCTTTGCCACCCAATCACCCAAATTACAATCGGGGATAAACAATATCTTATCATTCGACATATTGCGGATGATTTTTACAGCGGAGGAAGAAGTAACGCAAACATCGCATATAGTCTTGAGCTCAGCCGTTGTATTAATGTATGCAACGACAACATAATCAGGCAAATCTTCCTTCATCTGCAAAATCAAATCAACATCCATTTGGTCTGCCATCGGACAGCCGGCAGACATATTAGCAAGCACTACTTTCTTATTAGGTGATAGTATTTTTACTGTTTCAGCCATAAAACGAACACCGCACATTAAAATGGTTGCTTGGCTTGCCTGTGCCGCTTTTTGACTTAGACCGAAAGAATCTCCGACGTAATCAGCGACTTCCAATATTTCCTGCCCTTGATATGCATGTGCAAGGATGCAAATACCTTTTTCCTGCTTTAGCCTTATAATTTCGTTTTGAATTTCTCGTATTGTCATAATTTACTCACCGCAACAGTGATCACAGCTTTTACATTTTGGAAAATTACTGTGATCATATTTAATATCATTTTTATTATAGTAGTCTTTGAGTGCCTCTTTAATGGCTTCCTCCGCAAGGACGGAACAATGCATTTTATGTGCAGGCAATCCGTCCAACGCTTCAGTAACTGCCTTGTTCGTTAACTGCATTGCTTCTGACACAGGTTTCCCTTTAATTAGCTCAGTAGACATTGAACTTGAAGCAATAGCACTACCACAACCAAAGGTCTCAAACTTTACATCTGTAATAATATCATTATCTATTTTAAGATAAATCTTCATAATATCGCCACACTTGGCGTTTCCCACTTCACCAACGCCATCCGCATCCTCAATGATTCCGACATTACGTGGATTGCGGAAATAATCCATTACTTTTTCACTATAAAGAGCCATAACAATACCTCAATTTATTACAAATTTATTTTTCCCGTCAGTCAGATCCCTCCATACAGGGGACATATTCCTCAAATATTCTACGATTTCAATTACCATACTGATAATATAATCAACTTCTTGAGCTGTATTTTCTTCAGACAAAGAAAGTCTCAAGGAACCGTGAGCAATTTCATGCGGTCTTCCGATGGCAAGCAGAACATGGCTCGGTTCAAGTGAACCTGAAGTACAGGCAGAACCTGAAGAAGCACATATATTTTTATCATCAAGCAACAAAAGAAGTGCTTCTCCTTCAATACCTTCAAAACAAAAATTCACGTTACCAGGAAGACGATGCTCCATATCACCATTTAAAACAGAATGCGGAATTTCGGACAAGCCATCAATCAGCTTATTGCGAAGCACAGTAATTTTTTCAGAATTTTCATTTATATTATGGCAAGATTCCTCCAACGCCGCAGCCATCCCCATAATAGCAGGAATATTTTCAGTACCAGCACGTTTTCTACGCTCTTGTGCTCCACCTACAATAATATTTGAAAGCTGGATGCCTTTACGAGCATACAACACTCCGATTCCCTTAGGGCCGTGAAATTTATGTGCTGAAAGTGAAAGCATATCTATATTTTGCTCTTTTACATCAATGTGCAAACGACCTGCTGCTTGCACAGCATCCGTATGGAATAAAATCCCATGCTTTTTGCATAACTCCCCGATCTCTTTAATCGGTTGTATCGTACCGATTTCATTATTGGCATACATGACCGTTACAAGACAGGTCTCTGTACGAATCGCATTCTCTACCTGTTCTGGTGTGATGATGCCGTTTTCATGGACATCAAGCAGGGTGACTTCAAAGCCCTCTTCTTTCAGCTTATCCAGCACATATAGTACCGCATGATGCTCAAAAGTGGTTGAAATGATGTGCTTTCTCCCTTGCTTTTCTCCGATTTTGGCAGCGGAAATGATTGCCTGATTATTTGATTCACTGCCGCCAGAAGTGAATATGATTTCTTTTGCCATACATCCAAGAAGAATTGCGATTTTTTCCCGTGCATCGCACAGAGCTTTATTTGCTTCTTGTCCAACGGAATGAAGGCTGGATGGATTCCCGTATATATTATCCATAAATGGTATCATAGCATTTATGGCCATCTTGCTCATTTTTGTCGTTGCGGCATTATCTACATATATTTTTGTTGTTTTGTTCAATTTTATTTCTCCTTTTCAAAGCGGGACTACTCCGACACTTTATATGAAGTGCCGGAGTAGTCTCCTTTAGTTCGCAAATAAAGTGGTGGATAAATATCTGTCACCAGTATCAGGCAAAATAACAACGATTGTTTTTCCTGCGTTTTCCGGACGCTTTGCAAGCTCGATTGCCGCCCAAGCTGCAGCGCCAGAGGAAATACCTACAAGAATTCCTTCGCTTTTACCGATTAGTTTACCTGTTGCAAAAGCATCTTCATTAGAAACGGTAATAATTTCGTCATAAATATTTGTGTTCAAAATCTCTGGCACAAAACCTGCACCGATACCCTGAATCTTATGAGATCCAGAAATGCCTGTAGAGAGAACAGCAGAGGAAACGGGTTCAACCGCGACAACCTTAACTTCCGGATTTTTCGACTTAAGAAATTCGCCAACACCAGTAACCGTACCACCTGTGCCAACTCCCGAAACAAAGATATCAACCTTACCGTCAGTATCCTCATAAATTTCAGGACCTGTGGTTTCTCTATGAGCGTTAGGATTAGCAGGATTAATGAACTGCCCAGGAATAAAACTATTTGGTGTTTCTGCAGCAAGTTCTTCTGCTTTGGCGATAGCACCCTTCATACCTTTTGTTCCGTCTGTAAGTACTAATTCAGCACCATAGGCTTTCATCAACTGGCGGCGTTCCACGGACATCGTTTCCGGCATTGTAAGTATAATGCGATAGCCTTTTGCGGTAGCAACTGAAGCTAAACCAATGCCAGTATTGCCGGAGGTCGGTTCGATAATAATAGAGCCAGGTTTAAGTTTGCCAGATGCCTCTGCCTCGTCTATCATCGCCTTAGCAATACGGTCCTTAACAGAGCCTGCTGGATTAAAATATTCTAATTTTGCAATAACCTTAGCTTTTAAATTGAGATTTTTTTCAATACGAGTGAGTTCAAGTAGCGGAGTTTTGCCGATAATTTGATCGGCGGAAGTATATACTTTATACATAATAGTAATCTCCTTTAATATTGACTTTTATGAAATTTATATTTTTAGAACTATATTTTAGGAATTAAGAATGTTTTAACATCGAAAATCTATAACGCCTAAAATCTTATATTTCATAAAAAAGACCTCACTTTACAATTTCAAATCCATGCTCAAGATCAGCAATAATATCGTCAATATGTTCCGTGCCGACAGACAAACGAATAGTTGTCGGCTTGATACCTATAGCAAAGAGCTCTTCTTCAGAAAGCTGTGAATGAGTAGTAGACGCCGGATGAATTACAAGGCTTTTAACGTCTGCAACGTTAGCGAGTAGTGAGAACAACTCCAGATTCTCGCTAAACTTTCTGGCTGTATCGGCATCTCCCTTAATTTCAAAAGTAAAGATTGAAGCTGCATCTTTTGGAAAATAGCGGTCATAAAGCTCCTTCTGCTTTCCGTTTTCCAAAGAAGGATGATTAACTTTTTTGACCTGTGGATGATTATTTAGAAATTCAACAACTTTAAGTGCATTTTCAACGTGGCGTTCCACACGTAGAGAAAGCGTTTCAAGTCCTTGCAACAGCAAGAAAGAGTTGAAAGGAGAAATTGCTGCTCCTTGATCTCTCATCAGAGTAGTACGAAGTTTGATAATATAGGCAAGATTACCGCAAGCCTTTGTAAATACAACACCATGATAAGACGCATTCGGCTTAGAGATCCCAGGGAATTTATCGTTCTGTGCCCAATCAAATTTGCCGCTATCAACGACAACACCGCCCAATACAGTTCCATGTCCACCGATAAACTTTGTCGCAGAATGCACAACGATATCTGCACCATATTCAATTGGACGAAGCAAATACGGAGTTGCAAAAGTATTGTCTACAATCAACGGAATGCCATGCTTATGGGCAATGGCTGAAATAGCCTCGAGATCAATGATATCAGAGTTTGGATTTCCCAATGTTTCCGCATAGAGCAGTTTGGTATTTGGCAAAATTGCTTTTTCAAAGTTTTCAGGAACAGACGGTTCGACAAATGTAGTTGTAATCCCCTGGTCTCTTAACGTGTTGGCAAACAGATTATATGTTCCGCCATAAAGGTTTGCAGAGGATACAATGTGATCACCAGCTAGTGCAATATTTTGAACCGCATAAGTTATTGCAGCTGAACCTGAAGTTGTTGCAAGTGCCGCCGCACCTCCTTCAAGGGCTGCAACTCGCTTTTCAAAGACATCGGAAGTAGGATTCATAAGCCTTGTATAGATATTTCCGCCTTCGGTGAGGCCGAAACGTTCTGCTGCCTGTTTTGAATTTTTGAACACATAAGATGTAGTTGCATAAATCGGGACAGCTCTTGCATCGGTTGCAGGGTCAGCTGTTTCCTGACCTACATGAACTTGTAGAGTTTCAAATTTATATTTAGACATAATTATTATTCCCTTTCGTTATATGATTTTTTCAAGATTTAAAAAATCACATTCGTCCGAAACGGAAATTTGCCCTCACAAGTTTTTCAAAATGTTTTTTCATATCATTCACCCATATATTAAAATAATTCAACTTAATAACAATTCTCAAAATAGAAGAATAATCCTTTTGTGGATCAAATAAACACAAGTGCACTCGGTGCAACGTTATACTGCCTACCAATTAGGTGGCTTTAACATATAATACCTTCATTTACCTACCTTGTCAATAGGTAAATAGTTTTTTGTGTTTTTTAAACGAAAATTTTCTCCCAGTCAACATTATGCTTCACATTTCAAGTAATTGTAGTATTGTTAATGATAAAGATCTAATACATATTGGTGTGTTTTTCTGCTATATATTTTGTGGTTATTTTTGGTATTGATATTGAAAGGAATTACCGTAAACTATAAAGTTTCATAACAACAAAAAGGAGTAGCAAAAGCTACTCCTTTTAATACAAATGATGAGCAAAAAGAAAACGGTTTTGTTGAAAAAATATTCTGGTCTTCATAATTACACATTTAATAATATAATTCTACCATAATATTTTAGGAGTACAAACAAAATATGAAAATTAATTTGTTCAACTAAAACATTATTAATCTGATATTATCATCCAATGCGTTCGTTGGTATTTAAAATACGCTTTATCTTATAGGGAGCTTTTTGAAATCATGCAAGAAAGGGGTTTATTGGTTGATCATTCAACAATTTTTAAATGGGTCAAGCAATATGCTCCACAAATATCTTCGACCCACTAACGATTCTTGGCGCATGGATGAAACTTACATAAAACTAAATGGCAAATGGATGTATTTATACAGGGCTGTAGATTCTAAAGGAAACACTATTGACTTTTGGTTGTAAAATTATCGTGATAAAAAATCCACAAAAAAGTTCTTTAAAAAAGCCTTAAAATCTACTCACAATCAAATACCAAGAGTTATAACAACATATAAATATAACGCTACTGAAATAGCTATTTTAGAGAAAAAATATTATGGCGATTTAATTTGCATTACTGAACATCGGATGATTAAATATCTAAACAACATTATAGAACAAGACCATCGGCATATTAAAAAAGTAACAAATCGTATGCTTGGATTCAAAAGTTTTGAATCTGCCTGCTCCACTATTTCTGGTATTGAAACAATAAACATGATACATAAAGAAAAAGCTGGCTCATCAAATGTAACTCAAGAAATTGCAGTGATAAACCAGCTTTTTTGCGTTGCATAAAAATTTGATGTCAAAGAGATAGTTCTATTCATTGCTTTTTGGCAAAGATTTTTTCAACAGAACCAAAAAATCCGAAGGTTGCACATGTACGTCATTTTTCAATGTTCGCCAGTGGTTAGAAACCATTATTTTGTATATTGTGTAGTTTATTCGTTTCGCTATTTCTTAAATATCACCGTAACTCCTTTTGCTATAACTAAGTACTCTGATTCTGAATTTGGAGTTATTCGAAATTGGAAATTGCCTTGTTCAACATGATATTTCTTATTTATTTCTATAAATTCATTTCCCGTAATTAGTTTAATGAAATCTCCATTTTCATAAGAAAAGCACATTGATGCCGAAACAAAGAACGGTTGAATGAATGAAATTTCAATTAATTCATCATCTAATTCATCTATCCGACCACTGAATACAAGATTTCCACAATTCATTTTGCATACTTCAAAATCCATCCAAAGGTTTTTGGATAAGTATTCATTTATATTAGAAATTATCACTAAGCACTCTTGTTGATTCACTTATTTCCCTCCATTCACAGGTATATGTGTCATTTTTGATGCTACCTCATTAAATAATGGATTCTTCGTCCCGTCTTTAAAGAACTCCTTAAGAACAGATTCAGCATACCAATTACCATCTGTTCCCAAGTATTGTAACCCCATTCCTTGACCATTCGCATCAAGTATTGTGCTTTGTCTGGATACTCTATAAATTGAATCAGCATTTGTATAAGCCGGATTTCCTTCATGAACTCTAACTGTGTACTTAAAGTCACCTTCGGTCCATACTTCTTTCATTCTATTAGGAACACTGTCTAACTCCTGATTTTTCAGTGCCTTTTGTAAAAATGCTTGAGTTGTGCTCCCACCCTCTATAATCTCATCTGTATTATTCAAAAGATTATTTTCAAGAGATTGGGTTGAGCTAGACTGTGCTTTTAGAGCTGAACCGTTACAGCTTGGGTTGGATTTGTTTTTATTTGCAATATTCTTGAATAAACTTGTTTTTGAAGACTTTAGAACGGATTTTACAGATGGCAAAGCACCTGCAACGCCTCCAATCACCCCATCAACCAACATTGCGTTAGGGTCAAAGGTTGATTTCAATATATTTGTTTCGCCTTTTTGTGGGTTAAATATGTTATTTAAAGTTGCACTTGTAGCTCTACTGTAGATTCCTCCAACTATTGAAGCTGATTCACACCATACTTAAAGGACAAGCTGGCACATCAAATGTAACTCAAGAAGTTGCATTGATAAACCAGCTTTTTGGCGTTGCGTAAAATTTTGATGTCAAAGAGATAGTTCTGCTCATTTACATTTCTTTAGATTTTTGCAACTGAACCCTATTTTCAGCCTTTTTCTAGGTGCTGTTTGGGTGGCTTTAAAACAAATATTTCAGAGTAGTTCAATTCAAAATCATATTTGTTTTTCTTTTATGCCTTTCATCACATGGTTAGCTAATTTTTCTAAATTATCAAAATCAATTGGATTGCGTGATAAAATATAATTCCCAAGCATATCGTCTTGAATCAGTTCAAAATTGATGTTTTCCCAAGATAATTCTGCTTTTCTTATATAAATCATCTCTTTATTACTTAGAATTTTACATTTGTTTTGGTTCTGTAGAAGGTCTAGGATTAAATCAAACTCATCCCAAAGCTCGACACCGACGAAATATATTTCTACTGACCCATCATCATTAAAACTTTTAGAAATATGCATTTCTACCAAATCCTTTCTTGTTATTTTGGAAGGACATTAAGTGCCTTATTAATCGCATCATTGCTTCTTTGTGCGGCTTTGATAATCTCTTGGTACAGACCATCCCCAGAAAACCCTTTGTCAGTGTATTTTTTGACAACTTGGTCCCAAGTTAAATTCGGTCTTGTTCCAAATAGTTCATCAGCTAAGGCTCTATCAGACATCGCTTCTCTCGCTTGTGTTCTTATCTGATTTCTAAATTCAAATGCTTGTTTAGCTTGTTGATCTAGTGGTAATGAGTTATCAATTATTTCTGGTATCCTAGCTTCTTGATCTAAATACCATCTTCTTGTTTCAAAATTATTCAGGCTCCCTGGCTTAGGAACTTCTAACCCACCCTCTATAATCTCATCTGTATTATTCAAAAGATTATTTTCAATAGATTGGGTTGAGCCAGATTGTGCTTTTGGAGTTGAACCGTTACAACTTGGGTTGGATTTATTTTTACTTGCAATATCCTTAAGCAAACGAGCTTTTGAAGACTTTAGAACGGATTTTAAAGATGGCAAAGCACCTACAACGCCTCCAATCACCCCATCAAACAACATTGCGTTAGGGTCAAAGGCTGATTTCAACATATTTGTTTTACCTTTTTGTGGGTTAAATATGTTATTTAAAGTTGCACATGTAGCTCTACTGTATATTCCTCCAACCATTGCAGAAAGAGCTCCAGTCGCTATTTTACCGCCAATAGATAATTTTGTAACTCCGAGCAATGTAGTTGTTCCCAATTTTGCTGCCAGAGCAGGGCCTACTGCCGCGGTTACTGCACCACCAACAGCACCTACTGCGCCACCGATTGCTGCATCTTTAGCAACTTGTCCCCAGCTTACTTTTTTGCCGGATTCTTTTTGAGAAACATAGCTGCTTACTCCACCAATTACTCCTCCAACTACTGCTCCAATTCCTGCGCCTATCGCAATATGAATCCAGTGCCCTGTCGGGTCTGAGTAGTTAACTGGGTTGTTGTTTGCATACGCATAGTTATTGCGAGAAAGTGGAGATTCGAGACTACCCTGATATGTGTCTTTTGACATAAATCTGTGGTTATTTGGGTTGTAGTAACGGGCACGGAGGTACTGCATGCCTGTTACACTGTCAGTTGCCTCGGCATTGTACTTGTACGGGTTGTTAATTATGTGGTTTGTTGTTTTTGTCTCACCATAAATGTCATATTTGTATGATGCTACTGTAGCTCCTTTTGAGTTTGTGAGCTGTGATACACTACCACGGCCGTCGTACATATAATAGTTCTCTTTGCCATTTATGCTTGCACTGTTCCTGTTTATGCCGTAGGTGTATGCGTTAGTAATATCTGAGTTTGCACCAAACTCCATGAGCACCTGTGTATGTTCGCGGTTCGTGTCATTGATATAACCTGTGAGCTCATAGTTAATTGCTGTGAGTCGGTTTATACCGTTTGGTATGAGCATCTCATTCTTGATAACATCTGTGTTGTACTGAATTCTGTCGTCGCCAGATTTACTGTCCGAATAACAGCTAAGTGCTGTTCCCTCGTGATTATGAGTATAACCATCTGCACTCTTATTATTGAGCGTGAATATTCTTTCGCCGTCGCCGTCATACAATGCAGCCATAAGAAGTCTTCCGCCCTCTTTTACTGCTGTAAGGCGGTTTTCGTTGTTGTATGAGTAGGTTTTTTCACATGTTGTATAGTCAATTTTAAGATCCGCATCAAAGCTCAAATCAAAATCTGGGCTATCAACATCAACACTAGCCGATGCCTCAAACTTATAGTTTGATTTTTCACTTACAAGGTTGCCATTTGCATCATACTTGTAGTCTGTTGTGATTGGTGTTCCACCAAGGTTAATTGTCTTTTTGGTTAGTCTGTCTGCCTTGTCATAAGTATACTCTATTGAACGGTTTTTGCCCAGAGTATTGTTCTCGTTCTCTTTTATGCAGTTACCTGCATTGTCATAGGTATACTCAATATTGCGAATGTTCCATGTTTTTCCGCAATTGAGGGTTGTTTTTTCATTGACTACAACAAGCTGACTTTTTTGATCGTATACAAAAGCTCTTTCTTTTGTTACTCTGTTTCTATTTGCTATTTCTTTGGTTATAAGTCCCGAAAGATCATATTCATAGCTAAAGCTTGAAATTTCACTTTCTTCCCATTTACCACAGAGTGTTTTTGTTCTCTTAATATTCTTAACACTTGTTACATTATCTGAATCATCATAAGTTATGACTGAATATGTGTTGTTTGGACGGTCTACCCTTGTAACATTTCCGTTCTCGTCATATGTGTAACTGGTTGTCTTTGAATTTCTGTCTACTATTGATGTAAGCCTGTTAAGCTCATCATAGTAATATTTAACGCTTGTACCATCTGGATAACCAAGCTCTTGAAGGTTACCATACTCGTCATAGAAATATCTTACTTTCTGATTACCATTTGCAAGTTTAACAGCAGAAATTCTGCCTATTGCATCATACTCATAGCCTGTTTTACCCTGAACATCTGCCATTGACACACAATTACCATCAAGGTCATAGGCATAAAGAGCCTCTTTCTGCTCCTTTTCATCATACGACTTAGTAAGCAATGCGTCAAGTTCATCATAATCGTATTTAACTGTTGCTTTGTTTGGATTTGTAACTTTCTCTAAAAGTCCATTTTTGTTGTATGAAAGCCCTGTTACATTGCCCAATGGGTCTGTGACACTTGTTTGATTGCCCAACTTATCATAGGCATATGTTGTTGTATTCTCATTCCCATTTGTAAATGAAGTAAGGTTTCCAACACTATCATAGCCATACTTTGCTGTAACAACTTCATCCTCTTTAACATGAGTTAATCTATTAAGCAAATCATAGCTAAATTCTGTTTTTCGGTTTTCAGCATCATTTTTTATAATCAAATTGCCACTTAAATCATAGTCAAATGATGTTACGCCACCATTACGAGCAGTTACCGATGTCAGATTTCCAACCATATCATAAGAATATTTTGTTGCTTTATCTTTGTAATCTGTTTCAGATATAAGTTGGTTCATTGAGTCATACTCAAACTTTAACGTCTGACCAAGTGGATTGGTTTCGGACATTACATTGCCGTTGTTATCATGTGTATATATATAGGTTCTTCCACCAGCCTTGGTAAGTTTCTGAAGATTTCCTAACACATCATACTGATATTCCTCAACCTGTCCTACTGGGTTGAGCTTCTTCGTAATTCTGTCAAGGGCATCGTATGAATATGATGTTTCATAGCCAAGTGCTGACTTCTCTTTTGCGAGGTTGCCGTTCTCATCATACGCAAAAGTTGTCTTTGCTCCCTTTGCATTTGTTGCAGATGTCATACGGTGCATCTTATCATATGCAAACTTTGTTGTTCTGTCTGAATTGTCTGTTTCACTTGCAACATTTCCAAACTCATCATACTTATATGACTTTGAAAGAGTATCATTTGTAAGCTTTGTAATTCTTCCAAGTGCATCATAGGCATATGTCTGCTCTGCACCGTTTGGAAGTGTCTTTGAAACGAGTCTTGACTCGAGGTCATAATTGAGAGCTGTAACATTTGCAAGTGGGTCTTTTATATACGTCTGATTACCAATGCTGTCATAACCATAAGTAAACAAACCGCCATTAGGCATTGTTTTCGTTTCAACATTGCCCATATTGTCGTACTTATATTCTGTTATAGCACCCTTTGGATTTTTGTGCATAATAAGATTGCTGTTGGCATCATAGAGGTATTCCTCAACGCCATTATTTGCAGCAGTTGACTTTATAACTCTATCTAAAGCATCATATTCAAACTTTGTATTATTGCCGTTAGCATCAGTCTGCTGGGTAAGATTGCCCAATATGTCGTAAGTGTTTGTTTTCTGAATAATATTTGCCTTTGTAATCTTTGTTACAAGGTCAAGTGAGTTGTACTCATAAGCTGTTATTGTTTCGAGTGGGTCTTTTTCTTCTGTCAAACGGCTGACAGCATCATATTTGTATTCCCATTTCCTGCCTTGTGCATCTTTTTTGCTTAAAAGATTGCCTAAAAGGTCATATGAGTAATTGGTTGTTTTATCCTCTGCATCTGTGCTGGATTTGATGTTGCCCATATTGTCATATTTATAGGATGTTTTATTCCCATCAATACCAGTAAATGCAACGAGATTGTTTGCAATATCATACCCATATTTTTCTGTATTGCCAAGTGCATCTTTACGCTCAATCAATCTTCCAGCCTTGTCATAAACAAAGCTGTCATTCTTGCCTGAATTTGTGGTTGTGATTTCAATTAGTCCATCTGCATTGTATGTATTTGTAGTTACAAGTCCATTTGCCTTATTTTCTTTGACCAGACGATTCTGGCTGTCATACTCCATGACTGTCTCTGCATTGTTTGGAGCTATGAGCTTTATGTTGTTACCGTTTGCATCATAGGCAAAAGTAAACTTGTTGCCTATTGCATCCGTTACACTTGAAATCTGTCCATTCGGATCATATGTATATATTTCGCTGTTGCCATAAACATCTGTTTTTGCAATTAGGTTTTCATTTGCATCATAACCAAAAAGAGTATAGTTTCCATTGTTATCAATTTCCTTTGAAAGCAAATCATAACAATTGTACTCATAGCTTGTTACTCCACCATTTGGAGCAGTTTTCTTAATTAGGTTGCCATTAAGGTCATATTCATACTTAGTAACTCTACCAATACTGTCTGTTTCGCTTGTCTTGTTATTGCTTTCATCGTATGTATAGGTTGTCGTCTGCCCCGCTTGGTTGGTCTGAGTTAGAATATTAGAATTTTTGTCGTACTCATATTTTATAGTAGAACCATTATCAAATATCTGCTCAATATTTCTGCCAAGTGCGTCATATTTGAACTTTATAGTTCTGTCAGCGTTATCTTTTGTGGATATTATGTTTGAATTGTTATCATACTCATACTCTGTTACTAATCCTACGGGAGAAGTCGACTTAACCAAACGGTCAATTGAATCATACTCATACTCTGTTACACCGCCACCAGGAGTTGTGATTTTTGTCAGATTTCCCACTGAATCATATTCATAACTGATTTTCTGCTTTAATGAATTTGTAGTTGTTTCTGTCTTGTTAAATCTCAAGTCATAAGTATTTTCTGTTACATTACCTTTTGGATCTGTTATTTTAACAAGATTGCCTATAGCATCATACTCATAACAAGTTTTATTACCAAGTCCATCCGTTTTTGCAATTATTCTTGCTTTACAATCATATGCAAATGTTGTCTTGTTTCCAAGCGGGTCTGTTTCGCTTGTTTTTTTATTGAGTCCATCATATGTATATGTGATTATATGTCCAAGTGAGTCACAGCTCCAAAGCATATTGCCAACACCATCATAGCCAAAGGTAAATTTATAACCTTTAGCATCTGTTATTGATGTAACATTTCCGGCTTTGTCGTACTCATATTTTGTTACGCCACCGTTTGGGGCCTGCTCCTGAGTTTTTCTGCCACCATTGTCATATGTATATCTCTTTATGTTGCCGTTTGCATCTACTTCACTTGTTACTTGTCCAAGTGCATTGTAATAATACTGGGTTTTGTTGCCAAGTGCATCTGTTTTTGATGAAACAAACGCACCTGTATAGGTATAAGCAGTTTCGCCACCATTTGCATCTGTTTGCTTAACTAATCTGTGCTGATTATCATACTCGTACTTCCATGTATTTTCTGCATTATCTATCTTTGTAACAAGGTCACCATTTGAGTTATATTCATACTTTGTAACCTTGCCATCAAAGTCTTTTTCCTTTGTAATGTTATTATCAGAATTGTATTCGTATGTTTTGGTTTCACCATCAAAACGGGTTTCTTTTATTACATTACCTTTTGAATCATATGTATATGATGTTGTTTTTCCTGCACAATTAGTAGCACTTGCAAGATTGTTATTATCATCATAATTCTTTGTTTCAAAAGTACCATCTGCATAATCTATTCTTGTGGTTCTGAACATTGAGTCATAGGTATAAACTGTTTTGTTGCCATTTGCATCTGTAGTGGTTGTAGTATTATCACCGTATGCAAAAGCAGTCACTTTACCATTTGCATCTATTTGTTTTACAACTCGGCCCTGTGCATCATATTCGTTTGTATTAACAGCTACACCATTTGCATCTGACCATTTTGTCATTTCGTGATTTGCATTATATGTATAACTTGTTGTATTGCCGTTTGCATCAGTATAACTGGTAAGGTTGTTATCATTATCATAAGTATAACTGAGCACACCACCACTAGGAAGTTTTACACTACCGATAAAGCCCTGATGTGTATATCCTATCTCATACTTTGCACCTGCAGGTGATATAATTGAGCTTATATTATAGTTTCTGTCATAATTGATTGTCGTGACAAATCCCTTTTTGTCAGTGACTCTGTCAAGAAGTCCATAACGATTAAAGTGTTTGACTGTTCCATTGTTATCTTTGATTTCGTATTCAAATACATCAAAAGTTATTGTCTCATCATCAACAACATAGGAATCAGTTCCTTTGTTAATCTTACTAAGGCTAAGATAGTATCCTTCTGGAGAAGAATAAGTACCATCTGAATTTGGAGTAAACTGCATCGAGCTTCCGTCGCCCTTTGAGTAAACAATTTTTCCATCTTCAAGTTTTGTCAAATTCTCATCATAATCAAAACTCCAGCCACGACCAAACAGACTGTTGTTGCCTGCACCCTTTGAGTTATAAGTTCTGGCAATCTCAAAAGGACCATTCAGGTCATTAATCTTACAGTCACTCTGATTCATATAGAAGTTACCTGTATTAAGGTTTACAGGCTCAAATCCGAATTCACAGTGTAAGCCTCTGCCCATAAGTATTGAGTCGATTTTTTCCTTGTCCGCATTGGAAAGTGGAGCTGGGTTGTATGGCTTATTTCCATTTCGGGTAGGGTTAATAACAACAATTGTGTTATTTGCAATAAGCAAACCATCCTGTGCTCTGTTTTCCGCTCTTAGTTTAAAAACATCAACTCCATAGTAATTTGCAATTTTTGTAAAGTTGTCATACTGCTTTATTTGATATACTAAAAATGTTGAACTATTGTTAGTTGGACCTGTTGTGCCATTTAAATTTGCATTTGCAGAATAATGATAAAGTGTATTAAAGTCAAAGTTATTAAACACACTACCTGTCTGCCAGTTACTTACATAGTGATTGTTATATTTTTTTGCATCTGCTGGCAAAGAATCATTAATTGCCGCAGTTGTTGGATATTTATAAGAATAAGAAGCTCTTGTAGAACCATTTTGTCCTTTACTACTATCATTAAGAGCATAATTTACTGTTGCAGTAGGGGCTGTAAGGCCATCTGCAAACATCCCTAAGAACTGTAAAGTGCCATCTCTTCTTGCTACATTTATAGGTCTTAAATTTATGCCAATATTATTAACTGAAAGTCCTGGAGGAACGGGGTTATCTATAGAGTATTCTATTACAATGTTTGGCGCTTGAGTGCCATTATAGGTTCCACCTTGACCGCCATAAGAGCTATCTGTAAAGAATGCTGCACCTTTATTTTTATCATCTTGTGCTTTAACCATCAGTCCATGCTGAGAACTAGGACCGCCCTCCAACCAATGTGTTACAGATGCCATTATATCAAAAGAATGCCAAGCATCATTTCTACTTGATGATGCGTATTCACCCGTCTCACTTGATGGCTTAGTCTGAAGTTTGAGTGTATCACTCCAACGCATACCAAAGTTCCAATCATTTTCAATGTATTGGCATTCAAATATTGTATTGTTATTGTCTGGTCTAGTATATTGGAAAATATTGAATCTTGCACTAGTAATATTTGCCTCAGAAGGTATGCTGTTAATAAATGATTGGTCAACAGATATTAACATTCTTGTTCTTTTGAGATTAGCTCCTGGAATACCAATGTCATCTCCCAGCAGATATCCTGCATATCCATATGCCAATTGACTATACAGCTCATTATTTCGCTCTGTAAACGAACCTACTTTTAGCTGATTTATATCAGTTTTTATAACATCTGGGTCTATCTTAACTGGGAAAGCTCTTTCTGGTGCTGCAATCCAGTCGTGTGAAGGGGTTACAGTCAGAATAGTTTTGCCATCCTTTTCAGTAAGAGATAGCTTAACATCAATACTCATTTCATTGTTAGCATCTGTCATAGCAGGTGCAGTAATTGAATATGATGGAGTTTTATTGTTGTCTTTATAAATGTTTACTATTCCATCTTCAAGGACAGCTTTGTCGCCATGAGTATTGAGTTCATATGAAAATGAAGAAACATCAACATATTTATTAAGTATAATATCTTCTCTGAGTCCAAGTTCGTTGAGAGTGTACTGTACATCAATGCCGTCATAAACATTGTTGTAAAGAATTGCATTATTAAGAACGGCTGATTTAGAATAATCACCACCGAGAGGTATCATATCTACCTTGACATTGTTATATTCAAATGATATGCCTTTATCTTCTTTAATTTCTGTTGGCAACTTAACATCAATATCACTTGATGAGGCTTTATAATAATCCTGTCCAATCAGCTTGTCCTGAAGAACAAGGTTATTATCATAGTCTTTTTTAGCTCCAAAAAATGATTCATAATAGTTTGGAACTCCTGAATAAACAGTTTTGTATGTGCCATTTTTTGTTTTGTATGTCTTATAATATTTTTCTTTTTCTATTAGTTTTCCTATGTTTTCATCGGGTTGATTTGCTGAAACTTCAGGCAATCTTAAATTGTCATCAGCTTTCGGCTGTGATGTAATAGTGTTTTCGACTTTATCAGGATAATTTAATTGGATTTCATTAGTTGTCTCCTGCTCTGATTTTTCGCTGTTTTCTGGAGAATTTACGTTTTCAATAGCCAATGCCGATATGTTGAATAACATAATTAATGCAATAAGCAATGATAAAATCGACATTATTCTTTTACCTTTTTTCATGTTTTTCTCTCCATTTCATATTTTTTTGACTTTTCCACAATGGATAATAAGCCATAAATTGTCTAATTGTCCATTTTTATCTATATTACACCAAAGCAACGTGTGAATACTATTCGCAAAACCAACAAATTATTTGTAATTATTTTAATAAAGCACCTATTTGTTCTAATTTGGTCCAATAATTAGTATAATTGTAGAATATCTTTTTTATTGGATTTATCTTCTAACAAAATGATTTGTTATCCTTATCTAATATGAAAAGTTAGCTTAACAGCGCTGAATTTTCTCATTATTACATAAAATAAGTCTGAAATATTTTTTAATATTCTTATATAACCAACAATAAAATGAATTGTGAAAATAAAAAAGTCCGCAATCCCGCATAACTACGTTGATTGTGGGCTCTATTACTGTCACGATTACTGTCAAAATCTTGACTTTTTATGTGAAATCAAGGTGGAATTTATTATATAAAAACTCGTTATAAAATGCTTATACTGTCAAAACTACTGTCAAATATGAAAACACCTTGTTTTTGACAAAAGTAAAAACCCCATAACTAACGTAGTTATGGGGTTTCTTTGTGGTTGCGGAGGCAGGATTTGAACCTACGACCTTCGGGTTATGAGCCCGACGAGCTACCGAGCTGCTCCACTCCGCGATATCTTGTTTTTTCGGTGCTTTACTATTATACCTTTATGATAATAAAAAATCAAGTACTTTTTTATTTCAATTGGATTTTTTACTATTTGACCACAAAAGACAAATAAATTGGCTGTCTTTTGTGGCATTAACTCATTTTTGAAATTTATCTTTGTAGTTTTGCAATGATTTTTCAATTATTCCGGTTGCTTCCGCAAGGCCCCTTACTTCATCTGTTACTGTTGCTTTTCCTTCAAGTGCTTTGTAAACCGAGAAGAAATGCAACATTTCATTGAAAATATGCTTTGGCAGCTGGTCAATGCCGGTATATGAATTATACATTGGATCATTAAATGGTATTGCGATTATTTTATCGTCTGCGGCACCATTGTCCATCATAGACATAACGCCTATTGGATAGCATCTTACAAGTGACATTGGATAAATCGGTTCCGAGCAAAGTACAAGCACATCCAATGGGTCATTATCATCTGCATATGTGAGTGGAATAAATCCGTAGTTTGCAGGGTAATGTGTTGAGGTATATAGGACTCTGTCAAGGCACATAAGACCTGTTTCCTTGTCAAGCTCATACTTCATTTTACTTCCACGACTTATTTCAATTACTGCGTAGAAAGATTCTACATTGATTTTATTTGGGTCAATATCATGCCAAATGTTCATAAATACGTCCTTTCAACAATACAAAAAGCGGTTGCCAAATGGCTTCCGCTTTATCCTCTTACAAAATAAAAAGTTAGATGTGAAGATTAGGATAATTATTCTTTAAAATCTTAACTATGTTAAACGGGTTGATGATGACAATCAATGCAGCTAATGCAGCCACACCTACTACATTCACAGGAATAAGAAGTTTTGCCAGTTTTCTTTTATTGGTTTTGCCAGCTTGATTTAACTTGGCCACGCAAAATTCCTCCTAAAAAAATATTTGATATTAGCATCCACCACTATAAAAAATTTTATCATATAGCCTAATGTTTGTCAACACAAACACCAAAAGCCAAACCCGATTATAAAAGCGGGTTCGGCTCTTAGCATTTGTTAATTTTGCATTCAATACTATGGTGGATGTATCAACGCAAATATTTGTGGTTAACGGTGCTCATGCGGGAGAAAGCATTTGCACCTCACAAAAACTAATTATAAGAAACAAAAACAGCCCCTTAAATAAGGAGCTGAAATAAACAATCGAAACTCCATAAACGGAATTCAAATATGTTTAACCCCTTTTCAAATGCGGAAGGCATATTAGTTTCCCAATACACCCAATGGCAAAACAGTCATAGCAGAAGCCTTAGAACAGTTTGCTCGGAGCAATATTTAATTTTATAATAACTATATATAAATATTATAACACATCAAATTTAATTCACAATATAAATTAAAAGCATTTATTGTTTTTCACCCTTATATAATACTGAACAAACAATAGTGGTAAGAGGAATTGTAAATAGTATTCCTAAACTTCCAGCAATGGCCTGCAATATTTCAACTATTATCATCTCCATATTCATTAGATCAAGAGTCGAGTTGCTATATGCTGCAAACAAAACAACCACCGAAAGCGAGCTACCTATATATGCAAGAACCAGCGTATTTGCCATAGTTCCCATTATATCTCTGCCTATTGTAAATCCTGATTTTATAAGTTGCTTTTGAGTAATGCTATCTCCTGTTTCACTGATTTCTTGAAGCGCAGACGAAATAGACATAGCCACATCCATGATAGCACCAACAGCACCTATAATTATTGCGGCAAAAATTAGTGCCCTTAAATTTATTGGATTGTCCTCGTTTATATAAAGAAGTCTTCCTGTTTCGTCGTTTAAAAAACCTGTAAGTTTTAGAAATTTATCCATTACAAGTGTAATAATTCCAGCAATTAAAACACCACTACAGCATCCAGCACCCGCCGCGAGGCTCTTTTTATTTGCACCATTAACAATTATAAGAGTCATAACGGTTATATATATGCACGTTAGAATTGACCAAAAATAAATGTTTTTTCCAGATATTATAGATGGTATAAATACCATAAAGACAGCAAGGCAAGTGAAAACAAGAGATACTATTGTATTTAGTCCTTTTTTTCTGCCAAACACTATTATTGTAATAAAGAATATGACTCCAAGCAAAATTATTGCATCAAATCTTACATAGTCCCCCAAAAACCACTCATAACTTGATTCATCATCTGTATTAGGATAGAGAAGAATTTTATCTCCCGCTTCAACCTCTTTAAGCTTGTTTTCGTAAACATCGCCAATTGTTTGAATACACAACAGCTCTTTGCCTTTATTCTTTCCACTAAGTGCAACCGCTTTAAATTCAATTTCAACACTTTTTACTCTTTCGGCAATACCATACCCTTCAACATCTTCTTGTCTATCAATGACTTTGATAACTTTTGCCTTTATTGTTCCCATATTTCCGCCACCGTCAAGCTCTGGGGTATTAGTACTTGCAATTCTATTGCCTAAAAAAATATATATTATAGAAATAACAACTGCAGAAATATATATTATCAGTTGTTTCTTTTTATTCTTGTCCACCATAATCACCGCATTTCAAAAATATATTTATATTCTACATGAAAAATGGGCTATCCGCAAGGACAACCCATTTCATTTTTATAAGTTAAACAATACCTTTAGCCATCACAGGATCTGCAACCTTAATAAAACCTGCTGCATTAACACCAACAACAAAGTTATACTCTTATGCTGTTTCAGCCATATTGCCATAGATATTCTTCATGATTTCTCAAAGCTTTGGGTTAACTTCTTCGAAGGTCTCACTAAGTCTCTACTAACACATAGATGTTGTATTTTAGGTGCATAAAAAAACAATTAATTTGTACAAAAAATTTTGTATCTCCTTTTAAAATTAAAAACAGCATCACGTTTTCAGTGATGCTGCCATAATATTTAAAATTGAATTCCCTTAAATCTGCTACGCGTTGATGTTGAAAATGGAGTTACATTACTGTCTTCGTATTTATGCTCATTATTAGCTGCGATTTTAGAATCAGCTCTAGGCACATTTTGCGTAGGGACTACAGTATCTTTAGATTGTGATGAATGTACAAAAAAATCAGGACCAGTAACAATCACAGGAGCATCCTGTGGTATCTGTTGTGGTGCTTGCGACATCTTGTTGAACTCTACAGGCTTCACCTTAATACCTGTTGATGGCTTAATTGTTGACTTTGCATTATTTTCATTTTCAGCTTTTTTCGTCTTTGCTTTACTTATTTTTGCTATAATTTTTTCAATAAGTCCAGGTCCTTTTTCAATACCCATTTCTTTATTGGCAGCATTTTCAGCCTTTCTTTTCTCGTTCCATACTAAAAAATGTTTACGACCATATACGAAAAGTACACCCAGGGCTACAAAAGTTACTGAAAGTGCACATGTAACTGCTACAGCTATTGCGGCAAGCAAAGTTAAAACAGTATAAAGTTTTCTTCTATCTCTATCTTTCATTATAAACATTGCTCCTCTCACTTTAATTACGTTATTGTTAATGATAACTTTTTTTGTCACTCATGTCAATTATTATATTCCAAATAATCTCAGAAAATCAAGCAACATAAATTTAATATAATTACATTTTTATTATTGACTTTTTGTGTTAAAATAATAGAATAATTTTAACAATACCTGGAGGTAAAACGTGAAAAACAAAAACATAACTTCTTTTATATCTAAGGTTTTTAATAAGGAGACTTTTCTTTATCTTGTTTTTGGAGTACTTACAACCGTTGTAAATCTTATTGTTTTTACTTTATGCAATAATGTTTTTAACGGCGTTGATTTTTCAAAAAGTGCTTTTTTGTCTACTATATTTTTCGGCAAGCCTTATTTATTATCTAATGTAATAGCATGGATTGTTGCAGTAACCTTTGCATTTTTCACTAACAAGATTTTTGTTTTTGAAAGCAAAAGCTTTGATTCAAAAACATTCTTTAAAGAGCTTAGCTCTTTCTTTGGTGCCAGGGTTTTCTCTTTAATGGTTGAACAGCTAGGACTCTTTCTTCTTATCGACACGCTTTTACAAAAAGAGCTTGTCTCAAAGATTATAATTAGCGTTATTGTTGTTCTGATTAACTATTTCTTTAGCAAACTCTTAATTTTCAAAAAAAATTCAAATAACTATTGACAACCCAATTGTATTGTTGTATTATTTGCTTAACACAGTGGTGCAAGGAGGTGTATTATTTTGGCGTGGGATTTTAAGTCCGACCGCTCAATTTATTCTCAACTTATTGATCATCTTGAAATGAGCATAATATCGGGCGAGCGTCCACCTGGAACAAAGCTTGCATCAGTACGCGATCTTGCATCCCAAGCAGCTGTAAACCCCAATACCATGCAGCGTGCATTAACCGAGCTTGAACGATTAGGGCTCGTTTACACGCAGCGTACTAACGGGCGCTTTATCACACAGGATCTTGAAGTGATTGAAAACGCCAAAAGCAACTTTGCAAAAGAGCATATTGGCGAGTTCTTAAACCAAATGCAGCAACTTGGGCTTACTAAAGCTCAGATAATCAAATTAATAGAAAATTTTTATGAGGAGGATTTGTAATGAGCAACATTCTTGAGTGTAAAAACCTCAGAAAACAATATGGTAAACTAACTGCTCTTAACGGTATTGACCTGTCTTTACCCGAGGGAAAAATCATTGGTCTGCTCGGACCAAACGGAAGTGGAAAGACAACTCTTATCAAACTTGTAAGTGGTCTTCTCGTTCCTACTGCGGGCGAAATTTCTATCGGAGGTTTTGCTCCTGGAATTGAGAGTAAAAAAATAATATCATACCTTCCAGAGCGTAACTATCTTAACGACTATATGACTGTCAATCAGCTTATTGGATTCTTTTCCGACTTTTATCCGGACTTTGATAAAGCTAAAGCAATAGATATGCTTGCAAGACTTAATATTGACTCTGCCAGAAAACTTAAGACTCTTTCAAAGGGTACAAAAGAAAAGGTTCAGCTTATCATGGTTATGAGCCGCAACGCAAGACTTTATATTCTTGACGAGCCTATAGGCGGCGTTGATCCAGCTGCAAGAGATTATATTCTTGAAACAATCATCAGCAACTACAATGAAAATGCAACTGTTCTTATCTCCACTCATCTTATTGCAGATATTGAAACAGTACTTGATGAATTTGTATTTATCAAAAACGGTGATGTTATTATGCAGTCCTCCGTTGATGAAATAAGAGAGGGGCAAGGCAAATCTGTTGACGCTCTGTTTAGGGAGGCATTCAAATGTTAGGAAAACTTACAAAACACGAATTAATCGCCAGCGGTCGCATGCTTATTCCAATGTATATTGCACTTATTTGTGCTTCTGTTGTTGGCAAATTGTTTATCTGGCTCTCATCAAAAGAAGCTTTTATTGAATCAGTTCCTGTAACATTTTCAAAAATAGTTAATAGCATTTCATCTCTATTTACTGTTTTGTATATTATTATGATTATTGTTGTTTTAATCGCTACAACATTATTCATACTTATACGCTTTTACAAAAACTACTATACGGATGAAGGATATTTAATGTTTACCCTTCCCGTAAGTTCAAAGTCACTTATTCTTTCTAAGCTTTTTTCAGCACTGATTTGGACTATTGTAAGTGCTGCAATCGTTTTAGGCTCAATTGCACTTATAATGAATTCAGAAGAAACTCAACATTCATTTAAGATGATGTGGGAAGAGTTTATGAGATTACTTGAAAGAATGGCACCTGAAATGGACCTTTCTGTCGGCGGACTTATTACCGAAGGGATTTTGGTAATTCTTGTTGCTATCATAAGCAAATATCTTATGTTCTACACAGCTATTGCTGCTGGACCTTCTTTCTCAAGCAAGAACAAGATTGTTGGTTCAATAATTGCTTATGTTGTGATTACTATCCTTAGTCAGATTGTATCTTTGATAATGATGTATCTTCTGACAAATATAATGCCTAACTACATTGAGGCACTTAATCAAAACGCAGGGCAAGCAGTGCAAAGCACAGTCGTAGCAACTGGCATTATTAACATTATCTTCTGTGTCATATTCTTCTTTGTAACGGACCATTTGATGAAGACAAAAACAAACCTCGACTAATATAAAACACAAAAGCTACAGTAAAAAAGCAGATGACATTGTCATCTGCTTTTTGCTTTTTATCTACTTGTTTTAAGAAAGGAATAACTCTTATTTTATTAATTAACAATGATAAAAAGCACTGTCGATTACTCGACAGTGCTTTGAATTGATAATAACTACTGTTATCTTGGGAACTTAATCTGTGCCTGTGCTGCTGCAAGACGAGCAATTGGAACACGGAACGGTGAGCAAGATACATAGCTAAGTCCTATGCGGTGACAGAATTCAACAGATGATGGATCTCCGCCATGCTCTCCGCAGATTCCAAGCTTGATGTCAGGGCGTGTGCTACGTCCAAGCTTTACAGCCATCTCAACAAGCTTACCAACGCCGTTCTGGTCAAGTTTTGCGAATGGATCAGATTCAAAAATCTTCTTGCTGTAATAATCGTCAAGAAACTTTCCCGCGTCATCACGAGAAAAACCGAATGTCATCTGTGTAAGGTCATTTGTACCAAAGCTAAAGAACTCTGCTTCCTTTGCAATTTCGTCTGCAATAATAGCAGCTCTTGGAATTTCAATCATTGTACCAACATGGTATGCAAGCTCAACGCCGCTCTTTGCAATGATTTCGTCTGCTGTAGAAGTAATAATATTCTTAACATACTTGAGCTCATTAATGTCGCCAATAAGAGGAATCATAATCTCAGGAACAACGCTCATTCCAGTACGCTTAATTACTGCGATTGCAGCCTGGATGATAGCTGTTGCCTGCATCTGTGCAATCTCAGGATATGATACTGCAAGACGGCATCCTCTGTGTCCCATCATTGGGTTGAACTCGTGGAGTTCAGTGATAACTGCCTTGATGTCTGCAACTGTAAGATTCATCTCTGCTGCCAATGCCTTTATATCTTCCTCGTCCGTTGGAAGGAACTCATGAAGTGGTGGGTCAAGGAGTCTGATTGTTACAGGGTTGCCCTCCATCGCTTCATAAAGCGCTTCAAAATCGCCCTGTTGCATTGGAAGAAGCTTTTTAAGAGCTGATATTCTCTGGTCAACTGTCTTTGAAACGATCATCTCACGCATTGCTGCAATTCTTTCACCCTCAAAGAACATGTGCTCTGTACGGCAAAGACCAATACCCTGTGCACCAAATCCAAATGCTTGTTTTGCATCATTTGGTGTGTCTGCGTTTGTTCTAACAACAAGGCTTCTAACTTCGTCAGTCCAGCCCATGAAGCGTCCAAAATAGCCAGAAATTGTAGCTTCGACTGTTGGAATCTTCTCAAGGTAGATTTTACCTGTGCTTCCGTCAAGCGAAATGAATTCGCCGCCCTTTACTGTCTTTCCTGCAAGAGTAAATGAATGGTCTGCATCATTAATGCTGATTTCACCGCATCCTGAAACGCAGCAAGTACCCATTCCTCTTGCAACAACTGCTGCGTGAGATGTCATACCGCCACGAACTGTGAGGATACCCTGTGAAACATGCATTCCCTCGATATCTTCAGGAGATGTCTCAAGACGAACAAGTATAACAGGTTCGCCTGTTTTGCTTACTTCAATTGCCTCTTGTGCAGTGAATGCAACTCTACCGCATGCAGCTCCTGGTGATGCTGGAAGTGCTGATCCTGCAGGTGTTGCAGCCTTAATTGCTGCTGCATCAAACTGAGGATGAAGAAGAGCATCAAGTTGTTTTGGATCAACCATAATCAAAGCTTGCTCTTTCGTAATCATGCCCTCGTCAACAAGGTCACAAGCAACTTTAAGAGCAGCAGCTGCTGTTCTCTTGCCGTTACGGGTCTGAAGCATATAAAGCTTGCCCTTTTCGATTGTGAACTCCATATCCTGCATATCTCTATAATGCTTTTCAAGTGAATTTGCTATATTTGCAAACTGCTCATAAATAGCAGGCATTGTCTCTTTAAGTTGTGCGATTGGCTGTGGTGTACGAACGCCGGCAACAACGTCCTCACCCTGTGCGTTCATAAGGAACTCACCATAAAGATTCTTGTTGCCTGTTGCAGGGTCTCTTGTAAATGCAACACCAGTACCTGAATCGTCACCCATGTTACCAAACACCATTGCCTGAACGTTAACAGCTGTGCCCCATGATGCTGGGATGTCATTCATACGGCGATAGTAAATAGCTCTCTCATTGTTCCAGCTTCTAAAAACAGCCCTAACAGCACCCATAAGCTGTTCACGTGGGTCTGTTGGAAATTCTGAGCCAAGCTCCTGCTTGTAGAAAGCCTTAAATATTTTAACCATCTCACGAAGATCATCAGTGTCAAGCTCTGTATCAAGCTTTACGCCCTTTTTCTCTTTTATTTCATCAATGATAACTTCAAAACGCTTCTTTGGAAGTTCCATAACAACATCAGAATACATTTGAATGAAACGGCGATAGCTATCATAAGCAAAACGCTCATTATTTGTAAGATTTGCAAGACCAACAACAACCTCATCATTAAGACCAAGGTTAAGGATTGTATCCATCATTCCCGGCATTGATGCACGAGCACCAGAACGAACTGAAACAAGCAACGGATTGTTAACATCACCAAAATTTTTTCCAGTTATTGCTTCCATCTTTTTGAGATACTCATAAATTTCTTCTTCAATTTCAGAAGATATCTTTTCGCCATCCTCATAATATTTTGTGCAGGCCTCTGTTGTAATTGTAAAGCCTTGTGGAACGGGCATTCCCAAATTTGTCATTTCTGCAAGGTTGGCACCCTTACCACCAAGCAACTCTTTCATTGAGCCATTTCCCTCTGAAAACAGATAAACATATTTAACCATTGTAAAAAACTCCCTCCATGTGTAATTAAGAACCATTGTGAAAAATAGTTTGCAATAATAATACCACAAACCTCAAAAAAATCCAATATATATTTAATAAATTTGGTAAATATATCAAATTTATTACCATTATTTGTAATCCATTAAATAATATATATTTAATTTTCGCTTTGGTTAATTTACCCATAAGCATTATTAAATATTCTAAGATAATAAGATAAATGCTTTTGTCTATTATATTTTATTTAAATGTAACACTAAAATTATTTAAAATAAAAGACTATGGAATTCCATAGCATTTTATCAATATATCATTAATAATAGTAATTCCATTTTCTTAAATATGTATTTTAGTGTAAAACTCTTGGGCCATATACATATTTCCATTACGACCTGTTATGATTGCTAGTCCTACATGAGTATATTCAGTACTTAATAAAATAGATTTTTTGTATTAGACTTCATAATTGTGTCGTGTAAATAAGCAGGTTAATACGAACTTGTTGTACATATACTAGATTTTCATTAGTATATGTATGTTTTGAAAGACTATAGATATTATATACTCCATATACCTCGAATTATCATTCGGCTTAATTTGACCATACCATTTTAATAGTTCGTCAGATCTTACAAATGGGCACTTAAACAGCTCTGTTGACAATATGTATTCTGTAATATCCACTTTTATTCTTTCTTAATTTATTAGTTTAAAAACCTCAAGCGCATCTTATGTTGGTGTTCTGTTTGCAATTTGATCTTATGTACAAATCTAAGCAAAAAAAAGAGTATTGATTTCACAATACTCTTTTTACTATTTTATTTATTCCCACTCAACTGTGGCTGGGGGTTTTGTTGTTATGTCATAAACAATTCTGTTTACATTTTTCACTTCATTCGTTATACGGTTGGACGCTATTGCAAGAACCTCAAACGGGATTTTTGCCCACTCAGCTGTCATAAAGTCAGATGTTACAACTGCACGAAGTGCAACCGTATAGTCATAAGTTCTGGCATCTCCCATAACACCAACGCTTTTTACATTTGTTAGAACTGCAAAATATTGGCTGATGTCCTTTTCAAGTCCTGCATTTGCAATTTCTTCTCTGAATATTGCGTCTGCCTCACGAAGAATGTCAAGCTTATCCTTTGTTATTTCTCCCATTATTCTGATAGCAAGACCAGGTCCTGGGAATGGCTGACGCCATACAAGCTTTTCTGGAATTCCAAGTTCTATACCTGCTTTTCTTACTTCATCCTTGAACAAGTCACGAAGCGGCTCAATAATGCCCTTGAAATCAATATCTTCCGGAAGTCCTCCAACATTGTGGTGGCTCTTGATTACGGAAGCATCGCCTACGCCGCTCTCAATAACATCTGGGTAGATTGTTCCTTGAACCAGATAGTCCATTTTGCCAAGCTTTGTAGATTCTTCTTCAAAAACTCTGATGAATTCCTCGCCAATGATTTTACGCTTCTTTTCAGGCTCTGAAACGCCATCAAGCTTGCTTAAGAATCTATCTTCAACATTGACTCGGATAATATTCATATCAAACTGCTGTTTAAAAACTCTTTCAACAGTGTCTCCTTCATCCTTGCGAAGAAGTCCATGGTCAACAAATATACAGGTAAGATTTTTGCCAATTGCTTTGTGGAGCATTACGGCGGCAACTGAACTATCAACTCCGCCAGAAAGTGCACAAAGCACCCTGCTGTCTCCAAGTTCCTGCTTATATTTCTCAATAGAACGCTGTACGAAATCTGTCATTACCCAGTCACCAGTGCAACCGCAAACATCAAACAAGAAGTTTTTAAGCATCTGTGTTCCATACTGCGTGTGAGTTACCTCTGGATGGAACTGAACAGCGTATATGTTCTTTTGCTGATTTTCCATTGCGGCACATGGGCAAGCACCTGTTGTAGCTGTTACCTTATATCCATTTGGAACTTCACTTATATAGTCTGTATGGCTCATCCAGCAGCTAATCTCTGATGGAACATCATTGAAGAGCTTGCTTTCTGTTGTTTTAAGTTTAACATGACCATACTCACTGTTATTATCTGCACTGCTGATTTTTCCCTGTTCCATAAAGGAAATAAGCTGTGCACCATAACATATTCCAAGCACAGGAACACCAAGGCTTAAAATATCGGCAGTATAGCGTGGTGATTTTTCATCATAAACACTGTTAGGACCGCCTGTGAAAATTATGCCTTTGTATCCCTTTTCTTTGATTTTTTCTATAGGTGTTGTGTAGGGCAAAACCTCTGCATAGACATTTTGCTCTCTTACCCTGCGGGCAATAAGCTGATTATATTGACCGCCAAAGTCAAGTACCAATATTGACTCATACATAAAATAGAAAACCCCTCGTTATCTGATTATTATTTCGTCCCTCTTTGGTCCATTCGAAACCATTTTAATCGGTACCATTATTTCGTTTTCAATAAACTTAACATATTCCTGTGTTTCTATTGGAAGTTTGTCAAATTCTTTTATGCCTCTTATGTCTGTGTGCCAACCTTTAAGAGTTACAAGAACAGGTTTTGCCTTTGAGAGCTTTGGAGTTACAGGGAAATCTTTTACGATTTCTCCATCAATCTCATAGCCTGTGCAAATCTTGATTTCCTCAAGATATGAAAGGCAGTCAAGTGCTGTAAGGACAACTTCTGTTGCTCCTTGAGCTGCACAGCCGTAACGAGTTGCAACGCAGTCAAACCAACCCATTCTGCGTGGTCTTCCTGTTGTTGCACCGAATTCGCCAGCATCTCCGCCGTGAATACGCATTTCATGTGCTGCATCATCAAAGATTTCGCTTACAAAATCACCTGTGCCAACGCAGCTTGAATAAGCCTTTGTAACAGCCACAATTTCCTTAATCTCATATGGAGGAATACCAGCACCGACAGTACCGTATCCTGCAAGTGTTGAAGATGATGTAACCATTGGATAAATGCCTGCGTCAGGGTCACGAAGTGAGCCAAGTTGACCTTCAAGCAATACTGTTTTACCTTCTTTTATTGCATTGCGTACAAAAGTTGTTGTGTCTGCAACATAAGGTCTGATAATTTCTCTGTATTCAACAAGTGTATTATAAAGTTCAGTAGTATCAATCAGTGGCTTGTGGTAAATATGCTCTAGAAGAAGATTTTTAACTTCGCATATATGTTCAATCTTATTCTTAAGATACTCGTCATCATAAAGCTCACAAACTTGGAAACCTACCTTTGCATATTTGTCTGAATAGAACGGAGCAATGCCAGATTTGGTAGAACCAAACTTCTTATCGCCCAAACGCTCTTCCTCGTATACATCAAGCATAACGTGATATGGCATTACAATCTGCGCACGCTCAGAAATCAAAATTTGGGGTGTTGGGATACCTTTTTCAATTACTGTATTAAGCTCGTTTATAAACTTATTAACATCGAGTGCTACACCGTTTCCAATAATGTTTACAGTGTTTGAGTTACAAATCCCTGAAGGCATTAGGTGAAGTGCAAACTTACCATATTCATTTATTATAGTATGTCCAGCATTTGCACCGCCTTGAAAGCGAATGACAATATCTGACGAAGTGGCAAACATATCTGTAATTTTACCTTTACCTTCGTCTCCCCAGTTTGCTCCTACAATTGCTCTTACCAACTAAAGCACCTCCGAATAATTTTGCAAATTAATGCATTAAACATTTATCTCAACATCTATTCCAAGAAGATGGTCGTATTGTTCTAATATTGGCTTTATTTGTTCATCCACAAATTCCTGTGTCTGCTGTGGAGCTCTGCCAACAAAGTTTGAAGGTTGCATAACTGCCTGCAATTCTTCAAGTGTCATACCAAAAGAATCATCAGCAGCAATTCTTTCAAGCAAATCATTTGCTCCGCCCTGCTCTTTAACAACTCTGCCAGCATCCATTGAATGAACACGAATCTTTTCGTGAAGTTCTTGCCTGTCTCCGCCTTTTTTAACAGCTGTCATCATAATATTTTCAGTTGCCATAAACGGAAGCTCTGCCATTAAATGCTTTTCAATAATCTTTGGATAAACCACAAGACCTGTTACAACATTTATATAGAGTTCCAAGATAGCATCTATAGCAAGGAATGCTTCTGCAACGCTTATTCTCTTGTTTGCAGAATCGTCAAGAGTTCTTTCAAACCACTGTGTAGATGCTGTCATAGCAGGGTTAAGTGAATCTGCAATAACATATCTTGCAAGTGATGTTATTCTCTCACTCCTCATAGGGTTACGCTTATAAGCCATTGCTGATGAACCAATTTGGTTCTTTTCAAATGGCTCTTCAACCTCTTTAAGATGCTGAAGAAGACGCAAGTCGTTTGAGAATTTTGATGCCGACTGTGCAATTCCACTGAGTGTTGCAAGTACCTGTGCATCAAGCTTTCTTGGATATGTTTGACCAGAAACAGCAAAGCAATCTGTGTATCCCATTTTGCCTGCAATCTTTTTATCAATCTGTTTTATCTTTTCAGTATCACCATCAAAAAGTTCCATAAAGCTTGCCTGCGTTCCTGTTGTTCCCTTTGAACCAAGCAATTTCATGCAACTGATTTGGTATTCAATAGCTGAAAAGTCCATTAACAAATCTTGAAGCCAAAGGCTTGCTCTTTTGCCAAGTGTTGTTGGCTGTGCAGGCTGAAAATGTGTAAATGCAAGGCAAGGCAAATCCTTGTACTCAACTGCGAACTGTGAAAGCCTGTCCAAAAGATTTACCATCTTTTTTTGAACAAGGTTCAGTCCCTGCGTCATTGTTATTATATCCGTATTATCTCCAACATAGCAAGAAGTTGCACCAAGATGAATTATTGGCTTTGCCTTTGGACACTGCTCACCATATGCATGAACATGAGCCATAACATCGTGACGCACAAGCTTTTCACGCTCTGCGGCTACTTCATAATTAATATCGTCCTTGTGTGCTTTAAGCTCCTCAATCTGCTCATCTGTAATGTTAAGACCAAGTTCCTGCTCTGCCTCTGCAAGAGCAATCCAGAGCTTTCTCCATGTTCTGAATTTAAAATCGGGTGAGAAGATGTATTTCATTTCTGTGCTTGAATAGCGTGAATTAAGAGGACTCTCATAAATCTCCTTAGTCATCTTCAACCACTCCTTTCTTTATCTCTATTGGATAATTGCCTGTAAAGCAAGCATCACAATATGTTTTTTCCTTTGTATTTATAAGTTCCCCAAGAGAATCCTTGTTCAAAAAGCTTAAACTATCAGCACCTATAAGCTTGCAAAGCTGTTCCACTGAATTGTGGTTAGATGTAAGCTCATCACGGGTTGGAATATCTGTTCCAAAATAGCATGGATAGTGAAGTGTTGGCGAGCTGATACGAACATGAACCTCTGTTGCTCCTGCATTTTTAAGAGCTCTTATTATATTGGCACTGGTAGAACCTCTTACTATTGAATCGTCTACCATGATTATGCGTTTTCCTTCAACCGCCTGCCTAAGCACATTAAGCTTTATACCTATGCTTGTCATTCTTTCGCTTTGTGTAGGTTTGATAAAGGTTCTTCCAACATAGTTGTTGCGTGTAAATCCAATGCCGTATGGTATGCCACTTTCGTTTGCATAACCTATCGCCGCATCCAAGCCAGAATCAGGCACGCCAATTACAAGATCGGCATCAACTGGATTTTGCTTTGCAAGCAATGCTCCCGCCTTAAGCCTTGATGTGTGAACAGGTATCCCCTCAATAATGCTATCTGACCTTGCAAAATAAATGTATTCAAAAATACATATATTACGTTTGCCACTGCAATTCTCTTTAATACTTTCTACGCCATGAGAGTTGATTGCAACAACTTCGCCAGGCTCAATGTCACGCACAAATTCAGCACCAACTGCATCGAGTGCACAAGTTTCAGACGCCGCAACATAAGCGTTACCTTTTTTGCCCAGAACAAGAGGACGAAAACCATTAGGATCCCTTGCAAGAACGAGCTTGGTCGGGCTGATTACAACAAGGGAATACGCTCCCTTTATCCTTTGGGTTGCTCTCTGTACCGCAACTTCAATGCTTGGTGCATTTATTCTTTCCTGTGCTATCACATGAGCAATAACTTCAGAATCGATTGTGGTGTGAAACATTGCTCCGTGCTGTGAAAGCTCATCTCTAACCTCATCTGCATTTGTAAGGTTACCGTTATGTGCTATTGCTATTCTTCCGTTTTTGTGACCTATAACGAGAGGTTGAGCATTTTGAACCGCACTTTCACCTGCTGTGGAATACCTGATGTGACCGATTGCTATTTGTCCGTTGAGAGATTCCAAAATATCGTCATTGAAGACCTCACCAACAAGACCCATATCCTTATGGCTAGAAATAACGCCCATATCACTGACCGCTATTCCACAGCTTTCCTGCCCTCTGTGCTGTAAAGCATAAAGTCCAAGATATGTTGCCATTGCAGGCTTTATTAAATCGTCACCGTATATTCCAAACACTCCACACTCTTCGTGCAATGTATCAAACGGAAGGTCCGTGTATAGCACAGTATCACCTCGAAAAAAAGTTTCAAAAATCTTGTTGCAAAGATAATTATTTAAGTCCCAATCTCTTTGCCATTTCCTCATAAGCTTCTTCAACGCTGCCCATATCTCTACGGAAACGGTCCTTGTCAAGCTTCTCGTGTGTATCCATATCCCAGAAACGGCAAGTGTCTGGTGAAATTTCGTCTGCCAAAATTATTTCTCCCTTGAAACGACCGAATTCGAGCTTAAAGTCAATAAGCTCAACCTTTTTTGTCTCCAAGTAAGCTTTCATTATATCATTTATTTTAATTGCCATTGCCTTGATTTTATCAATCTCTTCCTGAGTTGCAAAACCGCATGCAAGAGCATGAGAGTCATTTATCATTGGGTCGCCAAGTGCATCATCCTTGTATGAAAACTCAACAACAGGGCAAAGAAGCTGCATGCCTTCTTCAAGTCCAAGTCTTTTTGCCATTGAGCCTGCTGCCTTATTACGAACAATTACTTCAAGAGGAACGATTTCAACTTTTTTTACTGCTGTTTCCCTGTCACTAAGCTCTTCAACAAGGTGAGTTGTAATGCCCTTTTCTTCAAGCATTTTACACATAAAATTTGACATTTTATTATTAATTACGCCCTTGCCATAAATTGTACCTTTTTTAAGACCGTTGAATGCTGTTGCGTCGTCCTTGTAATCAACAATTAATACATCCTCATTGTCTGTAAGATAAACCTTTTTTGCTTTTCCTTCATACAACATCTCAAGCTTTTGCATAATTTTGACCTCCAGTAATTTTACAAAGTTAAAAATTTGCGTTCTTTATTCTTTCAATGGCTTCGAGCGTCTTTTCCGCACTGCCGAAGCCTGTTAATCTGAAAAATCCTTCACCAGCAGGACCAAAACCTGAACCTGGTGTTCCAACTACCTGAACCTTGTTAAGCAAAACATCGAAGAAATCCCATGATTTCATACCATCTGGCACTTTAAACCAAACATATGGTGAGTTTACTGCACCCCAAACAGTGAATCCCGCTTGTTGCAATCCCTCACTAATTACCTTTGCATTGTTTAAGTAATATTCAACTATTTGTTTTACCTGCTCACGACCCTCGTCGCTATATACAGCTTCTGCCGCACGTTGCGTTATGTAAGAAACACCGTTGAACTTTGTTGCCTGTCTGCGTGCCCAAAGGCTGTTAAGAGAAACATCTCCGCACTTAAGTTCCTTTGGAACTACTGTATAAGCACAACGAACGCCTGTAAATCCTGCTGTTTTTGAAAAACTGCGAAACTCAATCGCACAGGTTTTTGCACCCTCTATTTCAAAAATGCTATGTGGCAAAGCCTCTGTAATAAACGCTTCATAAGCTGCATCAAAAAGGATTACGCTACCATTCTTATTTGCATAATCAACCCACTTTTTAAGTTCTTCCTTGCTTGCTGCCATTCCTGTTGGGTTGTTTGGGAAACAAAGATAGATGATATCAACCTTTTCCTGTGGAAGCTCTGGAAGGAAGTTGTTTTCAGCTGTACAATTAAGGTAAACAAACTTACTCCATCTACCGTTCGGCATGATATCGCCGGCTCTGCCTGACATAACATTAGTGTCAACATAAACAGGATAAATCGGGTCACAAACTGCAACAACATTGTCAACAGAGAAAATGTCACCTATATTACCTGTGTCGCTCTTTGCTCCATCGCTTAAAAAGATTTCGTCAACATCTATATCAACACCTCTTGCGGTGAAGTCATATTCCTTGATTTTTGATACGACAAAATCCATACCGTACTCTGGCGGATACCCACGAAATGTGCTCTCGTCTGCCATATCGTCAACAGCATTGTGCATTGCACCAATAACAGCGTTTGGAAGCGGGCGTGTAACATCGCCGATACCAAGCCTGATTATTTGTGCATTAGGGTTTGCCGCACTATACTCCTTTACCTTTTTGCCAATTGTGGAAAAAAGGTAGCTGCTTTGAAGTTTTAAGAAGTTTTCGTTAATTCTCATTTGTTGCACCTCTTATAAAATTATATATCAATTTCTCCTGTAAATACTGTTGTTGCAGGACCTGTCATAAACACATTGTTTGAAGCCCTGTCCCACCTAATTGTAAGCTCTCCACCAAGGAGTATTACCTTTACATCCTCATCTTTTTTGCAATGACCGCAAAGTATACTTGCAACAACAGATGCACAAGCACCTGTTCCACAGGCAAGTGTTTCGCCTGAGCCACGCTCCCAAACACGCATTTTTATTGTTTTACTATCCAAAAGCTCAACAAATTCTGTGTTGATTCTGTCTGGAAAACATTCGTAATTTTCAAAATCAGGACCAATACTCTCGAGCTTTAATGCTTCAACGTCTGGAACAAAAGTTACGCAATGCGGATTACCCATTGAAACGCAGGTTACATCAACAGAGACACCTGCTACTGTTATATTTTTATTAACGACAATATCACCATTAAAAGTGGTTGGAATATCTCGTGGTTTAAGTATTGGCTCACCCATATTTACAGTGGCTCTAACTACCTGGTCATTTTCGGTTTCTACCTTTATATATTTGATGCCGCTCAAAGTTTCTATTGCAATGTCTTTTTTGTCGGTCATCTTATTATCATAAACATATTTGGAAACACAACGAATTGCGTTACCGCACATCTTGCCCTGGGAGCCATCTGCGTTATACATATCCATTTTAAAATCTGCAACCTGTGATGGCAAAATAAGAACCAATCCATCTGAGCCGATTCCAAAGTGACGATCACTAACTTTTATTGCTATTTGTTCTATGTTTTGGACTGTTTCTTTAAAGCAGTTTACATATATATAATCGTTTCCTGCACCATGCATTTTTGTAAAAATCATGCCTGCTCCCTCCTCCTAAAACACCTTAACTATTTTTAGAAATGCTTTACAATTATAACATTACAAAGCTTGATAAATCAATAGTAATAATATCACTATATCGCTTTTTTTGAACCATATTATGGTTATTTTGACTAACCCTCTTTTTATGCTTGTTATTTTGACAATTGTCTCTACATTTTGCACCCTTTTAATTGTTACTATTGCTATTCTTGATTTTTATATAAAAACTATGTTGAATTTAAAAGAATGTTATGATAAACTTGATGATTAGTAGAGACAGATTTTATGCTCAATCTACATTATTAATATGTTGTTATATACATTTAAAATATACTCTAAGTTTTGGAAAGGCATGGTGAGGCTTTAGTGTCTGCGTTTTTGGTTCTTGAAGACGGCACAATGTATGAGGGCATAGCGAGAGGTGCCTTTAAGGAAACAGTTTGTGAAATTGTTTTTAACACCTCTATGACTGGCTATCTTGAAATTTTGACAGACCCGTCTTATGCGGGGCAGGGTATTGTAATGACTTACCCTATGATTGGCAATTACGGTATCAGCCGTGAGGATTTTGAGTCTATTCGTCTTCAACCGTGCGCTTTTATTGTTCATGAGCTTTGCGATACTCCTTCTAATTTCCGTTGTGATATGGCTCTTGAAGATGTGCTTATTGAGTACAGCATTCCGTGCCTTGCGGGTGTTGATACTCGTTCAATTGTTAAGAGACTCCGTGAAAGCGGAACGATGCGTGGCATTTTAGCCGAAGATATTTCGGATATGCCACGCCTTTTTGAAAAAATAAGGACTTTTAAGCATAACAAGTTGGTTGAATCTGTAAGCATTAATGATGAAAACATCGTTGGTGAAGGCAATAATGGCTACAAAATCGCACTTATGGATTTTGGAACAAAACGCAACATTGCAAGATCGCTTGCACAAAGAGGTTGTGTTGTTACTGAGTATCCTTGCCACACCACAGCGCAGGAGATTATCGACAGCAAGCCTGATGGAATTATGCTAAGCAATGGTCCTGGGGACCCTGCTGATTGTGTTGACATTATAAACGAACTTAAAACACTAGCAGATTCGGGTATTCCTATTTTTGCAATATGCCTTGGACACCAGCTTATGGCTTTGTCTCAAGGAGCTAAAACAGAGCGAATGAAATACGGTCATAGAGGTGCAAATCACCCCGTAAAGTTCATCGATGAGGACAGAACATATCTCTCTTCTCAAAATCATGGATATATGGTTTCCCCAAATGATTTACCAAAAGGTGCAAGAGTTAACTGCATAAATGTTAATGACCGCACAGTTGAAGGAATTGTCTATGAAGGCAGACCGATTTTCACTGTTCAGTTTCACCCAGAGGCATCACCCGGTCCACACGACACTTCATTTTTGTTTGATAAATTTTTAAAGATGATTGAGAGGGGGCATTACGATGATTGATAAGAGCATTAAGAAAGTTATGGTCATCGGTTCTGGTCCCATTATCATCGGTCAGGCAGCAGAGTTTGACTATGCTGGTACACAGGCTTGTCGTTCTCTTCACGAGGAAGGCGTTGAGGTTGTTCTTGTAAACTCCAACCCAGCAACAATAATGACTGATAAGGATATTGCAGACAAGGTTTATATTGAGCCGCTTACAATACCGACTATTACAAAAATCATTGAGATTGAAAAGCCAGATTCAATCCTCCCAACACTTGGTGGACAGACAGGTCTTAACCTTGCTATGGAGCTTGAAGAGCTTGGCATACTTGAAAAGAATAACGTAAGACTTATCGGCATTTCTTCCAGGGCTATCAAAATGGCCGAAGACAGGCAAGAGTTTAAAGACACTATGGAGCGTATCGGCGAGCCCTGCATTGATTCTCTTGTTGTTGAAACTGTTGAGGATGCTGTTGACTTCTCTGCAACAATTGGCTATCCAGTTATCGTTCGTCCTGCTTACACTCTTGGTGGTACAGGCGGCGGAATTGCATATGACGAAGAGCAGCTGCGTGAAATTTCGGCTAACGGAATCCGTCTTTCCAGAGTTAATCAGGTGCTTATCGAAAAGTGCATCTCAGGCTGGAAAGAGGTTGAATATGAGGTTATGCGTGACTCAAAAGGCAACTGCATAACTGTTTGCAACATGGAAAACCTTGACCCTGTTGGAGTTCATACTGGTGACTCTATCGTCGTTGCTCCATCACAAACTTTGATGGACAAGGACTATCAGATGCTTCGTTCATCTGCACTCAACATAATTTCAGCTCTTGGAATTCAGGGTGGATGTAACGTTCAGTTTGCTTTGCACCCAGACTCATTCCAGTACGCTGTAATTGAGGTTAACCCCAGAGTTTCTCGTTCTTCTGCTCTTGCTTCAAAGGCAACAGGCTATCCAATAGCACGAGTTGCAGCAAAGATTGCTTTGGGACTTGGACTTGATGAAATTAAGAACGCTGTTACAGGAAAAACCTTTGCAAGCTTTGAGCCTGCACTTGACTACTGCGTTGTTAAAATACCTAAATTCCCATTTGATAAATTTGTTACAGCCAAAAAGACTCTTGGTACACAGATGAAGGCAACTGGCGAAGTTATGGCTATCTCTCGCTCATTTGAAGCCGCACTTCATAAGGCTCTTCATTCACTTGAGGAAAACCGCCAAAGTTTGCTTGTTGACCAATTTGTTGAAATGGGCAGAGAAGAACTTTTAGATTTGCTCCACAATGTTGATAGTGCACGACTTTATGTTGTTGCCGCATCAATATTTAACAATATAACACTTGAAGAAATTCACGATATAACAAAGATTGACATGTGGTTCTTAAACCGCATTAAAAATATCGTAGATATGGAAAAGACTCTTGCAAGCGGTGTTTGCAACAAGGAGACTATGCTAAAAGCTAAGCAAATGGGCTTTACCGATGTTGTTATTGCAAAGAACATCGGTATAACTCCAAGCGCTGTTAAAAACATGAGAGATCGATGGAACATTAGGGCTTCATTCTCTATTGTTGATACTTGTGCCGCAGAGTTTGCTTCAGAAACACCTTATTACTACTCTGACTATGGCGTTGAAAATGAAGTTGACCCAAAGAGCGACCGCAAAAAGGTTCTTGTTCTTGGCTCTGGCCCTATCCGTATCGGTCAAGGAGTTGAGTTTGACTACTGCTCTGTTCATAGTGTTTGGGCACTTAGGAAAGCAGGATGTGAAACCATCATCATAAACAATAACCCAGAAACAGTTTCAACAGACTTTGATGTTTCTGACAAGCTGTATTTTGAGCCGCTTATTCCAGAATATGTTGCAAATATTGTAGAGCTTGAAAAGCCAGACGGTGCTATCGTTCAGTTTGGCGGTCAAACAGCTATCAAGCTTACAAAAGCACTTAACGACCTCGGCGTTACAATTCTTGGCACAGATGCTGACCATGTTGACGCTGCGGAGGATAGAGAAAGATTTGACGAAATTCTTGAAGCCTGCAATATTGACAGACCAAAGGGTCAAACAGTATTTACAGCGGAAGAGGCTCTTGTTGCCGCTCATTCTCTTGGTTATCCTGTGCTTGTTCGTCCAAGCTATGTTCTTGGCGGCCAAGGTATGCAAATAGCAGTTTGTGACGAGGATATCTACGAGTTTATGGACATTATCACCCGCACAATCCCAGACCTTAACGAGCACCCTGTCCTTGTTGATAAATACCTTATGGGACAAGAAGTTGAGGTTGATGCAATCTGTGACGGATACGATATTTTAATACCAGGAATTATGGAGCATATCGATCGTGCTGGAATCCACTCTGGTGACTCTATCTCTGTTTACCCTACTGTTACTCTTTCTCAAAAAGTTCAGGATACACTAGTTGACTATACACGCAGGCTTGCTTCTGCACTTCATGTTGTTGGTATGATGAACATTCAGTTCATTGTCCTTGACGAGACCGTTTATATCATTGAAGTTAACCCACGCTCTTCCAGAACTGTGCCTTATATAAGTAAGGTTACAGGAATCCCTGCAATATCCCTTGCTACCCGTGCAATGCTTGGTGAGAGAATCAAGGACATGGGTTATGGCACAGGACTTTATAGAAGCAGTGGTTACTATGCAATAAAACTGCCTGTGTTCTCATTTGAAAAAATCATTGGTGCAGACACAAGCCTTGGACCTGAAATGAAGTCAACAGGTGAAGTTTTGGGAATTTCCAAAAACTATAACGAAGCACTCTTGAAAGCTTTTGAAGGTGGCGGAGTTAGCCTTCCAAAGAACGGTAAGATAATCGTTACTGTGTGTGACAAGGACAAGCCTGAAATCTGCGAAATCTTTAATAATCTTAAGGATGCACAGTTTGATATTTATGCAACTCCAGGCACACAAAAAGTACTTATTGAAGCTGGCATTAGTGCAAAAACTGTAAACAAAATCACAGGTGAATCACCTAATATTCTTGATATGTTACAAGAAGGCGGAGTTTCACTCATTATCAATACTCCAACACATGGTAGACTTGAAAATCGTGACGGTTTTAAAGTGCGTAGAATGGCTGTTGAAGCAGGTACAGCTTGCCTCACATCTCTTGACGCTGCAAAGTCACTTATGGAAAGCACCCATATAATTCCGTCTGACACAATCTCTGTAACAGACATCGCAACGATATAAATTAAAAAAGAATTAAATAGTAAATGTCTACAAACCGTTATAAACAAAGGTTTGTAGACATTTTTTTATGCTAATTTAATTTTTTAATTTTAGTTCTTTATTTTATACCAACTTCAGTTGCAATGCCTTTTGTTAACGCTTTTATGTATTCATTTTGCTGATTAATTATAACATTCAAATCCTTGTTAACAGTGATATATCCTATTTCTAACAAATAGCTTTCTATTCCAAAATTAGAGCTACAATAATTATTTTTACCGTATTTAGGGTTCCTGCCGTCTATATATGCGTTTGTAACAATTCCGCCTAGCTCTCTAATCATAAAATAATAATTCGTATCGGTTGTTATATTGTATGGAGCAAATCCTTTTGAAATTGCAGCAGAATTAGAGTCTGAAATTTCCTTTTGTGTATAACTACGAGCATATACTCCATTTGCCATTTTATATGGTTCCATATTGGAGCAATCCATATCTGTATATTCTACTATTTTACTGGCTAAGTCTTCAGCAAATTTTGTGTTAAGATTAGCGTTGCAATAAATTTGCAATCCTCCGCTTTCTAGTTTTTGTTCAATACTGTTTAAGTGAATTGAAAAACAATATTTTGCTTTAGATGCACCTGCTATATTTACTCTACCGTTTTCATCAAACATTGTAAATGCCATTTTCTCGCTACTGCTTTCCGTTCCGTCCCTTGTTAATTTAACCTTTAATCCTAATTTTTCAAGAGAAGTTTTTAAAGCCTTGGCATATTTCAATGTTATTTCTGATTCAATATAATTTTTATTTGCAGCTCCAGTATCCGTACCACCGTGCCCTGCATCAATTGCAATATCATATACATCTTTTGGCAACTTGCATTTTTCAACATCAAATTTTAAATATGAATATTTTTTATTGTTATTAATATAATTACTAAATCCAATTTTGATTTTATTATTGCTATTATTTTTAGTTACAGAATAATACTCGATGTTTGGATACTGAGTATTATTTTTCATTGAATAATACTCAGTTTTATCATCACAAGTAACTTTTATCAGCAAACAATAATCGCCTTGTGTTAAATCCTCAAGATATATTCCCTCGTTAATTTTATCAGAAGCTTTAAAAGCAACTGCGCTACCGCTAATTTCATATTTAAAATCATATTCTGTTTCTTGTCCGTTATCATTTCTTAAAGCCAAACTTATCTTCTGAATCTTAGATTGACTTAGAAGTTGAAAAGTACCTTCAATATTGAAATGCGTACCATAAATATAATATTTATTTATATTTACATTATCGCTAACAATATCTTTTAAGCATTTCAAAGATTTTGAATCATATTCTTGTGCTATACACTGTTTGTTTGGTTCTGAATTAGATTCTTTTTTCGGCTCATCTTCATTATTTTCTAAGGAAATTCTTAGTACTACTGAAAATGATACAATGATTACCAAAACCAAAAGCATGATATTCTTTTTAAGCTTCTTATTTAACCGCATATTACTCCTTCTTATGGGGGCATATGGTCACATACGGTTACTTTTTGAAATGATTAAATCGGTACACTCTAAGGTAGCTTTAGCAATTAATATTGTGTAACAAAAACGCAACAGTTTTAAGCTATGAGATTTTTAATAACTGATAATAAGTTATAAAGTTTAAAACAAATTATCTTTCTCTGCTGATGGCCAAATAGCTTTTTCGCCTGTCTCTCCAGTGCTTATTCTTATTGCTGATTTTATTTCATAGATAAAAATTTTTCCATCACCTATGTTTTCAGTGCAGGCAGTTTTCTGAATCGAATTCGATATTTTATCTGCCCACTCTTCAGAGGATACTACAATTTCAAGCTTAATCCTTGGACGCATATTAAGCTCAATTACGTTTCCTCTTACAACTTCCTTATACCCTTTTTGTGTTCCGCATCCCATAACCTGTGACACTGTAATGCCATGCACATTAATTTCTGCTAATACTTCTTTAACATCTTCGAACTTTTCTTCGCGGATTATTGCTTCTATCTTATACATAAAATACCCTCCCTATTAATCAAAGCCATTAAATGACGGGTAAGCTGACTCGCCATGTTCTGCCATATCAAGTCCTATTTGTTCTTCTCTTCTTGATACTCTAAGTGGAGTAAATATTCTTACAATTCCTAAGCAAATAAGTGTTCCGCAAACTGCAAAGCCTATTGTTACAACTACGCCTAACAATTGTACCATAAAAAGATGACTATTACCATATACAAGTCCATCCCATTTTACTGCACTGTTAATTGAAGAGTTTGCAAACAATCCTGTTGCTATTGCTCCAATAATGCCTCCAACACCATGGCATCCAAATGCATCAAGTGCATCATCATAACCTATTTTTCTTTTTATAACCGCTACTGCGAAGTAACATATAGGGCTTGCTAACGCTCCTATTACTAATGCAGACCAAATTGGAACATACCCTGCCGCCTGTGTAATTGAAGCTAGACCAACAACAGCACCTGTTACAGCACCTATTAAAGTTGTTTTCTTCTGGGTTATATAGTCAATGAGCATCCACACAAGCATTGCAGCGGCTGCTGATGTATTTGTTGTTATAAACGCATGTGCTGCAAGACCATTTGCACCTAAAGCACTTCCTGCATTAAATCCAAACCATCCAAACCACAAAAGACCTGTTCCTAATACAACCAATGGTATGTTGTGTGTTCTGTATGAGACCAGTTCAAGGTCTTTCCTTTTTCCAAGCACAATTGCAATAACCAATGCACTGGCACCAGAACTGATATGTACTACATTTCCCCCAGCAAAATCAACTACTCCAAGAGAAACCAAAAATCCACCTTCGCCCCAAACCATATGTGCAACTGGATAATAAACTATAATCGACCATAGTGCGACAAACATAAACAGTGCTTTAAATTTCATTCTTCCTGCAACTGCTCCTGTTATTATTGCTGGAGTGATAATTGCAAACATCATCTGAAATGCTGCAAAAGCACTATTAGGAATTGTTTTTGCATATGGCCCAGGTGTCATTCCAACGCCATTAAATGCAAGCCATTTAAGATTTCCAATAATTCCAAGCTCTCCAACATCATCACCAAACGACAATGTGTATCCAAAAAGAATCCACATAACTGATGCAAGACCCATTATAAACACTGACGACATAATTGTGTTTACCACATTCTTTCTTTGCCCAAGTCCGCCATAAAAGAAAGCAAGACCTGGAGTCATAAGCAGCACCATTGCTGATGCAATCAAAATAAATCCCGTATCTCCAGCACTGATCATTAATATTCACCTCAATAAAAAATACAAGGGTGTTCGAAAATGAGATAATCTCAATTTCGAACACCCTTGTTCTACATATTGCATTTTAGCAGTGTTTTTTTTTATTGTCAATAGATTTTATTAAGCTTTTCAATTTAATTTTTATTATTCTTGCAATTTTTAAACTAACATTAATTGTTTTATTTGACTACGAATAAAAACAACTGCTAACATATATTCACATCTTGATGTTACAAGAAAGAACAGTATGGCAGAAGCAATGATAAACAGTAATATAGAAATGATATTCATACTTTTTTAAAATAAAATATATGATGGTATTAGAAAAAGCGTTAGAAAAGTAGCTAAAAACAAGGTTTATG
>Ga0209639_1000495_pt1 | contig 55247 bp, 46 predicted proteins | sample EPASupsiteHSE605_FD_187268 | JGI IMG/M metagenome (GOLD analysis project Ga0209639, IMG submission 187268) | Bioremediated contaminated groundwater from EPA Superfund site, New Mexico - Sample HSE6-05 (SPAdes) (version 2) | ecosystem: Environmental > Aquatic > Deep subsurface > Groundwater >... | reverse complement strand
CTGCTAAAAAATTGCGAAGGAAAAAGAATTTTCGAAACTCTGATGCATGTTTATAGAAGTCAAGGTTTAGACCCACACGTCAATAGAAAAAGATTTAGAGCTCAATGGTTTGAATGATGGATTGGATATAAATATGAAAAACGATTGCATGAGACTGAGATAATTCCTTAACCGATGACGTATGGCTCCTGATTACATGGGTACATCAACAAAAAAAGCTGAAATAGAGGATATCGAGAATAAAACATTAAGATTTTCAAAGTGGCTTGAATCACAATGATAGGTGGTTGAAAGTGGTTGAGTTTTTTAATGAGCTGATCCCAAAACTCAAAAACTACTTCTTTGAATCTCGATTTAGAATAATCAATCGAGCTTTTGATCAGGAAAGTAATTATGAAACTCTTATGGATGTGGAAATAATAACTGGTTTTGGGATAGGCTCATCAAGTACAAATACAGGTAAAACATGGACTCACCGTTATTATATGCCTATTAAAGATCACTATCAAAACATGGCTAAAATTTCTACCAAACAAATAGAAAAATTGAAAAAGGGAAAGTAAAAATCAGAGAATGAAATCACTTTTGTATAGTGTTGCGAAATAGTAAAAAATAGAATAAATAAAGATGAAGCTTAACGCTTCACCTTCCAAGTTTTCTGTAATTTATTCCTTTTTCCTTGCCATCTTTTTCTTTGCAAGCTTTTCGATAATCCCAAGGTTGACTTCACCGCCAACACTTAGCTTCTTGTTAGCAACCGCACTTTCAAGGAGATGTTGTCCTACTAGAGTACGGACTACGAGGGTTGTGTAGCCATCCGGGCTTCCGACTGATCCGGCTGAGATGTCGGCCTTGAGGGCGGTAAAGTCCGTGCATACGCCACAGCCTGGTCGGACGGTATCTTCGAGTTCGGCAAGGGGGATTACGTACTGGACCCCATCATTGAGGGTGATTTCGAGTTTACCCTTAACATCAATGCGGCAAACTTTCATTGGCTCGAGTGCGTACTCGCTTTTCAGTTTGCCTGCGATGAGTTTCTCATAGTCGAAGTTTTCGGTACAGAAGAGTCCAATAATAAAACGAATCGACTTTTTGTACGGAAGGACCAGCTGATGGTCGGTCTCAAGCATCTTGCGGACGGCCTGGACTACACAGGGGACTCCGACGACTGCAATGTTCCTATACTTCTTCTTTACGACAGCTTCTTTGAGGGAAGAAACCAGAGGGACCCACCAGTTGTAGCGGCTTCCTGCCTGGGCAATAAGGGCTTCACTTCTGGTAATTACCATAGAGTGCGGCTTGAGAGTCCAGGGATCTTCCGTGACCGTAACCACGGCATCTACAAGGCCTGTATCTAGGGCATTTGCAAGAAGGGCTGTAACTGCTCCACCACTCTGCTTTCTCGGGACGTCGAATTCTGCTTTTCCCGCAGTGATTTCCAGATAGTCCCCAAGCAAGCTCGAAGGCTGTTCTTCTAATCTCGGACAGACTTCATAGCAGGCCCCGCAGGGTACGTCATCAACAGCGGCTTTACAGTATTTGTTACTTTTTGGGTGTGTAGAATCGCCGCCGGTTTCGAAGTACAGGGCGTCAGCAGGGCAGACTGCAATGCAGGCCCCGCAGCCTGAGCAAAGGCCTTCGTCCCAGACTTTTGATTTGAGGTCAAGGTAATTCTTGCTGATTGGTTTCTGTTCTGCCATTTCTGATCACTCCCAGACGTATTTGCTTGCGAAAGGCCGGCTGCTTGCAGGTCCGATCTTCGTGTAGTTTGTGTCCAGGAACTCTGCGGGATCATACCCAAACTGCTCGCAGAAGCTCTTTATCACCGGAGATATGCGTTCTAAGTCAACTTCCGTAAATTTGAACTTCTTGGCTCCTACTCCAAGCAGGTAATCATCAACTTCTCCTCGGATAATAATCTCTCCGCCGTGGATTCCACTCCCTATGCCTCTGTCGGTCATGGCTTTTTCCTTGCCTATGCCCAGGACAAGCACAAGGCCACCTGCCATATATTCTCCAAGGAATGAGTGGGCTGTTCCGCCTACCATAAGTATGGGTCTGGCTTCAACCTCATACTGCTTCATGTGGATGCCGCCGCGGTATCCTATGTTATTTCTTATGAAGACTTTTCCTCCGCGCATCCCATGGGCTACTGCGTCCCCTGCACTCCCGTGGATCACAAGCATGCCGCTGTCCATTGTGTTTCCTGGGGCATGCTCGGCATTCCCGTTTACAATGCAGGTAGGCCCGCTCATGAACATCCCTAAGTCCCCACCGGGAACTCCGTTAATTATGATTCTGACATTGCCCCTTAAGCCATCTCCTATAAAACGCTGTCCGAGGACATTGTCAAGGATAATCTCTTCTGCTCCTTCAGCAACTGCAGCCCTTATTTTCTGGTTCAGGGGAGTGTAGTGCATGCCTTTTGCATCTATTCTTACTGCCTTCATATCCATCAGGCCCCCGCAGTACGCACATCCAGTACTTTAAGTGTTCCTTCATCCAGCATATATCCGCGCAGACGATCTCTGTTGCCGCGCAGGCTTTCTATACTGTTGATTCCTGCAGCGCCCATAAGCTCGCTTAGTTCCAGAGTCCAGCCTTTAATAAGGTTTGCAACCTGAACTGCTCCTCTTTCCGGATCAATCCTGTTCGTGAGGTCTGGCTGCTGGGTAGCAATGCCCCAGGGGCAGAGGTTTCTGTAACAGTTACCGCAGACTCTGCAGCCCAGAGAAATCAGGGCCGCAGTTCCTATGTAGACTGCGTCCGCTCCGAGTGCAATCGATTTGGCGAGGTCTGCGCTACTCCTGATCCCGCCGCTTGCTATGATCGAAATTTCATTCCTTGTGCCCTGTTCTCTGAGTTTCTGATCAACGCTTGCTATTGCAGCTTCAATCGGAATTCCAACATGATCTCTGAAGACCTTCGGGGCCGCTCCGGTCCCACCACGGAATCCATCAATAACCACCGCATCTGCAGAAGAACGGGCAATACCCGCAGCAATTGGAGCTACGTTGTGTACCGCTGCAATCTTAACAAAGACCGGTTTTTTCCATTCGGTTGCTTCTTTCAGGCTCCTTATCAGCTGAACAAGATCTTCAATGCTGTAAATGTCATGATGCGGAGCCGGGCTGATTGCATCGCTTCCAAGGGGAATCATACGGGTCCTTGAGACTTCCTCATTTACTTTTTCTCCTGGAAGATGTCCTCCTATTCCCGGTTTTGCTCCCTGTCCAATCTTGATCTCAATAGCAGCGCCCCTCTCAAGATAATCGATATTCACACCGAAACGGCCTGAAGCGACCTGGACAATCATGTGATCCTGGTAGGGGTAGAGTTCCCTGTGCAGCCCTCCTTCTCCTGTTCCCATGTAAGTCCCGGTTTCTTTTACGGCCCTTGCCATGCTGAGTTGGGAGTTCAAGCTGATAGCTCCGAAACTCATGTGTCCGATCATAATTGGGGTATCAAGCTTGAGGTTTGGAGCAAGTTTTGTTTCCAGCTCTACATCCCCATTTTCAGTCTTTTTGAACTTGAGTTTGGATGGTTTCTTTCCTATATAGGTTCTGAGTTCCATGGGTTCTCTCAGGGGGTCAATACTTGGGTTAGTAACCTGACAGGCATCAAGAAGGAGACGGTCATAGATAATTGGCAGATCTCTGGCATTTCCCATTCCTGAAAGAATGATTTTTCCACTGCGGGCCTGATTGATTACGTCTTCTCTGGCTTCCCTTGTCCACACGGGATGACTGCGGTAGTCCACTGGTTTTTCCGTAAGGTTTATTGCGTCCCTCGGGCACATGGCAACACAGCGGAGGCAAGCAGTACATTTCCTTGACTCTATCAGGATTTTGTCGCCTTCTCTGCGGTAAACACCGTAGGAACAATTTTCAATGCAGCGTCCGCAGTCCATGCACTGGTCGCGGTCAATGCTGACTTTAAACTTTGGGGGTACACTTCCGAGCGTCATTCGATAAACCTCCCTATAATGGGTTCTCCTGCCCTGGGAGTGTAGATATTCTTAACTTCTGGGTCAATGGTCCTTATTGCAGCTTCTTCACTGGAGATATAGAGCCGGTTTCCATTTTCGCCGACAACCAGGGGACGCAGTTTGATCCTGTCAGTAAAGCCAACAATACCGTCATCTGTCCCGACTACAATTGCAAAGGGCCCGTTCATAAGAGCAGACCCATAGGTCAGGCGGATTGCTTTGTTTAGCTCGGCTTCCTTTTCAGGCATCCGGTCTATATCATCCCAGAAAGGAGGTGCAAGAGCTCGGACAATCATCTCATGAGAAAGCCCATGTTGTCTTCCAAGTAGGTCGAACAGATAGGCTACAACCTCGGTATCGGTAAAGAGAGTGCATTTGTACCCGTAACTTTCGACATAGCGCTGGTTTGTACCATATGAGGTGATTTCTCCATTATGCACTACTGACCAATTAAGCAGGTTGAAGGGATGTGCTCCTCCCCACCAGCCCGGAGAGTTTGTAGGGTAACGGTTGTGGGCAAGCCAGATGTATCCCTTGTAATCCTCAATCCTGTAGAAGTTTCCCACGTCTTCGGGCCAGCCGGAAGCCTTAAAGACTCCCATATTTTTCCCGGATGAAAAGATTGTAGCTCCTTTTACATTGGCGTTTACTTCCATGACTATGTACGTAATAGCATCTTTTTCGGAAGCCATTCTTCCTACCATAAGGTCTTCTGAGGGCTTAAAGAAGTATCTCCAGGGGATGTGTACTTTCTTTATGCCCGCCTGCGGGGTGGTCGGGATCTCTTCCTGGTGAACAATTTCTCCCCATTGCTGGAGGAGTTCATCAACCTTCTTTTTTGGTTCAGCCAGGTTGTCAAAGAAAACATGAAGAGCATAATACTCTGCATATTCGGGATAAATCCCATATGCAGCATAGCCTGCTCCGTCTCCACTGCCTCTTTCATTCATGAGACTGAGGGCGGCTTTTATGCTCGACCCGTCCATTCTGGACTTCGTTTTATCTATAAAGCCTATTATTCCACACATTTTGATCACTCTATAAATGAATAGAAATGAATGTAATGCAAAGTGTAATCATTAATAATTTTCTGATGATTTCTGTGGCTCATTTTTGAGAAATAGTTCAAAAAAATTTGCCAGCTGGATAAACTGGATTTTGGGGGTAATCTTTTATGAGTTTTCATAAGTTAAGGGATCTTTAACTAAATTTGTCTAATCTGAATTATTTAATAAATGTGAGTAAGTAATAGTGCCAGTGCTTCCATCTCTGATTTTACTCACTATGAATGGATTGAGAGAGTTACCGCTAAGGGAAGTAAGTAATTTAGTACCTATTTGGCAATATATATATGTTTCTTTTTTTCTGATTAAAAGTTCTTTAAATAATGCTGCGAAGCGCGGTGTTTTGACTCTTTAATTTTCTTTTTTCTCCGAAATATTCCCTTTAGAGGAGCTTTTCAGCACATTACTCTTCTTCATTCTTCTGAGTTTCAGTATCATTTGCTCTGTGGAATATATTCAAGATGCTCCCATTTAAAAAAACGAACATGAAATTCTTCGAATAACATGCATAAAGAAATGAAAGTACCTGCGGTTAACAGGACTTTCATGCTAAGTAATACTTTTGAAACTGCAGAGTTTCTCCAGGAAAGCATTTTTATATCAATTATTCTCTTCAGGCTTAACTTTTCTGAAGAATATAAAAAGAACTTCTCCATGAAATAAATTAATTAGTTATACTGGCTCTTTCTTCTTTGGTCCAATGGAACGTTTTTCTGAAAACAGAGGCACACCTGCCGGAAAAGGTGTGTCTTCAGAAATAAATTTACTGTTAAAATCTGCCGCAGCAGATCTTTCCGGCATGTCGAGTTTCAAGAGATTTCCTCATGCTTACAGCATATGGAAGTAAGTAGAAATTTCCCAGGGGTGAACAATTGCTTTATATTCGTCCCATTCCTCTTGTTTCGCACAAAGGTAGTGACTGAAGACATGCTCTCCAAGCGCTTCCTTTACGAATGCACTGCCTTTCATCTCCTCGATTGCTTCCTTGAGGTCTGCAGGAAGGGAGCAGATGCTTCTTTCTTCGCGTTCTTTTTCCGTAAGGTGGAAAATGTTCACGTTAGTCGGCTCTCCCGGGTCGATCTTATTTTTGATTCCATCAAGGCCAGCTCTGAGCATCAGGGCGAAGGCAAGGTATGGGTTGCATGACGGGTCCGGGCATCTGAGTTCGACTCTTGTACCGTTGCCACGGGTTGCGGGTATACGGATCAGGGAACTTCTGTTCTTTGCAGACCAGGTGATGTAAACTGGTGCTTCATATCCGGGCACGATTCTCTTGTAGGAGTTAACAATCGGATTTGTAACCGCTGCAAACTCCCTGATATGCTTCAACAGCCCACCAATGTAGTACATTGCGTCCTGAGAAAGCTGAGTTGGAGTGTCCGGGTCATAGAATGCATTCTTTCCGTCCTTGAAGAGGGACTGGTTGCTGTGCATGCCTGAGCCATTTACGCCGAAGAGTGGCTTTGGCATAAAGGAGGCATAGTATCCTTTGTGGAAAGCGATTGATTTTACCACATATTTGAAAGTCACAACATTATCTGCTGTACTGAGTACATCGCTAAATCTGAAGTCGATTTCGTGCTGGGAGGGTGCGACTTCGTGATGTGATGCTTCGATCTGGAATCCCATATGTTCCAAGGCGTAGTCAATATCCCTTCTAACATCCTGAGCTCTGTCAAGGGGTGCGAAATCGAAGTATCCACCCTGGTCTGTGAGTTCTGTGGTCGGATTTCCGTTTGCGTCGAGTTTGAAAAGGAAAAATTCCAGTTCTGGCCCTACGTTCATTGAGAAGCCCATTTTCTCGGCTTCTTTGATTGCACTCTTAAGAACGTACCTGGGATCTCCCTCGAATGGCTGCCCATCGGGAAGATATACGTCTCCGAGAATCCTGGCTACTGCACCTGTTGCAGGTCTCCAGGGGAGGATTCTGAAAGTAGACGGGTCAAGCACGAGTTTCATGTCAGACTCTTCAATCCTTGTAAAACCCTGGATCGAAGATCCGTCAAACATCACACCGTTTTCAAAAGCTTCTTCCAGTTGTTCTGCAGGAATTGCCCAGCTTTTGATGATGCCGAGTGTATCCGTAAACTGGGTCCGGATAAACTTAACGTCTCGCTCTTTTACAGCCTCTAACACATCTTCTTTGGTTGTACACTTTTTCATCTGCACCATTTGATTTCATCCTCACTAGGCATTAGGTAACCATTTACCTATCTAATAACATATATATTTTTCTAAGCATCCCCTTAAACAAGATAATCTTAGTTCAAGAGTGATTGCGCAGTTCCTAAAAATATTTATCTGTTTCATCCCCACTTCATTACATATATTTCTAACATCCTGTATATAAATCTCATTCCTAAAGGGATAGATTTCTTAATGCGATTTGAATTTTAACCTTTTGTTCGGTTCCATTTGTAAAACCGCTCTAAAACCCGGAAGCTGGAAATTAAAGCTCTTTTTCAATCCCAAAATTCATGATTATTGGAGTACAAAAACGCTCTCTCAGTTCCATATGTTTCAGAAAGTATATCCTTTTAAATTTCTGGTCTCGGTGTTAATCTGCCAGCTTGTAGGAGTAATTTATTTGGCTTGTAGGGACAATTTGTTTAGTATTACGGCTTCATCTCTTGAAGACTGGTATCTTTTGCTTGAAAAGTCGGTTTCCAACCCTCCTTCATGGATCTTTTTTCCTGTATGGGCTACGCTTTAGACGCTTATGGGAATCTTCCTTTACATCGTTTTGGGAAAAAGGACTGCAACAGGGAAAAAAGACTGCAACAATAGGAAGTCAAATAGGATTACTCATTTTCTGTGTTCAGCTGGACCTTGACTTTCTCTGATCCTTTCTGTTTTTTGAGCTGAAATCTCCTTACTACGCTTTTGTTGAGATTATTTTGTTCTGGCTTTCAATCTTTATGACAATATTTCAATTTAGAAAAGTTTCAAAAACAGCTTCTTATCTATTGCTCCCTATATTCTCTGGGTCAGCTTCGCAGTTCTGCTTAACTACTATATCTGGATTTTGGACTTGTAACTAGTGTCGCGTCAATCCCGAAGTGTAGGATAAAAGTGAGAATTTTATCCGATCTATTGCCAATTTATCTCGACAGTTTTTAGTTGACAGGACACTAGGGGTTCTGAAACCATGATTGAAGCTACAAACTGATCAAAACTAGCTGCCTATCTTAATCAATACCTGAGCCAGTGATTCTTTACATTAAAATATTTAATAATAAAAAAGCCGTAAAAGAAAGTTTGCCCTGGAATTCCCGGGATAAACTTTCGATTTTTTCAGGGTTGAAATTTATATTATAGGGCACCACAGCCGCAGCTTCGTCCCAGAAGGGTTGATATCCGATGCTTCAGGTGATGAATATCATCTTCAGACATATTCTCTAGCTCTTCCTTATGTTCTTTTTCTATATGATCGAACATAGTTTTTTCGACCTCTTCCAATTCGTTACCAACAGCCATAAAATTACACTTGAACCCCAGATCGCTGCATTTGATTATTTTCATAAAATCTCCTCTATACAAACAAATATCATAAAAAATGGTTTACATTGATTCCAATAAAAATATAATAAAAATTAATAGGATATAAAATTAAGTTTTTAAGGACTTTTTCGGTGTGGAGTTCTTTGCCTTAGTCAATAGGAATAGTTCTTGCGCAAATAAAACATCTTTTATAGGGAACTTTGATTGTGAGCATTCCTTTATTATTTACCGCAATAGCCTTTTCGGGGTCTACAGGTCCATCAAGAAAAAAGGACCCCAGATATTCTACAGTATTACTGAAAGCCTTCAGGTAGAAACTGTTTTCATGCATGACAAGGGTTATATCTTCACTCTCTACATCGGGAAGTTCAACTTCCAGGGTAAGGTTTTCGTGTTTATCATCGTGATACATCGCTAGTATCGGAGTTTTCAATATCCTGGGTACAGGATTATCCATAACACTCTCCCCTTTAAGATGTTTGCCGTGCAGCTTGTTCCCTTAATCTATTTTAACATCCACTGCTTTTTCAAAAGGCTGTTGATAAGGCACTGTAACTTTAAGTATACCGTTTGAGTATTTAGCAACTGCTTTTTCCGGGTTTACCGGGCAGCATATCGAGAGCTATCCGCATACTCGACTCCCTCTTTGCTAGCTTTTATATAAAAGCCGTTTTCGGTGATTTTAAAGGAAATATCTTTCTTTTCGATTCCTGGAAGAACTATCTCAATTTGAAGGTTTTCATATTTGTCGTCAGGATATGCACAGATAACCGGTGATAGTCTCAAAGTATCCGCCACTATATTTACCCCCAAAATAACATCACTGATAACGTATTTATATGTATCTTTTTCAAAAATTGATTGCTTTTTAAGGATTAATAAACCTTATTTTTATATTCAATTAGAATGACTAAAGCTTGTCTCAAGTCTGTTGGAATTTTTAAAAATAGCGGAACAGAAGGTTAGATTAAAGCTTCAAAAAAGTAAAAAATATGAAATTCCTTATTAATGAGAATATCCCATTTTCAGAGTTTCAGGATCCCCAGATCAAGACTTAGGGATACTATAATTGCAATAATTGAAAATACTAAGATGATCAAGTAATTTGCACGTTCTTTTGATACTGAAAGACTCCATAGCAGATATTCCAGTCCTTCAAGGTCTTTATCTGAAAGTTTCTGCCGACTTCTTACTTTTTCCAGGAGGTCCAGGTCTTTAACAACGCTAAATCTTCTCTTTGCAATATGGTATCTGTGTGTGAAGAACCAGAGGTAACCTGCGACTCCACTATACCAGATTGCTTTTCCCCAGAAAACGCTGTAGTGATCAGCTATAATTATACTTCTTAGCAGGACGGCAGAAATCAGCCCTATCCAGAAGTACAAATTGATTACGAGCATACCGTATCTGCGGGGAATTTCAAACGTCGGAGTTTCAGATTTGAACTCGGTCATCATAGTTTCGTCTTCATTCTTCTACCTGATTCGTAGAGTTTCAGATATAATTGTAAATGAAAGAAAAAAGAGATGCAGTTTATAGGGCATCTCCATTCCTTTCTCCAGTTCTTATTCTGACTACAGTTTCAATTGGGGTGACAAAGATCTTTCCGTCTCCTATCTCTCCAGTATACGCTGCACTTTGAATTATCTTTATAATTTCTTCAACTTTGTTTTCAGGGATCACGATCTCCACTTTAGTTTTGGACAGAAGATCCACGCAGTATTTTTTACCTCTCCACTGCTGCACAATTCCTTTCTGCTGTCCGCGCCCTTTGACATCGGTCACTGTCAGGCTAGGAAACCCGGTTTCTTCGAGGGCGTCCTTTACCTGATGCAGTTTGAGGGGCTTTATTATTGCCTCTATTTTGTACATTTTAGTCATGTTATTCCTCCCTCATCAGATATTCAGGATACGCTTTGATTCCGTGCTCACCTATATCAAGGCCCATGATTTCTTCTTCTGCAGATACCCTAAGTCCTATTACGGCATCGAGAATCTTGAAGATTATGAACGAGAGCCCAAAGCCCCAGACAATGGTTACCAGTACTGCTATGAGCTGGATAAGCAGTAAGCTGATTCCTCCTCCATAGAAAAGTCCGGGAGCTCCAGCAGCATATGAGGCGTCTGCAAGAATTCCATTTCCTATCCCTATGGAGAAGAGCCCGACAGAGATCAGTCCCCAGCTTCCACAGTAACCGTGCACAGTAATTGCACCTACAGGGTCGTCAAGTTTCAATTTGTTTTCGTTAAACATGACACCTGCATAGATTATTATCCCGGCAACGATGCCGATTGCCAAGGCTCCCCAGTTTGATATAGAGCCACAGGGAGCAGTGACTGCTACAAGCCCTCCGAGAAGTCCATTTGCTGTGAGGGACGGATCTGGCTTTCCAGTTTTTATCCACGTGATAATCATGACCGTGAGAGCTCCTATAGCGCCTGCAAGGAAGGTGTTGACTACTACCAGGTTCATGTAAGGGTCATTTGCGTTGAGGGTACTTCCTCCGTTGAATCCCAACCAGCCGAGAGCCAGGATAAGAGTTCCCAGGAAGGTAATGGTCAGGTTATGACCGGGTATTGGTATGGCTTTCCCGTCCTTGAATTTCCCTATTCTTGCGCCCACAAGTAGCACACCTGCAAGGGCAGAATATCCCCCGATCGAGTGTACGACCCCGGAACCGGCAAAGTCGTGACTTGCCACTCCGATTGCTTTTACGATTGGGCTTTCGGCTCCGCTAAGGAGAGCCATGTCAGCTCCGCTCCAGACCCAGTGCCCGTATATAGGGTAAATTACGGCTACCATCAGGACACAGTAGACAAGATAAGCCTTAAAGTTGGTCCTCTCAGCCATTGCTCCCGAAACGATGGTTGCTCCGGTAGCCGCGAAAACCATCTGGAAGAACCATGAATTCCAGGTTGCATTGTCTGCACCTGCCAGGAAAAACTGATTGGTTCCGATAATCCCTGCGGCATCAGCTCCATACATTATGCCCCAACCCACAGCCCAGTAGACAAGGATACCCAGGACAACAGTCATGAAGTTTTTCATCAGGATGTTAGCCGTGTTCTTGCTTCTCGTAAGCCCCGTTTCCACGAGCGAGAAACCTGCATGCATAAAGAATACCAATCCACTTGCCAGTAACAACCACATGAACGTCAGTGTGGTCTTTATTTCTTCAATTGACGCTGCATTTTCCTCAGGCGTTATGGCAAGAGCTGGCGAAACCAGTGCTATAAAGATTATAAACGTAATTATCAGTAATTTTTCCATTTTTTCTATATTTTTTAGCATACCGTTCTTCTGCCTCCTTTTTTAATTGGCCGGAAACCGGTAAGTGTTTGTCTACCTAAAAGTATTTATATTTTTTCCAACACGTTAACGATAATGATTTTTATTGCACTTCTATCAACTATTTCGAGCAAATTTCTTGAACTACACATATCCAAAAATAGGGGTAAAAACATAAGTTCTTATAATGGAAACTGTTTTTTTGACAACCCAGAAACAGTTTGTCGTTAACATCCGAAAAACAGTAGTAAATTTATAAGTTCAATTATTTATACTCTAATCGATCTTAATTTGGGAAGATTTCTATCATATAAACATTTCTTTCTCATATTGTTCAATCTATTACTTTTAAATGAAGGGTATTTCCAATAAAAATAGCAAAAGGATGAAGTTATTAGGAAGTTATTTTACAAAGTAGGACAGAATTAAGCAATTCATCGGGTATCTTACAAATATTCAAAACAGAAAACAAAGAACCCCTTAGATGTTAGTTTAGAATCTTAATTTCCTATTTATATAAACCTTCCTAAACACAACTACTTGTGTAAAACTATTAAGATATTTGTTCAAACTCAGTAATTTTCAACAAATAAAATTATCGGGCATCATTGAACATTGAGGTCTAATACGCTTGATAAGGCTGTGTATGGCACGGCAGTGGGGGGAGTTGATCTATTTATGACCGCAAATGTCATAGAAGTAAATAATCTTGAGCACAGTTACGGCGACTTAAAGGCTGTAGATAATATCAGTTTCACAGTACAGGAAGGGGAAATATTCTCATTTCTCGGTCCAAATGGAGCGGGTAAGAGTACCGTAATAAACATTCTCACTACACTCCGGAAAATCCAGAAGGGTAAGGCTAAAGTTAACGGTTATGATGTGGCAAAGGAATCAAAATATGTACGAAAATCAATAGGCATTGTTTTTCAGATGATGTGCCTTGATTTTGAAATGACTGTGTGTGAGAACCTTGAGTATCATGGTAAGATATACTCAATGCCAAAAGAAGAAAGAAGAAAACGAATAAATGAACTTCTTAAGCTAACTGAGCTGGAAAGTAAAAGGAATACCCTGGCTAAAGACTTAAGCGGAGGCATGAAACGAAGGCTTGAACTAGCAAGAGGATTAATGACAAAACCTGCAGTTCTCTTCCTTGACGAGCCGACGATAGGTTTTGATATCCAGACAAGAATGAGAATGTGGGAATATTTGAGGGAGATTAAAAGAGAAGGCACCACTATCTTCATGACGACGCATTATATGGAGGAAGCCGACCAGCTCAGTGACAGGATCAGTATTATTGATCATGGGAAAATCATTGTAACCGGGAGTGCATTGGAATTAAAAAATAAGCTTGGTAAAGACCTTCTTTATCTGGAAACTAGCGATAATAAAGTTGCTGCAGAGGTTTTAAGGACTATCGAATCGGTAACAGCAGTAAATGATGACGCTAAATCCCTTAGAATAATGCTCGGAGTAGATGTCACACATATACTACCGAAAATTATGGATAGTATCAGACAAAAAGGGATAGAGATCACAACAGTAAATATCAAAAAGCCTTCAATGGATGATGTTTTTGTTCACTATACAGGGCATGATTTAAGAGAAGGCGAGACACAGGAGAAACATGAAGAGGGCGAAACTGTGGAGGCGTTGAAATGAACTTCGCGTTCCGAGCTATATACTGGAGAGAAATGGTAAAGTTTTTCAGATTCAAATCAGTGCTTTTCAGTTCATTAATCCAACCTGTGATGTGGCTGGCATTCTTTGGGCTTGCGATGTCAAAGAGTTTTGATAAACTGACTTCCTTACTTCCAAGTACTCCGGGTGTTCCAAATGTCGATTATCTTTCCTATATGGGAGCTGGAATAATCGCAATGGATGTGCTCTTTAGCAGTCTTTTTGGGGGTACTAATCTCCTATTCGACAAGAAATTCAGCCTATTAAAGGAGACTATTGCAAGTCCTATCTCACGAGTCAATATCGTTCTGGGAGTTGGACTTTCCGGCGTGACAAAGTCCTTTATTCAGACGGCTATTATAGTTGTATTTGGAGGATTGATAGGGATGAATTTCTTTGAAGGGTATACTCCTGTTCAAACTCTTGTTTCGGTCGTGGGTATCTTTTTATTGGTGGGGATTTTTACTTTAGGATTTCTCTTCCTTTCGGGAGCGATTGCCATTACTGTTGAACAACCCGAGGGGATGCAGTCTATTCTCACCTTGCTTAGTATGCCTTTATTCTTCATAAGCAATGCACTTTATCCTGTTGACGCTTTTCCTGAAGTTCTCAAATTTCTATCAATGTTTAATCCGTTGACCCTTCTGGCAAATGGAGTCCGTTATTTTGCATTAGGGACTAATTTCTCTGTGATGGGGGATCACTATGTCTATACGACAGCAGATATTGGCATGTCATTCCTGGGACTCATATTCTTTGCTCTCGCAACGCTATCCATCATACTCTGGAGGTTTAATAAAGTAGATATCTAATGAATTCACTTTATTTTTTGCTTTCTTTTTGCTATCCTTCTATCTATTAAGTCGCCTGCTTTGCAGGCAGTTTTTACCTGACTTTGACAGTTAGATAAAAATAAGTGCTCTTTGTTTTGTATTATTCGGTCGAATGAATACAAATACAAAACGTAGAGCATTCCCTACAATTCCTAACAAGAATATATGTGTTCCTATCGGATCTATTCTTGCCGTCCAATTCTTTTATGAAAAGCTTAGTTTCTGTGATATTTTTGGCAAACATAAAAGCAAGGGTCTTGATCTCAATAGTTTACTAATCGGTTTGTTAAGTTACAAGCTTACTGAGAATTTTAGTATCAAAGAAGCTGGCAAATGGTTAAATCAGGAAGAAATTCTCAATATCTTAAATCTGGAAAGTTTTCATGAAAGAGTTTTTTACAGAACTCTTGAACTTTTAGGACGTAACAAAGAGGAAATTCTTTCTGATATTCTGGATTCTCTATTTTCTGTTTATGATTTTGAAGAAACGGACATAAACCTGGATTGGACGAGTATAGTTATTTATGGAACCAAATCTAAACTTGGTAAGTATGGATACAGTAGGGATCATAGACCTGATAAGCTGCAGATAACAGTTGGAGTTAGTGAACTCAAAAAACCCATAAACATACCTATTGGAGTTACAGTGAATAAAGGAAATGTTCTTGACTTGGAGCACTTTTCTGACACTTATAACCAGGTAAAAAGTAGACTTAAAAAAGGCTCTCTTATAGTTTTTGATAAAGGAGCGAATACCACAGATAATATCAAGATTATACAAGGAGATAAGATGAAGTATCTCACTTCCATGAAACTAAATACGAGTGACGATAAAATAATTGAGAAATTTGATCTGGAAAGAGCTGAACTGATAGATTCTAAAAAAGGTATATATGGGATAAAAATCGTTAAGCTTAGCAGCATTAAATATTTTTAGTATTCTGAATCTTTGCAGAAAAGGCAGTTGGAAGCAAAAGCAAGAGCTGTTATGAGGAAGTTACAGGAAGCAAAAGAGATTCAGAAGGCTATAGTAAATAAGAAGAAGCTTCCCAAAAAATTCAGAGTCAACAATGAATTGATTGAAATTGACTACTCTTTTAGGACTAAGCTCGAAGAGCTCAGTGATGAAGAAGCAATAGAACTCTTAAAAAGTTCGATAATTAATGGAAGAGAAGGATTTTTTTGCCTGAAATCAAACAAGGATTTGACACTTGAAAAAGCATTGGAGATTTATCGAGAAAAGGATTCTATTGAGAAAATATTTGACTCGTTGAAAAACGAAATTCAGATTAAGCCGTTAAGGGTTTGGTCAGATAATAGTATTTATGGAGCTATTCTCCTGGGATTTATTGCTCAATTATTCATATCGCTGATGCGATATGAATTTGAGGAAGTTAAGCATAGATCCACAAAATTTATCAAAAAAAGCTTGAAGAATTTGACACTTACAATCAAGTTCATGAGAAATAGGGTCAAAGAATATATTTTTGCGAATTTTGATGAGATAAATAGCTTGATTGTAACAAGAAATGAAGGAGTTATATAGAATATATAACAAATTTTCATTAATTTATGTAACCTGTCAAGTTCAGTTGGATCAAAAAAGAAGGAAAATATTCAGTATCAATTAGTGGATGCTGTCAAACTAAGGTTTTTATATAAAATACCTTATAATGTATTCTCAGTCGTCTACTACTAAACGAGCATGAAATAAACAAACATGAAATTCTTCGAATAACAGGCACAAATAAATGAAAGTACTTTTCACCTTAACCCTTTTTTGACTATCGACTCCATTCTTAGCATGGGCAGTAAGGTTGTCCTAATTTTGGTTTTTCAAAACCGTCGCTAAACTAACAGCGAATTGCCATCGGAGGCTTAAATGTGATTATGGGAAGAGAATGAAGAGGGCAGGTGGGGAACCAGTTTCATCACGTACTTTCATGCTGTGCGACAAGAAGTTATGTCATGAATTGCTTTAATGCTACCCTTTCCATTTGGGGTAACCCTACCAGAATGTGCGTCATTAGTAATGATGGGGTGCAAAGCTTCTGGGACAATGTGAGAATCTCTGAAAATCCAGTTCAGACAACTTGCTAGGGTAAGGGTTCCAAGGAGAATGTAAAGTTAACCATTGTAAGAGTCGTAAAGTACGGCAAGCGAAATTGGATTGATACGCTTGAACCAAAAGGGTATGAAATCAGGCTTTAACGGTGGCATGACGTTAAAGCAAATGGACAAACGGTTTCCGGCTTATAGATGGCTCCTAAAGAACCTAATTATTCATGACATAAAACTTGGTAAGCCCTATTTGTTCCCTTTAAAAGGGTAGGAACTTCGTAAGGAGCAACAATGACAAAGAGGGTAGAGGATTCAGTAAAAAGCGAATGTCAATCTGTAATGGATTGAATAGGGGTTCAAACTTTGGTATCCTCTTCAAATTGTATGGGAAAAAGTAAAATTTCACATATTTGCTGAAAACTTAAAAATTTAACTAAATAGAAAAAACATATTTAAGAGACACATTCAACTTCATAAATGTACGACAAAATTGTTGTATATTTTTCTGGTTGGAAAATTTTCTCTTGGATTTGAAGAGGATACAAACTTTGCCCTAATCCAAAAGGATGCTGACTTACTGATGGTGTTTTCTTGTGTGAACGGAAACAAACTCACGAATGTAGGATACTCAAAGACACCAATAGGTGAGAGGCTTACAGACAGTAATAGAGGATACAAACTTTGCCCTAATCCAAAAGGATGCTGACTTACTGATGGTGTTTTCTTGTGTGAACGGAAACAAACTCACGAATGTAGGATACTCAAAGACACCAATAGGTGAGAGGCTTACAGACAGTAATGTTAGTGGGCTGTTATCCAGAATCACAAAATCAGTTATGCAAATAACTGACGCCTGATACAGAAAGGGTTTGAAAACACTCGAGCCGTATGAAGGGAAACTTTCAAGTACGGTTCCTAGGGGAGAAAGGAGGAGTAATCCTCCCGACTTACCCGACAAATTGCTGATATTTTGATACTCGACTTTTACAGGGCGTCTGATATTTGCATTTTTATCTCATCAAGACGACTGGCTCCAGCCGCGCTGTAACACCGGACAAGAACGATCGGAAGATTTCATTTAAGTTGCCCTGGAATAGTATCAGCTGATTAAATGCGAACCATTTATTCTAATGAACAGAGAGAATTTCGATAAATCTCCGGTTTCAATAAACTATTTATAAACTATTTATAAACTATTTATAAACTATTTATAAACTATTTATAAACTATTTATAAACTATTTATAAACTATTTATAAACTATTTATGAACAACCGGCCAAGGGTGAGGTCTTTCTAAATGCTCCAGATTTTAAGCCCTCAGATTTTAAGCTCTTGTATAACGAACCTATCCCAGGACTCAAAATTTGCTTCTTGAATCTCGTATTCTGGGTAATCAATCGAGTTTCTGATCTGAAAGCAATCCTGAAAACTATCAATGATTAAGAATAAAGGGTTTTGGGATAAGCTGGTCGTTCCCGTCGAATAAGTCCGGGAAATTGCTCCCCCTCTCTCCTAAGCCATATAAACGAAAGCAGTTGCTCGCTTCTGCTCTTCACAGAACGGAGCGTGAAGTTTTCCCTTTACTCTGTTCAGGCACATTTCTACCTTTTCAGGTGTCAGCCAGGGAGTTTCATAAGGGTTGATTGTTGAGTTGGTGGGAAGAGGTTTTGTCTTCTCTCACGCCACTTTTCGAAGTGTTCTCTATCCAGGCAAGAATCTCTATCAAGTTGAGCATCCTGTAAAATTCGATTTTGGTGTCAGAGAAGGATGCGAGTATTAGTTTGCCTAAGGTCAACATCCATGCCCCGTTCTTAATCTTATGCCAATATCTATGAGTAATCCACGTCTTGCCTTTGTTGTGGTGATGTCGTTTAGCCAATGTATCAAGCGTACACCTACATATGTTCAAGGCCGTTGTTACCGCAAAATCGTCTACATACCTTACGAAGTTGACTTTATATTTGTTACAGCGCTTCTTGTTGATCTTCCCGCCCTTTTAGGTGTAAAATGCTCTTCCCAATTCAGTCTCCGTTCCGTTTAAAACCGTGTTGGTGAGTATCGGGGATAAGCTACCTCCTTTGTGGGTGCCGCTGTCGGTCGGGAATAGTCTGTCATTTTCGAAATATCCTGCTTTTAGGAATGCATGAGAACTGGCTTCTTCATTGGTATGTTGTTCAGAATCCAGACGTGACTAATCATGTCAAAGCATGATTGGATATCTCCTTCCAGGATATATTTTGCTGAGTATCACCTGTATAGGCCTTTATGGGGCTCACTGATAATACATAAAGGGTTTGTTCAGAGGCGAGCTTGAAACGTTTGAGGAATTCATTCAATGATACAACAGAAGGCCTCATGAAGCTTTGAAACTTGAAGAACTGGAATCACCATAAGATGCGTTCTTGGACAGATTGCCAGTAGAGGCAAAATTCAGGATTGACGTAAGATTGTTCGGGTTGTGAATAGATGGAAAAAATTAAATGAGTTTCAAGGCGAAATTATTCCAGGATAAAACAAGCTAATAACATTTTTCTTTAATTCTTGTATCTCGCTTGTGCATCTTTTTCATGCTTCTGGATATTCTCTATAATGTTTTGATAGTTTCAGTGTCTTTTGAGCTTTCATGCAGTCTTCAAGTTTACGAAAACTGCATATTTCAATTTATGAAATATCTCTTTTCAAGTGCATTTGACTTGATTATAACAAAATATACATTTAATGAATTCCACTTCCCCATTGTAGGGGAATATATGTTTCATTTACTTCACCATCAAAATCATAACTTTAAGGATTAAAATTACTTATAAAAAAATTGTTGGTTTTGATATATTTCCTACCAAAAGTCGGAGTTAATGTTCTAATATATGATCTCCTTAATATATAATCTCATATATACTCACCTAACTATAATTGGGGTGCCTCTCTTTCTCGTTTTAAATGCTTAATTGCAACCATCAAGGCAAAATTTGTTCATAAAGTTTATAACTTTGTAGAGTTCAGTGATGGATACCGACGCGTTTTCACGGCGAAGAAATATGAAGCTAAAAGTGTTAGACTTATGGGTTTTGGTTTTGAAGTTTCAAGCGTAAACCTGATTAAGAAAAAGAAGTTGAAGTGAACGAAAGAATTAATCCGAATGTTAAGGTCTGAAGGCGAAAGACTCTTCTTCAGGATAATTGGGGTACACAGGGTGGAAAAATCCCCAAATCTGCATTTGTTGAATGAATCGAGATCTTGCCTTTTCGAAAAGAAAAATATACTTATAAACGAAAAATAGAAATTTTTACATTTTTTATTTAAAACAGCCCATTTGTTCCTTTAAGTAAATTAACGTTTTTAACGAGTTAGAATCATATTTAATTAATTAATTAAGCCTATTTTTTCTGATAAAGTTCATTTTCTTCTATTTTACTAAAAAGAAGGATGAATGACTTTCTTTTATTCGCAATTTAAAATAACTTCAAAATATAAATTAAATATAAAAGTACATCCCTTTTTCCCCGAGAAATTGATCCAGATTTTCGAGGACTATTTAATGATAAGTAAAATTTATTCTATGGGTTTTATATAAATTAACGATATATGTTCATATATACTCATCAGCAATTAAAAATTTAGACATGTCTATCTCTAAAATTAAGAAGGGGTCCCAAAATATTTTTGAAAATAAATTGCTATGAGTATCACATGAGTTGTGGGACAAAGTTGGACGGTGGGACAAAGTTGGTAAAAGAAGAATATGAAAAATAAACTGAAAGGGAGGGGAGATTGAATGTTTGCAAAGGATTTTTATGTGAATTTTGCCCTGATTAAAGCATATAAAGCAAAAGTCTGCGCAGGAATTACCCAAGTAATTGTCGGATAAATTTAGAAGAGATAAAAGGAATCCACTTTAGATGGAATACTCTAAAATTAAAAAGTTACCGAGAAATAAACTGAAAGGGGGGAAGATCGAATGTTTGCGAAGAATTTTTATTTGAACCTAGCCCTGATTAAAGCATACAAAGCAAAAGTCTGTGCCGAAATTACCCAAGTAATCATCGGATAAATTTAGAAGGAATAGAAGGAGAAGGAATCCACTTTAGAAGGAATCCTCTAAAATTAAAAAGTTATCGAGAAATAACCTGAAAGGGGGGGAAGATCGGATGTTTGCAAAGAAATTTTATTTGAACTTAGCCCTGATTAAAGCATGTAAAGCAAAAGTCTGCGCAGAAATTACCCAAGTAATTGTCGGATAAATTAGAAGGAATTCACTAAAATTAAATTAAAAAGTTGCCTGCTTTGCATGCAACTTCTTAGGTTCAAAAAAATAATTTCAATAGCCACCTTTTAAAGATATAATGGACAAATTCCTTGGATTCGTTTGTCTTTAACTGGTGGCTAATAAATTCTATATAGTACACAAGGAAGTGGAGGGAAAATAATGATAACCTTGCCATCAGTAAATATAAACATGGCATTCGTATTCGTAATTCTTTCAAAGAATATCGGCATAATTATAAATCAAGGAATACTCTAAAATTAAATTAAAAAGTTGCCTGCTTTGCATGCAACTTTTAGGTCCAAAAAATAATCTCAATAGCCACCTTTTCCAGATATAATGGACAAATTCCTTGGATTCATTTGTCTAGAATTGATGGCTATGAATTCTCTATTTACTATCAGTTTAGCAGCTACACATACTGTTTTAGAGGATTTTGAAAAACCCCAATATTTTACCAGTTGTTTATGAAGAGTATATAAACAATATTGAAATCAGAGGTTTCGAAATCCTCTCTATCTTTTTGAACACATTTTTGAATGATGCTAAGGGTTTTATTGCTTCTTTACGCAGGACTATAGTTTATTTTCCCATTTCCCTACAATTTCTAAACTTTTGGCTCAATTTGATACAATTTTATGGCTGTTGATTTTTCAGTCCACTCTCCGTCGGCAGACTCACTGCGTAAATATTATTTTACCAATTGATCATCCAGATTTATTTCTTAAAGAATGTAGTATAAATTCTATCCTCATTTATGTGCCAATGATTTATGTGCCGATGGAAGTGCTTTAAAATTGTATCAGTAGGATATTGTATTCATTGAATATAATATCTAGTGAAATATAAATAAGAAACCAATATTAATTAAAAGCCGATATTACCAAGCCGATTTTCTACATAAATTTCCTCAATAATTATATTTTTCACAACACTTTCACATTTCCTGCAGAAGTAAGCAAAAATATCTCTTACTTACTAAATACACAATAGCCTAAAAGTTCATATAGCCTTATTTTCCTGTTTATCATCTAATATTCCAGCATAAAGAATCTCAAATCGATAAGATAAAAACGTGGCACCAATTAACAACGTTAAAGAAAAACGGATTAGTTAACCCTGATTAATACTGGCACATACTGGCACTTGCGTCTTCGGTTAAGTGATAAAATCATGAAATTAAACCCATTTCCACAATAGTTATTCAAAATTTTTATTGATGTGAGGCTGGAGCAGAGTATTGATTTCAGGTTTAAGATTAGAAATTTGGAATTTTGGAATTTATTTTTGTTCCAAAATCGATAGCATACAGGCAAGAAAATTCCTTAACTGGTGACCAAGGGATCCGAATTAGACTTTCAGACTTCTCCACGTTGTCATACGGGCTTAGCACCAACATTACTGCCAATGCACCCAAGTAGGATAACTCTAAATGGAAAGAGTGGCACATGGGCAGTTTATATAGTTTCTTGTCGCACCATTAGCTGGTTGAAATTTTGCCGAATATAATCACACTGCTCGCTTGTACATATTTTTCAAGCTTACTTGCGCCACAGCGACCAGATAGCACAACGTGCAAAAATGACGGCCAGAATACAAGTATTTGTGTCGTAAGAATTATCAACTTGTTAGTGGGGAACTACCTAAGTTTTGGGATAAGCTCAAAAATAGACATTAAATATGAATTAGAAAAATACCTATCGAGGTACCCAAAATCAATATTAATAGTCTAATTTGTTTGATTTCTTTTAAACTAATATATATTTGATGATTCATGTATTTGATGATCCTAATACTTGAAATAGCTATTAATTGGCTTATTTTGGGTACCTGAACAGTTTCTTAATAAGTTACTTGTATATATTTTATATCCAGATACTTTGCTATATTATTCAAAATTTGATGGTATAGTTAAATTTCCCTGAATAATCCGTTTCACCTTCACAGATTTCTGAAGTTCCTCAGAGAGTTTCCTCCTATCTGTATCAGTTTTATATGTATTATCTGTATGAAGATAGTGATTTTTGTGTAACTGAAATATAAGAACATATAATCTCCTCCCCTGTTTAATGTACCTGTTTTCATTCCCTCTTTGCATGCTTTCTTCTAAATTGATAAATTGGTTTTAAAATCCACACAGCAATTTTTCTCTTTTATCGATCATTGCTGTGTCTCTGCACCTTTTTGAATTTATGTATTAATTACTTCTTAATCAACCTCCATTAAAATTTTATACTCTTCGACTTTGTTTCTTGGAACTATAGTTAAGTTCAAATTTTTAATTGGTTCTGAAGTAAATCATTGTAGGTCTTCAAGAACTTTAAGCTTGTTAATACAAGATTGAATTCAGCTTGCTGACTCTATTCTGGGCATCCTTTTCATTGTGAGTCCGATAGTTCTAATTTTACTAGTCGAAGAGTTTCTATATACAGGTATAATACGAATTTATATAAACTGTAGAGAACCATTGCTCCTTACAAATTATAGTGTTTGAATATTTAGATACAGATCTTATCCGTAGAAAAAAATTACAGAATTTGTTCATCAAAAAATTCATGGGATATGGATTTATATATTTTTATTCTGTGTGAATGTCGATCTGCAAGTGTGGATATGCAGTATAAAGAAGTAAAGATTTAACAAAGATAACCAATATCTAATATGAGAGATAAAAATAAGTGTATGAATTCGAGATACTATAGAATATGGAAGAGTTCATCCCAAAACCAATTTTATCCTCCCAATAAGGGTTTCAGAACTTTTTTTCAGGGTTAGGAACTCTATTGATCGTACAGAATTCGAGCTTAGAAGGAGCAATTTTGAGTTTTGGGATGAACTCGAAATCTAAAGTCGGAAATCTAAAGTTGCCTGGCAAAGCAGGCAACTTCGTAAGTCCTATTGTTTGCACAATTGTTTATAATCAGGGTTTCACGAACCTTATGTTCCTGTTACATTTCCTATAAACCCTTCTCATACTGATTTTTATTCGTCTCAGCAGCACTGAATATATCTGAACTTTGTCAAATTAAAGGTCTTACTTATGCACAGATATTCAAACAGGATAGACATTGTAATTTCCTCCATACTTTTATGTCATCTGCTTATTCAATTTTGTACATCTTAGCACTGAACGTATCTGAACCATGTCAAATTAAAGGTCTTGCTTATACACAGATATTCAAACAGGATAGACATTGTAATTTCCTCCATACTTTTATGTTGTCTGTTTATTCAATTTTTGTACTCTTAGCACTGAACGTATCTAAACCATGTCAAATTAAAGGTCTTGCTTATGCACAGATATTCAAACAGGATAGACATTAAAATCCTCTCCACACTTTTATGTTGTCTGTTTATTCGATTTTTATGCATCAATCCTAAATTAAATTTTAACCTTCAGCCGATTGGGTTAAAATTCAAAGCAGAAATTTAAGTCAAGGCCTGAAAAAACTTTAAATAAATTGTTAAGATTAAATACGAAAACCATTTCATTTCCCCCATTCTTTTATGTTGTCTGTTCATTCAATTTTTGTAAATCTTAGCACTGAACGTATCTGAACCATGTCATGTTGAAAGTCTTGCTTATGCACAGGTACTCAAATAGAATAGACATTGAAATTCCCTCCACGCTTTTATGTTGTCTGTTCATTCAATTTTTATTCGTCTCAGCAGCACTGAATATATCTGAACTTTGTCAAATTAAAGGTCTTACTTATGCACAGATATTCAAATAGAATAGACATTGAAATTCCCTCCGTACTTTTATGTTATCTGTTCGTTCAATTTTTTGCATCAATTCTAAATTAAATTTTAACCTTCAGCCGATTGGGTTAAAATTCAAAGCAGAAATTTAAGTCAAGGCCTGCAAATACATTAAAAAAATTGTTAAGATTAAATACGAAAACCATTTTATTCCCCCATACTTTTATGTTGCCTGTTCATTCAATTTTTATTCGTCTCAGCAGCACTGAATATATCTGAACTTTGTCAAATTAAAGGTCTTACTTATGCACAGGTACTCAAATAGAATAGACATTGAAATTCCCTCCACGCTTTTATGTTGTCTGTTCATTCAATTTTTATTCGTCTCAGCAGCACTGAATATATCTGAACTTTGTCAAATTAAAGGTCTTACTTATGCACAGGTACTCAAATAGAATAGACATTGAAATTCCCTCCATACTTTTATGTTATCTGTTCGTTCAATTTTTTGCATCAATTCTAAATTAAATTTTAACCTTCAGCCGATTGGGTTAAAATTCAAAGCAGAACTGTACACAAAGGCCTGCAAATGCATTAAAAAAATTGTTACAGTTAAAGAAAATCATTTAATCCCACCATACTTTTAGTATTTTTTCCGTGCTCATCTATGTTCGTTCTACGTACATCTTTGTACATCTTCTATTGAATATATTTCTGAAAATACCTTTGTCACGAAATGTGTGTACGCACCCCTTCTCTTAATACCCCCAGTCGATCTATTCCACTCTGGCAAATATCTCTTAATCATCGGGCGTTTATTCTTCGTTTTGACCCGAATAAATCTAACTTTTACTTGCCAGTGAGTGTATTTAACTATATATATTAAATTATATAAGCTCTATAGAATTAGTCATTCTTACAAATAGTAGTCTTTGAAGTTTTTAGAGAAATTATCTGCAACATAGAATATATATTTCTGAAGATGTTCCTTTTTTAACCATTGTTTTAAACATTATAATCCATTTTTATCCATTATCAAGGGGTAAATATAGTTTTCAATTAAAATTAAGGTAAAATAAGTGTTTTTTGACATAAAAATCCTTTATTATTGGTTTAAATCTTAAATGTAGTATTCTTTCCTGACAACTTTAGACACATCTTTATATGAGGTCTTACAATTTCGAATCGTTCTCCTTTTTCGATAAAGGTTCAAACTTTTTAACCAATATTTTGTAGATTTTCGTTTCTTCTTCAGCATCTCTTTTTGAATCAAATATTTTCATATTATATCTTTAGATATCGAAAAGATTGCTGAAATTTCAATTTCTTTTTCGTTGGGGTGGCTAAGGAGTAATTTCCTATTTTACTGTTCTATAGAATAACTTTGATACGACTAATTTCCTGATAAAATGAGAGAAGTGTCAGTTTTTTAAATTCTCAGTACTTTAATAGTATTCTTATCTAGGTCATCATCCCTTCGGTAATCGTTCTGTCTCTTTTATTTTTTAATGTTGAAAAATCGCATATTTTATCTAGTGTCGCGTCAACAGCAAAATGTCGTATGAAATCGATTGCAACTATTCAGAGTTGTTAAATCCTTGAGGATTGACGCGACACTAGTGTTCCGATTCCAAAATATGCTCACAAACCTGAACTTTTAAATTTATCCATTGATCAATGAATTTTTCTTTAAATGGAGAATTTATTTTGGAATCGATACACTAGTATCGTAAAAACCTAATTATCGAACATATTATTTGGTAGCTTCCATCAGCTGATATGGTTTTGACCTTAAATTGATGATCCACAATTAAGTTTTCGTGACACTAGGCTATATTCTCTTGGTTACCTTTCTTCAGGTAAGTTTTCAAAAGGAATCTAAGAAGAAGTTCAGTAAACTCGTTGATGAACATCGACCTGAGAACAGCAAAAAGAGAAAACCCTACCCTCTTTTTAGATAATTTAGTTAAAAGTATAGTACTTAGCCTACAGAGCGAAAATAGTTGCTATGGGTATCTCTCTGATTTATTTTCTTTTTCTTACAAAAACGCATTGTATCGGCACAGAATCTTTCGGAAAAAGGAAAAATGTCAAAAATCAAAAAAACACAAGATAGAACTTTGAATTGTATGAAGGAAACAGAAGCATGAAGACTATTTCTACATTATAAAATGCATGCTTCTGTTAAATTAAGGATAGACTTCTCTCATACTGATTTTGTAGCTTTAATCACACTGAATGTATCTGAACCATGTCATGTTAAAAGTTTTGCTTATGCACAGGTACTCAAACAGGATAGACATTTCATTCCCTCCACTCTTTTATGTTGTCTGTTCATTCAATTTTTGTAGCTTTAACACCACTGACAGTATCTGAACCATGTCATGTTAAAAGTCTTGCTTATGCACAGGTATTCAAAGGAGATAAACATTTTATTCCCTCCATTCTTTTATCTTATCTATTTTTTTCGGATTTTTTTTCACTATTTCTTCAGTTAAGTATACTCATTTTTATTCCCGATGAGATATATATATCCTTATCTCAATAGTAAATGAGTATACAAGTTTATATAATCTTAAGTTATATAAGTCAAATAGAATATATTATCCTTAATATTTGTTAGTTATATAATTTCTTATATTTTTGATTAAATATAATATACTCCTATAACTATTAAGCTAATATAAAATTATTTAGTCTAATTTGATTTTGATATAACAGATAAGTCTAATTACTAACCAATGAAAAAAAGAAAAAACGCTATTCACAATTAACGAAACTTAATTCAGAGACATTTGCCCATCGAATCTTAAGAAAGACAGCTATTGAAGCTGTTTTCTCAGGTTGAATAGTTACGGCTAAAATTTAACAGATTAGAAACCTTTAGTTTTGGTTTTTAAGATTTTTTGCTCCTTATTTCGTACACTCAATCCAATAACTCAAAATGAAATTGAATCCCATAATTACCAATTGGGCTCTTCGCTGTTTTGAATGGGTTGAAAATAATTATGTAGTTAGAAAGTTGTCTGGCCAAAAAGAAAAACATCGAGCTTGAATCTGATTTTTTACAATAAGCGTTTCTAAATTTTATGCATGTTACTCCCATATTTTGGAAATGGATGAAATTACCCACTCGAAACAGCGAAGAGTCACTAATAAAAAGAGTCACTAATTAATATAATTTTAAGAAATTAAGCTTTTATTTCATTCTGTTACCTCTTTTAAAAGCAAATAGAATCTATTTTTCTTAATAGTTAATTTTCATTGTGTTTTCATACACTAAAAACTCTTATTATGTGTTTATTTCTTAAAATAAGCATTTTTGACTCTCAATTTACACACAAATTATGGAGAACAATCTACAAAAACTAATAGAGCATAAATTAAAATGGATTTTCTTACAATAAGAAGAAGTAAAAACAATTGAGATTATTCAATTTAATTTTTATCTCATCATATCTCAGTTATTTTGGGGGGGAATGTGAATATAATCAACAATAGTTTACCTGAGGATGGACTCCCTATTGTCGAGGTTTCCAATGTCAGGAAAAGCTATCTACTTGGAAGTCTGGAAGTTCCGGTTCTTTCAGGTATTAACCTTAAAATAGAGAGGGGAGAGTTCCTAGCTATTATGGGCCCATCAGGCTCCGGAAAAAGTACTCTTGTGAATCTTATAGGTTGCCTTGACAGGCCTACTGAAGGGCAGGTACTCATAAGGGGAAGGAATCTTCAGAGAATGTCAGATGAAGAACTTGCTCGCCTAAGGGGACTCGAAATAGGTTTTGTTTTTCAGACTTTTAATCTTGTTCCGCGCCTGACAGCCTTTGAGAACGTTTTGCTCCCTACTTTTGCTAATTCCAGAATTAGCGTTGATCCACGAAAACGTGCAAAAGAACTCCTGGAAATTATGGGACTGCAGGACCGTATGCATCATAGGCCAGGAGAACTTTCAGGAGGCCAGTCTCAGAGAGTCTCAATCGCACGGGCACTTATCAATGACCCTGCAATTCTTCTTGCGGATGAACCAACTGGGAATCTTGATTCCAAAACAGGAGCCGAGATTCTTCGAATATTTATGGACTTGAACAGGGAAGGAAGAACGATAGTGATAGTTACGCATGACTCTGAAATTGCTAAATATGCTGATAGAGTCGTTCTGGTAAAAGATGGAATAATTCAATACAATTAAAGGTGGGATCATATGGAAATAACTAAAAAGAATACGGTTGCAACTTCTTTTTCTTTACTTTTGATTTTCTCTCTCTTTGCAACTCCTGCTTCTGCAGCTGTTGAGAGTGCCAATCTTAAAGTTACAATAATAGAAACAAATCCCTATCCTGCAAAGATAGGGGAATACCTGAACCTAACGTTGCAGGTGGAAAATGTTGGGGGGGGCAAGGCTGACAATGTTGACATCGAAATTGTACCTCAATATCCTTTCTCTCTTGACCCCGGGGAAAGTTCCGTGCAGAACATTGGTGTTCTCAACCCTGGAAGAACTGCAACAAAAGAATTCTACCTTTTCGTGGATAAAAATGCCCAAAAAGGAATCCGTTCCCTTGATGTCAGAACAAGGACCAATAAAAACAGTCCCTGGAGCGAGAAAGACTTTGACATACGAATAGGTACTGAAACATTTAATAGTAAAGGTACAGTTGAACTTGAGAAAGTTGTTTCGAATCCAGCGACTTTCATGCCTGGAGACAGAGGTACGGTCACTGTAACTCTTACAAACACTGCAACTACTCAGACTGTTTCTATTGATGGAAGCGACTATGATACCAACGCCAGAATCCAATCTGCTGTTTTAAAACCCCTATCCGATGAAATAGCCATTCTTGACTCTCCTTATGAAGAAATGGGTCTTTTGGGGCCTGGAAATAGTATCGAATTAACTTTCAACGTTAGAATCGCGGAGGATGCCGGGGATGGGACTCATAACCTTGAACTTGCAATAGAAGGCAATTCCTTCGATTACAACAGCAAAAAAAATATTCCTCTGAAAGTCGATTCTTCAAATATAAAAGTGATTCCTTCAAAGGCACTTCAGCTTGTCGATGGAAAATCCACAATCGAATTTGATGTAGCAAACACCCATCCCAACGAGCTTAACTCGGTAAGCATAAAACCTGAAGCAGAAGGGGTAAAGTTCTATCCTGCGGAGTATTTCATAGGGCCAATGGACTCGGATGAACTTTTTACCGTCGAGTTTGATGCAGCCATAGACAATTCATCAATTGCCAATAGGGAAAATCCAGAAAAAATAAATATGAGCCTTACTGCAAATTATAACAATGGAATTAACAGACACGCAAATACTATAGGGAACCTGAACCTTGCAAATGATTTCGAATCTTCTGAATCAAGTTCAACCGGGGTAATTGCAGGTGGACTCATTGTTCTTTCCATTCCTGCGGCTCTTCTGTATTACAGAAGGAAAAAACAATGAGTAAAAGCTACTTACATCATATTTGTGGGGTAAAATATGATAAGATTTGCGCAGGCAATTCATATTGCTTCGGGGAGTATAGGAAGTTCTAAGCTCAGATCTGCACTCACTACATTGGGAATAATAATTGGCATAGCTGCAGTAGTTATTAATGCATCCCTTGGTGCCAGTTTTAATCAGTTTTTTACTGACGAGGTTTCTTCTGTAGGCTCAAACTTTATAATTGCGTTCAGTGATCAGCCCAATATATTTTACGAAGACGAACTCGCAATAATTGAAAACACTCCCGGAATTTCTGGAGTTTCTCCCCGGAAAACAATGGCCGGGGAGATTAGCTACCTTTCAGACACCAAAAATGTGAATATTGTAGGTGTAAAAGAAGATTTTCAGAAAATCCAGGGCATAGAGATGGAAGATGGAAGTTTTCTAACTGACAAGGACAGTTATGCTGCTGTTCTTGGGTATGATCTTGCAAAAGAGGAATTTGGCAGGAATATCTCGGACAGAAGTACTGTAGAAATTGCTTTTCGGCAGGAAAATGGCACTCTTGTAAGCAAAAGCTTTAAAGTAAAAGGAATTTTGCAGAATTCAAAAGAAACTATTGTCGGAGGAGATGGCAGTACTGATATGGTAGTATATGTCCCGGTTTCGACCATGAACGAGATGACCGGAGAAAAAGACTATGGAGCTTTATTTGCTATGGCAGATAACTCGGAGAGCATTCGTGATATTTCGGATAAAGTGGACAAACGTCTTGCCCGGAATTTTGGGATTCCGGAGAGAGATATTGAAAACGAAGACTCGAAGCCCTATTCCATAATCAACCAGGCAGATGTTCTCGAAGAGACCGGAAAGTTAGGAAGGTCTTTGAGCTCTTTTCTGCTTGTTCTTGCTTTAGTTTCACTGTTTGTGGGCTCGATAGGAATCATGAATATCATGCTCGTAACAGTTACGGAACGTACAAGAGAAATCGGGATAATGAAATCGGTGGGTTACAGCAGCTCTAATATTCTTTCTCTTTTTCTGCTGGAGTCTGTAATGGTCAGTTTCTTTGGGGGAGTTGTAGGTACTACAATTGGTGGTTTGGGAGCCTATGTCCTTGAAAGTGCTCTCAAACTTCCACCAGTATTTCCTTTTAAATTGATTGAAATCGGAGTACTGGTCTCGGTTCTTGTGGGCATAACTGCTGGGTTATATCCCGCAAAAAAGGCTGCACGAATGAACCCTGTGGACGCTTTAAGGTATGAATAAGAATCTATCCCGATAAATTCATTCTGCCTGAAGAGCACATCCTTTTATTTTTTCTACTCTTTCTTTTTTAGTCAATTTGGTTAAACATTGATTAGTAGGGGACAACTTTTAAGTAATTTCTTAATTATTAACTGTATGAATATTATTATAATTTATGACGAATGTTCATGATAGTTTGACAGAAAATCAGTATCTTTTATCAGCATGTTGGCAAGGTATATGAGATTGACAATCTGACTGTATGTATTGTTACCCAGCCTTTTATCTGGTCAAAAAGAGTTTTTATAATGGAGCTTGCTGAGGAGACTGGTATTTGGTGGAAACAAAACTTCAGTATCTGTGAGATGTTTGGACTGATCAGAATGCATCATAGCAAGGATTCTGAAATGGAGAACTTAAAGCATAAAAGTCAGAACACTCTTTATACTGTATGGGTAACTCGGCAGATATATTGATCCCAATATGAAAAACAAAGGAGTAGATATGGAAATTAAAATACTCATCGACAAAGTTTCTGCTCCCGGGGGTTCTATTTTGGAGATGGAAACAGAAAATCCGAGACTTGAGGGGGAACTGACCCAGAAAGAAATCCACATTGTTTCAAATGAAACCTCAGATGAAGAGCCCTTTAAATGCGAGCGCCGTTCCAAGCATCTGCATGGTGAGGGGGAAAACCATAAAACAGGAGTCCCGGTCATTGAGGTTATTAATGTCAAAAAGAGTTATACCCTTGGAGATATGGAGGTTCCGATTCTTCGCGATATTAACCTGGAAGTACGGGAGGGGGAATTTCTTGCCATCATGGGACCTTCTGGATCAGGGAAGAGCACACTTATGAACCTTATCGGTTTTCTTGACAGACCCACAGAAGGGAGAATCATGGTTAAAGGACTTGATATCAATAAGCTGTCTGACAAGGAACTTGCCAGGCTCAGAGGGTTAGAGATCGGTTTTGTTTTCCAGACATTCAATCTGATCCCCAGGCTCACTGCTCTCGAAAATGTCGAACTCCCCACCTATGCTAACGTAAGGAACGGAGTCGATGCTCATCAAAGGGCAAAGGAACTCCTTAAACTTGTGGGGCTTGGGGACCGTATGCATCACAAGCCAGGTGAGCTTTCCGGTGGACAATCTCAGAGAGTTGCTATCGCCAGAGCTCTTATCAACGACCCTGCAATCCTCCTTGCGGATGAACCCACAGGGAATCTTGACTCAAAAACGGGGAGTGAAATCCTGAATATGTTCACAAAACTCAATGAGGATGGCAGAACCATTGTAATGATTACCCACGACCCGGAAATTGCAAGGTATGCTGACAGAGTAGTGCTAGTAAAAGATGGAATAATCCAGAATAATCCTAATAGTTAAATTTCAAAATTTTAAGCTAGTCAGGGTGAACTTAGAATGACAAAACTGAAAAACCAAATTATTCCTTTTGTGCTGTCTTTGCTTTTGATTTCCTCTCTTTTTGCAACTTCTGCTTCTGCAGCTGTCGGAAGTGCCAATCTTAAAGTTACAATAGTCGAAACAAATCCCTATCCTGCAAAGATAGGAGAATACCTGAATCTTTCGCTGCAGGTGGAAAATGTCGGAGGGGACAAGGCTGATAATGTTGACATCGAAATTGTACCTCAGTACCCTTTCTCTCTTGACTCCGGGACAAATTCCGTGCAGAACATTGGTGTTCTCAACCCTGGAAGAACTGCAACAAAAGAATTCTACCTTTTCGTGGACAAAAATGCCCAGAAAGGAATCCGTTCTCTTGATGTCAGAACGAGGACCAGTAAAAACAGTCCCTGGAGCGAGAAAAGTTTTGACATACGAATAGGTACTGAAACATTTGACAGCAAAGGTACAGTTGAACTTGATGAAGTTGTTTCCGATCCCAAGGTTTTCATGCCTGGAGACAGAGGTACGGTCACTGTAACTCTTACAAACACTGCAACTACTCCGACTGTTACTATTGATGGGAGTGACTATGATACCAACGCCAGAATCCAATCTGCTGTCTTAAAACCTTTATCTGATGGGATAACCATTCTTGACTCCCCTTATGAAGAAATGGGTCTTCTGGGGCCTGGAGATAGCATCGAACTAACTTTCAACGTTAGGGTTGCGGAGGATGCCGGGGATGGAACTCACAACCTTGAACTTGCAATAGAAGGCAATTCCTTCGATTACAACAGCAAAAAAAATATTCCTCTAAAAGTCGATTCTTCTAATGTCAGGGTGATTCCTTCAAAATCACTTCAGCTGATAAATGGTGAATCTACCATTGAGTTTGATGTAGCAAACACCCATCCCAACGAGCTTAACTCGGTAAGCATAAAACCTGAGGCGGAAGGAGTGAGGTTCTATCCTGCAGAATACTTTATAGGACCAATGGACTCTGACGAGCTTTTTACCATTGAATTCGATGCAATTGCAGACAACTCCTCATATACCAATTGGGATACTTCCGAGCCTATAAACCTGACACTCTCAGCAAGTTACAGCAACGGGATCAATAAGCATGAAAATACGGTAAGCAACATGTATATTCAGTATGTTGAGGCAAATCAGGGAGGAAATTCTGGTATGACCATTGCAGGTCTATTACTCATTGTCGTTATTGTCGTAGGTGCGCTGATTTACAGAAAGAAAACGCAAAACAAAAAATAAGCGGCTCCGAATATAATATTTCATGAAAAGTAAATCTGTCAGGAGCTTAGAGGATGGCAGTAATCAGGTCTCTCTGAAAACACAGAAGCCAATTTCATATTTTGCCTACCACTATGCTCCATCCGACAGAGATTGCAGCGGTATCAACGATACACCTTTAATTTAGCTTTTTCAGCGCAAGATCTCTTCTGCTCGGATTTCATTATTGCGTATAGTAAACCATTTTTTTAGAAAGATTTCTTTCTTATTTCTTTTCTGAATTTTGATCTTTTCAATCCATTGGAAGAGTAAAGGTAAATGTGCTACCTTTTCCTACCTCGGAGTCCACCCAGATTTTTCCTCCGTGAAGGTCTATGAAGTTTTTGACGATATATAATCCAAGTCCAGCCCCTCCATATCCGCGAGCTGTGGAAGAATCTGCCTGGGTAAATGGCATAAATATTTTTTCGTAATCCCTTTTTGACAATCCTATCCCATTATCCGAGACTTTTACCTCAAGCATTCCTTCTTTTTTAGAGGCACTAACAGTAACCTTTCCTTTTTCAGGGGTGAATTTTATAGCATTGCTCATTAGATTATACAGAATCTGCCTCAGTTTTGTCCTATCGGCCCGAACATTTTCAAGGGAAGAATCAACTTTCAGTTCTACAACAACTTTCTTATTTGAAGCAGAAGAGAAAAGGCTCATTCTTACCTCTCCGATAAGGCTGGCAATATCTACCTCATCATAATTGAGATTTCTTTCACCGGTTTCGAGCCTTGAAATGTCAAGCAGATTGTTAATGATCTCCAGAAGGTTTTTCCCGCTAATGAGAATGTTATTGACATATTTTGATTGTCTGGTGTTCAGAGGTCCGAACGCCCCTTCCAGCAGCAAATCGGAAAAACCTATCACTGAATTAAGGGGAGTCCTGAGTTCATGGCTCATATTCATAATGAACCCGTTCTTGGCCCTATTTGTGGCTTCTGCATCTTTTTTCGCTTTGAGAAGGATATTTTCCAGTTCTTTCTGTTCTTCCAGCTGTCCTAAATGTTTCCATTTTCCTTTTCTTCTGACAAAAAAGCTGTTTTCCTCCATTAGCTCAAGCAACATACTGCCTGAAAGTTCTTCAAGAGGAAGGGTACAGAGAAGTTTGAGATTTTTATTGTCCTCAAAAACAATCATTTCAATAGTTTTTCTGAATGTTTCAAGATAGGTTTTAAGAGAAACTCCTGATTTTTTAAGATCAAAATTTGTTCTAAATCCTGTAAACCCTCCAGAAAGGGCTTTTTCATATTCTTTTCCTATAAGTTCTTTTACTGCTGATGTGAGAAGGGTAGTATTTTCCGGGAGTAGTTCAGCCGGCAGAATTTCCAGTTGAGAAGAAACGAGATAGCGCTCGACATTTAGTCCTGCCTTTTTAAGTTCATCCTTTACTTTTTCAGTGACTAGTTCATCCGGAGAAACCCATAAGCAATATTCTCCCTTTTCAATTCCTTGCTTAAAATAGATAACAAGTAACTCTGTCAATTCTTCGATATCATTATATACGGCAGAGATCTGGGGGCTCTGCGGAATGTTTGAAAAAAGTCCGGGGCTTTCGTCAGCATTTTTTCTCAAAATCTTTCCCCCTCCATGTGTTTACGGTAAGTGCGTTTTCAATAGTACACAAACGGGTTTCATACATAGGCTTGAGGTTTTTCTATGATATATCACTAGCATATATAAGAAATGTGCTAATTTCTACTGTTTGCGCAGCTCATTGAGATTTTTTACACATTAATCGAACAAACTCCGGAAGATAAATATTTTTTCCGGTCTAACTCTAATAGATTAAATTTTTGCTTATAATTGCTGTTTTTTCTTACGATCCATGGAAAGGAACGTTTAAAAATTGTAGTTTACACAACCGTGAGATTACCACAAGAGCCTGCTGATTTATTGTAGCCATTATTTATTATATCTTTGAGATTAATATTTATTGGGTTCCTTTGTTCACATTATCCTCTGGATCGTTTTTAGTCACTTTTTTCTTTAATCTATGAGCTCCATCTCAAATCCTCACAGTACATTTATACTTCGGGGAATTATATCTTAGTTCATATATTGTTACAAAACCTAAATACTAATTAGTTTGTTCGAATAGTTTAATTCCTAGTGGGGGTAACAGGAGATCATTACATGAAAATAACAGTGTTCAGCGGGAGTCATAAAGGAAGGGAAGGAAATACCCTCATTATGGTTGAAGAATTCCTTAAAGGAGCAGAAGAAGCTGGAGCAGAGACCGAGAATATTATCCTTGCTGAGAAGAATATCATGTACTGCAAGGGGAAGTTTGAGTGCTGGCTCAAAACGCCTGGAAAATGCACTATCCATGATGATATGGACGACCTACTTCTCAGATTCATGGCTTCGGATGTGGCAGTTTTCGCATGTCCTGTGTACTTTGACAATGTTCCGGCTATATTGAAAAATTTCATAGATAGACTTTCTCCTGCCCTTTTGCCTCACTTCGAAGAAGACGAGCTGGGTGAGTACAGGCACGCAAAGCGCTATGAGAAATACCCGAAAATCGTTGTGATTTCTAATGCCGGACTGCCGGGCCAGAAGAATTTTGAGGTCGAAAGCCTTTTTTTCAGGCGTTTTGCAAGAACTTTTCACACTGAACTTATTGCCGAAATCTACAGAGGAGAAGGGGAAATTTTCAGGGGCAAGAATAATATCATGCTAAAACCTCTGCTCGGAAAATATAAAAAGCTGCTCAGATCCGCCGGGAGAGAAATAGTTGAAACCCAAACGCTCTCGGAAAAAACAATTAAAGAACTCGAAAAACCAATTGTTCCTCCAAGCCTGTACATCAAATTCGGAAACGAGGAATGGGATAGGTTGTTTGAGGAAGGCAGGGTTGATTAAAAAAGGTTGCAAAAGGCAAAAGAAACTGCAAGAAGTAAGGATAAACAATATTAAATATGATAAATGTAAAAGTGGTCAGGTCTGGCGAACCTGACCACCCTGTGATAGATTAAATAGGAGGAAAAAGGTTTATATCTCCTACAAAATTTTTTCGGTTTTTCAATCAATTTCTGGGCTACCTTCTGCCAGGTCTTCAAGGCTGTGCTCCATATAGGGAGCGTTACTCCTGTTAATCAGTTCCTGGCAGACTTCAGTCGGTTTTCCGTCCATAACAAGTGCTCCGTTTTCTATCAGTACGGCTCTATGGGCAACTTCCCGGACAAAATCCATGTGGTGGCTCACAAGCACAATGGTCGTGCCGAAACGCTCATTGATTCTTTTTAAGGAGTTTGTGACATCTCTGAGGGTTACCGGGTCAAGATCTCCGAAGGGCTCATCAAGCATGAGGTACTCTGGGAAGGTTGCAAGGCTCAGGGCAATAAAGGCCCTAACATGTTCACCTCCACTGATCTGATAAGGGGTTTTGTCAAGGATTTCCATTGGCAGGTCAAGGGCTTCAAAGACCGGCTTTGCATAGGTATCTACATCGGTCACAGAAATTACGGGGAAGAGTTCGAAATAAATAGTGTCATTCAGGTTCAGCTCCTGCAGTGCCATTGTCTTCTCCTCTTCAGACATATCCGGCAGCCTGTATATGGTATCGAGAGTCTCGTCCGAAAGTCCCATTTCCCTGGCTTTATTCCTTGCGTATTCGATTGCACCTTTCTTTTTCATACTTAGCCTGAATCGAATCTGATCCCTTACTGCGGAGTTCACAGACATGGAGAATTCCTGATTCATTATGCTCATAATTCTCCGAAGCTCCATTCGCTTCTTGCTGTACTCGATAATATCTACCCAGTCTCCATTGCAGAGGTACCCGACAGTCCCGCTCTTCGGCTTGACAAGTCCTTCCATAAGCTTCATTATTGTTGTTTTTCCGGCTCCTGAAGAGCCAATAAAAGCCAGAATCTCTCCCCTATAAACATCGAGAGAGAAGTTTTTTATGTTAAGGACTTCACCCATTCGGATAATTGAATAACGTTTTGAAATTTCCTTTACTCTGATGCAAACTTCCTTATTTTCAGGCTCTGCGAGCTCCTGTCTCGGTTTCATATCTCTAAGGAAATTTTTTAGCACCCAGGAAGGCTCCCCTTCGGCTGCTATTTTTCCATTTTCAAGGAAGACCAGCCTGTCGGCGAGATAAGCGTGAATTTCCGGAAGGTGAGAAACTACTACGATAGGTATGTTCAATTTCTCTTTCAGGTTCTTTATTACATCAAGTACTTCCTGCTTCGTATCCGGCCCTGTCATTGTAACGGGCTCGTCAAGGAGAAGAATCCTGGGCTTTGCAGCAAGCTGCCTTGCCATTACCACTCTCTGTTTTTCCCCTCCGCTCAGAAGGTTGGTGGAATGAAGAGCTTTGTGTTCCAGACCCACAAGCTTCAGATACTCCATTGCCTCTTCAAAGAGTTCGTCATAATCGTGATTTTCGTTGTGCGGAAGGGCTTCATGCCCTATTCTAAGGTAATTCAGCTTCCTTATTATATTTTCAATTGCAGGCCCATTCCAGAGCCCGAAATTTCGCTGGAGGTGTATTGCGGTTACGCTTTTCAGGAACTTTTCCCCTTCAATTCCGGAATCCGGAGTTACAATTTCCCCGTCTACTTCCACAGTTCCTTCCTGAAAGGGTTCCACTCCCCGGATAATGCGAAGAAGCGTCGATTTTCCGCTTCCGCTTCGGCCTGTAATCCCGAGGATTTCTCCATCTTCCACTGTGAGGTCGATATGGTCCAATACTCTTATTTTTTCGGAGCGCACCTCATAATCTTTTACCAGGTTGGAAATCTTGAGCATAATCATACCTCTTAGTGTTGATTGCAAGTTGACACCGGATCTCTGATGGAATCGGCAGTATTCGGTATTCTTTCCTTCATGAAAAATTTGTCTGTTTTGAACCGTTGCATTTTCCAGATCCGTTAGCGTTAGTAGAACATGATACTAAAATAGGAGTCAAGTATTTTCCTTTAAAACTATTTATTACAATCGGCTGCCTGTAAATTGCTGCCGGAACAGTTTCTAAAAGGTAAGTATAGAGATAGTTTCTAAAATAAAAAGATTGGGTAACGAAAAGTTTGGCAGAGGGTGTAATATATTATAATACATATTATCATGTACCGAAATATGTACCACCGAAATATGTACCACCGAAATATGTATCGGAGACTTTTTTCTGTTATCTGATTTTTTTCTGTTTAATATGCCCGGAATCCCTTAAAAGAAAGACGGGAATTTAGAGCTCTGCTCTTTCAACAATTAAGTCTGCCACATGTTTTGCATCCTTAAACGGGAAATCCTTCTCTGTGATCAGACTTCTTGCCTCTGCTGCAGTGACTTCAACATCCCCTATCATGCACGTGGTATCCAGTCCCTCAGGTAAAGCAGCAATCAACTCTTCCAGCGTGTTTATTGGAAATTTGGCGTCTTTAAGTATTTCAACGATCTGCTCATAGACTTCTTCCCTTATGTTCATTTTCTCCTCCTATTCTTTCTTCTTTTGCAGTATTGTATTCTCAGAAATCATTGTTCCATAATTTTTTGTTGGCAGGTAATTATTATATTCTTAATCTGCATTCTCTGCATTCCTCTCAAATTACTTTCCTTGCCTTCTCCTGGGAGAAAGAAGGCTTTAGGAGAGATAGCTTACGCTTTGAAAAAGAAACTTTAAAAAATAAATATTTAAAAAAAACAGTCAAATTAAGTTAGCTTTTTCTAATCTGAAAAGCAGGTAGCACATCCTGAAACTATCTTTTCAGGAAAATCATCTTTTTATGGCTGATACAAGTTCAGCTACCTTCGCAGTAACGTCCTTCACTTCTTCAACAATCGTACCTGTGACGATCATATCCGCACCTGCAGAAGTACAGAGCTTTGCAGTTTTTGCATCTCTGATCCCACCGCCGACGATAAGTTTGTTTTCACCGAGTACGTGCTTGACAGCCCCTATCATCTCAGGATTGACAGGTGTATCAGCTCCGGATCCTGCTTCAAGATAGGTATAGTGCATGCCCAGGTATTTGCCTGCAAGAGCATAGGCCACGGCAATTTCAGGCTTCTTTCTGGGGATCAATTTTGCATCCCCTACCCAGCCAACAGTCCCTCCCGGTTCGACCACAAGGTATGCCATGGAGATCGGTTCTATCTGACTTCTGTATACAAGCGGAGCTCCAAGCACCTGGTTTGTGACCACATATCCTATATCTCTGGAGTTCAGAAGGCTCATGAAAAATACGGCATCTGCATACCTGCTGAGCCCGGCTGAATTTCCCGGAAAAAGGATGGTTGGGACATTTACCTTCTCTTTTATCTTTATGACGGTTTCATCAAGCAGGGTTCCCGATGCTCCGGTTGAGCCCCCGATCATGATGGCATCGGTGCCTCCCTCAACTGCTGCGAGGGCGATTTCAGCGGCTCGTTCAGGCGTTTGGGACGCCGGGTCGATAAGGGTAAGATGTACTTTTCCTTCCTGATCAATAATTTTCTGAAGGTGTGCTTCCACCTGCAAAAAAGATCATGCTCCCTTGGATTCTTTGGATTTCACACGAAGGGCACTGTAACCGCATTTTCTGCAGCGGGTTGCTTTTATTGCATTTCTTGCATTGCATTTCATGCAGATTTTTTTGTTTAATAATCTTTCTTCTGCTTCTGGAAAACGACCCATTTTTTGTCACCTGCTATTATTTTTTATTCTTGATAAGGTATATAGCCCGCTTAATGGATGTTAAGACATATAATGTTTTTCATTAAAAAAATCCGCTGTTCACCGGGTTCTCGATTCTTTTTTTTCTTTGTCTTTCGTATGTCTGCAGTTTTTCCTGTCTTTTTGACTCAAAGTTTATTTATTGGTTACGTTGTTTATTCCCTGACCTCTATACTTAAACGAGGACTAAAGCTGTAATTAAGTTAACATTAAAATGTGATGATGTTAACACTGAAATTACATAAAGCTAAGAATCATTTAATGTTAAAATCATTTAATGTTAAAACCATTTAATGTTAAAACCATTTTAATGTTAAAACCATTTTAATGCTAAAACCATTTAATGCTAAAACCATTTAATGTTAAAACTATTTAATGCTAAAACCATTTTATGTTCAAAATAACTCGGGAATTACCTAATTCCCTTTCTTTTAATGGTGATTGATGTGGCTATTCATCCTATAGATTATCGGTATGGTACAGCGGAAATGAAATATGTGTGGAGTCAGGAAAACAGACTTGCTAAGATCCTGCAGACAGAGGCTGCCCTTGCCAGGGCCGAGGCGGATATGGGTCTGATTCCTGCAGAAGCGGCTGAAATCATTTTTGATAGTATTGCTTCCGTAAAGGCTGAAAGGGTTGAGGAGATCGAAGCCGAAATCCACCATGATATGATGGCTGTTGTTGTTGCGATTTCCGAACAGTGCAGAGATGATGCTGGAAAATGGGTACATTTCGGAGCCACTTCAAATGATATCCTGGACACGGCAACAGCTCTCCAGATAAAGGATGCGATTGATATTTTCGAAGACAAGCTCAAGACCTTATTAAAAGTCCTGGTCAATCAGGCCGAAGCCCATAAGCAAACTGTCTGCTGTGGCAGGACTCACGGGCAGATTGGGGTTCCAATGACCTATGGACTCCGCTTTGCGATCTGGGCTTCCGAGATTTCAAGACACCTTGACAGGCTGTATCAACTTACTCCCAGAGTGACGGTAGGACAGATGACCGGAGCAGTCGGGACTCAGGCAGCGTTTGGAAAATCCGGGATTCTTATCCAGAAACTTACCATGCAGCACCTTGGAATTGGAGCTGTGGATGTTTCCAACCAGATAATTCAGAGAGACCGGCACGCCGAATTTGTAATGTGGATGGCAAATACGGTCACGACTCTGGATAAGATCGGCATCGAAATCAGGACTCTTCAGCGCAGTGAGCTCGCTGAGGTTGAGGAAAGCTTCGGAAAAAAGCAGGTAGGTTCGTCCACCATGCCTCATAAACGCAACCCTATAAAGTCAGAACAGATTTGCGGACTTGCAAGGATCGTAAGAGCCATGGTCGAGCCCGAACTTCTTAACAATACCCTATGGGACGAAAGAGACCTGACCAACTCCTCCTGCGAACGGGTGGTTTTCCCTGAAGCATGTGTTCTGACTGACCATATCCTTAAGCTCGGGATCAGCGTGCTTGAGAACCTCAGGTTCTACCCTGAAAATATCCGGAGGAATCTTGAACTGCTCCGGGGGCTGAACATGGGAGAAGCTGTAATGATCGAACTTGCAAAGAGAGGTGTGGGAAGACAGGAAGCCCATGAACTTGTTCGAACTGCGGCAATGACAGCTCATGAAACCGGACAACATTTCAAAAACGTACTTTTAGAAACTCCTGCTGTTGCAAGGTATCTAACTGTTATCGATATCGAAAATCTTGTGAATCCCGATAAATATGTAGGAACCGCAGTGGAACAGGTTGAAGTACTTGTTGTAAAACTTCGTGAGGCTTATTCCCTCTGACCTTTTCCTTTCTGCACCAATGAACAGTATATAGAAGCTTTGTCCAAAAAAACAGTTTTGTACAAAAATGGAAAAGCTGCGAACTACTGCCCTATTTATGCACGGGATTAAATATAAATGTTTATATCCTATGAGCTATATTCTATTAAGAAGACTTTGTCAAAAGTTTCATCCCACTTGGGTGATTGAGGCATCTAAAAAATAGGCGTTGCGTAACTTAAAAGGTCTAGTTTGGCTAGATTATTGGATGGTTTATGGTGTGAAAGTGGATTAGATGCCTCATTAACTCCTATGTAGAGGTTATTTATAAAATTTGTGCTAATCTTCCGCATTCGTCCTCACAAAAAACTAACTCTTCTCTTCCTTTTTCCTCTGTTTTTTTTATCCATCATTTTTTCCCCGTTTTTGTCATAGTTTTCGGCAACATTTTACTATCCACATTACTCTTTTCTTTATATTTGATACGAGCTTATCTTCCCGAGTTTCTTTCGGGATTTGAAAAATCTATGATTTCCCGAGTTGCGCCACCCGAGTTGCGCCACCCGAGTTCCGCTTCGGGAGCACGGAGTCCGTTTCACTCGCTGCGCTCGCTCAAGCGGACTAATTTATGGGCAGGTAACAGTGATTTTTTTTCGCTCAAGAGGGCTAATTTATGGGTAAGTAAAAGTGATTTTTTATTTGTTCAAGAAGGCTAATTTATGGATAAGTAGGATTTCTTTTCGCATGCTCAAGCATACTAATTCATGGGCACAAAAATTTTCCATGCATTCCGTGTTTTCTGTAGTTATGGCTAGTAAGTGAGTCAGGAGGGTTATGGTTTCGATTATTTTTAATGTGATCTGTATTTGTGCCCTGACTTGATTATGCTTAATAAAAAAGTAATGGTTTAATCCAGGCAGAATTGAGACTTTTGTACTTTTTAGGAAGTTAATTGTCCTTTTCTGCACAAAAATTGCTTCTAACTCTAAAGAATATAGCTGACATACATTTTATTTTCAGAAAAAAATATAAATATTTATATATGATGATTTTCTATCCCTTTGAGCGTTGCTTTATTAGTATTGAGGCATCTAAAATACGGTGTTGCGTAACTTAAAAGGTCTATCTGGGCTAGATGTGGTAGATGATTTTATGGTGTGAAAGTGGATTAGATGCCTCACTAATTCCTAATGATAAGGTTATTTATATAATTTGTGTTTACTATGTACACAACCGCCCAAAACTTACCTTTTGTTAAGAGATTATTTCAATTTCTTTGACTTTTGGGTTACTCAAAATTGTATTTTTTCACCTCTTTCTGACTCCGCATATTCTCCGCATATTATTTTTTCTTGGTAAATACCCTCTTCTGCAATATATAGAGACGGCTTATTGCTAGTTATTTTTCCTGCAGTTTGGAGACACTTGGTCAGAGATTTTCGGTATTTTCGGTATTTTCGGCGGACTTTTTCATTCCTGTTGTGGCGGTTTGAAAACTTCCAGATTTTCCCAGTTGAATTTTTCCGGAGGGCAGGCCCTTATGCATCTCTGGCAGTGGGCACCTTCACAGAGATCAGTGCTTATCATAACTCTGTTTTCCTCGTCAATTGTTATGGCCTCATTGGGACAGACTAGTATGCACTTCCTGCATTCGGGACAATCTTCCACAACCATGGTCAAATATGTCCCGACTCTTTCCAGCACATAAAGTCCTTCTTCTCCTAGCACAGGGATATCTCTCTCTACACGTTTCTCAATAACAGGATTTTCTATAGGATCATCGAGATCTGGCAGTCCTTTCTTTTTGAGATATTTCTTAAACATCTTAAAGGGCATACCCTCTTCCCAATATGCAAGTTCAAGAACATACGCATCCCTGAATTCCGGGGAAGTCGCAAACATGATGTGGGTGCCTATGATCTTGTTTGCAACGTCCTGAAGTTCCCATAGTCTCTCCTCGGAAAGCAGGATTTCTTTTGCTACTATTAGAGAGGTATTTCCAATCTGGCAGACCCTTCCTGTGGCATAAGGGATCAGCCCTATTTTCTGGGCTTTTGCCGCATCCATATAGGTACCTGCAGCGCCTGCCATGTAGGCTGTATCTATATCTTTCATTTGAATACCTGCAGCTGAACAGAGGGTAATGTGCCCCGCCCTGATAGCTCCTATAGCTTTTCCCGCTTCATGCATGTCTTTTTCCGAAAATTTGATATTATTCTGCAGGTGAATTGTCTTGTCCGGTGTTTTGATCTTCGGGAGTTCCGCAAGACCGTGCCCGAGGGCTTTTTCTATCAGGGCTATAACCCCTGTCCCTGTAATTCCTCTTGCTTTTATTTGCCCTTCCTCAAGCACCTTTCCCGTAGCCGGGTCCACAAGGTCTCCGGGAACCGCTTTCATCTCTTCGTTGAGCACATAGTTTCTCAAAGCTCCATCCTCAAATTCAAAGTCAGAGATGGTGAAGGGAGACGCAAGTTTTCCTTGCTTTATTTGCTGCCCTTCTAGAGCCGGCCCGGCAGCTGCAGATCCCGTGTAGATAACATCTTTCACTTTGAGGGCCATCTCGGCATTTGTCCCGTAGTCCGTTGCAATCGATATTTCATCGCTGTCAAGCATTCCAGATTTGACAATCAGGGCAAGAGCATCGGCTCCAACTTCGTGTTTTATCGCCGGGGGTACCCTCACTTCGCAGTCAAATTCTTCAAGCCCTGGAATTTCTTTGCTAGAAACAATCCTTGCATTTCTGTTCTGTTCCTTTATATTGTATTTTTGCTTCTTGCGCTCCCCTGCATAAGCAAGATCTTCGATGGAAATTCCCTGAAAAATAGACAGCTGGATGGGGTTTCCACAGATTGAAAGTCTTTCCAATTCTCCTCTTTCCACACCCAGAGCTTCGAAAAGGTTCTTTACAGCATTCACGGATAGCTCATGTGCAAGGTCCTGCCCGTAGTGGATTGCGAAGTCCATGTGGTCCATCACATTCGCACCGGGAAGAGGGTTTCTTAAAGTTATTACAGTTCTTTTAATTTCTCCAGTATCAAGGTCGATTTTCTGGGCCCTAAAACCACTGGTTCCCAGGTCAATTGCAACTCCATATCTCATACAAACTCCCCTAAATTTTCTTATTTTGTCGGGTATTTTTATATTATTCAACTTTGAGGTTTTATGTATTTATTATTTTGAAAAATAACATATAAATAAATAGAGTGTTTTATTCTCAAATATATATAATTTAAGTAAAATAGGTTCTCCAAATCACTTTTTACTCCTTAAAATCAAAACATAAAAATTTTCATTATTTGTGACTCATTCTGGTAAAGATTTATTTTGAAAAAGGCTTCCTCTATCTGTTTTTTCCTTTGTTGTTTGTTAAATTATACCTTCCTAATTTCTTTGCAGAAAATGCATATCGGGAGGGATAGTTTTATAAATTACAAGTGTCTTTGTATAGTCGATGAGCTAGTCTGGGTAGCTCGGCGTTACCTGTAACCCGAAATCGCCGATACGCGGGGGACGAAGCCAAAGGAAGATGCGTCAAAGAAACTCCAGCCTGGAGTTTCAACTGAGAAGCCCCGTCCTGCTTGGATGGTGCAGGTATGCGGGTTTGCTGGAGAGCAGATCTTCATACCCTAACTGCGGAAACCGGTCGAGGCCCGGAAGGGAGCAGACTCACTGTGGGCAACCGTCGCTTGCGGGGTTGCGGGGTGGAGGAGAGAATCCAGTCTCCTGGAATTTCCGAGATGCACCGACCTGAGGCGTGCTCATCACTTAACACTTTTCGAAGGCTTAGTTTTATAGTATAATCAAAACTCTTTGAAACTTTTCGGGCAACACAATTGTAAAATGCTCCCCCGGAAAAGATTAAATACATGAAATGCGTTTAAGGGGACGCGCTTCTTAAAGTCCGTTGTGACGAGATAGCCAAGCCCGGTATGGCGCGGGATTGCTAATCCCGTGATGCCCTGCATCCCGGGGGTTCGAGTCCCCCTCTCGTCGCTTCTTTTTTTGAAAATTTCTGCTTCTTGATGTTATCTACCTTTTTAATTTTCACATGTGTTTTGTGACAGACTGTGTTAAAATCTTATCCAGGATTTTTGTCCTCTCCATTTCTCAATAATTTATGACTGTGTCTCCCATAAGGAGACTTTCTCTATCGAAACATAATATTCCTTTTGAATATTTCCTCTTGAATATTTCCTCTTGAATATTTCCTCTTGAATATTTCCTCTTGCCCGGCCTAAACCAATACTTTGTAACAATCATCTGCGGATGACATTTATATTATTTAATGATTCAATCTATACTCGATGGCATCGCTTCTTTTAACCGATCTTCTGATAATATTCGGACTTTCTATTCCTGTAGTTTTTACTTTCTCAAGGTTGAAGATAGCTCCACTGGTAGGTTTCTTGCTTGCGGGCATCCTTGCCGGACCTTTCGGTTTCGGACTGATTAGGGATATAGAGAACATCGAAGTTCTGGCTGAAATCGGAGTCGTCTTGCTACTTTTCACTATCGGAATAGAGTTTTCCCTGCGTGAACTCCTAAAACTCAGGCGAATCGTACTTTTGGGAGGAGGGTTGCAGGTTTCTATTACAGCTCTTCTTGTTGCTTTTATCTTCTGGTGGCTGGGTTATTCTCCTGAAGCTGCAGTTTTCATGGGGCTTATTGTGGCACTTAGCAGCACCGCCATTGTCCTGAAACTGTTGCAGGAAAAAGGTGAGATCTACAGCGCTCACGGGAGAATTGCACTCGGAATCCTTATTTTCCAGGACATAGCTGCTGTTTTTATAATTATCTTTGCTCCGCTTCTTGCAGGAGAGGCAGGATCCGGAAATGCTATCTTTGAGCTTGTGTTTAGAGGAATCGGGCTCGTGCTTCTCACTCTTATAAGTGCCCGTTATGTAGTTCCCGTTCTCCTGTTCCATGTGGCAAAGACACGCAATAGCGAACTTTTCTTGTTGAGCGTGGTTGTAATAGGTCTTTCAGTCGCCTGGATAAGCTCCATGGCAGGTCTTTCTCTTGCTCTAGGAGCATTTCTGGCAGGGCTGATTATCTCTGATTCCGATTATGCTGTACAGGCACTTGGAAATGTTATTCCTTTCAGAGATATGTTCATGAGCATCTTTTTTATTTCCACAGGCATGCTGCTGAATCTTGATCTGATGAGAACTCACCTCTTCCTTATTCTCGCAGCCACTGCCCTGACTCTCTTCCTGAAAACTTTTGTAAATGCCCTCACTACTTTTCTCATAGGTTTTCCTCTGCATACCATGCTCCTTGTTGGCTTTTCCCTGGCTCAAATTGGAGAATTTTCCCTTATCACGGCGAATGTCGGGTTTGATAGTGGACTTCTTTCTGAGGCAGTTTACCAGGAGTTCCTGGCTGTTACCGTGCTTTCCATGGTGCTGACTCCTTTTTTCACAGAGCTAGGACATTACTTTGCAGTTTCCAGCCAGCGGCTTCCCCTTCCTAAAATACTCATATATGACAGGTACAGGGTTTTTCAGGAAGAAGAGCAAGAAAAAGGGCCTGAGAATCACCTTATCATAATAGGCTTTGGAGTTAATGGGAGAAATGTTGGAATTGCCGCCCAAAAGGCGTCGATTCCCTATTTGATAATTGAGATTAACCCGGAGACTGTCCGGCGGGAAAAACTGAAAGGAGAATCTATCATCTATGGTGATGCAGCTCAAAAATCCGTGCTTGAGCATGCAGGAATCCGTGCTGCAAAATCAGTTGTAGTCACCGCAGGCGATCCTGCAAGTGCCAGACGGATTATTGGAGCGGCAAGGAGACTGAATCCGCATGTCCACATTATTGCAAGGACTCATTTCCTGAATGAACTTGACAACTTATATTCTATCGGAGCTGATGAAGTTATCTCGGATGAATTTGAGTCTTCCATAGAGCTCTTTTCCAGGGTGCTCAATAAGTATATGGTTCCGGCGAAAGAGATTGAAACCATGGGTACGCAACTTCGGGCTGACCATTACAGGATGTTTCGAAGTCCTGAGATGCGCCGGATAAGTGTATGCGAGCTTTCCCTTGACTTTTCCGATGTAGAGATCAAAAGCATAAGAGTTGGAAAACATTCGGAAGCTGCAGGAAAAACTCTGGGAAATCTTAATCTTCGAAAAAAATATGGGGTTTCTGTTCTTGCAATTTCCAGAAATCACAAGCTTATGTACGAGGTGGGGGCTGAGACAGAGCTAAATCCCGATGATATCCTGCTTGTAATCAGTCTTCAGGAAAAACTTGAAGAAATTAGGGAACTTTTTTCAGAAGAGAGCTGAGGGTGATTCCTTTTCAAGAATACTCTAACTTTAGTTCCTTTTTTCTACTTTTTTATTAATTTTTTATTTCCTTATTGTTCCCTTTTTACTTGCTCTCAATATTGTCTCCTGTTCTCTTGCATTTTAGACCTTATCCATTTTCTTTCAGCTAATTTCCAACAACTTTAAATAATGTAATTATCTATTTACTATATGTAAAGTTTACATTACTTATTGTATGCAAATGAAGTCAATTTGTTTCTAAAACTGTACACGACGATGTTAAATGTATGATTTTGATTTTCATTGAAACACTGTACTTAGGAAGGTTCTGCAAATGAAACAGAAGCAATTCAGAGTAATTTCTCTCCTTATCGTGATGATTATGGGGGCTGTTGTAGGTTTCTCAGTCTCAATAGGAAATCCGGTGCTTGCTGTAAGTGTCGTACTTGCAAGTATGGCAGTTATGTACAACTTAAAAAGTAGGCTAGAAGGTGTGGTTGAAGATGAAAGAATCCACCAGGTTAGCCAGAAGGCTTCGCGCGTCACTCTCCAGATAGTCGCGACGGGGCTTGCTCTTGGAGGGGCAGTCCTGATAGCTATGAGGAATGCCTACCCCGGATACACTGACCTTGGTTTCTTCATGGCATACGCGAGCTGCGGGGTTCTTGTGCTTTACTCTCTGTTTTACAGGTTTTATAACAGGGAGTATGGTGGCTGAGATGAGGAACAATATCAAAGTTTACAGGGCAATGCATGATCTTACACAGGAAAACCTTGCTGAAAAGGTAGGGGTAACAAGGCAAACGATACATGCTATTGAAAAAGGTAAATATGACCCGTCTCTTGAGCTTGCATTCAAGCTTTCCAGACTTTTTGGTACCCGAATTGAGGATATTTTCCACTATGAGGGCGATAGGACTCAAGAGTTGCCCTGAAAAAATTTATTTCTCTAATTTTCTACTCTAAAAAATAATTTAATAGCATAAGAATAAATTTGTTACATGGACAAAGGTAATTCAGGGAGCAGATGAGATAACTAAGGTATATAAGCTCTTTTTTCTATTTTGAAATGTCAGCTTGCTAAGTGGCTCCGTAAAAAGTATTTTTTTATGTACCTCTCTAGTTTTTATTCTGTTTTTTGTAAAAGCTGACTTTATAATCTTTTTTCCAGGTAAACTTAGCTTTCTCGAACTCTTCCGAGCAAATAAACCTGAAATAAAAGGCATATAATTGTGATTTCATTTTTTGTAAAACCGCGGACTGAAAACGAAGTAGGATTTAAGTACGTAAGCTAATTTTCTTAACTGGAATAAAAGAAATCGCGTTCGGGAACTCAATATTAGTTTTCAAATAAATTTATAAGGAATGAGCCGCTAGTTAAATTACAGATGCCTGTTTCTGATGAGCCAATTTGAAAGTCTATGTATGTAAAGTAATTATGACAGGTAGCAGGCAAATAAACAAAAACAGCTAACAAAAATAAAAGGATCAGCAGGAGCAAAAAATATGATGCAATCTTTTATAGTGGAACATTACCTTAACAAAGCTGTAGATGTCTACTGTGGCGGGCCAGATATTTTCAGGGGAACTGTAGAAGCCTGTGCCGATAACGTCCTCACACTCAATAACGAAGGGAAACTTACCCATATAGCCATCGATAAAATAATAGCCCTATGGGCTCAATAAACTCATAACTTTATATTTCAAGATCCTTATATTAATGGGGACAACTGAGGTAGAAAAAGTCTTAATGGCCATCTTCTGAGCCTGATCAAAGTTAGATAACTCTTTGGACGGCTGGATTGGAGCTTTTATAAGAAGAAGCGTAAAACCACTAGGTCTTTAGCCTAGTGGATATAAGCGTCAACTTCCAAATATTTTACTGAACGAGAGCTGATTCAAGCTCAGCAGGATCAAAGTCCGATACATTGGAGAATAGCTGAGGTGTAAAGAAATGCAGTCTTTTATAGTGGAACACCATCTTGGTGAAGTTGTAGATGTTTACTGTGGGGGCCCTGATGTTTTTAACGGAAAGGTGGAAGCCTGCGCAGACAATGTGCTTACTCTTGAACAGAATGGGAAATACACGCACATAGCAATTGATAAGATTATAGCACTCTGGCGCACGTAATAAGTATAAAGAGTGTACTGAATATAATGGAAAAGTTTGGAAGTCAAGAAACTTCTCCTTTTCCACCAGTTTTTGAGTCCTCAAAAGGCTGAAGCTACTCCACCAGTAACGAGTTTTGTATATCTTGATTTTTTTCTGTTTTTGCAGCTTATGCTTTTTTGCAGCTTTTTGCATGGGATGCGATGAACTCTCTCATCAATTTTGCCCCGAGCATGGCTGTTTGTCCTGAATCATATTCAGGAGCGATTTCTACAATATCAAAAGCCATTGAGAAAGGAGCAAGAGTCCGTACTGTAGTTCTGACATCCCGGGCACTCAGGCCGAAAGGTTCCGGCGTGCCGAGACCGGGGGCATAAGCCGGATCTATGGCGTCCATATCAAGAGAAAGATAGAGATGACCGCAGTCCAGCCACTCAAGGGTTTCTTTGAGGACTTCAACCATGCCTATGGATTCCACATCATCGGCTGTATAATACTTCAGTTTATTTTCCCTGGCAAAAATCCACTCTTCTTCCGGGCCGCTTCTGATTCCTATAGAGACCAGATTCTTCGTAACCTCATTGAGAATATTTCGGGATACGCAGGCGTGGTTGTGCTTGAATCCCCTATACTCTTCCCTAAGGTCGAAATGGGCATCCAGAACAAGGACTCCGAAGTCCTCTCCTGCGAACTCGGCGCAGGCCTTTACCATAGCGAAGGTAAGGGAATGTTCCCCTCCAAGCATGATCGGAAGTTTTCCTTCATTCAAGAGGTCTTTTGCAGCTTCGTAAAGGCTCTGCAAAGTCTCGTCAACCGAGGCTGAGGTTTCCAGGTTTCCTGCATCATAAATAGGAAGATCTACAAGGTCAATGTCGAAAGTCGGGTTGTAGCTTTCGAAATTTGCAGAGACCTGCCTCATGGCATTCGGAGCCCAGCGGCTGCCTGCTCTGTAAGATGAAGTATTGTCAAAGGGTACGCCAAAAATTACGTAACGTGCAGACTCATAGTCTGAAAGAGCGTCTATAAAGGAATTAGGTAAAAACATAGTCTGACCTGATGTACCTGATGTAATACTGTTTGAAATAAAAAAAGAGCTCAGGCTGTTAACCTGAACTTTCACCACTTTCAGGCGTTTTATATCCTTATGTCGAGTTTGATCTTGCCGAGGGCTGTGATGTAAGAAACTTCTTCTCCCTCTTTGACTTTGTCTTTGTACTCTTCAGGAATCACGATTTCAAAGGTTGAGAAGTCTCCCATGTCCATAAGCTGGGCAATGTTACCGGTAATTGAGATTATCTGTGCACTCTTTCTTTCCACAATAGGAACGTAGACTTTGTTTGCAACGGAACCTATGTAAGAGCGCTTCTGGCCGTCAAAGAGACCGATAGCCTCTACTCTTGCCTTTGCAGCTCCGTGTTTTCCGGGTTTGGACTTGGTAATACTCTTTATGACACATGCTTCGTCATCGATGATTACATATTTCCCTTCTTTGAGGTCTTTTACTTCTACCTGCTGTTTCATAATAATTCTCCCATATATCTTCGAGACATGTATTATCAATAAGCTGTAAACGCCATATCGGAGTCCCTGAATTGCTTTTTCCTGGTTCAATCCGGTGGAGTAGTATTAGAAGGCTTTTCTAATCTTTAAGCCTGTCTCTTTTTTGTCTCTTCTTTTATCCATACATCGCTTAATTGCTCAGTACAGTAAAACTGGAAAGTAGTTACTACCTTGGATTCCTGCGAGGTCTATCTACAGGTCGAGAATTAATACGATTAATTATCCTAGACTATATAACGCTTGTGCGAGATTTTATTCTTTCTGGCGTGATTTCAGGGAAAACTGCCCCAAATACGCAAAAAATACCGCTTATTTGCAGGAAATCTCCCGGATTTAGAGGATAAAAATCTAAAACTTTATGTAAATATTTACTTTTCTGGATGGGAGGGTTTACCGGCCTGGAAAGAATTTTCGGCTCTATTATTACCCTTCCTTCAGCAATTGAGCCCAAGTTCTTTCAGTTTTCCGGGTAAGGGTACTCCATCCTCGTCCCAGCCGCGGTAATGGTAGTATTCTTGAAGAGCGGTCTCAAACTCCTGTCTTGGAATCCCGTATGCTTTATTTTCTCTCTCATTTTCAAACATTCTTTCCGGAAGAGTATCATCTTTCAGCACAAAATCTGCTCCAAGGTTATAAATTCTCTCAAGATTCCAGATCCTCTCTCCTATTTTCAGGAGTTCTGCAGGCGATATTTCCATACCTGCAGCCGAAAGTAAAAGAGCTGAACAGAGTTCTTCATTAAGGGCAAAAACAGAGAATGGACAGAGTACAAGAGAGTCCAGCACACAGATCAGGTTTTCAAAAACCTGAAGAATACCTGCTTTTCCTTTAAGACTCAGGCGGTCAAGACTCAGAGGCTTTCCAAGTACCTCGGGCCCAACCATGAAAGCGGTCAGATAATCTCCTCCATGGGAGGATGTAGCATAGGCAAGGGCTTGACCTTTGATTCCTCTGGGATCAAAACCTCCCAGTTCCAGCCCCTTTACGTCCATGCTAAGCTCTTCTTTTCTCCTGGCCGAAAGATATTTTCTGGCTCCCTCTCCCATTTTGTTTCCTTCTCCAATTCCCAGGAGCAAAGATTCCAGTTCGTGAACTTCTATTACTTCAGATTTAAGTTCTGCGCATGCGCCGAGAACCGAACCTGCGGAAATCGGATCAAGCCCGTAATCCTTGCATATCCGGTCGGCATTGAGTACGGAAGCAAAGTCCGGGTTTTCAAAGTTAAACCCGAATGCCCAGAGAGAATCATAATCAGGTACAATCTGCCCTGTCTCCTTTATTCTCTTTTTACAGCCCAGGGGACAGGCAGGGCAGCTTTCCTTTTCAAGCTCAAAACCGGCTTTTATATACTCTCCTGAGAGTTGATCTGCAAAAGGCGTTTCTCTTCTGGAAAAGTTTCTGCTGGGAATAAGATTCGTATAATCAAGAAGCTTTACAAGCGCAGACGTGCCGTAGTTTGCAAGTCCTTTGGAAAGCACAGGACTCGCCTCAAAAAGCTTCAATACTTTTGTGTCAAGCTCTCTGAATCTCTCAGGATTGGAGGGTAAAAGTTCTTTTTCTCCTTTCACTACCACTGCCTTCAACATTTTTGAGCCGGCAACCGCTCCCAGGCCTCCTCTCCCGCTGTGGATGGAATCAATGACAAAGGAGGAAATCAGAACCTGTTTTTCTCCTGCCCTGCCTATACAGGCTACACTTCCCTTTCTTTCCAGGGCTTCAGTACAGGTTCTGACATTTTTTCCCCAGAGCCCTTCTGCAGACACAATTTCAGCATTTCCTTCCCTGACTTCAACATAGAAAGGCCTTTTTGCCTTTCCGGTAATGACCAGAGCATCAATCCCGGTTTTCTTCAGTTCTCTCCCGAAGCCTCCGCCCATGTTCCAGCTAAATATTGTGCCTGTTAGGGGAGATTTTGATGTAAGAACCGCTCCTGAAGCCATAGGGGCAAGGCCTGTAAGCGGTCCAGATGTAAAGATCAGAGAGTTTTCGGGGCCAAGAGGATCAATATCAGGATCTTCAAGCTCGGAAAGCAGTTTTACTCCAAGTCCCCTGCCGCCAAGGTACTTGCGAATTAACTTTTCATCAGTCCCGATGACATTAACTGATTCGGAGCTAAGGTCTAAGTATACTGTTTTTCCTGTCCAGTTGGCCATATTGAATCCTCTATTTTTTCCATTTTGATTTTTAATCTGTTTTTTCTAGCTTTTTAATCTATATTTTATTTATAATTCCGCTTTTTCTAATTTTTGGCTTCTTCGGTATTTATTTTTTATTCGGTTATGTCTGTTTTTCAGGATGTCTTTTTTTCTATTGTTTCCGTTTTTCCTTTAATTCTAAAGCAATAAGTGCTGCGTCTTAGAAGTGAATATTGAAAGAGGCTTTTAAGGGCAAACATCTCCTGAAGATCTTAAAAGAGCCAGCCTTTAAGAGAGGGAAATCTCACATATTATTGTATGAATCTGGAGAAACCTTACATCATTTCCGTATATGCCATTCTCCGGAATGAGAAAGGCGAATTCCTGCTTCTCAGGCGCTCGGAAAACTCTAATACTAATCCGGGCAAATGGGACCTCCCCGGGGGAAAATTGAGTCCAAGAGAAGCTCTTGAAGATGCTGTTGTGCGCGAGGTATGGGAGGAAACCGGGATTTCAATTGTCCCAGGGGAAATTGCAGGGTACGTAACCTTTGAGCTTCCGGAAAAAAAAGTAATTGCCATAGTCTATAATTGCGGGTACGTCATTGCTGATGTAAAATTAAGCTATGAGCATATGGAATATGTATGGATCTCTCTTGACAGCATTCTGGAAATGAACACTCTTCCTGCTTATTTCAGAGATTTCTTCAAAAGATTTGTCACAGAAAGTAAAAAATCTTCAGAGCCGCCTATTTAACTCAAATAGAGGCTTGTTTTATATTTTTCATTTGATCTCTGTTTTGACCGGAGTTTATACTTTGTAGTATAAGACCGCATCAAGAGACACATAAAATGTAGAGTATAACAAAAAATTAATTCTTATGAGCAACAATTCAAAACATTTTAATATAGAACCACTAAATATACGATGAATCAATAAACAATTGTTGTAACAAA
>Ga0209639_1000494_pt1 | contig 55357 bp, 38 predicted proteins | sample EPASupsiteHSE605_FD_187268 | JGI IMG/M metagenome (GOLD analysis project Ga0209639, IMG submission 187268) | Bioremediated contaminated groundwater from EPA Superfund site, New Mexico - Sample HSE6-05 (SPAdes) (version 2) | ecosystem: Environmental > Aquatic > Deep subsurface > Groundwater >... | reverse complement strand
ATCTTACCCAAAGTCATTTATCAAACTTCCTTCGAGCAGATTCCTTTCTTGAAGATTTGTTGCAATTCTTCTATATAAGAACAAAAAAACAAGAAGTGTCAAAATTATGAGAGAAACAACAGAATATCCAACCCACGACAAGAAAGTAATTTTGGAATTTTCTGGTATTTGACTTGGTGACTTACAAAATTGGGAACCTAAGAATTCAATTTTATATGTTTCTGTTTTCATATAAGAATTGTTTAATGACACTAATACAGGATAACTCGATGAGAAAGATGATGATGTGTGATTGAAAAATGAATGAGATATTTCAAGAGAACCTGAATTAACATAGAATAGAAAATTTGAATTCTTCTGGAATATGCAATACATCATCTTCCTTGTTCCTTCTCCATCGACATATACAACTCCAAGTGATGGACTGTTATTTTGAATAATGTTAGCATATGACATTGATATTGTTCCTGAATCAGAATAGAAGTATATGCAAATGCTATGTAATACATTGTTGTTTGAGAAAGTGCAGTGTGAGCTTGTGAATGAGGATGGAGATGATATCCAAATACAAGAACCCGAATTAGCATTGTTCATTGAACTGTTTGTGTTGTCAACTCTCTGATTACCTGTGGATAAGCAAATAGAATAATCTCCAAATTTAGTATGAGAGCAATTTGATACTGATAGATACTCCACTTGATTCGCATGAGAAGCAATAGGACACGCAAAATGATACCAAGAAGCAAAGCATCTATTAACACATATCATTCTGAGAGATGAATTAGAAGAGTCGAAGTATATTGCTCCTCCTTGATTAGAACATACACAGTTATAGAACAATGAGTAATTGATGTTCATTGAGTAAGAATCACCCTTAACATATATTACACCACCATTTCCAGAGTATGATAAAGATCTTGAGAAGAAACAGTGAGAAATATCTATAGTAACATTAAAATATGACCTTCCTTGATCAATATTTTCACTTTCACACCCCAAACCAACATTGCAAATAATCTCATTATCATTCAACCACAAAAAAGGCACAATCGGGATATTTTTGGGATTTTTCAAAAATTTGGCTACTTCTGTTAATAGTGACAAGGGTTGTTTTCTCTTATATAGTTTTTCAAAATAGGCAATATTTATTAAAAATAATAATAGATAAATAATGCTCGATATAGTAATAATTTTGTAAGTGAATGTCTTTTGTCTGGTAACTTTGTTAACATTTTTAGTTGTTTTGAGTTCTTTTTTGGAAAATAATAGGGAAAAAATAGACAAATAAGATAATTTTTTGGAAAACAGGAAAAATCGATTGTTTTGGATTCCATTTAACCCAAAATAGAGTATTTTCCGAATAAACCCTAAAAAATAATGATAGTTAGATATGCTGATAAAAAAAATGAAGAGGGCCCAGATAGCATTTCCGAAACATATATTTGGTATTGATTTTACAAATATCGCCATAAATATAAATTCCATGAAACATATTACTCCATAATATGTTTGTAATTTGGTTTTTTGGGATTCATAGGAGTTCAATATTTGTAAGATAGTGTTACTAATACCGATTTTAATAATTGAAGAATATTCCCCTATTAGTTTTATCATTTACAAGAATCAGATTAAATAAAGTTTTTTGAACATTTCAAGAGGGTTGAACTTGAACATTCACTGGTAAATTAATAATGAGGTAGGAGTAGAACCAGGGCATGAGAGGGTGTCTTTAAGTCCCTTGGCAATTGTAGTTTACTTAACATGGTTGATTGTGAGGGGCGTTCCTAGCAAACATCAGCGCTTCTCTTGGAATAAATAACTGTGATTTTCTTTGGAATTTTGAATTCTAGATTTAATGAATTTGAACTGAATGAGAGTCTCTCATTCAGTTCAAATAATTAAGTGAATATCAACCACTTCCATTATTCTTATTCAGCACAGAGTTACATGATGATAAATCTTACCCAAAGTCATTTATCAAACTTCCTTCGAGCAGATTCCTTTCTTGAAGATTTGTTGCAATTCTTCTATATAAGAACAAAAAAACAAGAAGTGTCAAAATTATGAGAGAAACAACAGAATATTCAACCCAGGACAAGAAAGGAAATTTGGAATTCTCTGGTAATTGACTTGGTGACTTACATAATTGGGAACCTAAGAATTCAATTTTATATGTTTGTGTTTTCATATAAGAATTGTTTAATGACACTAATACAGGATAACTCGATGAGAAAGATGATGATGTGTGATTGAAAAATGAATGAGACACTTCAAGAGAACCTGAATTAACATAGAATAGAAAATTTGAATTCTTCTGGAATATGCAATACATCATCTTCCTTGTTCCTTCTCCATCGACATATACAACTCCAAGTGATGGACTGCTATTTTGAATAATGTTAGCATATGACATTGATATTGTTCCTGAGCTAGAATAGAAGTATATGCAAATACATTTAGATACCTTGTTGTTTGAGAAAGTGCAGTGTGAGCTTGTGAACGAGGATGGAGAAGATATCAAAATACTAGAACCCGAATCAGCTTTGTTCATTGAACTGTTTGTGTTGTCAACTCTCTGATCACCATAGAGTGAGCGAATAGGATAATCTCCAGATGTAGTATGAGAGCAATTTGATACTGATAGATGCTCCACTTGATTTACCTGCGAAGTAGATAGACCAGCAAAATGATAGTAAGAAGCAGAGCAACTATTGGCACATATCATTCTGAGAGATGAATTAGAAGAGTCGAAGTATATTGCTCCACCATATTGAGAACATACACAGTTATAGAACATTGAGTAATTGATGTTCATTGAGTAAGAATCACCATTAACATATATTACACCACCATTTCCAGAGTATGATAAAGATCTTGAGAAGAAACAGTGAGAAATATCTATAGTAACATTAAAATATGACCTTCCTTGATCAATATTTTCACTTTCACACCCCAAACCAACATTGCAAATAATCTCATTATCATTCAACCACAAAAAAGGCACAATCGGGATATTTTTGGGATTTTTCAAAAATTTGGCTACTTCTGTTAATAGTGACAAGGGTTGTTTTCTCTTATATAGTTTTTCAAAATAGGCAATATTTATTAAAAATAATAATAGATAAATAATGCTCGATATAGTAATAATTTTGTAAGTGAATGTCTTTTGTCTGGTAACTTTGTTAACATTTTTAGTTGTTTTGAGTTCTTTTTTGGAAAATAATAGGGAAAAAATAGACAAATAAGATAATTTTTTGGAAAACAGGAAAAATCGATTGTTTTGGATTCCATTTAACCCAAAATAGAGTATTTTCCGAATAAACCCTAAAAAATAATGATAGTTAGATATGCTGATAAAAAAAATGAAGAGGGCCCAGATAGCATTTCCGAAACATATATTTGGTATTGATTTTACAAATATCGCCATAAATATAAATTCCATGAAACATATTACTCCATAATATGTTTGTAATTTGGTTTTTTGGGATTCATAGGAGTTCAATATTTGTAAGATAGTGTTACTAATACCGATTTTAATAATTGAAGAATATTCCCCTATTAGTTTTATCATTTACAAAAATCAGATTAAATAAAGTTTATTGAACATTTCAAGAGGGTTGAACTTGAACATTCACTGATAAATTAATAATGAGGTAGGAGTAGAACCAGGGCATGAGAGGGTGTCTTTAAGTCCCTTGGAAATTGTAGTTTATTTAACATGGTTGATTGAAAAATGAATGAGATACTTCAAGAGAACCTGAATTAACATAGAATAGAAAATTTGAATTCTTCTGGAATATGCAATACATCATCTTCCTTGTTCCTTCTCCATCGACAAATACAACTCCAAGTGATGGACTGTTATTTTGAATAATGTTAGCATATGACATTGATATAGTCCCTGAGCAATAAGATATAGAAATGAATCTGCTTTTGGAAACACTATTGTTTGATAATGTACAGTGAGAGCTTTTAAACATGGATGGCGATGATATTCCAATACTAGAACCTTGAACAGCACTGTTTGTATTTTCAATTACTTGATATCCTGTGTGTAATCTAATTGAATAACTTCCTGATGAAGAATGGGAGCAATATGATATTTATTGATACTCCAAATGATTTGTTCGATAAGCAGAAAGATATGAAAAATGACCAAAAAAGTAGCTCCACATTTACATCTATTTGAGCAGATCATTCTGAGTGATGAATTCGTAGAAGAGAAGTAAATTGTTCAACCATAATTCGCTAAACAATTAAAAAACATTGAGTTATTAACATTCGTTTGGTAAGATCCACCATTTACTTTGATCACCCCACCATCACCAGAGATGATTATTGATCTTGAGAATATACAATGAGTAATATTGATGTTCTTATTCTCAAAAGACCTTCTTTGAGCAGTATTTTCTATATCACACCCAAAAAAAACCTTAATACAATTTGGATCATGAAGAAATCTCATAGAAACAATTATCCGTTGAATTCTGGCCTTTTTTTAATAACCGATATATCAAGTTTTTATTATTATTTAGTTCAAAATAACTAAGAACAATAGAGCACTTTAATATTATAATATTAGAGAAAAACTATGAATTGATAGTTGGATACATTTCTTCCTTGAATTATAGTCTGTTTTTAGAAAAAATATTGAAAATGATTATTGAAGCTAAATTATCCAATATTCAAATTCTCTATATCCTAATTTTAAATTGGTAACTTGAAAATCAATGAGAGATTGTTTTCTCTGGCATTATCATAAATTAATGCCGATTAAATAAAGCTAAATGATAGAGAAAATTGCTTCTCGGTTCATCTTAAAAAACAGAGTTGGTGGAGGTAGTTTTGGAGAAATATATGAGGGTGAGCATTTAATAACGCATGATTTAGTAGCAATTAAGGTCGAAAATAATCAGAACGGGGTGAGGCAATTGAAAAATGAAGACAAAATTTATAGAGCCCTTGCAGGAGCTCCTGGCGTACCAAATGTCTATTGGTATGGTGTAGAAGGGCCTTACAATGTTTTAGTTATGGATCTTTTAGGAAAGAATCTTGAAGAGCTTCTTCGAATGTGTGGTGGAAATTTCTCATTGAAGACTGTACTTATGATTGCAGATCAAATGTTAGCTTCTGTGCAGTATTTGCATACACTACACCTGATACATAGAGATATTAAGCCTGACAACTTTTTAATCGGCACAAAAAAAAGACAAAACGAAATATTTCTCATTGATTATGGTTTGGCAAAAAAGTATTGGGATAAGAAGATCGATGAACACATTCCATATAGAGGAGAAAAGGAATTAGTAGGCACCTCAAGATATGTATCAATAAGTACCCATTTGGGTATTGAACAGAGCCGAAGGGACGACCTTGAGTGTATAGGGTATGTTTTAGTTTATTTGTTTAGAGGTTTTTTACCATGGCAAGGTTTTCAGGCGCAAACAGTTAAAGAAAAATATGAAATGATTGCAGACTGCAAAATGACAACTTCTTATAGTGCTTTATGTGAAGGTCTTCCAAATGAATTTGTCCAATATTTTACCATAATAAGAGCTTTAGAATTCACAGAGACTCCTCCATATAATGAATTAAGACAGATGTTCAGGGATTTGTTCATCAAGCTTGGGTTTGTATTTGACTATCAATACGATTGGGTTCCACAGAATGACAAGTCAAAACGTACAAGATCATTGAGCCACTACAAAGTCAATGCCCCTCTTCTTTGTGTTGATGAAAATACAGGGAAAGATGAAAAGAAAAGTATATTGCAAGTCAAATTGCCTCCTCTAAAAACCAATCCATCAACACAGAGAACAATGACAAGATACTCAAATCCGAAAATTAACATGCCCAAAGTCATGAATCTAATAATTTCTCAGACACCTACGAAAAAACACCTCAAAGAAAATAAGGAGCCTCTGATTGCGACTAAGAAACCGACTCCAAATCATTGTTATATTAATAAACTATAATTTAGATAACTGGATCACACGCAGTTGAATAAGCTTCAATACTTTGATGATTAATTCCACGTATTATTTTTGCTGTACCATTCATTCCCCATTTATCTCCAAAAGAATTCAATATCAACCAATATTTGATCCCATTATCTATTCCCCACCCATAAATCTCAAATGAGTGAAATTCAAAAGCCTCATCTTCTTCAATCACTCTATGATATATCCCATCTGCATAATTGCCAAAATCATATGGCATTTCAAACGCTGCTGTTACTGGTCCATTGAATAGTATCTCTTTCATTATTTGTTCCTCACCAAACATTGATTTGATCCTGGTTTTAAGCGCTTTGTACTTGTTACACTCAGTCGGATAACATTTTCCAGAGATATTAAAAGGATAACACGAAGAATTTGGTAATCCTTTATACTGAAGATATCTCCAGGCGAACAACTCATTACCACCTTGATAGAACCCATATGAATGTGGATCGCAATCAATGATGAATTGGGGATTAAGATCAAAAAGTTTTGATGTTTTTCGACAAAATCTGTGGGACATGACGGAAGATACAGAGACTGAATAGCAAATGGATGTTTTCCCTTGATTGAAAACATGGGTTTTGCACTGAGGAAACTCCTTGAAAAAGTCATAATCAAGAGGCAAATATGACAATGAACCCGTCGGTATGAGATCTTTGTACTTAATTGAATCAGATACAGAAAATGGAACTGGTTTTGAAAAGTAATCAACTTGCAAATTGTTCTGCCTAGCATTCCAGAGCCTGTTTTTCAAAGAATTAATTCGATTGGCAACTTCTTGAGAGCCAAAATATAAAAGTAAAAACATAGGATTTATGGGATTGTACCAGCTGTTGAAAGGGAGGGTTTTGGAGTGTCATTAATTACTGGAAGCTGTGGATTAGCAATATTCGTTCTTGAACTTGGTATTGTCGGCGTTTCAGGCCTTGGTGATTCATCTTGTGATGGAGAAGGTGATCGATTTCTTCGTGCTTCTCTTGCTAATCTCTTGGCTTCTTTAACCATTTTCCTTTTGTTTGATAGTGAAACTGATCTCATAGACTGGAAGGCCTGAGAGCTCATCTTAATCGTTAACAAACACTCTCCTAATGGTTTCTTCTTTGTCAGTTCAATAAACTTGGCATCGATACCTGGAGGACACTCAAAGTTACTTAACAGATTAACATACTGCATTGTTGGACATGCTTCAATGCCATCATGGAGAGCCATAAGCGCATTGCTATCAAAGCCAAAAAGGTTGTCTTGAAGTTCTATTCTATTAAGACTCTTATTGCCAGCAAGTCCTTTGGCAAATGCAATTGCACCAGATGGACCAATCTTGTTTCCGTTCAGGAACAGATCTTTTATACCACACCCTTCTTGTGTGATCCAGTTACCAATAATCGCAGCCCCTTCATCACCAATATCGCAAAACCTGAGGCTTAACCTGGTTAAACTGGTACAATGCCCATATGATGTAAGGCCTAAAATACCATCATCGGATATCTTAGGGTTGAAATCAAGTTCCAAAATGGCTAAAGTCTTGGAACTTACCATTGATCTAGCAAAACCACGGCATCCACTGGGTCCCACATCATTTGCATGATATGCTATTCCGGCAATATCAAGAGGAGGCTCAAAAGCATGAGCAAGAACATGCATTCCATCATCTCCAGTTTCTGTATTTAAAAAAGACAAAAACTTAATTTTGATTTCTGCCACTTTGTATGCTTCGATAAGTGGACGAAGCTGTATCGCAGTAAGAATTGTTTCGGAAAATTGCAACATTTGAGGAATCCTTCTCCCCTTTTTTTCAATAATCGGACCATATAGTGCTTCAACCTCAGGAACAGGTTGAACATCGTATATAGTGCAAATAGATTTATAATTATCGACAAAGTCCTGAACCTTTTGGTACGGTCTCTTCGGTCTAACACGCTTCTTTCCTCTTGGAGGCATTTTAATTCCAAACGTACAAATTTTATCATTTAATCGTTTATTTTATGAAAGAATTTGAACCTTACATACAGTTCCAGGAGTCCCTATTTGGATCTCACCCAGTTTTTCAAAAGGTTGATAATATCGAAATCCCCATTGTAGTAGATACAATAGTGCAATTGGTTAAGAAAAGGCCATTAAAAATAAATGAAATTGCTCAACTAGCCTGTAAATATGGAGAGAATGAAGATTTCCGAAAAAGAATTATTAAAAAAACTTTAAAGAAGTGTCCTGTATTAACAAGTGAAATGATTAGATTGTGTCCTCATTGGATTTCGTTCATTAATCACAGACTTAATAAGATACAGAAGTTTTTCCCATGTCTGTATTTTTTTGAGAATATACCTGATTTAATAAGCAATTGGAATCAATTTGATCAATATGAGAAGTTTATATCTTATTATAATGATGGGTCGATTTTCTTGTGGAAGAAAAATGGGTTTCTTCAGGATTCTATAGAGTATTGTATCAAATATGACGATTTATTGGGGTTAAATAGAATATGTAGCAATGCTGGCTTTTCATTAAACGGAAAAGTAGTTTGGAGTCCATTCGAATGGTCCGAAAAACCTAAATCATTGTCATTTCTATCAGTGACCGCATTTTATGGATCACTTCAGTGTTTCAAACAATTTTTAGTTCTAGGATGCTCAATTGACCAAACATCAGCAGTTTCTTCTTTTTGTGGAGCTAATCATGATATCATTCATATATGTTTTCCATTTATATTTTCATTTGCTGATGTTCTAGAAGTGTCGCTTGAGTTTTTCCACTGGGAAGAATATCAATACCTTTATAATCAACATCCAAGCATTCATCATATGATTAATAATAAGTTTTTTATTAGTATTGTTCATGCAATGGATAACAACTTTAAGACGATGAGTTTTAATGAGACAAATCCTCCAACTCATGATGCTTCTAAAAAAGGATCTGTCAGTTTGCTTAAAGGGTATGCTGATCATTGTATTTCTCTATCCGAACATGATTCATTATTAATGACACCCCTTCATTATGCTGTTAAGCATTGCCATCTTGATGTTTGTTCATTCCTTGTGAAATTTGGAGTCCCAATAAATGCAAAAAATGGATTAGAATTCAAACTTCTTCTGGATTAACTCCACTTCATTTTGCAGCAAAAAACAATAACACCGATATTGCTGAATATCTTCTTTCTATGGGAGCAAATATTAATGCAATCACTAATTATGGTTTTTATTTGTTTTATTCAGAGACTGCTCTATTGTTTGCTTGTCAGGGAAACCAATCAGCAATGGTTATTCTTTTATTAAAATATGGGTGTGATGTTCGGATTTGTGATGAAGAAAAAAATTCACCCCTTCATTATGCTTCGTGGTCGAGTGATAATGTTGTGATTATGGGTCTAATTAATGCAGGAGCAGAAATAAATTCGATGGATGCTAGGAAAAATAATTCCTTATTGATCAAACTCCACTCCATCTTTCAATAATATTTGAAAAAATTGAAAACTCTGAAATTCTCATTTCTCAAGGAGCGGACATTAATGCAAAGGACTTTTCAAAAAAAAGAAAAATTACGCATGGACACCTCTTTCAATAGCTGTTCAAAAAAACAATGAAAAACTTGTAGAATTACTGATTAATAATGGTGCTCAAATCAACATTCGAGATTATAATATATATATTTTTCATAGAACAACAATCCATTATATTTTGCTACTAAAAATATGAATTTATCAATAATTAACCTTTTATTAAAGAATGGATCATCAATTAATATTTGTGAAAATGATCAATATGGAGAAAAAGCATTACAAATGGCTATTGCACATGGTAACATTGAACTTGTTAAATTATTTGTTAGTTTTGGCGCTGATATTAATGGAAAAGATGAAAAGTCTTTAGTTAAATTATTGGCTGGACTGCTATTCACAGTGCTTGCTATCATGGTCATTATTCTATTGTATTATATCTTTTTGAACAAGGTGCAAATTTGTTTTTATTAACAATGAATAGAATGACATGTCTCCATTTTGCCATGGAACCGAAGATTTGCCATTTTCTAATTGAAAAGGGAATTAAAGTTGATGAAGAGAATATATATTTGGAAACGGCTCTACATATTGCTGTTGGAAAGCAAAAAATTGAAATTGTGGACATACTAATTTCTCACCAAGCAAATCTTAATCTTTTTAATGTTTATCTATGATTATTTAGGAATTATTATCTCCTCTTTTAATTGCTATACAAACCAGGAACAAAGATATGGTCAAATTCTTGATTCAAAAAGGATGTTGCATTAATATCAGTAACCACAAACTTTCAATTTGATTTTTGGTATATATCCTCTCCACAAGTCAATTGAATGCAAAGAACCAGAAATTGGGGAATATCTGATCATTAATGGAGCAAATGTTAATGCGATAACTATTCAAGTTGATTTAGAAAAAATGGAATGACACCTCTTCATTTATGTTGCAGTAATAGTTTTCGGTCAATTGAAATGAGTTTAATCAAGAATGGAGCCATAATTGATGCAAAAGATAAAAATTCTCTCTAATTAGTTATGGAAACACGCCCCTTCACCTTGCTGCTCTCAAAGAACAGTTCACACTAGTTGAAATCCTTGTCAATAATGGAGCTTCAATTAACTCACAAAACAATGATTTAGACACTCCCCTTCATTTAGCAGCTAAAAAGGGATTTGAAAGAATTGTTAGATTTTTGTTATTCAAAGGCGCGGATCTTAATATGAAGAATAGTTTAGATTAATGATGTATAAAGTTTATGTGAGTTTTTTTCATTCACACCAATCACTGCTGCAATGGAGCAACATCATAACAATATTGTTGAGTCTTTAAGGAAATTTAGCAAAAAAGAACCCGCTCAAGAACAAATAGAGGTGGTCATTGATGATTTATTCTGAAAATATCGACAAAATAGCCCAAGAAGGAATAAGAATACAGTGTATTAATTTTTTTGGCATGTTCTGCTTTGTTAACAACGAGGGGATTCTCACAAAGAGTTTAACATGGGTCACAACGCTGCAATCTTCTAATAGATCCGATTTACATGGACCAGGAAAACCATTTGGTGCCATATACACAGATTTACATCCAATTGAATACCACCATGTGCCAAATTCACCAGCTGAACCATCCATATGTGTATAACTACTGACTGATCTAACCAATCCTCCCCAAGCCCTTCCACTCCATGAAATTCCTATTGATTGATAGCCTTTTGCTTTCTTTCCAGTGACTTCTCCTTCATTCATCGGATTTTCACTTTGGATCCACCTATTATAGCCATTTAATTGCGGATACTCTAATAAAAATTCAAAATTGCCATTTGTTTTGTGAGTGTTATCTAGATTTCCAATAATGCTATACATATAAGGTTTATTGATATTAAAGGGATCGTTTCCTGCTGTAAAAAAATCGCCATTTGACGAGTTATGATCAAATACCAACCCCCACATCACTCCATGGGCGAATTTTGTTTCACGAAAACAAAGAGTAACAAAGAAAAACATTATGAATAAGACTAGTTTCGCCATTATTAAATAAAAGGAGAATATTCTAATAGATCGTTATTATATGAATGAGCGACTTTTACCATTAGAAACATTATATAAAGAGCGAAAAAAGAAGGATAACAGTAAGAAAACTGTTCCATTTTATAAACCAGGTGTTAGTAATAGCAAACCCCAAAAAAATACAGAACAATTATCTCTAAGATTTCTACAGGCCTCTATGATCAAAAATGAGTTGGGTTCTTTGGAAAATCCATTAAATGAGATTGAAGGTGATGCTAAATTTGTTACAAAAGCAATGACTTCTGCATTGCAGGTACCTGGAGCAATTGAATCAACTTTTAATCGTATTCATGGAAGAATATATGACATACAAAGAGAAATTGAATACAATTCTAATTCTCTTGATGAAAAGGCTTTAGTTATTCAATCATCATTTAGGAAACATTCAAGCCAACAGCATTTTAAAGTTATTATGAATGCTATCAATAATACCATTAAGCGCGATTGTGCTCCAATTCACGAATCTTTGTTGGGATTTCTCCTCTCGTATATGAAAAGAGAGGATCATATGAGGCTTCGTATGAATCGCAGATTTATTTTCCGTAATAGATTTGCTTTAAAGTATTGGAGAGATTGGTCTGTAAAAAGTCGAGAGGCCACAGAGGAAAGGGTTGCGAAAATTCCTGCTTTGAATGAACTTTGGTTAAAAAGGCAGGTATCTTTTTTGTTGAAAAAATGGAGAGATCTTTCTTTTTCAAAGCATTCAAGGAAATCTGTTAGGCAACTTCAAATACGAATAACAGCTGAAGCCCAAAAAAGGCTCTCAGATCGAACCTCAAAGGTTGATTCATCTAATCTTAATTTCTCAATATTAGAATTATTGGCTCTTGAAAGAGAGAGTGTGATAATTGATTTTGGGAAGGAGAATTATCGTGTTCACTTGCTTCATGTTTCATTTGTTCATTGGAATAAATTTGTTGAGCAGTGCAAAAAGGAATCAAGGAGCGGAAATGCCATTGCAAAAGAACATTATATTAATAGAACGAAGAAAACATTTTTTAATGCATGGTTTTCTTTATCTGTGGGTAGGATTGTGGTTTTTGGTGGATATTCTAGATGGAATAAGCCATTTAATAGGAGAAAAGTTCAATATGAAGAGAATTCACAGTTTCTTCATTTGATGATATTAGAATGGAGGAATGTATGTATAAAGCAAGTGAAGCTTCAAAAATTTATTCAGAGTAGAGAAGTTGCATTTCTGCGCAAATGCTTGATAGGATTTCATGAAGCAGCTTCGAAAAGAAGAGAAAGGTTGTCTCATATGATGGAAATATATATAAGCCTTCTACGACAGAGAATGCATCGGGTTTTTGTTTCATGGCATCACATTGTTGTTAAGGAAAAGGTGAGGAAGCATCCCAACGAGTTTTTATTAAAGCGGTCATTAATAATGAGAAAATACCGTACAATGAGAAGATTTTTCAGAAAATGGAGAGTTAAGTATGGAAAACATTCGAATGAAAGATTTAACAATGATTTAGAAGAAGTCGATATGTTTGTCAATAATTGGGAGCAAGCTGGAAGCGAAATGAAAGAATCAATGGTTTTAATTTCTCAATTAAAAGAAAAACTAACAACGGAGCTGAACAGAAGAAAGAATGATCTCGACAAAAGCAATAAAACTATTGAGTTTATGAAGAATGAACAAAAATCACTTTCATCAGCAATGAGGAACTCCAAAGCCGAAATTGAAAAGCTGCATGAAATAATTGGAAAATCATCAATGAGATACTTCATAGACATTAAAACTGTTCACAAGCATGTTGTTGAAGATGTTCCTGGTGCTCTTCAACAGTACATTCAACAGAAAGAAGAGGAAAAACAAAGGATGATAGCAGAGAAAGCAGCCGCAGCCGCAGCTATTACCAATACCAAAACAATTAAAAACAACCCTTCCGTACCAAAAAGAAGGAAAACAGTGTTCCAAAATGGAACAAATAAACTTCAGATCACCACCAACCGGTCAAAGGCGAAAAAGTCCCTCGACTCTCCTTTCACAGATTTATAATCGTTTGTAAATAAAAGTGACTTATACGTTATAACTAAATGGCACAACAGCAGCCAGCACCAAACCAGCCAGTTGTTAGCACCGAAGATCGCGGAATTCTTGCAGTAGTTAAGCAGGAATGTCCACCGGAATTGCTTGAAAGGATTAAGTTTGAATCCCAATTTGCTGTGAACAAGTTTAATACACATCGAGAAATGGCTGAATATCTGAAGAAGAAAATGGATGAAATTGATAGACCCACATGGAATGTAATTGTTGGGCATAATTTTGCTTCAAATGTTAAGCATATTGCAGAACGTTTTGTTTATTTTTACATTGATCAGCTCGGTTTTCTATTGTTCAAAACTCAGTAAATCTCAGATCTTTAGATTTTAACAGAAGTTTTATTAATCACCACCATAAGGCCATAGACCCAATGTATTGATTCCCTTGGTGCAGTTCTCAACTTCAGCCTTTGTTCTGCATCTCAATATGCAGTAGAAAAATGAGTTCTGATCATCTGCACGTGCGTAAATTCTCTCCCTATATCGCCACATCCCTTCACCGGTTGTACTGATCCACTCTACAGCCTGGGCAATAGCATTATTTGATACATTTTTCTGCTTGTATCCATCATCGAATGTGTATTCTTCTTGCCAGTTCAGATTATCTGATGGATTAAGCATTATATCTGCGTAATACTGGACGTAGTTAGATATTTCTCCGTCAAGAAGATCATAAATACGAAAACCAGGATTATTGACATGCGCAGGCGATAATGAAGGAGAGCTCATTGAAAACTCAACCGGCTTTTGATTATTAAGTTGTAATGGAACAAATATATCAATATGTGAGTGTCCGGTTAACACAAATCTAAAATTATATTGTTTGGATAGATTATAAAAAACATTTGCATAAAATGTGTGGAAACCTTGATTCAAATCATAATATGTGATACCAGGAGAAATATGCATGATAACACCAATCTTGTATCCTTTTGCGAGAGCTTCTTCTGATGATTTTCGAATGAAATCAAACTGATAATATGGATCTACACGAGATTCATTTAATGTTCTTCTAACGTTATATATCACGCTATTAAGGAATAGAATCCTTAATTTTTGATGGATAAAGTCTTTATAGTAATAGCCACCTGTTTTAAATGTTGCCAATTCGGTATCTTTCAAATGATTAGACATAACATTCCCTATATTTTCAAAATTAGCCAAATCTGTTTCCCAAGTCCCATAATTTGGCACATAATCATTATTGCCAAGAACAGTGTAAACAGGAACACCGCCAAGAGCACTAGAGGCCGAATCAACAATATATTTAAAAACCCCAGCAACCCCATTCATGTTGAGACCAGAGTCATGTGCAACTGAATCACCTGCAAAAACTACAAAACTCGGCTTTGATATAGAATCACTCTTCAAATAATTAAGAAAAGATAAATACGATTTGTTTGGCAAATCACACCCATATTGTCCAAATGGGAAATACCCTGATACTGTTGTTCCTCTGCAAAACTCTCCGGATATAAAACTATTGTTTTCATTATAGAGAGGATCAATATGAATATCATTAATAAATAAAAACGAAGAATCATCCCCTAAATATCCCGATTCACTATTAACAAAGTAAATCACAAAAATTGCTACAACAGCGCATAGAGTAACAACAGTAATGATTAATGGACCAATTAGAATCGGTTCTTCATGATAAGATCTCTCTGAGTTAACTAGTGGGTCGGAATTAGGTGTTGCCATAAAAATACGAAAAAAAGGATGTTATGGGTTTTTAGGCTTAGTACATTCCTCCTCCCATTGGTGGCATTGGTGGAGCGAGGGGCTTTTCTTCTGGAATATCAGCAATCATAACATCAGCAGATGTCATTGAAGATGCAACAGATGAAGAGTTAATTAAAGCCATACGAACAACTTTAGTTGGATCAATGATACCTCTTTCAAACATATTGCAGTATTCCATATTACGAGCATCATAACCATAAGAAGGATCCTTCTTATCCATGATTTTGCCAACAACAACATCGCCTGAAAGACCAGCATTCTTGGCAATAGCTTTGGTGGGCTGTTGAATTGCTCTTTGAACAATCTCAACACCAGTCTTCTGTTCAAGGTTCTTTGTCTCTATTTTGCTGAGTGCAGCTGAAGCGTTCAAAAGAGCAACACCACCTCCGGGAACAATTCCTTCCTCAATAGCAGCGCGTGTAGCGTTGAGAGCATCTTCGATGAGATCTTTGGTCTCGTTAACTTCAACCTCGCTACCACCACCAACATTGATAACAGCAACACCACCAGTTAATTTGGCTAATCTTTCCTTAAGCTTATCCTTTTCATACTTGGATTCTGTTGTTTCTAATTGTTGACGAATCTCATCAGCACGACCCTTGATTGCAGCCTTGTCACCAACTCCACCCATGACAATGCAGTCATCCTTTGATACAGTGATCTTTTGGCATGTACCAAGTTGAGATAGAGTGATTGTTTCAATCTTAAGGCCTAATTCTTCACTAATAACTTGACCACCAGTTACAGTAGCAATATCCTGAAGAGTAGCTTTCTTGTTATCACCAAAGCCTGGAGCTTTGACAGCAACACACTTAAGACCACCACGGATCTTATTAACGATAAGTGTAGCAAGAGCATCACCTTCGATATCATCAGCAATAATAAGAAGTGGACGACCACTGTGAACAACTGCTTCAAGAACGGGTTGAATTGAGGCAAATGAAGAAATCTTCATGTCGGTAATAAGAACGTATGGATTTTCATATTCACACTTCATTGTCTTTGGATCAGTCATGAAGAAAGCTGAAACGTAACCACGATCAATCTTCATACCCTCAACAATGTCTAACTTGTGCTCGAAAGTCTTTCCTGTTTGAGCTGTAATAACACCCTCCTGACCAACAGCCTTGAATGCATCAGCAATAAGTTGACCAACAGATTGGTCACCATTAGCAGAAATAGTAGCGATTTGTGCGATTTCTTCAGGAGTTGTAACCTTCTTTGTCATCTTTTTGAGTTCCTTAAGTGCTGAATCAACAGCGATGCTCATTCCCTTTCTTAATTCATTAGGATCAAGGCCAGCTGAAAGAGCCTTGATAGATTCACGATAGAACTCTCTTGTTAAGAGAGTTGCAGTGGTTGTACCATCACCAGCTATATCGTTGGTTTTTTGGGCAACAGAAATAACAAGTTGAGCACCCATGTTATGCCACTTATCCTTAAACTCAATTGCTTTAGCAACAGAAACACCATCTTTTGTAACCTTTGGAGGGCCAAATGGTTGCTCAATCATAGCGTTTCTTCCCTTTGGTCCAAGAGTAGCAACTACAGCATCGGCAAGCTTTTCAACTCCTTCAAGAAGTAATTGACGAGCTTGGGCACCAAACTTTAGCTCCTTTGCGCGGACAGATGATCGAACAAATGAGGATGAACTAGCACTAGCCAGCATTTAAAGTGGCCGGTCAAAAACAAAAGCGGCTCCTAATTGAATTTGATGGTCGGTGGGAGGTTAGTGAGCTCACTTGATTATCGGTATATGTCACTTTTTGATATTTGATAAGTTTACATGATTAAGGGTTTAATAATGAACAAAGGTGACAATGATTGGTATAAACCAAGGTGCTTTCCTAATACAAAGTCAAGACCAAGACCAAAATGAAAGCGTGATTGTTTAGTAGAGTGGTGTTATATTAGAAATCCAAAGTTTACAGTGTAAAATGAATAAAAAGGTAACCCAGGTAGAAACCTGATTTTTCAATACACTTACGCGAACCGTGATTATCACAACCACAACCTGCGGTAGGAAAACCACCCTTACGAATGCTGTTAAGCTTCATGTCTTGAAAAATATAACTACCTAAACCAATTCGACGGAAAGATGGATGAACAATCATACCAATATCATACCAGTTATAATTTGGATGGGTTCGCAGGCACAAACCAACACCATAAAGAATCGTATCTTTTTCGTATATAAATATATCTTTTCGATATATTAATCGGGTAAGTTCATCTGCCCCACTGAAAAAGTCTCCACTTATTTCTAAGATAACTGGAATATCAGTTATGTCACATGGACGGCGCTGAATATCACAAATTGGAGAGAGAATAACTCTTTCTTCTGGATGACTATGGCGAAATAAATATCCATCTGGAAGTGATTTTTTGAAAAATTGATGGGAGAGATTCATCAGAAGAAAATCAAATGACTTAACCATACTTCCTGTGATTGCATACTCTTGAATAATTTGTGAAAATATCAGCTCCATTGCAAAATAATAACGATTAGAAAGATAAAATTCAACAATTTCATGTTCACGCACAATAAAATACCCAATATTTTCCCCATTATCCGAAATCGAATACCCTTTTCCTTCTTCAACTAATAATTCATTATATAACTCTTGGGGTTCAATGAGACTATCAAAATATTGTTTTCTTTGTGAATCTAATTCCTCTTGGGATGTGAAAGCTTGGGTCGAATAATGATGTTCCATGATTGAAAGCGAAGTCATTTTTTTTATCACAAATTGTCAAATGTTGATGTCATTGAAACTACTATTATATATTTAACGGAATATGAATGATCTTTGGCACAAAGTGCCATATGAATACTGTCAGGTAGTTCATGGTTATGAAAGAGATTGGTCAATTTTTTTATGTACTGTTTATTTTTGAAAGAAAAATCAAACAGAGTTTGTTTGTCACCTCAGAATTGGTTGTCAGATCTCCATCATACAATTTAATGTTTTTCCTTTTTCCATTATCAGTCCTTTATCAAGATAACTGTCCCACTAATCACGAGAGATTAGTGTTCACAATGCAAGGGGATTATTTTTTTGAGAATTGTTTGTTCAGCTTATCTCAATCCAGTCCGAATAAAGGCGGGGCAATATTTACTGATCAAAACAATATAAATCTGAGTCTAAATTCTTGCACGTTTTATAATTGTTCTAGTTTGGATGATGGAGGAGCTGTTTATTTTCGAAGTTCACATGGGGGCACAGTAGATTTTTGCAAGGTATGCATTTACCAGTGTTTCTGTGCTGGAGATAGATGCTCTTATCCTTTCGGGTATTTTTTCGTTGATCATTTGAAAAATAATTCCCATAGATTTATCAGTTCATCATCGAAACATTTGCAAACTGTTAATGATTACTATTACGCTATTGAAGACGGCTATCAATATTTCGAAAACAATAATTTTACCAGGAATTGTTTCCATGCTTTTGTTACTCTGCTTACAACAAATCCAACTCTCTCAAAGGTCATGATGTGTAATTTTGTTAGGAACCATGCAATATTTCGAGGAATTCTTCATTTTGATTGCGGTTCTTATTCAATTAAGAGTATAAATGTTGTTAATAACACTTATGAGGAAGAGGGACAAGGGGTTTTTTTCCAATCTGGGGTTTCTAACTGTGTTTTAACATTATCTTCTTTTTGCATGAATAATAATACCCTCTTTTTTTTAACTGATTTAAGCGTGCTCTACATTATGGACTGTGAAATCGAGCATAACAAACTCTGTCTGACTAATGGAAATGTTTCTTTGTCAAACTGTATGATTTCCTATGGAACAAGCATCATGACGAAAGTCTTTTCGGTATATTCAACCTATTTTTGTGAATCCGATCCAATGATCAGTGCACAACCAACCAACAACAACAACAGCACTAATTTGTATTACTTAGTAATGATAATATGTTTAATTGTATTATGTGTATATTTTGCACTAAATCGGACAAAAAATAATCAAGAAATGCCCCTTTTGCATCAACCAATTCTTACTAATCAAGAGAATTTGTGGAACTCAAGAGTTTAAATATAATAAGAGTCAAATATTCCCGGATCAACTCGGAAAACGGTTCTTTCAAACATATTGATACCTGATTAGGTCCATTAATTGTGCTCATTCGGGCAAAGGATTATATCTCCCTATTTTAAATAAATTGCATTTTTGTTTCATTGATTTGGATTGGTACCCTATCACGAGATGTGACTTAGTTAAATCTGGACTGTTGGCAAAAAATTTACAAAAACTCCAAAAAATGCTGATAAAAATACCACCAGAATTATCATCATTGAAGAGGTATTTAGTGGTGTCTAAGATGTATGAAACTGTTAATCCTGTTGTTTCACAAGTTTTTTCTCATGTATTTGCCGATAGTAGCTTTGAAATAGTTGAAAAAAGTCAGAATCTTGAATTAAAGAAATACTTCAATGAGTACATGTTGCATCTAGGTGAATTCCCAATTTATGGCATTAATGAAGTGCTTTTTTCGGCCGATGATCTATATGACTCGCTTGTTTTCACGTTTCGATCAGGTGTTTATAAAAAATACATGCCCAGGCTCCTTTTGGTATGTGCTACACTTTATTCTATAGTGCAAGGGACACATTCAGAAGATAGAGAAAGAATTTGCAAGCACACTGCTGCAAGATTGAGGAAGTTTCACCGCAATGCAGTAAATGCACTAAAGGAGCGCAAAGAAACAACAGAACGCGAGAATATCCGTATTGAGGCGAAAAGGAAAACAAAAGCCAAGTTTGATAAAATGAACATAGCAAACTCAAACAATCCTCAAGAGATTCGAGAATTCCTAGTATTTAATGGTATTAGTATACCATCTTCAGTACCACAACCAAAAATTGTTAAATCTATTATACAAAGACAAATGGATATTGCGATGATGCATTTGAATAAGGGCGATAAATCGAATGCACTCAAGATCTTGCAAAAGTCACTAACTATCTGGAATAAAGGAGAACTTTGAGTTTTTACGGGTCCCATGAGTGTAGTTTGATCGATCAAAATTTGATGATTTCTCCAAAAATTCTGTCATCTAAATCTCTCCTGGAAAAGACAATTGATGATTATTATTGTCATGTTGGAAAACCTGGTTTTGATTTGTTTGTTTCAAATCTTATTTCGGAAACCCAGAAACAGATGAAAAGCAAATCAGTTGACATTCAAGCACAAGGCATTTTTCAAATATTATTTCTGAATAATATGGGATTTAGATTTGAATGGTCTCAGTTTCATATTCTAGAAATGATGGCACAAGATGATTTTTCTATTAAAAGGTTGTGCTATTGTGCGGCCAGTGTTATATGGTCATCAAATAGCGATGTAGTATATATGGCTTCAAATTTGATCCACAGAGATTTTTATTCTGTACAAAAGAATGTGTCATCAATTGTTTTATCATCAATTGGAGGATATATGAATGAGAGTTTAGCAAGAATAATATCATCGGATATTGTATCTTTAATGACTTCATCTATACCATATGTTAGGCAAAAAGCGATATCTATGTTCTATACAATATGTATCAAAAATCCCGACTCTTTGTCTTTGGGGTTTAAAATTCTAAAGGGAAGACTTGATGATGTGAATGAATCAGTTATTAATGTTTCTCTCACTGTATTTTATCAATTTTCCATAATGTATCCAGAATATTTAATTGCATTAATCCCTAAGTTTTTTTCTATGCTTCAGGACTCCAAGAACAAATGGGCACATTTAAGGCTCATATCCATATTGAGGAATTTATGTGCCACCGAAACTAGGTTAGCAAAAAAACTTGTGGGTGTTTTTTCTAGCATATTGGAAACACCTAGTTCATTATTTGTATTGTTCGAATGTATTAAATCTATTGTTGAGATTCCTGTGTATAATCAAACACTATTATTATATTGCTCTGAGAGACTTTTGCAATTCATCGATGACACTATTCCCACTATCAGAGATTTATCTATTGAATACTTTTTGAAGCTTATTCGTCTTGATAAAAATCTTTTTATCACCCACAAAAAAATCGTAAAAAAATCGATCAAGTCCAACAACCCTAATATAGCCATTCTTGCAATACAAACGGTAATGGAATTAACAACCAATAATAACATTGACAGGGTGATTAAGTTGTTGATGATTTCATTTAATAGTATTTTAGAAGTACCAATTAAACAGGCAATTTTAAAAAAAGTTATTGATATCTGCTCAAACAATGATTATCAAAATGTAACAGACTTTGAATGGTATATTAATGTTTTAGCCAAATTTGCTGAAAGTGGACATCCTTTATTCAACCCATTAATTTTAAATGAATTCTCAATTCTATCTGAATCTATACCTTCTTTGAGAGAACACTTATCTAATACCTTGTGTTTGTTATTAATACACAAGAATAATAGAGGAAACCAAGATTTTTTAATCTCAATAATTAATATTATTGCTACTTATTCGACAGATATCTCTGTGGTTCATAGAATTCTCGATCCTTCAATACTTTTCTGTTCTAAGAGAGTGCAATTGTATTGTTTGCAAAGTTCTTTTTTCATAATTCTACGTAACAATTATTCTGGTTTGAATTTTCAAATCTTTGACGCATTCCGAACTAGTCAACATAATGAGGTAACACTTTTTTCTGAATTTTTAAAGCTCACTCTGATTGATTCGTTCTCATTTAATAGTGATTCATTGGCTAACAGAATAATCGCTAGAATAGACAATCCAATAGTTACTGAAATATCCGTTCCTTTAGAAATTATTGAACCCATTCCATTGTTTATGGATTCTGACGAGTCTCCAGATCCTGTTCCTATTGTCTCATCCATCAATGAGCCTGAAAAACACCAAATAACTAAAAAACACAGAAAACAAAAAAAAATTGACAAATCATCAGTCATTATCAAGGTCAACAAAAGGTCACTTTTAACCTTAGACAAATAACGAATAAATTGTAATTTTATCAATCTTTTGTGAAAGATGGTCCAGCACAATTTTAATTGCTCCTTTTTTGGACAATGTATGTATTATTTTGCTCTGATGATCTGTTGCCGCCCCAGTCTGAGTATTGAGGAAACGGCTTAACTGAGCAAATTATGGTTTCACTAACACACAGCAAAAAAACTAACTTCAAACTTAAGTAAACTATTCATCATCTTCAATTACATTTGCTGTCTTTCTTACTCTTATTCCAAATATTCGGGGAATGTATATTTCTTTCGACATGGGTTTGAGTTGATCTGAGAATTTCGCAAGAAATGGATGGATATATGAAGGGCCAAAAAACGCTCCATCCACAAAATTGCAAAACGGATCTTTCATGTTATATATGTCTCTGCAACATGGACAAAACATTTTTACAGGATAATCATTATACTCATGAGAAATCCCAAATGGCAAGCATTTAACATTGTTGCATAGAATTCTTGGGCATTGTGGGTAATCAAAACAATTATATTTTTCAAACATCTTGCATAATCCAGAATTAGTCATAATATACCTGCTATGAATGATCCCATACAGAAACTCAGCTTGTTGTTCAATTACCATTGCTTCTGTTTCTCTTTTCATATCAGCATGGTATGGAGGGACATAATTTTTTGTAATAAGTTCTAATGCTGGAAGAAAATGGCTTACTTTTTGCTGAATTCCAAATAAATTAAAAAAATCAGATATATACTCATATTCTATTCGAACAAAAAGCCTCCCTTGAGGCTGTTGAAGAAACCAGTCTATCCAAGGAGGAGAATCCATGAATATAAGAATATTCAAATCTATAATATTTATTTAAAACCAGGAGCTAATTGCAGCAATAGCCCTTGTTATTATTACTATGTTTGTTAATTACAATCTGTATTGGGGTGTTATCAACATTGGAATTTGGTGACATCAGTGATTCACAAAAAGCACTGATGCTTGATTCTATGTTTTCACCAGTTTTAGCAGATACATTGTAGGAAAATTTAACTTTGTTCTTCTTCTTCCATGCTTCTATTGTTTCTGGTGAAATTACAGATGGAATATCAGATTTGTTTCCAAGAAGAAGCACAGGTAGGGTGTAGTTGTTATCTACATTGCATGCTTCTAAAAAAAAATCAACATATGCATCCATGTCCATAAAAGAGTCCGGAGCAGTTACATCATAGACTAGAATCATCCCATTTGCACCTCTTAGTATTGATGGAGCAATTGATCGGAATCTTTCCTGTCCTGCTGTGTCCCAAATCATAACAGTCACTTCTGTATTATCTATATTCAGAGTTTTGGTAAAAAACGATGCACCAACAGTAGAATTTGTGGATTCAAGGAAATTTTGGAAACAATATCGATTAAGAATCGAAGTTTTTCCAGCATTCGCAGGCCCTAAAACAACTATCTTCATATCAAGGCTACTGATTCTTCTTTGCATTGTTCCTTGTTCCAGAACATGGTCCCAAAATCACTTTTTCATAACCCAACGATAAATGTCAGAGTCCATTTTCAATTTTTCTGATACGATAAAATAAACAAGAGAATTTATTCAAATTTAACCACTTTTGATTAAATTGATTTATGCAAATCTTACAATCAACGACCATGACATTAAAATGAATTTTTCTGTGGTTAACGATATGTTTTTTATTGTCAATTTCAAGATTGATCCTCTCTGATTAAAAATGGAGATTAATGTCACCACCTTATTTGTCCGAAGATTCCAACTTCCAATGAAGAATTCGGACAAACAATTTGATAATGGAAACCGAAGAGAATTGAGGCCAAAAACCTCTCAAAATTTAAAATTTTAAATAATTTATGCAAAACTAGTTTTCAATAAATAATATTTAACTGAAATTTCTAAAAAAATATTGAATAATCAAATTTTGAATTGATTATTCTCATTTGAAAAGACATCAGATTAATGAATAGCATTCTCCAAAAGGTTACTTCAATAATATTATTGCGTTCAGCTTACAATGATTACTTTCCTGGCTCTTATCAGGAATTTGCAGCTATCACAACCAGTTTAAGACCTGGAGCTGGTCAGTTTTGGGTCCATTCCATATCTTTCTACAATTTGATCACAAATTCAGGAAATGGGGGAGCTTTATTTATCCAAAATGTCAATTCCACTGTTGTTATGGAAAAGAGTACATTTTACCATTGCTTATCCATTTATGGGGATGGAGGAGCCATTTTTTATGACTGTCCATCCTCGGGAGCTTTAGTCATGAATGAAATATGCGCATTTCATTGTTCATCTCCCGAAAATAGCAATTATCAGTTCTCATTTTCATCCACAGGTATTGGTAATAAGCACGAATGTCACTTAATTGCAATTACTTATTCATCAGATGTTTCAAGGCAAAGAAGATATTCAATTGGTTTGAGAAATGGACAACAGAAAATTATAAGTGCAAACATGAGTAAGAATCATCTCAAGGAGTATTCAACATTTTCCATAGAGAATCCAGTTATGTGTATTATGAGAATTTCCACTATTACAAGCAATTTTGCGTCATTGAAGAACTGTTTTGCTTTAAATCAAGGCAACCATCAGATTGACCACACGAATTTTGTTAATAATACGCAATTTACATCTAATTCAGCAATTATTGAACAGATTGGTCAATGTAATTCCACCTTCTTAAATTGTGTATTGTTAAACAACTTAAATTCTGGCAAAGGATCATTATTTTCTTTATCGTCCGGGAGTCAGCTATATATTTTCGATTCATGGCTTGAAGGAGGCACAATTCCTAATGGAGTTATAACGAGAAATTTAGGAGGAATAACATCATCTCACCAACTGATACACTTTTTAACAGAAATATGTTATGTTGCCATATTTATTGAGCCAACACCGGCACAAACTCCTTTCCCTACACAAACACCCCCACCATCTGCGACATTAATGCCGACTCTAATGAGATCACCAATCAACACCCCACAAGTAACTCCAAAAATATCTGGGACTCCCAATGTAACTCCATTTCCTTCAGAAACGATTGCCAAAACTATTGAAACGAAGGATCCGACATCTGATTTTACCATTATGAATACTCCGGTTCAAACTTTATCTCCAACATATGATGTTTCTTTAAATCCTACTTTTCAAAACACGTTAATGGCAACATATGACCTCACTATCCCGAATACGTTTGATTTAACAAAATCCGCTTCAATTATTCCAACATTAGAAGATACTCTGAGTGATTCAATGCACCCAACTTTCTTTCCTTCTCTTTATGAAACACCCATATCGACAATGATTCCATCCCAGTCTGAATATACTGATGAATCATATAGTCATTCACAAGATGCATCAACCGATTCAACTACAGAGGAAGAATCGACTATGATATCACATGAACCAACCACTGAAGAAGAATCAGTATCGGAATCAACTACTCAAGAAGAAACAACCACTATTTCGTATGAGCCAACAACCGAATCAACAACAGTTTCACATGAGCCAACTACTGAATCAACATCTGATTCACATGAGCCAACAACCGAATCTACATCTGATTCACATGAGTCAACCACAGAATCAACAACAGTTTCACATGAGCCAACTACTGAATCAACATCTGATTCACATGAGCCAACAACCGAATCAACATCTGATTCACATGAGCCAACAACCGAATATACATCTGATTCACATGAGTCAACCACAGAATCAACAACAGTTTCTCATGAGCCAACTACCGAATCAACAACAGTCTCTCATGATCCAACTACTGAATCAGCAACTGATTCACATGAGCCAACTACTGAATCAACATCTGATTCACATGTGTCAACTACAGAATCAACAACTGATTCACATGAGCCAACTACTGAATCAACATCTGATTCACATGAGCCAACAACCGAATCAACATCTGATTCACATGAGCCAACAACCGAATCTACAACAATTTCTCATGAGCCAACTACCGAATCAACAACAGTCTCTCATGATCCAACTACTGAATCAACATCTGATTCACATGAGTCAACCACAGAATCAACAACAATTTCTCATGAGCCAACTACCGAATCAACAACAGTCTCTCATGATCCAACTACCGAATCAACATCTGATTCACATGAACCAACAACCGAATCTACATCTGATTCACATGAGTCAACCACAGAATCAACAACAATTTCTCATGAGCCAACTACCGAATCAACAACAGTCTCTCATGATCCAACTACTGAATCAACAACTGATTCACATGAACCAACTACTGAATCAACAACTGATTCACATGAACCAACAACCGAATCAACATCTGATTCACATGAGTCAACCACAGAATCAACAACAGTTTCTCATGAGCCAACAACCGAATCAACATCTGATTCACATGAGTCAACCACAGAATCAACAACTGATTCACATGAACCAACTACCGAATCAACATCTGATTCACATGTGTCAACTACAGAATCAACAACTGATTCACATGAGTCAACCACAGAATCAACAACAGTTTCTCATGAGCCAACAACCGAATCAACATCTGATTCACATGAGTCAACCACAGAATCAACAACTGATTCACATGAACCAACTACCGAATCAACATCTGATTCACATGTGTCAACTACAGAATCAACAACTAATTCACATGAACCAACAACCGAATCTACATCTGATTCACATGAGTCAACCACAGAATCAACAACAGTTTCTCATGAGCCAACAACCGAATCAACATCTGATTCACATGAACCAACAACCGAATCTACATCTGATTCACATGAGTCAACTACAGAATCAACAACTAATTCACATGAGCCAACAACCGAATCTACATCTGATTCACATGAGCCAACAACCGAATCTACATCTGATTCACATGAGTCAACTACAGAATCTACATCTGATTCACATGAGTCAACTACAGAATCAACAACTGATTCACATGAGTCAACCACAGAATCAACAACTGATTCACATGAACCAACTACCGAATCAACATCTGATTCACATGTGTCAACTACAGAATCAACAACTAATTCACATGAACCAACAACCGAATCTACATCTGATTCACATGAGTCAACCACAGAATCAACAACAGTTTCTCATGAGCCAACAACCGAATCAACATCTGATTCACATGAACCAACAACCGAATCTACATCTGATTCACATGAGTCAACCACAGAATCAACAACAGTTTCTCATGAGCCAACTACCGAATCAACAACTGATTCACATGAACCAACAACCGAATCTACATCTGATTCACATGAGCCAACATTAACATATAATCCAACTCGCTCACCAACGAAGGCAACCCCTCAAATATCAATTTCTCAGTCCAATCCTAATCCAATTATATACTCTCAAACAACCTTATCTCCAACTATTCTACCCGCATTTACATTTAATCCCACTCGTTCACCAATGGAGGCTACCCCTCAATTATCAGTTACTCAATCAAATCAAAGTCCATATTCTTCATTTATGCAAAGAGATATCACTGTCCCAGATAATGATTCAAACGATAGCCTCTGGAGTATAATATTTGCCATTCTCGGGACCTTAGTAGTCTTTGCTGTTGCAGCCATTATTGTATACTATTCCACCAAGAAAGGGAAAAAGTCAAGTTCATCATGTGCTTACTCTGCAGAAATGGTTGAAGATCAAACAATCGCTGCAATTCTTGACGAAATCCCTTATGGATCTGTAGTATTCCGAGACAACTGGGATCTTCCGGCAGCAAATGATCCATTTGCCCAAGACTTTGAAGAAGATGATGCATTCCAAATCAATCTAATTGACTAAATGTATTCAAATATTTCCTCTTTTTAGTGGACATGTGATTTAAAAAGACAATGTTTGTTGTTCTTTTCTCATTTTCTTTCTCGTTCACTTTTAAAACTGAGCATGGAAGGAGGTGGTTAATGATATTTTACCATAATTCAACAGGAGGAGTGTTTTTTGATAGTTTTTCTGAGGCGATGAACTGTGATAAAGATAGCAGGTATAGTATATTCAGTTTAATAAGCCATTCTTTCCTTACTGAAGGGTATTATGAGTTTCTATTAGAGTATCCAGAAACAGTTGGTTTCAATCATTGGCGCCAAAGCTTACTTCCATGGAATGATAACGAAGTTTTAGGAAACAAAGCTCAAGGATATCAAGGAATCAGCATTTCATGGAACAAAAATAGTTGGGGAGGATTAGTTTTATCCAATAACTATTTCCAACCACAAAACAACATGTCTACGTTGCTGGATGGATCCGCCGGTACTAATGATTGGTGGTTCTCAATAGGGTGTGTTAATCCGACTATATTCTTTTACCCAATGTATCCAGGGCCGGGAGTTACTATTAACACAACATATTTATGGCTTAGGATTGATAATCTTAATGTTTTATCAAAATCGACAAACAATCTTTTAATGAAGAAGAGTTTAATACAGCTGTTTTCTCTTCTCATCTTCTTCCTGTAAAACTGTGGGTTTTAATGTTATCATTGTTTTTGTGTTTCGTTTTCTGCCAATATGAGACAAAGACTCAGTATGAGGCAGTTTGGTTGAAAGTTTTTGATCATGATTCGGGTGCTGGTGGATTTTTTCAATCGAAAACTGAAGCATTAAATTGTAGTATTGCAAATAGATTCAGTATCTTATATATTTTGGATAGCAGATTTAAGATTAATGGTAAATATGAGTTTTTGTTGGAATATCCAGAGTTAGTGGGATATAATAGGTGGCTCCAAACGAATAGCCCAATTGATGAGACTGAACAATCAGGGAAAACAGCAGAAGGCTATGAAGCCATTAGCATAACATGGGATGTATCATATTGGGGAGGGCTTGTAAAATCTACCAGATCCACCACATTTCTTGAAGGATCAACAAAATCGACATCAGTTGCTTGGTATGGAATAGGATATATATCAACACAGTATTCTCCACAACATGCTGGTCCTGGTGTAAAGGTTAAAAAGGCTGTTTTATGGGTAAGAACCATCTTACCTGAAGATCCAAGCTTTAGAATGAAAAGACAAATGAAGTATCAGGCATTTATATCATTTGTTTTGTTATTTTAATGACCTAATAAACTTAATAAGATGAAATGCAAAGCAAAATATATTAATATAAGGGATTTTTTTTAATCTGCAATGGATGATAGTCTCTTTATTAGTGTTTTCTCGTCAAATGAAGAGACTCGAGAGTATTATAAAACTATCCTATTGGATTTATACCAGCAAGAAGGATTTATTTGGGATTTGATATCAAGAATTCATAATTTTGATTCAGTTGTCGAAAAATCCAAATCTTTAGTGCTTTTGGATGTTGTAAAGAGAAAATGTAGCGAAAATAACTTGACATTAGATCAAAAAGAGTTTTTGTTTTCCGAATTACTCAAAAAGTATTTTTTTATTCATAATAACAACAAAATCCATATATTAGAATGTTTAAGAGTGATATTCGCATATAAATCAATAGATTTTGCTGAATATATTATCCAAATTGTTAATGATTGCGTCGAATTGGGAGATAGATATGTAATAACTTACCGAATAGTATATGAATGGCTTTTTTTTCACTCAATTAACAGGTCATTTTTTGATGACAGAATAACTGGGATTATTAAGATGATAATGCATATGATTCATACAGTTTTAGTTGAGAATACCGCAGATTTATGGTACTGGGAATTTTCTGCAATTGCTTCAGATGTAATCTCATGTTTGGTTATTGTTCCTAGTATTATACTTGACTCTGAAATAGTAATGATGAATTTTTGTCTTTTGAATAGCAATGTGTGTAATGATTCATGTTCAAATGTCTTTGTAATTGCTTTCCTGGATTTATGTATTGCATTAGAGCCACTGGTGTCAGATATTAATGATATTAATGATCTAATTATCAATTCTTTGAATAGCATTGTATCAAGACAAATCAAATCATCACATATATGTTTTCTTTCTGCAAAACTATTATATATTCTTTTGAAAAATAGGATTTATCTCCATGATCTATTCACTAATGAGGATTTTTTAGTTAAAATATTAGAATATGGGGTTTTAGAAGATGATGAGATTCAAAACATTTATTTAATTCCAGAACAGTTTATAGCTTTTAATTACACAATAGAGGATCCAAAAACAATGGTCACTACAAGACACGTTTTGTTTAATATTATTCAGGAAATTTTTCTTCAAGACTATACTGAGTCACAGGATCAAATACTTCATTTTTCTCAATGTGAATGTGATTCTTTTATTGAAAAAGAAATGAAGATGTTTTGTATATACTGCTATTCGCAGTTTTTCCGTGATAATATTCAAGTTTTGTATTATATTGTTAACTTATTGGAATTCAATGATTGTCCTTATGTTCAAGTGAGCTGTATCGCTACATTAGCCCAGTTAGAAATCGAGAACCAAAAAATTAAAGAAATATCCCTGAAGATTTTCTTAGAATCTGAAGTAATGTGCATTAAATTGATGTCTCTGTTTTGTTTTCATCATTCTTTCCTGCAATCACCCACTCTAAGCGAGAATGAATTGATTTTAATGATCGATAATATACTAAATTTTGCTAAATCTATATCACACCCATTACCTGGGTTATTAATTGATCTTTTGAGTATTAAATTTACTTCATATTTCCTTGAGACATCGTCAAAATTCTTTGAATTTTTTGTTGAGTTTTTATATTCTTTGGATTCTAACGAGTATGCTCATAATGTTCTTCAATGCGCTATTCGGATTGTGAATATTCTACCAATTGATCAAATATCTGTGTTAGATTCAGTTGACAGTGTTTTTAAATTATGTGCAAATCACTTTAACCTAGCTGAAAGCCAATATGATACATCATTGTATTATTTGATACAATACTATTCCGAAAAGGTTTCGAATGTACCAAATTCTATAGAGTCGATATTGGAATCGTTTTTTACCATTATATTTGATAAAAATGATTTTTACCAGATCGATAATATTATTGAGACTTTTATTTATTTGATTAAAAATAAAAGTTTTTTCCATAATGAAGATCTAATGGGTATTATCTTTTGTTTTTGTGATAGATTTATTGAAGTTTGTGATAATTCAAATTACATTCAGACAATTGTATTTCTCTTTACTGCAATTGAACAAACATATTGTTCTAACAAATATAGCGAGACTTTGGGCATTACCATAAATCAAGTATTGTCAATGTATGCTGATGATAACATTATAGTTTCATCAGTTCTTCTATATTACATGTCTCTTCTCTATTATAATAATGCAGATGATATTCATATAATCCAGGAGATACTAATTCACATATCACTATATTTCAAATGGGATGTCAATTATGAAAAATTCGCTATAATTTGTTTGGAAAGAATTTCTGAAAAAAATGATGAATTATGTTTGATAAAAGAGCACTACATGAAGCGACTTGATAATGGTGATTATGAAGAAGAACAATATGAAGAGATTTACCTATTTCATTGTTCTCTACCAAGCAATGATTTAATAATGAAATAACAATTTATTAATTATTAGATTGTAAGTGACCTACATATGCTTCCAACTTTTTGAGATAGTTCATCAGCCATAGGTTCATCAAGAAATGAGTTGATATATTTAATTGCCGCTGATAATGATGTTGCTGCATGTTTCATTGAACTGCACATTTCCACATCACGAAAATAATCAATATGCTCACACATACCATCTGCATTTGGAGGAGGATTTATTGATAATACTACAATGAAAGTAGAAAAAAAGTCATCGAAAGAGAGGCTTATTGGTTCGATTGTTTTGCTCTTTTTTGTGGCATAATCATCTATTTGTCTGGAAACAACACATACCTTATAGGCAATATCTTGTGGACAGTTGAAGAATGGAATATAACTCAAATTGTCAGAGATGGTGAGCATATCCCTCTTTTCAGCAAAGATTTGAACAAATGGTTTATCAAAATCATCTAAATCAAAGAAAATGTTATTCATTTTCATATCCCTTGGAGACAAGTTCCTAATAATGTGTGAATTTCTTAAAAAATTTGTTGATGATTTGTCAATCGTTTTATCAATGAGATAAAGTCGATCAAATACCAGTCTATATAAAGAGCACTTGTGGGAAAGAATCTTTTCATCATCTATAACATTGAAAGTGGCATTGAAAACATTAATAAGTTCATTGAATCCCTCCAAATTTACGTTGGATCGAAAACATTTTTTATACTTTGGTGTTGAGGCTTGAACAGTGCAAAACTCTAATGAAACAGGATCAATAATTGATTCGATTTCAAGGGATGAATAGTGATCAATTAAAATCGAATCGAATTTGTTGATAGGAAAATACTTGCAACTCTGATCTATCCCTTTCAAAGAATTGGATAGCTCACTACATAAAACATCAGATGCAATCTTTGGAAACCTATTTCTACTTTGTTTTGCTGTTAGATAAACTTGTATTGATTTCACCCTTTTGGAATAATACTGATACTTCTTGTTCTTACGAAAGTCATTTTGGATGAGTTGATTCAGTCCTTCGAAATCGAAACGAGCAGGCATTGATTTTTCAGTCAGAATCCTAAAGCAAAAAACTAATAAAGATATAGTTGTGCTTACCCTAGCACTGATTTCTCTTGTCATTTCGATATGTTTATGAATGTATTTCTCGAGTTTGAGAAAAAGAAACCTAAACTCAATTTTTTCCCCTAGATGAGACTTGAAATTTTTCTGATAATTGGGACCTGGGAGCTCACACTTCGTTTTATACTCTAAAAACATCCCTTCAAGCTTCTCCATAATCTTGCGAGTTTCTTCCATCATCGGCTTGATTTTTGGATTATCAGGGTTTTCTAGTGTCAATAGGCGAGTGTACTCGGGAGGGAGTGGAGGAAATTGAAGATAGAGCTGTGTTTTAGTATCGAAAAAACTCATTTATGGAAAGACTTTTTCTGAAATGTGACGATTATTCTTGTTCCAGCAAAAACTCTATTGGGAGGAAATGCTCATTTGTCTTGGGTTTTGCATGTTGTTTTAGGATGTTCAATGACTTATTAGTAGTGATGGCTACAATTCCTTGTCCTATTGTCAGAGATTCTATTGTATCACTGAAAGAATACTTGATGGTGGCTTCTTGTTCTTTAAGATCTGGGAGATATTCTGTTAAATAAAGGTTTCCCATTCTATCAGTTGTGTATATGTGATTTTCAAAAAACCTACTCCATGAAACCGCAGTTAGGACAGATTTTTGAGAAACAGTATTAACTGGTAAACCAGGTTTCCTAATATCAACAAATTTAAGAATATCGGATCCCTTTGAGAAAAGAGATATGATATTGTCATTGTAGGGACAAACACCAATTCTTTGGATTGGCATTGAGGTCTGGAAGAGTATCACAGATGTATCAAGATTCCTGAGATCGAAAAGCCTAAGTGAGCCATCAAATGAACAAGAGACAAAGTTCGCTGATGCCCCAACAAATGCAACATCATAAACAGAATGATCATGCGCAATGATTCTGGATATTACTTGTGATGAACTTACATCAATAGAAGCAATTGACCCGTCAGCACTGCTCCCGATCACTAGACTTTCTTCCAGGAGAGACCAATCTGCCGATGTTACAGGATCAGAATTCGGAGATATTACTATTTCGCTCAAATTAGTTAGAGAATCCATGCTACTTTGAAATAACCTCACGGAATCTGAGCAGGTTATTAAAAAATCTGAATCCGCTCCCGATGAATGGGGAGTGAAAATACTTTTTAAAACAGGAAATTTAACATTATAAGATGATTCAGTAATAATTGATGGTCCAACAAATCTTAATACTCGGATTTCATTTTCAGCCGATTTTTCAAAGGATGAAACAGCAATTCTGCTTTCTTTAGAAAAAGAGCTGTTCAAAGACAAAGAAAAAGGGGTCCAGGGCATTAAACAGGACTGAGAAACAACAAACTGAATTTCTTCCATTTTTATTATGTTTTTTGGCCTTATTTGTGTTTCCTGCTCTATTAAATACTCGAAAGCTGTTTTGGGCGAATGGAACATATATGATGAGTCGATTTTGTCCGAAGAAATATCAGAGTATACAGCGATTATAATTAATAGCAAGGAATTGTTGAATTACGATGTTATTCTATGGAAAAACGGACAAACAAAGAGCACTGCTGCAACAGTAGAAGAATTTTTAATTGGTGAGTATAACCTTGTTTTTGAAAACGATACAATGGCCATTATTAAGCAAAAAGACGGGAAACAGGGCTTTTTTACCAAACTTATTTTTGACGAAACGGGAAAATCATCAGTTACACTTGATGGGTTTTCTTTAACCTTGCAGTTTATCAATGAAACATCAATTCGTGTCGTTTTGGAATCCTTATCAGGTACAACCAAGTATGTCGGAATCAAAAAAGAAGAAATAAAGATTCCACACGTCCAAAACCAAAGCAGGATGATCATTATTCTTATTGTTTTCTTCGTTTTTGCTCAAACCCTCATTATGCTGAAGAAAAGGAAAGCACCAATTCCACACGAGAATGTTGAAATGCTATCTATTACACCGAAGCAAAAAACAGAATAAAAGTCTATACGCTTTATACTAAAGTAAATACCCACCCATCTTCCGCTCCAATATATTGTATTACTCTTAATATGGTAGCCACAATAATGGATATCATCGATACTACTCTTTTGCTATAATTTGAAAACAGATCATATTTAGAGGGAGCACATACAGCAATATCAAATGATAAAATACCTAAATTGCTTATTAACCAACTACAGTAATTATAATGATCATTTTTTCTCTGCTTCTTCATTGCAGGATCGAATAGGGTCAATAAAGGTAAAACAAAGGCTAAAACCCAGTTGATAAGTATGAAGGTATCTCCTCCATGAGTCAATAGCAATGAATAACAGACCCCGAACATAGATCCTACAATCACTTGTAATATAGAATGATATCCTCTGATAACTCTTGAGAATGGAACAAGAAAGAAAAGAGCTATTGCCAGTATTGGACAATAAGGAAACAATGATGTAGCAAAAGCTGCTGATGCTAACGAATCACCTGATGGCATTCCATAGGCACTTCCAATAGCTTTATCAGTATTAGGAATTCCACATGGTCTTTTTTGACGAAATGTCAAATACAATCCAAGAATCGTGCATAAAGGAACTAGCAATAGTCGGTGTATGTGGTGTAAAACCCTTTCTAATAGTTGTGAATTTTCTATTTCAACGAAATAACTTATTACAATTAATACTTCAGAAAAAACTCCAATTGGAACAAGATTAAAAAAAGCACCAGTAGATTCGGCAATATAATATAATAGATGAGATGATTTTGATCTCCAGCAGCGATTATACCATCTTTTCCCTAATACATCACAGAACTCTTCAGTCATATACGTTTATAATTTATTTTTATTGAGTAACAAGTTAATTTTTTGCTTAAGTTCGGGTGAGTGATTGTCATCCAAAAATCCACAAAAGAAACTATTGAGAGCACAAAAAGATGTTGCAGCATGCGATAACTGGTGAGGAATCTCTAGTGATCTATGATGATCGAGAAGAGATGCAATTCCAAGTGAGTTTGGGGGAAACCTTAATGAGAATATTGAAGCAAACACAATGAAGAAATCATCAAAGCACATTTTCATTGGTGTATCATCATTAGGTTTATAAAGTCCTTCAATTCTTGATGAAACAATGAAAAGTAATCGAGCAATATCAATTGGACACACAAAAAATGGTAGTAATTCAATATCAGGTAAAATCTCTCTTATCCCTTTAACACTTAGACATGAATCTAGAACTGTATGATTTCGATATGAATCAGGAAAAATCCCTGTTGGAACAGTTAAGTCTGATAGAGTGAGTTGTTGAAGAATACCGGCTGCCAACAACGAAGGTGTTGAATAGTCATTCAGGGTATGATCAAAAAAATATGCGCGATCATATACAATCCTTAATAGCGAAACTCTGACAATATTTCTTTGAGTATAATCAGCTATCTCAAATTCATCAAAAAACTTATGCAAAAAGATATTAAATGGTCTATAGTCAGGCTTGCATAAAGAAAAAGATGATGGAGATAACACAGGCATCCGAGTTATACTCACTGATTTACATCTTTCATGTGATACCTTTCGATTTTGTTTCCTGCTATTTAATTTAATAGAAGGTGATGAAAATGTTGGGCTCAAAGTTTCTGGTTCAACTTTTGGAGAGCCAGTCAAAGGCCCAATTGTATCATCCAAACCTTCGAAGCCAGTCGAATAGAAGTGAGACAAGAGTGTCTCATCAAAAACATTATACGGGATATACTTCAATCGATCATCAAATTTATATTCTACTCCTTGAAGAGTTGACATTAGACAAATTTTGGAGACAGTTGGATACCTTACAGCAGATTCATTTCGTTTAAGAAATTCTTTGAGCTTTGATATCCGGGAAGAGTATTTTTGAAACGAATATGAGGACTCATACTTATTTTCTACATGATGGAACAATCCAACAAAGTCAATTACAACAGGAGTCTCGATATCAATCGAATTTTGGAAAAATAAAACTAAAATCGACATATCAGTACAAATAGCAGCTTCAATATTCCTTTTGACGGATCTATATTTTAACACGGATTTTTCTAGCTTTTTATGAGCAAATGCAATACAATGTGGAATCAATCTGAGTTCTTCGATAGATTTATTTAAAAATCCTTTTTTTTCGTTGGAATTGATAGCGACACTGCTTTTTGACAAATATTTTTCTTGCAAAGAAGAAAGTTTGCTGAAGTCTTCCTTCGTTTGCTTCAAAAATGATGATGGCTTAATATTTTTTGACGCTTCTGTTGAGATTAAGCATGAAAGCTCTTCTGGTAACGGGATAATTTGGACCTTTTTTGGCGTTCCTTGTTTCATTATTTGTTTATGTTATGTCAGAATGACTTTTTGACGGTAAAAAATTAATCGTTATATCCTTGATAGCTCTCAATTGTTCTGGTCAATACAGCTTTTTGGTTTGGGCTTAGAAATGTAAAGTCTTGATTTTTTGATAATAGGATTTCTATGAGAGGTGGGATTTGTTCTGGATAGTATAACATCCTGTTGTAATCCGACACTGTATGGGCAAGAATATTGGCTAATACTTCTGTGTATTTATTGATGGTTACGCTACTGATATATGGATTAATATCTGCAAGAAATTGAAGGATATACTTATTACACTGGAAGTCTATTCGAATTGGTAAGAAACCTAATACGATATTTATTGAATCATCAGTGATCAAACTTCGATCAGAAATATATATCAAACACAAAGATGATAAGATGTTTTCAAAAACAGCTCGAAAACATGAACTCATATGTTCAATTTCTTTCCATTTTCCAAATATCTCAATTATTCTATATTGTTCTATCAAGCTTTTATTGAACATTTGTATAGAAAGTATTGAAGAAATAGCATATAAACATCCTGAATTGGATGGTTCAAGCAAAATATTAACAGCATATTCAAATATTTCACCAGAAATTGGTAACAGAGGAGTATTCTTGATCTTCAAGCCCTCTGTTATCAATCCAAAAGCAAAAGAAACAGCCTTATCAGATGAGTCTTTCATAAGTTCTATCAAAGGTTCCATAATCCTTTCAATTAATAGAATTGATTTATTATCATTTGTATCATTAAAATTAATCAGTATTTCACCTAAAAACTGAGAGGAAAACTTTAAAAACGATAAATCTGATGCAAAATCGTTGTTAATCTGATTCCTTGATTGGTATATCTTTTCAAATAAAAATAAAAAGATGGATTCACAATCGTCAATAATAATGTCAATTCCGCAATAATATATAAACTTTTGTAAATAACAAATTATACTAGAGAGCAATGAATACTCCTTTTCAATTATAATCATTTCACAATAATGATGAAGGATATTTTGGGTTCTAGATAATTCCAGTTTATTGGGTAACATATATGCTATTGTTAAAGATAACAACAGTTGAAGAGAAGAAATTAAAATACACTCATATATTGAGCTTTTATGAGTATCTATAATAGAAAATATTGTCTCAAAATCACTTGGTTCAATAATTTTTTCTCCATAAAGTTGAACGATGGTACAAAATGAAGAAAAATATGCTGTTATCAAACTCTGTTGTTCAGAAGAGAATCCAATTGCTTCTCTAAAAAGTAAACTAGAGCTAAGTTGCTGAAACACTTGTAATGATATTTCATAAAAAACATCTGGAAATTGTGGAACAATTTCATCAAACAGTTTGAATCCAGAAACACGTAGATTTATTTCAGTATTATTCAAGCCAATTTCTAATATTTGATTGATTTCTTTCAAAAACAAATCAATATTTGTGTTTTCTTTCTTCGCTATTTCCTTTATACAAGAAAAAGCTATGCTTTTTTCATCATCACATGCACAATTATCAGATAAAATAATTTCAAAACATTTTTGGAGGATTATGTCAGTATATAAGGTATAATTTTCGTATGAAGTACTAATCATGATCTGAATATTCAATATGATCGCCATTTTGGCCCGGTAATCACCATTATTATATAATTCGAACATAATTTGAATATAATCCTCGAATAATGAATCTGAATCATAAATATTTGTCATAATTTCTGGTAAAAGAAATAAGCCATCATTATACTTTTGCATTGAGTATAGATCCAATAAAACATCACCCATTTTTTTGAATGGAAAAGTACTAATATATTGGTGTTCACAAAATGATAGCAAAAAATTATGGGATAACTTTCTTAAGTTTTTTGATCCATTCTCAAATGAATAAACTAATAAATCAAAAAGGACATCTGAAATACTAGATAATAAGTTACCAAGTCTTCTAAAAGCTGCTGATAAGAATACAAATGCTGTAGCATACGATTGATTATTTTCATTAGAAATCAATTGATTGAATATATCAATAATTAAAGTTAAAGCTACTTCTTGGTTTAATCTTTCTAAAAGATAATTTAATGGATCCTCTGATATATCAATGCACAATTCTTCATATTCAATATTATCATCATAAAAACTAATTGTGTGTTCAATTATACAACATATGAGTTGCTTGACTTCATCGGGTTCAGTTATCAAACTATTTGATGTGATAAGAATAGGCTCTAAACAATAAATAGCCCATATAACCATATCTTTGGGATAATGATTTGTCATTACTGTAAGAACACATTGAAACACTGGTTCAATGGGAAGAATAAGGATTAATCTATGATAACCGGTTATAAAGGCATTAATTATTAGCTGAAATCTTGATTGATTCTGTTTTGAGGTCGAATCTATGAGAATTTCGGAGAGTTGTAGATATGTTGATTCATAATACTGTTTATATGAGTTATTATCACGATCGAGTTTCACAAATTCAAGAAGGATTATTATCACTAATACACACTTCAATATTTCTGTATGCTCTGTTTTCAATCCTTTTTCAACAATTCTCATCAGTAATCCAACATTATTCATTATTCCATTAATAGACAGATCGTTTAGGGATGCTAAAAAGCATGACATTTCAAAATTATCATTATCTAAAAATGATTCCACCCAGGAAAAGAAATGATCAACAATATTATAATTTGAAACCAGATATGTTATTGGAATAACAATTACGGCCTTATTATCAAGATCAATTCTTTCAAATAAACAATCCATAATTTCTGCAGCCAAATTATCATCAATTCTTTCTTTATTTATTTTAATATGATTCCTTATTCCTATTGCGATATTCTGAATAATATTTGAATTTGTTGAAATCTTCAAGACTCTCATCAAAGTTTCGAGTGAATCTGGTGCCTCATATATTTCTTGAAGTTTTTTTGATGTCTCTGTCGCTGTGTCTCCGATTTCTCCATTAAACCCAATTAATAAATCAATTAAGACATCATCCATTATTGAGAAATTTACGGATTAATAACGAATAAAGATGCTGCCGACTGGTGAAGAAGCAGATCGGATGGAACAATCGACATTGAATTATGTTTTTAATTTGTTTGGTAAGGGAGTTTCTCAAATGCTTCAGACAAATGTAAATCAACAAACTTTAATTGACGAATTGAGATCCCAAGTTAGGTCTTTGCAGACACAAGTATCAAATCTTGTAGGATCAATAGATGAAATTGAAAACAGGATTTTTGTTAGAATGCAAAGTATGCAACCAACAATTTACACTAGAGAGGGGATCCCATTTGATGACGCTTTGGATACTTTGACTGCAAAGCTTCAAACTACTTCGGAGAAAGTGGTGAATAATATTGAATCAATAAATAGGTTAGATGTAGACTTACAGAACAAAATTGACCGTGAGGAGTATCTGAACACAATGTCAGAAAGCAACAAAGCAGCAGAAGCTTATTCCGATTTATCTGTAGGACTTCAAAATCTACAAAAAGAGCTACAAAAGCAAAGGCAAGAGACTCTTGAAGCGAATGAGCATATGTTTCAATCAATGAGGATTCAAATACAACAACAAAATAATTCTTCTTCAAAAATCGAATCTCATGTATCAGGAACAATTAATAGTTTTGTGACTCACGATGAACTTCAAATGATTTTAAGTCATTTGAATATTTCCAAATCACATTCGATCGATACAGGATTAGGGTCCCTTGATTTTAATGTTTCTACAGAGAACTTAACAGAAGAAAAAGTTTCGCAAGCTATTGAACTTCTGAAAAAGAAGCAAATCGATTTGGATACTAATTATAGCCACCAAAAGAACAAAATCGATGATGAATACCAAAAACTTTACAAATTCGCTGAATCTAATGCTACAATAAGTGATCCAGAAAATTGGGTTTCTGATGAATTCGAGGAGGAAGAAGAAATCTCTAACGAACCAGATATTAGGGATTATATTTCTGTCGCCGTTGGAAACGATTCTGTTGAAAGGTTTGATCCTGTGTCATTAGAATATAATCCATCAGGTATGAGAAGGTCAATTGGATTGTTTGCGAATGTAATGAAAACACTTAAATCATCACCATCAAAGATAAGTGTTCCTGAAGTTCCTATTGAAGAAGATGTTCAAATTGATATTGAAGAAGTTCTAGAAGATGCTCCCAAGAAGCCAAAGACTAAAAAGAATTCACGCAAGAAGAAACCAATTAAAACTGTTGTAGAGAAAATCAAAGCAAACAAGCCTAAGTCAGGATTAATGGCTTCACCAAGTATAGTATCAAGTCAAGCTTTAGGAAGGTTTGATGAAGCCAAAGTTATGCAAAAAGTAATGGATGTTGTTATGCCAAGAGTAGAGAATTTATTAATTGATGCATTTTCTGGAGGAAAAGGAGGCCAAAGTGGATTGAAACTAGAAAAACATGAAGCTAAACAATTGATTGAGCAGTTATCATTGCTTGATGGAGTGAGAACCGAATTAAAGAACATGAAGATCAAGGTAGCATTGAAAATGGACAAAGGCAAAATTGAGCAAGAATTGAGATCACGTTTAACCAAGGATGAATTCTTTGCATATTTACATAGCCTGTTCCCCGATAATCCAAGGATTGATAAAGAGTTACCTGTATCAAAAGCGAGACTTCCGCCTTTGAACCAAGGGCAGCCTCCAAAACGGAATGATGGAGAAGTATCAAAATCAACTGATGATTCCAAAGTTCAGCTAACCAAAAAGAAAGGCAAAGGACCTCTTTCATTGGTTCCAGCGAGAAACTCAAAAATGCTTTCACTGAATCAGAAGTATTTACGTGGTGCTGATGGTAGATACTATTTTAGAGATGTTTCCCAAGAACAGAACTCAACGCAGAGTTCTAATACTGGAATTTTTGGTTCAGAAGAAGTTGAAGACTCAACTGTTTCTGCAGCTTTTGATTTTCAACCATATATGCCATCTTCAAGTATGCGAACTAAAGAAAGTGTTGGGGCACCATCATTAGGAAATATTAGAGAGCAAACCCCAAATAATAACCAATTATGATTTTGTAGTACTAATTCAAGAAACTCAAATTTTGTAAACATGTCTCATCTGTAATCAAGGTCATATTTATTATTTACTGTTTCAAATAACTCAAATGTGTTGAAATGAAATTTTTCTCATTTTGGGTTTCTCATCTAAAGTTTGGAAAATCCAGAAACTTCAAATATCAAGAAAACAAGGGTCATCTTCAAAAACGATAAACTTCTGATAAATATAAAAATTCCACCAGATATTTTGACATTTTTTAATGAAAGAATTAATGGAGAAAATAGCATTTGAGGATTTCCTTTTTCAAGATGGAAAAGAAAATAGAACCAATGATCTTGAGTTTTGTGTGGATCGACTATTAATGTTACCAAAAATCCGTCCTCATCAACTTGAAAAAGCGGTATGTCTATCAGCAGAATATTGTCAGATTGATAGTTTTCGGAAAAATCTATTGAAGAAAATTAATGATTGTCCTGTTTTGCTATATCACCTCTACAAAAGGGGTATTTTCAGATTTGAAGAAATTGAACCATTAATCAAATCTCGATCTTCATTCATAATTTGTTATTATTTTTGGAAAGAGATTGATAATTTTGATAGTTTTATTAAACAAAAGAAAATACCTGCCAATTTTGATGAAACATTCATTGAAAAAGGCACCAATATTGATCATCTTATCGAAAATGGTTTTTTTCCTTCGAGTATTGAGTATTATCTAAAGTATGATGACATTAATAGTATTAGTAGTTACAACCTTCAAGGAATAAAAACCAAATGGAGTCCATTTGAGTGGAGCTATAGACCTAAATACCTTGATCTTTTATCATTTTCTGGATTTTTTGGTTCAATCAGGTGTTTTAAATTTCTTTTGATGAGTGGATTTGGGATTAATAATGCCATTTTATCAATGGTTGTATGTGGTGGATGTTTAGATCTGTTCCATTTATGCCAAGAGCAGGGTAGCTTGACTCATAATGATAGCGTATTTGGTTCAGCAATATTTTGTCAATTATCAATATTGGTTTTTATGATTGAAAATGGTGCTAAACTAAATATAAGAAATAAAGATGTTGAGTTATTTAATGTAATTATACTCTTCTACATTGTGCTGCTCAAAATGGTCATCTTAGTATTGTTGAATATCTAGTTAAACAAAAAGCTGATATTAATGCAAAAACTAAAGAATATTGGACTCCCCTTCATTATGCTGCTGATAATGGTCATTTATGTGTTGTTGAATATCTTCTTCTTCAAGGTGCTGATTTTCAAGATGGATTTGGTGGCCGAAGATATCTTTATTTAGCTGCTAGAAATGGTAATCTTAGTGTTGTTAAATATCTAGTTAATAAAAAAGCTGATATAAATGCAAAAGATAAAGATGATTGGACTCCTCTTCATTTAGCTGCTTCTTATGGTCATCTTAGTGTTGTTGAATATCTAGTTAATCAAAAAGCTGATATAAATGCAAAAAATATTTTTGTTGAGTTGTTCTATTTAATCAGACTCCTCTTCATTATGCTGCTGCTAATGGTCACCTAAGTGTTGTTGAGTATCTAGTTAATAAAAAAGCTGATATAAATGCAAAAAATACAAGTGTTGAGTTGTTCTATTTAATCAGACTCCTCTTCATTTAGCTGCTTCTTATGGTCATCTTAGTGTTGTTGAATATCTAGTTAATCAAAAAGCTGATATAAATGCAAAAAATAGTGATGTTGAGTTTATAAATTTTATAATACTCCTCTTCATTATGCTGCTAGATATGGTCACCTAAGTGTTGTTGAGTATCTAGTTAATAAAAAAGCTGATATAAATGCAAAAAATACAAGTGTTGAGTTTTTATATTTAATTGGACTCCTCTTCATTTAGCTGCTTCTTATGGTCATCTTAGTGTTGTTGAATATCTAGTTAATAAAAAAGCTGATATTAATGCAAAAACTAAAGAATATTGGACTCCCCTTCATTATGCTGCTAAAAATGGTCACCTAAGTGTTGTTGAGTATCTAGTTAATAAAAAAGCTGATATAAATGCAAAAAATACAAGTGTTGAGTTTTTATATTTAATTGGACTCCTCTTCATTTAGCTGCTTCTTATGGTCATCTTAGTGTTGTTGAATATCTAGTTAATAAAAAAGCTGATATTAATGCAAAAACTAAAGAATATTGGACTCCCCTTCATTATGCTGCTAAAAATGGTCACCTAAGTGTTGTTGAGTATCTAGTTAATAAAAAAGCTGATATTAATGCAAAAACTAAAGAATATTGGACTCCCCTTCATTATGCTGCTAGATATGGTCACCTAAGTGTTGTTGAGTATCTAATTAATCATAAAGCTAAAATAAATTCAAAAGACGAAATAAAAAGGACTCCTCTTCATTATGCTGCTCAAAATGGTCATCTTAGTATTGTTGAATGTCTCATTAATCAAAAAGCTGATTTTCGAGGCGGAATCAATGGTCTAAGTTATCTTCATTGGGCTGCTATTAATGGTCATCTTGGTGTTGTTGAATGTCTCATTAATCAAAAAGCTGATATAAATGCAAAAGATAATTGGGTTGAGTTTTTATATTTAATAAGACTCCTCTTCATTTAGCTGCTTCTTATGGTCATCTTAGTGTTGTTGAATGTCTCATTAATCAAAAAGCTGATATAAATGCAAAAGATTATTGGGTTGAGTTTTAATATTTTTATGGACTCCTCTTCATAGAGCGGCTTCTAATGGTCATCTTAGTGTTGTTGAGTATCTAGTTAATAAAAAAGCTGATATAAATGCAAAAGAAAAAGAATATTGGACTCCTCTTCATTATGCTGCTAGATATGGTCATCTTAGTGTTGTTGAGTATCTAGTTAATCAAAAAGCTGATATAAATGCAAAAACTAATCGTGTTGAGTTTTTATATTTGATTGGACTCCTCTTCATTATGCTGCTTTTTATGGTCATCTTAGTGTTGTTGAATATCTAATTAATCAAAAAGATGATTTTCGAGGAGGAATCAATGGTCTAAGTTATCTTCATTGGGCTGCCGATTATGGTCATCTTAGTGTAGTTGAATGTTTGGTTCATCATAAAGTTGATATTAATTCCAAAAATAGCCGTGTTGAGATTTTGAATCTAAATGGACTCCTCTTCATTATGCTGCTCAAAAGGGGCATCTTAATGTTGTTGAATATCTGGTTAATCAAAAAGCTGATATAAATGCAAAAAGTATATTTATTTATTATTCATTATTTTAGAGACCCCACTTCATTATGCTGCTTCAAAAGGCCATCTGAGTGTTGTTGAATATTTAGTTAATCATCAAGCTGATATTAATGCAAAAGATAAATATAACAAGTGATAATTTTCCATTGGTCTCCTCTTCATGAGGCTGCGAGAAATGGCCATGTTTCTGTTGTTGATTATCTGATTAATCGAAATGCTGATATCACCAAAAATGATATTAACAATGTTCATTTCTATTTAATTGGACACTCCTACATTTAGCTTCTGCTAATGGTCATTTTGGTGTTGTTGAATTTCTTATTAATCAAAAAGCTGATATAAATTCAAAGACAAAAGATGGAAAAACACCTTTGGAAGTCGCAAAATCGAATATCATAGAATATCTCAAGATCAAAGGAGGACAATAATCTTAAAAATTCTTGGTTATTAGAATTGTATTAAAATTACTTCAGATTAGTTAGAGATGAATGCTTTTCAAAACACAATAAATACCATTTTACATACAAAACTGTCATTTTTTGTAAAAATATTGTTCGAATTTTGCCAGCAGAAACTAATGAAGGACTCTATAGGAAAAGCTTCATTAAAAGTCGGGCAACATCATTTTGCTTCAACAATGAAGACAGGAACTGTGAATGTTCTATCTACAGCAATATTAGCCGCTTTGATGGAAGAAGCATCATGCGATGCTCTTAAAACTGCGAGTATCGTTAGTGGAGAGACAACAGTTGGAACATCATTGAATCTGGTTCATCGAAGACCATCTGCGCTGGGAGCAGAAGTCACAGCGGTAGCAAAATTGTCGAATATTGATAAAAAAGGAGTTCATTTCGATATTGAAGCATTTGATGAAACAGGACTTATTGGAACTGCAAAACACATTAGAGTATTTGTCAACCAAGCAGAATTCGAAAAAAAATGCATGGATATGTCTTTGAAGTCAATAAAAAAACATAATTAAACCATTTCAGCTAATGATGCTCTGATATTTCTCAGATTTTCATCTAGCAAATCACTTTTGGAAAAATTAATAGCAAAAACAATGACCTGAGAAAAATTTGAAGTAATTGACTCCAGATGTTGGAAAAAATCTTTAGCTGAAAACTTATTGTCATGAACAAACTTAAGTATAGCTATTGGACTATCTTTGTATAATACTCCTAACACATTCTCAAGCGAATTCTTGGAGATTATTGTTGGTTTCATGAGCTCTTTGGGAAAAGCATAAGGTGCTATATATGCAGAAAACAGGGCATGAAGCAACCCAAATCGTTCTTTTTGGATACAAAACATTTCGCATACAGAATCAAACAAAACCCAATATGCTTCAGAAGATCTTTTTGATATGAAAAGTTGAATCTGTGGGGTGATTAGGGAATGAGGATGTAGGAGAAAATCAATAAAAGAATATGTATCATATCGGAATTCAGCTCCTTGGTCATAAATATTCTTATATACATCAATAATCGAATCAAAAACATAAATTTGATCATGGTTGGTGCTATTTTTAGCTGACACAATCATCTTGCTACAAAACTCATTAATGGCATTTTGGAAATCTCTAATATCTTTCTGAATTGAGATCATTTTCCTGGCAACTAATATACACTCATCAATTTGATTCATTATTTCATCTTTTTCGCGATCAAATTTACTGATATGTATGATTGGTATACAATGTTGGGGAAACACATTGTGAGTAGCAAGAAATGAAACAAGATTTGATACAATAATCTTAGATGATATCATCTGATTTCTAATTAGATTGTTGTTATAACACCTTAAAGAATGAATTTTCCGCTCGCTATCATATATATGGTTCATCATCTCTTGTACTGATGGCATATACTGAATACCCTGGTGCGAAACATCGAACTTATTAAAAATAGTCTGCTTGTTGATATCAAATATGCGATTTTCGATTCTGTTTAACAACATTGTTCCATCAATTATTTGCTGTTTCAATATTTTGATTTTAATCTCATCTATCTCTTGGCTATTTTGCGAATTGTATATCCTAATTTCCAAACACTTGACTTCTTCTGGATGATCTCGAATCCAACGAATAAATAACGGATTCATAATACTTCTCTCGTTTATAAGGGATTCTCCAATCACAGTTCTAAAATCACTCAATAAAATTGACGATGATTCACTAGCTTTAATATACTCTTTCTTCGGAGAAAGGGAGTCCCTCGAATTAGACCGATTTCTCCAGAACATTTTTTAAATTATTTTATCGTTGAAAGCTCAATGTGTGATTCATAATAGTCCAACAGTTGTGAAAGAAAGTGCTTTTTCATTTTCTTTCCGCTTATTTTTTCTGGTTTCTCATTATCTTCAAACACAACAGCAAATTCAATTTTCCCATACCCAGAAAAATTTCCCCCAAAAATGCTCTTGAGTTTTCTCCCCTCATATTTTGATTTATTACCTGTCTTTAGAGGTGTCTGAGTTTGTTTCTCAATCATGCAATTAGAAATCAGAGCTCCTACCCCAGGTGGGTCAGGGTAAAAAACACTCATAAATCTGAATTTTTTGTTGTAAATATAAGAAACATTTCTAAAAAACATCCGGCCAATAAAATGATCTTTTGTTTTCTCACATTGGTTGAAAGTGTTGTTCTTTCGATTGATCTTGGCTCGGAATCGATGCGAGCCTCGAATATGGTTAGAGGGCAGCCTGTGAGTATTGTTTTAAATGGAGAAGGAAGGAGATACACACCAGCAGTTGCTGCATTATTGCCAATTGATCCAGATGCTCCTGCAATTATTACTGAAGAAGACGTTAGGTATTTTAAGCGGTCACATGGAGATTTTAAGATTGCCACTCGCTATCCTATGAATTCTACAAGATTTTTACCTCAGCTTCTTGGAAAAAACTACTCTAACAAACTAGTGAGTTATTTTCTTAAAAAGAATTTGACCATGCCATTTGATATGGATGATGAAAAGTATTTGGAGCTTGTAGCGCCACCAGAGTTTTTTGCATCTCAACTTATTAGCAGTGCGGTCGCTGATATTAAGAGAACCAAGGTTAATCTTACAGTGGATGATCTAGTATTGGTTATTCCCAAGTTTTTAACTCATCATCAAAGAAAAGCATATATCAATTCTGCAAAACTAGCAACATATAAGCCATACTTGATCGACACATCAATGTCTGTTGGAGCTTTGTTTTCTGTCGAAAAGAGCAATCTTTTTAAAGAAAAACCCCTTATTGTAGGGTTTATTGATATCGGAGCATCCCAAGTCGAGTTCAGTATTCAAGAATTTTCTACCACAAAGGATGGTATTAACATTATTGAATTGGGGTATTCATACTGTGATTATTTTGGAGGACAGACTGTTGATGTTGCTATTGGAAAAGAAATTCGTAAGGAAGTTGAAAGATTATATCCTGATGCTGTTATCGACAACAGGATTGTTCAAAACATCATGGCAGGAGCGAGGAAAGTCAAACATGAACTCACATTAATGCCCGAACTTTCTCTATTTCTTGAAGATATTTTACCTGGTATTGATATTACTTTTAGGTTTTCTCAAGAGAAACTGAAACAGATTTTCCAAAAAGAGTTGAAAATACTTTCAGATACCATTGTTGAAGGACTTCATAGTGCTGGTTTTGAAGATCCAGAAGACATTGAGAGAATTGAACTGATTGGAGGTGCATCGAGGATTCCTATTTTAATTGATTCCATCAATGAAACATTCAAATTTATAGTTCCAATTTTAAGAACTTTGAATGCAGAAGAAGCAAATGTTATAGGAGCAGGATATGCCGTTGCTGCTGCTAAAGGTGGGTTTTTATCAAATGCTATTAAGTTTAATTCTATTGATCCTTACAAAATTGACGTTTTAAGTGGGAGAGTGACCACATTTGTTTATGCAAATGGTCAAAAACTACCCATTGGCATTAAGCCATTTATTAGGACAGTTGATATGGGGCAAAAGGGATCATACGAGATCAAAAATGGAATTGTCGTGGTTCATGGAGCAAAAAAGCTATCTAAAAGTGGATTATATCGTGATAAAAGATTTAGGATTGAAAGAATTCTTCAAGTGTTTGAAGATATAGAAAAAGAAAAAGCTGCAAAAGAAAAGATTTTACATGATTTTGATACATTTTTATTAGATAGTAGGGAGAATATTACTAAAGATTCTGTTGTTGTTGAAACATCAACAGTGGAAGAAAGGAATAATGCATTGAAAATTATTGCTCAGATTCAATATATTATGCAAAGAGATCAGATTACAGATGAAAAGGAACTTAAAAGACTTAGAACCGATGTTGAAGAAGTCACAAAACCAATTCTGAAGAAAGCAGAAGAGAAAAAGGAGCTACCAAAAGTGATAAAAGCACTTAAAGAAGCTGTTGATACCATAAACAGAGCTGTGAAGACAGACTGGCCTCAAATGGGGATGAAACCAAAAAAGAAGCTCCTCATTGCTTTGGGAAAAATGATGTCTCGAGCTGATAAGACAGTTCAACAATATGAAGAGGGCTCAATGGAAAAAACATATAATGATATAATTATTCTCTTTGAAAATCTTAAAAGGGCTTTTGATAAAGTGAAAGACAACTTAGAATCAAAGAATAGTCGCGAATTATAAATCATTTATTTAAATCATTATTCTTAAACAAGTTTTGATCCTATGGAATCAAGTTCAATTTTAGCAGTTTCATTGCCTAAAGACGAGGCTTTCTTTAAATACTCGGACGCCAAAGGAAGATTCTTCTCAATTCCGGTGCCTCTAATATACATCATTGCCAAATTATAGATGGCATCTGGATCATTCAATCTTGATGCTTCCTGGAAACATCTTACAGCCTCGGAAAAATTCTGCTGAATACCCCTTCCATTAAGATACATAACACCCAGAAGACATATTGATTGTGCATCACCAGCTTGGGCACCTATTTGTGCATATTTGTAAGCATTAGTGTGATCAGCATCATTCTCACTCGAAATAAGTTGGTATAAAAGCTCAGGAATTGCTCGTATTAAACCTCCTTCAGAGGCTCTCATTAGATACTTAATTCCTAAAGACAGATTCTTTGGTTCTGTATTAATATTAAGAATTCCAAAATTATACATTGACTCAAGATGACCTTTATCTGCAGCTGATTGAAACAGCCTTTTGATTTCATTCCTATCATATGATTCAGATACACTGGTAAGCATTAAAACTGCTGCATTGTATGTTGCTTCAATTACACCCCTCTCAGATGCATGTCTGAAGTACTGCAAAGCTTGTGTAGAATCTCTTGATGATCCTATTCCCTGAGAATACATCAAACCAGCATTGCAAGCTGCAATGGCATCACCTTTCTTTGCTGCTTTTTCAAAAAACTCAAGAGCCATTAAATGAGATTCAGGGATATGAGAAAGGAGAAATCCGGCTTTAGTCATTGATTGAACATGTCCAGATTGGGCTGCCTTTATATATAGAGCTGTCGCTTCGTCAAGCTGATTTTGCGAGACCAAGTATTCAGCCATTGTGAACATTGAGTCGGATTCATTTAATTTAATACCAGACTCTAATATTTCCATGGCCCTACTGATATCGTGTTGAGAACTTTGTTTGGTAAGCAGAATTCGGGCATAATAAGAAAGTGATGGAGAATAATTATGTTCAGCTGCAAACTTAAAGCATTCTGATGCTTTTAACTCATTCATTTCAGTTCCAATACCCTTTTCATAGCATATACCGAGCTCAAAATGAGCAGAAACCAATCCCATTTCTGATGCTTTAAAGAAATAATTAAATGCTTCTTTCAGATTTTGAGCTACTCCATTTCCATCCTTATACAATCTTCCAAGCCCTAATAATCCTTCTGGGTGATTCCTCTGCGCAGCTAATTGATAATACTGAATAGCAGAAGCAAAGTCTTGAAAAACACATGTCCCTGTTTCATAACATCTTCCCAAAGCTGCCATTGCATCAATAACACCATTATCTGATGCCAATTTATAATACTTAATTGCTTCAATTGGATCCGGGGCGCAACCATTTCCATTTTCAAGAAGAGTGCCATATGAATATGCTGCAGGATAGTAATTACCTTTAAGAGCAATACAGTAATACTTAATAGCTTCATAATATCTAGAAACACTTTCCATATGTTTGGCTGTCTCGTAAGCTGCTTCAATATCACCATTATCGGCTGCAACAGTGAGCCAATGAAGAACTTCATTATCAGTTCCACTTCTGAGCTTTAAAATATCAATTATTGCTTTTATGGCTTCATGGCATCCATTGCTTGCAGCAGATTGAAGGATTCCATATCCTTTCTCAAATTCTCCATTTTCGCAATATCTCTTTCCAATAATTGATTGAGCTTGAGGTAATCCAAGAGATGCTGCTTCTAAAAGCTTTTTTTCGGCTGTTTCTGATGATTGAGAAACACCTTTTCCTTCATTGTATAATATATACATTTGATACAAGGCTTGAGGATGATGTTTATCTGCTGCTGTTTTAATAAACTTGGCCGCATTAATTACATTCTTTCCCTTTTCAAGCTTCATCATACCAATTCTATAATTAGATTCAGGCAATCCAACTGATGCAGATATCTTTAAATACTTTTTCGCATCCATTAGATTGATTTCAATCATCATTAAACCAAGCTGTTCCGTAGCTTCATGGACACCTCCTTCTGATGCTTGTATGAGCATCCTAATAATATCATTCCGATTTCCTGGATATGCTGATGTATTCATCAAAGCAAGTGTATAGTGATATAATGCAATCATATCTGTTTGAGCAGCTCTATGCAAAACTTCATATCCAATATCAACGTTTTGATCGCATCCATATCCCTTAAGCAGCATCAATGCATATAATCTCTCAGATTTCGGTACCTTGTCCTCATAAGCTTTGCTTATTAATTGAAATGCAGAAACCATATTTTGTTCACATCCATGGCCTCTTAATTTCATGTTGGCAAGTAAGATTCTTGAAGGTCCATGCTTTTTGACTGATAAATCATTCAAAATGATTACTGCTTTTTGGGGATCGGCTCTTACTCCAGATCCACTTATGTATAGCTTTGCTAAATAATAGGATGCCGGAATATCGCCTTTTTCAGAAGCCCCCTTGATGAACATGAAGGCGCTATTTGGATCTTTAGGAATTAGTTTTCCTCTATTTAAAAGCATACCATATACTCTCATTGATTTTGAGTGCCCATTTTGTGCACATTTTCTCAGTATATTAATTGCCTCTTCATTTGATTGTGTTTCGAATGCTTTCATTGCCATGAAAAAACCTGCTCCATTACTACCTTGGTCATATGCTTTTTTCATCATTTCAATTGCTTCAGTATGTTTTCTTTCACTATATTTAAGTTTGGCAAGGGTTTTTAGTGCAGATCCATTACCCCTACACGATGATTCTTGCAAAAGCCTCTTTGCTTCCTCTTTTGATTGATCGGAAAACCCTTTTATTATCAGCCTAGAAAAGGCTGCCTGTGCTAAAATATGTCCCTTGTCAGATGCCATTCGGAAATATAACACAGAATCAGCTGTATTTCCTTTTTTCTTCAAAATTTTGGCAAGTTTGTAATGAGCATCAATATTACCCAAATCTGATGCCCTTTTAATTAGTTTATATGACTGATCAGCAATGGTTTCTGTAAACACTCCCTTTTCAATTAACTCTGAACACTCAATCATTGATCCAATATGACCCTTTTTCTCAGCATTTTGCATCATCGCCTGAGCTGCAACCAAATCCACATTGCAACCAATTCCAGCTAAAAGCATTCGTGAATAGAGATGCATACATGCGGCATCACCATTTTCTGCAGGGGTGCGAATCTTTTGATTTATACCCATTTGAAAGTTCTGGTCAACAGTACCTTCAACATATAATTCCAATCTCACACGATTGAATGACCAAAGAAAAGTGTTAGGATGACATTTTATCCCTTCGAAAAACAGCTCCTTTTTAGAATCCGCTCCAACTTTTAGATATGTGAGTTCTTTAATCCTAGATACTGTTTGGCCAGAAGGAATAGATACTTCTGTTGATCTTTCGTTGTATTTAACAATAACACTGATATCGCCTGTAATCTTCATCGAGAAGACAAAAAACTCATCATTGGAGATTGCTGAAACCGCAAGATGGTTTTGCATCTCCTTATTACCGAAATAAATGATCTGGTTCGGGATTGGAATTTCATATAATCTTTCAATCTCTCCTTTCATATCTTTTATAGTAGAATGCACTGCCATTTCTAAATGCATCAAAAGGTCGTTCCCTAAACATACATATGCTGTAACATCATTAAATTGAGGAATTTGAATCGAATATATAGAATCACACATGCCAAGCATTTGAGACCTGTAGTCTGATTCAAGGGAAACAAGTTTTCCATTCATAATAAAGCGAGTTACTTCTTTTGGCATACCAGAAATATTACAATATTTTTCCATAATTTCGGCGAAAGTGTTGGTTGGTATAATCTCAATAAAAGTAAACCTGTTATCCAGAGAGCGTATAGTTGAATCAATATAATAGATATTATTAGGAACAATATGAATGCTACTATCTTCAATTATCCCTTGAGAAGAAAGAATCCCGTTAACCAGGAACTTATCTCCGAATCTACATGAAAAATCTATAAAAGCCGAATAAAACCCATTTTCAACAACAAGGCTATTTAATTCGTTTAAATCAGCCCCATTAGATATCATAAATCTGAAAGCTCGGCTGTTAACAAAAAGAACAATTCTCATTAAAGGGTAAATGTCACCTTTTATTGATTTTTGACGATAATGTATATATTACAAAAAACAAAAGGTAAAAATCAAGACTAAGGATGGGTTTTGAAGGGTTATTTTGTTTGTTTTAATTATATCATTATTGCAAACAATTTTTTCAAGGTTATACATTATTTGGGTTGTTACAGAACTCATTGTATTCCCTTCTAATGTTAGCGAAAGTCCTTGGTAGGGTATTGAAGATAAATCAAATATGCAATATCTCACTTGGAGAACAGATGCAGTAGTAATCATTGAAAAAATATATGATCCTTGAAGGTTTTGAAAAGTTGAATACTCAAATATTGAGTATCCATAACTGCTATGAGTTACAATAGCAGCATTTGTGCAACACAGCTGAATAAAGTTACATTTGTATACCCGTGATGGATGACCTTGCATCCAGAATGAACCATATGCACTGTCTCTAGAATTATTCAAGAAAGTTGAAAACAATACTTCGGAATCAATAGATTTTGCATTAATTGCAATTGATGAGGCATGAGAATACATATAGTTGTGAGAGCTATTCGAATCCACAATAATAAACCGAGTTTCCCATAAAACACAAGAATCCTGCTCCGCATTTTCATGCTGTTCTCCGCATCTGCACCATGCTGTAAGCCGTAGAGTTGTTATTTGGGAATTCCATATTGAGTAAGATGCCCCATTATCAAAAGAAAAGCTTTTTGAAATACAAACACGAGATGAATTAAAAATACCAACTGCTGCATAAATACATCCTCCATAATACATATTTCCCTGGCATTTACACATATAAAAATAAGAATCCTCAATAATAAACTGAGCTTGTTGATTATTAACATAAATTGCTGCTCCGTGTGATGGTGATTTTATAGAAGAGAAAATCGAAAAAGATACGAAAAATGGGGACAAAAAACTGGAAAAATCTTTCCTTATAAAAATTTGTTGGTGAAAAATCGATGTCATGAAAATGTTTATAGTATGGTCGCGATGGGAAAAAAAGTCGCGGTGGGGACCAAAACGATAAAAACCCGTTTTTTTTGATTTTTTTTCTTATTTCATTAATAACTCTTTGCCAGATATACTTATAGATTTATTGTTA
>Ga0209639_1000488_pt1 | contig 55700 bp, 45 predicted proteins | sample EPASupsiteHSE605_FD_187268 | JGI IMG/M metagenome (GOLD analysis project Ga0209639, IMG submission 187268) | Bioremediated contaminated groundwater from EPA Superfund site, New Mexico - Sample HSE6-05 (SPAdes) (version 2) | ecosystem: Environmental > Aquatic > Deep subsurface > Groundwater >... | reverse complement strand
TCATCACGATGGTTTCAGCCTTTGGGATACCCGGTATTCCGATTTTAATATAATGAATACCCATTTTAAAAGGGATGTTCTGAAAGAGTTGGCCGAGGAGTGCCGTAAACAGGATATGAAACTTTTTCTGTATTATTCTATTCTGGATTGGCGCCGCGACGATTATTCGTGGTGGACAGGCCGGACAGGTCAGGGTACGGGGCGTACAGTGAAAGGTAATTGGGAAGATTACATCCAGTTTATGAAAAACCAGCTGAGCGAGCTGCTTACCAATTATGGTCCGATTGGAGGAATATGGTTTGATGGTTATTGGGATCAGATGCCGGTAGAAAGTGAGACTCGTAAGGATTCGGATGTCTTTGTAAATTGGCACATGCGTGAAATTTACGATCACATCCATGCATTGCAGCCTGGTTGCCTGATTGGGAATAATCATCACATGACACCTCTTGCCGGCGAGGATTTCCAAATGTTCGAACAAGATGTGCCGGGCGAAAATACGAAGGGATTGAGTTTCCAGACCATTTCTCATCTGCCGCTTGAAACTTGTGCTACCATAAACAATACCTGGGGATATTCAATAACAGACAGCTCTTTTAAATCGAAGGCAGAAGTAGTTGGCTTACTTGTAAAGTCGGCCGGAAACGGTGGTAACCTACTTTTAAATATCGGCCCGTTGCCAAACGGAGAAATGCAGCCCGAATTTGTCCATGTTTTCAATGAAATAGGTGACTGGATGAAAATATATGGAGAAAGTATTTACAATACCGAAGGCGGATATATTCGTCCACAGCCATGGGGATGCCTCACCACAAAACCTGGTAAGGTATATGTGCATATATTGCAAGGTACACAACCCGAAATTGTGCTTACGGATTTTCCTTACAAGAAAATAACAAAGGCTACGTTATTGAAGGATGGTTCGCCTGTGAAGTTTAGCTTTAAAAAGAAGGTGCTTACTTTGCCTGCAATTGCTCCCACAGCAGAAGATCCTGACCAGGTTATTGTGCTGGAAGTAAAATAAGAAGGCGTAATCTCTGAAGAAGAGGGAGCTTTTTGGAAATAACTTACTAAATCCGATTGATAATAAGTACGTAATAAAAAGGGAGTCCGGTATTTGCACCGGACTCCTTTTCCTATTTTCGATATATGCTTTTATGCTGTAATTTACAAATATCTCTACTGCACGTTCCACAAACTGCTGCATGTTGTGCAATCTACTCGTTTACAAACTGCTGCATACTTTTGAAACTACTTTATGCTTTAGAAGTTACTGTATGTTCTACAAAATTCTGTATTCTCTGGAAGCTACAGTATGTTCTACAAACTACAGCAGCTTCTACAAGCTGCAAGCTCTACAAACAAACTGTTGCTGGTTCTAGAAACAACTTTATGTTCTACTAAACGAATACTCATAAATCCATCGTTATATTACGTTTAGGAGCCCCAGCGAGGCGGTTCAGCAATTCATCAAAAAGCTTTTGAATCCTTCAAAATCCTTCTGCAATTCAATGCTTTGTTTGGTTCCCTTCATAAACTCCTGCAACTTGCCGGGAATTTCGATAGGTTCTTTAATGATGGCTTCTACAGTATCTTTGAATTTGGCCGGATGAGCAGTTTCCAGGAAAACACCGGTTTCCCCCTCTTTTAGTTGCTCCTTCAGGGCGCGGTATCCACAAGCTCCGTGAGGATCCAGCAAATAACCGGTTTCTGTAAAGGTTGACTTTACTGTCTCGGCTATTTCTTCATCTGTATACATGCATCCGCTTATTTTTTCACAGATGGATTCATGTGAATTTCCGTACAGATCCAGTATACGGGCAAAATTACTGGGGTCGCCTACATCCATGGCATTGGCTATGGTAGTCACCGAGGGACGAGGGGTATAGATACCTGTTTGCAGATACTGCAGAAATACATCGTTCCGATTGTTGGCTGCAATAAAACGTTTAACAGGTAATCCCATCCGCATTCCAAATAGTCCGGCTGTTATATTTCCAAAGTTACCACTCGGAACACAGAATACAAGGTTATCTGCCTTACCCATCTTAGCCAGTTGTGCATAGGCATAAAAGTAGTAGAATGCCTGTGGCAGGAAACGTGCCACATTGATGGAGTTAGCCGATGTCAGTTGCATGTGGGCATTAAGCTCCTTGTCCATGAAAGCCGATTTTACGAGTGCCTGGCAGTCGTCGAATGTTCCTTCAATTTCCAGGGCGGTAATATTCTGTCCTAAGGTGGTAAACTGGCATTCCTGAATGGGGCTGACTTTCCCTTTGGGGTATAGTACATATACATGGATGCCCGGTACACCTAAAAAACCATTGGCAACGGCACTTCCTGTATCTCCCGAGGTAGCAACCAATACATTGACCTCTTTCTTTCCTTGTTTACGTATAAAATGACCTAACAGACGGGCCATAAATCTGCCGCCTACATCTTTAAATGCAAGCGTGGGGCCGTGATATAACTCCAGACTATAAATTGAGTCGTTTACATGTACCACCGGTGCATCAAAGGGAAGGGTGTCGTAAACAATTTGTTTCAAGGTATCGGCATCTACATCTTCGCCAAAAAAGGCATCGGCAACTACGTACGAAATTTCCTGAAAAGACATATCCTTCATTTTTTCGAAGAAAGATGATGGCAATGCTTTGATCTTTTCTGGCATATACAGACCTTTGTCGCCTGCCAGTCCTTTAACTACCGCCTCTTCCAAGGTGGCCAGAGGAGCCAGTTTGTTTGTACTATAATATTTCATCTTGTTAGTCTTTAAGAAATTCACGCATAAACTCATCCTCTTTCAACTCTCCGTAATATCCTTCTTTAGCCGCATATTCATCGTAGCACTGTACTGCATCGGGTGTTTGTCCGGGCTTGTAGATTATAAATGGGATGGGCTCATTAGTATGCGTCCGAATGGAACATGGAGTAGGGTGATCGGGTAAAACAGCTATTGCCACCGGTTGATCCCATGTCTGCAGTGCTTCAAAGATGGGTTTGATAGCCCGCTTGTCAAGATACTCAATGGTCTTTATTTTTAGATCTACATCCCCTTCGTGCCCGGCTTCGTCACTAGCCTCCACATGCAGGTAGACGAAGTCGTTGCTCTTTAAGGCTTCCAACGCAGCTTCTGCTTTTCCTTCGTAGTTGGTATCGTATAGCCCTGTGGCTCCCTCGACGGTTAAGACCTCCAGTCCGGCATATACGCCGATACCTCTGATGAGGTCGACTGCCGAGATAACAGCCCCTTTTTCAAAACCATACATCTGCTGCATGGTTTCCATGGCGGGACGGTAACCCGGCGACCAGGGCCAGATACTGTTGGCGGGATCTTTACCCAGCGCTATTCGTCGTTGGTTTACCGGATGGTCTTTGAGTATTTCCTGAGATTTAAGTATCAGGTTGTTTAATAATTCGGCTGTATCGTTTGCTTCGGGAGCTTCCGGTTTAATAAGCAAAGGTCGAAACGGACGTAAAGGGACATCGTGAGGAGGAGTACAATCCAAACGTTTGTCGCCACCCTTAATCACCAATAGATTACGGTAGGATACGCCGGTATAAAATACCACCTGTTCGCTTCCCAGTTCCTGATTCAGAAACTTGATCAATTCGTCCGACTCTTCAGTAGATATGTGGCCGGCCGAATGATTCTTAAGAATCTCTCCTTCAACACAAATTAGGTTACAACGCATGGCTAGGTCGCCCGGTTGCAGCTCTACGCCGATGCTGGCAGCTTCAAGAACCCCTCTGCCTTCGTAAACCTTTGGCATATTATATCCTAAAACCGCCATATTGGCTACTTCACTTCCCGGATGAAAGCCATCCGGTACAGTTTTTAGTCTTCCGTTTCTTCCTAATGCGGCCAATTTATCCATGTAGGGTGTATCAGCAGCTTGCAAGGGAGTAAGACCTCCCAGGGCTTCAATTGGTTCATCGGCCATTCCATCGCCTAAAATAACTATGTGTTTCATAATGTACCCTTTCCTCCTGATTTATTAACGAATGTTGGCTATGGAAATTATGTCTGCAAACACACCGGCTGCCGTAACATCGGCTCCGGCTCCGTAACCTTTAATAATCATGGGATATTCGTGATATCGCTCCGTGGAAATCATGATTATGTTATTGCTTCCTTCCAGTTCGTAGAAGGGGTGGTGACTGTCCACTTCCTGTAGTCCCACACGGCATTTACCCTTTTCCATGGAAGCTACAAAACGGAAACGCTTGTGTTCTTTTTCAAGATATTGTCTTTTTTCTTCAAACTCTGCGTCCAGTTCGGTAATGCTACTCCAAAAATCGTCCAATGAACCGGCAAAGAAATTCTCAGGAATAAACAGATCCTTTACAACATCGGCCTGTTCTACTTTATATCCTGCTTCACGTGCCAGAATAACTAATTTGCGTATTACATCTTTACCACTTAAGTCGATGCGTGGGTCTGGCTCGGAATATCCAGCCTGCTTTGCCATCCGGATGGCTGTGCTCAACGGCACATCGGCACTCAGGGTATTGAATATATAATTGAGTGTTCCTGATAATACGGCCTCCAGTTTTAGTATATGATCGCCGCTGTTGATCAGGTCGTTCATCGTATTGATGATGGGAAGACCAGCTCCAACATTGGTTTCAAAGAGAAATTTGACGCCACGGTGACGGGAAATCTCTTTAAGCTTAAAATAATTGTCGTATGATGATGATGCAGCCAGTTTATTGGCAGCTACCACAGAAATGTTGTTGTTTAGCAATGTTTCATAAAGCCCTGCAACATCCGGACTAGCAGTACAATCCACAAAAACTGAATTGAATATATTCATCTGCAGGATCTCTTCACAAAGTTTTACCGGCGAACTATCCAGGCCTTTCACCTTTAAATCATCTTGCCAATTAGTAAGGTCAAGACCTTCTCTGCAGAACAATGCTTTCCGGGTGTTGGCTATCCCAACAACATTCAGTTTAAGTCCGTTTTGTTCCATCAGGTTAACCCGCTGGTTTTTTATTTGTTCAAGCAGACTGCCTCCCACGATTCCAACTCCGGCTACAAATAGGTTCAATACTTTGTATTCCGACAGAAAAAAGGAGTCGTGAATGGAGTTTAAGGCTTTTCGAAGGTATTTTGCTTTGATTACAAATGAGATATTCGTTTCGGATGCTCCTTGCGCACAAGCGATAACACTGATACCGCTGCGTCCTAACGTTCCGAACAGTCTACCTGCAATACCGGGCGTACGTTTCATGTTTTCGCCTACAATTGCAACGGTTGCCAGATCGGTTTCTGCTTCAATATCATTGATTTCACCCTGCGAACGTTCTAATGCAAACTCTTCATTCAACACCTTTACAGCCACTTCTGCATCTGCGTTTCGAACAGCAAATGAGGTGTTGTTTTCCGAACTGGCCTGCGATACCATAAAAACACTTATGCCGCTTTTGGCAAGCGTTTTGAATATCCGGTAGTTTACTCCAATTACACCAACCATACCCAATCCTTGTACAGTAATCAGGCAGGTGTCGTTAATAGAGGAAATTCCCTTGATTGATTTTTGTTTTTCGTTGGTGGGCTTTTCTTTCGAGATATATGTGCCAGGCGCGTCCGGATTAAACGTATTCCGGATTCGTATCGGTATATTTTTATGATATACAGGGTAGATTGTAGGAGGGTATATAACCTTGGCACCGAAGTTACACAACTCCATTGCCTCAATAAAGGTTAGCTGATCAATAACGTAAGCCGAGCTGATAACCCTCGGATCGGCAGTCATGAAGCCATCAACGTCCGTCCAGATCTCAAGAATGGAGGCATTCAGTGCTGTGGCCAGAATAGAAGCAGTATAATCCGAACCACCCCTTCCCAGATTTGTTATCTCTCCATTTTCCTTACTTGTTGATATAAAGCCAGGAACTAAGGACACTTTAGGTAAGGAGGCGAATGTCTCTTTGATAAGAGCGTTCGTAAGGTCGAAGTCAACAATGTGTTTGTTAAACTGCCTGATTGTTTTAATAAACTTACGTGAATCGAATAACACAGCGTCATTTATCACATTTGAAACAATCAAAGACGAAAGCCGTTCTCCGTAACTTACAATTGTATCGGAAGTTTTAGCCGACAAATCATTGATCAGGTAAACCCCTCTGAAGATGTTTCCAAGTTCGTCAAGCAAGGACATGGTCTGTTTTTGGACTTCCTTGCGTATAGTTATATCTGGTATTACTCCTTCTATCACATCCAGGTGACGGGAGATAATTTCCGAAAATTCTTTCTCGTAAGCAACATCGCCTTTCGATGCCATAGCTGAGGTGGCAAGCAATTTGTCCGTTATTCCTCCTAAAGCGGAGACAACTACGATGACAGGCTCTTCAATAGCCTCTACTATCTTCTTCACACTCAAAATGCTATTCACGGAACCTACGGATGTTCCGCCGAATTTTAATACTTTCATCGGTATGACGTATTTAATTTATATTTTTAGATTGAAAGGACCGGACATGCCGGTAAACAGAGATGCAATACTAAAGGATTGCAACACAGCAGAACGTGGTTACTGCGTATGCTTATATGTAGATTCTTCCCCCCTAAGGGGTCATTGTCAATGCCCAGGTATGGTATGCAAAAGTTGCAATCATTATTTTCTGTTCGATTGAATTCGTTCTTATTTATTCGGCAATATTAGTGATAATTTTTCAAATGAAAGCGTTTTTAGGGAAATAACTTGATGTTTTGTTTGTCAAGTTGCCTTTTTGCTTACTTTTTCCTGTTTTTTGAAGCGGTACTTCTATCTATATCATCACGACTTTTACTTTGTGTTACCAGATAGACGCCTGAGAAAACAAATACAGCCGCAATGAGTTTAACCAATGAAAATGTGTCTTGCCCTATCAGAATGGCTATTACGGATGCTCCTAAGGGTTGTATATAATTGTACATACTCATGGTTGTGGGACGTATCCTCTTTAAAGAGATCGGAATCAACAGATAGGGGATGAAAGTGGCAAAAAACAAGACATAAAGAATTGACAAAATATATTGACTGTTGATTGTTCCATGAAATGCCGGTGTTTCAATCAGGTCGTCGTAAGTAAATGGAAATATTACAAGTGTGGAAAAAAGAAACATCCACTTCATTATTGTGACAGACGAATAGCGTTTAGTAATGGGTTTGGCGATAACCAGATATATGGAGTATGAAAATGAGCTTAGCATACACAACATATTACCTAGCAGATTGCTTTTACCGGAAGCCACTTGTCCTGAAGCCAAAATAAGTCCGATTGCCCCTGTTGCACCAACCAATACTCCGAAAGCTTTCATCCGGGTAATAGGTTCATTCAGGATGATTGCGGCCAATACCATAACAAAAATAGGAGAAGCAGTCGATATGATCGACGCATCGATTGGCGAGGTATTTGTAAGACCGTATATGAACAATCCCTGATTGATGGTAATCCCTGTCATCGAACAGAAAAAGAGCAAGGCAAGATCTTTTTTGGGGACATGTTCCTTAGGCAAGAAAAGAGACGTTAGCCAAAACATTACACATGCAAACAGCATACGCAAGAGGGTTAAGCCAAAAGGGGTGACGTGTATGGGTAGTAATGATTTGGAAATGGAGATATTTATAGCAAACAGAATATTTACCATAAAAATCAACAAATGGCCTATGTATTTATCCTTTATCATCATTGACCGTCAATTTATTTTTACAAATGTATTATTTCGGCTGATACTATAAAAATAAAGAACCATGCATCAGTGAATGCATGGTTCTGAAATTTTGTGGGCAGTGATGGATTCGAACCACCGAAGACGAAGTCAGCTGAGTTACAGTCAGCCCCATTTGGCCACTCTGGTAACTGCCCTACAATAAAAATTATTTGAGCCTCTTGTCGGATTCGAACCAACGACCCCGAGATTACAAATCACGTGCTCTGGCCAACTGAGCTAAAGAGGCATTGCTTTTTTTCTTAGCGAGTGCAAAGGTAGTATAATATTTTAACAATCCAAATATTCCTGCAATTTTGTTATATAGGGTGGTTTTCTGCATTAAATGCCGTATTTTTGTATGCACAACTTGTGTTATAATATGTAATAATCTGATAATAAGAGTAAATGGGGTCGATGTAATTTGTATGTGCTGCGAACATAATTTACTTGAAAGGGGTTTTATAAGCAGAAAATAAATTTAATGAAGATGAAATTAATATATGTTTATCACAGTTGTTATGCGATTGAAGGCGATAATTACACAATTTTAATCGACTTTTATAAAGATCAGTCAGACGTAAAAGGTCGTAAAATTGTTCAGGATAATCTGCTGAAACGTCCGGGTGCTTTTTATGTTCTTTCAACACACGGGCATAGTGATCATTTCGCGCCCGAAGTATTATCCTGGAAAATCAACAGACCGGATATTCACTATATCTTTTCGAAGGATATTCTGGTTGATGGTAAGGCTTCTGCTACGGATGCTGTATATTTAAACAAAGCAGAAATTTATCAGGATGATTTGTTAAAGATCGAGGCGTTTGGCTCCACCGATTTGGGTGTGTCGTTTTACATTGAAGTAGGAGGGAAGCGGATATTTCATGCCGGAGATTTAAATAATTGGCATTGGAATGAAGAATCAACTCCTCAGGAATCGGCCGAATACGAAGATTTCTACTTGAAAGAATTATCCTATCTGGCCAAGAATGTTCCTTTAATTGATATGGCCATGTTTCCGGTTGATCCCCGGTTGGGAAAAGATTACATGCGGGGGGCGGAACAGTTGATAGACTATATATCGGTAAAGAATTTTGCACCCATGCATTTTGGGATCAAATATGATAAGGCAAATGCATTTGCTGCATACGCACGGATGAAGGATGTCCGGTTTGTAATGATAACAAAACCGGGAGAAAGTTTTGAATTTTAAATTATTAGATAGAATTATGGAGATAAAAAGCAGGTTTGATCATTTCAATATCAATGTTCTTGATCTTGAGAGAAGTATTGATTTTTACCAAAAGGCCTTGGGCCTGAAAGAAAAAAAACGTAAAGTGGCATCCGACGGTTCATTTATTCTGGTCTACCTCGGCGAAGAAACAACAGGATTCCTGTTGGAACTTACCTGGTTAAGAGACAAGAAAGAGCCTTATGAACTGGGTGAAAATGAGAGCCATTTATGTATGCGAGTTGAAGGCGATTACGATGAAATCCGGAAATATCATAAAGAGCTTGGATGTGTATGTTACGAAAATACATCCATGGGGCTTTACTTTATTAATGACCCGGATAATTATTGGATTGAAATTCTTCCGGTAAGATAAAATAGATTGTTTGTATCCGTCCTTTCATAAGACGGGGATAGTATTTAAATCAGATTATAGTTTATGAATCAGAAAAGGATTCTTGAAATTTGTGCAAATTCTGCGGCAAGTTGCGTGGAAGCAGAAGCCGGGGGTGCGGCAAGGGTTGAACTTTGTGCCGGTATTCCGGAGGGAGGTACAACTCCGAGTTATGGTGAAATAAGGATGGCTAAGGAGCTCACTTCCCATATTGATATAAATATCATTATCAGACCCAGAGGAGGTGATTTTTTATACACTCCGGCAGAGGTTCAATCCATGTTGTATGATATTGAATTGGCAAAACAGCTTGGAGTACATGGCGTTGTTTTCGGATGCCTCACAAAAGAAGGAGATGTGGATGTTCCATTGCTAAATAAATTAGTGGAGGCAGCCAAGCCTTTGTCGGTAACATTTCACAGGGCATTCGATGTGTGCAGGGATCCTTTTGAAGCTTTGGAACAGATTATTACTGCTGGATGTGACAGAATACTCACTTCAGGACAGCAGCAGGATGCGGTAAAGGGAATTCCTTTATTGGCTGAGTTGGTAAAAAGAGCGGGTGAACGTATAATCATTATGCCGGGTTGCGGAGTAAGGGAAAATAACATTGCCCGGATCGAGCAGGAAACAGGAGCGAAAGAATTCCATACTTCAGCCAGAAGTACTGTTTATAGTCAGATGGTGTACCGAAACGAAAATGTACCTATGGGGAGTGCTGCCCTGGGTTCTGAATTTGAAACGCAACAAACTGATAGGAAGAAAGTGTCTGCTTGTTTGATTTATTAATTGTTTTATATATCTTCGTCCACTATTTAGACGAAATCACATGAAATGTATATCTATAATTGTTAGCCTTTTTTGCTTTTTATCGACTTATGCACAACAAGATTCTGTAGTGCCTTTTGATAAAGCATATAAACGTGTATATTCCGCGACGAAAATATCAGACGATAAACCCATTATCGATGGGATGCTGAATGATCTTCTCTGGCAGGAGGAAGGTGTGTGGACTGAAAAGTTTGTACAAGTTTCTCCTTTCGAGAGGGTCATTTCTTTATCCCCTACAAAAGCCAAATTATTTTATGATGATAAATTTATTTATATTGGAATTTATTGTAAAGACGATGTTCCCGAAAAAATAAATCAATTTATTGGAAACCGCGACGATAACAGTTTGGGTGATCTGGTAAGCATTGCCTTTGATACTTACCATGACTTTCGGGCTGCTCCGGAATTCAATTTAAATGCCGGAGGAAATAAAACAGATCTTGTGGTAACCGATAAACTAAGTGTCAACTTGAGCTGGAATGCTGTTTGGGAAGGAAAGACCTCGGTAAACAAAGCAGACTCCAGCTGGTCGGCCGAATTAAAAATTCCATTTAGTCAGCTTCGTTACAATCAACTATCAGAGGACGGAATTTGGGGATTACACATCCGTCGGATTATCCGCCGTAATAATGAAGTCCAGAATTGGAGTATGATTCCGCTAAAGAATAACGGTCACGTTTTTTCATTTGGTGAGGTACACGAGATGACAGAACTTCCCAAAGCCCGTGGAATAGAATTCCTGCCTTATACGATGGGAAAGTTTACCCGCGAACCGGTTGTTCCCGGAAGTCCCTATCAGACAGGTAACCGTTGGAAAGGAAATGTAGGGATGGATGCAAAGTTTGCTTTGTCTGATTTTACGCTGGATATGACAATCAATCCGGATTATGGACAGGTTGAACTGGACCCGTCTGTAATGAATCTGACTACATACGAGACATTTTACGACGAGAAGCGTCCTTTCTTTTTGGAAGGAAAACATATTCTCGATTTTGCCAGTGGTAATGATATGATGTTCTATACACGTAGAATTGGCGGATCGCCTTCATCCTCACCCTCCGGAATCGACAATGTAAATTCATTTGCAGAAACTAAAGAGAATGTACCTATTCTGGGAGCACTAAAGCTTACAGGAACAAACAGGCATGGACTAACCATGGGAGTTCTGCAAAGTATTACGGCCCGCTCATCTGCCAAAGTAAGCCGTAATGGATTGGAAACGGAAGAAGTGGTAGAACCGCTGACAAATTATTCTGTTGCCCGGGTTCAAAAAAACTGGAAGGGTAATACCTTGTTGGGAGGAATGGTAACGTCGGTCAACCGTTTTATGGAAGACTCGTCATTAAAAGAGATCCTGTTCAGCAATGCCTATTCGGCCGGTATCGATTTTGTTCAATATTTTAATAACCGTTTGTATTATATTGACTTTAAGGGAATATACAGCTCAGTAAATGGTTCGGAAAATGCCATCAGTTTACTACAGCGAAATCCGGTTCACTACTATCAGCGGGAATCAGCGCAATCTTATCTGGGAGTAGATTCCAGGCGTACTTCATTAAATGGTACGGGAGGCTATCTGAAAGTAGGGCGTAAAGGAAATGCAAAATGGTTTTTTTCCGAAACCGTCGGTTGGACATCTCCTGGTTTTGATTTAAATGCCATTGGTTATCTTAAAGAAGCGGATTTTTATGAAAATGAATCGGAAATAGGGTATCGTCAAACAACCAACTGGAAGATGTTCAGATCCAATACCTTTACGCTTACTCAAAGAAACCGATGGAATTATGGGGGAGAGTCAGTGTTGAATACTGCATCCTTAAGATGGCAGAGTATGACAATGAAACGGTATGAAATAGATTTTAAGGAGACCTGGGTCTGGAATATGCTTGATAGTAGGATGTTGCGTGGAGGTAAGGATATGAGATTCGACCCCAGTTTCAATACCTATCTGAAAATAAATACGGATAAAGCAAAAAGGGTGCTGTTTACAATGACTTACGAAGGAACACATAATACAGACGGATACAATTCGGCCAACAAAATAAGTCCTGCTTTTACATTCCGTTTAGGAAACCATGTCTATCTTTCCAGTCAGTTTGATTATGCCTGGAATAAAGATAACTTACAATACGTAAGTTCATCCGAGCCGTTAGGAAATCAGATTTTGCCCATCCGTCCTGTTGTTCCATACTATGTTATGGGGCATATGAGTCAGGAAACCTATGGTTTAACCATGAAGCTTCAGGTAAATGTTACACCAGATATATCCTTGCAGCTTTACGGATCGCCATTTACCTCAACGGCAACATTCAGCGACTTCAAAGTAGCGGATAATACCACATCGTCTACCTATTCGGAACGTTACATACCTATTGATCCTGCCAGCTTAAAGCTTTCGAATAATATATATTCGGTTGAAAAAGAGGGCGTACCTGTCTTTAATTTCCGAAAACCCGACTTTAGCTTTAATGAGTTTCGATCTAATGTAGTGGCTCGATGGGAATACCTCCCGGGATCAACGCTCTTTTTTGTATGGGAGCATAGAATGTCCGATCGGGCAAGCAGCGTAATTAATGGCTGGGGAGACAATCTGGATCGGATGTTTGGTCTGCCTGCCAGAAACACATTTATGATTAAAGTAAATTATTGGTTTTCCATATAAAAATATGGATATTGTCTACATGAATCTGAAACTAATTAATAAATTTGCAAGAATAGAATATTTAGAATTACCAAAATGGAAAAAAGAAGACTTACTCGTTCCAATAACGGTATGATTGCCGGAATATGTGCCGGTATAGCCGACTATTTTGATTGGGATCCTACGATGGTCCGTATCGGTTATATACTGTTAAGCTTGTTTACTGTATTTGCAGGTTTCTTGATGTATATTGTTTGTTGGATTGTTATTCCAAAGGAGAATTGATGGATTTTGAACTTTCTTCAATTTTTTCGCCTACCGGAGATCAGCCTGATGCAATTGCTGCGTTGTCTAACGGAGTAAGAGAAGGTGTTCCTTTTCAGACCCTTTTGGGTGTAACAGGTTCTGGTAAAACGTTTACGATTGCAAATGTAATCAAGGAGGTAAAGAGACCTACCTTGATTTTAAGTCATAATAAAACATTGGCTGCTCAATTGTATAGTGAGTTTAAGAACTTCTTCCCTAATAATGCGGTGGAGTATTTTGTATCTTATTATGATTATTACCAGCCAGAAGCCTACCTTCCCACTACGGATACCTATATTGAAAAGGATTTGGCAATAAACGAGGAGATAGAGAAGTTGCGTTTAAGGACAACAGCTTCCTTACTTTCGGGACGTAAAGATATCATTGTAGTATCTTCCGTATCTTGTTTATACGGTATGGCCGATCCAACAGCCTTTGCTTCTAAAGTGACACATATTTTCAGAGGAATGAAAATCGACCGGGATGCACTTTTACGTTGTTTCGTGGATGCATTTTATGTAAACAACAAGGTGGAATTCAAAAGCGGCTGTTTTCGCGTTAATGGTGATACTGTGGATCTGTTTCCTGCTATCGAAACGTTTGATGGGGTTGCTTACCGTATCGAGTTTTGGGGTGATGAAATCGATCGTATCGCATCCTTCGAACCGCTTTCGGGCAGAGAAATTGATGAGCAGGAAGAATTGAATGTTTATCCAACCAATCTGTTTGTAACATCCAAGGAGCGAATGGCCGAGGCTATTGGTCAGATTGATGTAGATCTGGGAAAACAAGTTGAATATTTTAAGGAAATTGGTAAGCCCTATGAGGCAAAACGTTTATACGAGCGGGTTGTCTTTGATCTTGAGATGATTAGGGAGTTGGGACATTGTTCGGGTATTGAAAACTATTCTCGCTACTTCGATGGTCGAAATGCCGGTGAACGTCCCTATTGTTTACTTGATTATTTTCCTAAGGATTTTTTGTTGGTGATAGACGAAAGTCATGTTACAGTCCCTCAAATAAGGGCCATGTACGGCGGCGACAGATCTAGAAAACAAAATCTGGTTGAATATGGCTTTAGGTTACCTGCTGCGCTGGACAACCGCCCTCTTACATTTGAAGAGTTTGAATCATTAACTCCCCAGGCGATATATGTAAGTGCTACTCCTGCCGATTATGAATTGATAAAATCTGAAGGAGTTGTTGTAGATCAGTTGATTCGCCCAACAGGTCTGCTGGATCCCATAATTGAGGTTCGTCCCACATTGAATCAGATTGACGACTTGATGGAAGAGATAACAAAACGATCTGCCATTGATGAGAGGGTGCTGGTTACTACGCTGACCAAACGTATGGCTGAAGAGCTTACGGCCTACCTGGGTAGAATGGGTGTGAGATGTAATTATATTCATAGTGATGTAGACACGTTGGAGCGTGTTAAAATTATGGATGATCTGCGTAAAGGATTATTCGACGTGCTTATCGGTGTTAACTTGCTGAGAGAGGGCTTGGATTTACCGGAAGTATCGTTGGTTGCTATTCTGGATGCCGATAAAGAGGGCTTTTTACGATCACACCGTTCATTAACGCAGACTGCCGGTCGTGCAGCCCGTAATATAAACGGGAAAGTGATTTTCTATGCAGACCGTATTACAGACAGTATGCGTAAAACTATGGATGAGACTACCCGTCGACGCGAAAAGCAATTGGCATATAACGAAAAACATGGCATTACTCCTCAGCAGATTGTTAAGAACACAGGTTCTTTCTTGGGCGAAAAGCAGCTTCAGGGTGTAGAACCTTACGCATACATTGAACCAGAACCAAGTCTGGCTGCAGATCCGGTGGTTCAATATATGAACAAAGCCCAGCTTGAGAAAGCGATTGAACGAACAAAGAAACAGATGATGGAAGCAGCTAAAAATCTTGATTTTCTTGAAGCTGCACAATTCCGTGATGAGCTCATAAAACTGGAGGATTTACTTAAGGCCAAAGTCTGATTATCGCTAAAAAGAGTAAGATATGAATTTACTTAAGATTGTATTTGTACTGTTGTCCTTTACGGTTCAGGCTGCCGCTCAGGTAGTTTATTTGCCTTCAGATTCTCTTATTTTCGAAAAGTGTATGCAGGCGATGGATATAAACAAGAATCTTCCATTGCAAGATTTAGTGGTGCATACTGCCTTATATTTTGAAGGCACACCCTATGTTGCTTCAACTCTGGAACAGACTCCGGAGCAACTGGTTGTAAACCTTCGTGAGTTTGACTGTACCACCTTTGTTGAATCGGTCCTGGCTCTTTCATACACCCGAAAGGATAAAAATCCCTCTTTCCAAACGTATTGCATGAATTTAAAACGGATACGATATAGAGAAGAGATAAAAGATTACAGTTCCAGGTTGCATTATACGACAGACTGGATTCAGACAAACGAAAAGCGGGGATTTGTAAAGGATATCTCACAACAAATCGGAGGGGTGATATTGCCTGTAAATTTATATTTTATGTCGACCAATGCCGATAAGTACAAACAGCTTTTAAATAATCCTCAACTAACAGACAAGATTAGAAAACAAGAACAAGCGGTAAACGCTTTGCCACATTATTATGTTCCTGTATCCGACATAGATAAAAGATCCGAGATGGTAAAAAGCGGCGATATGGTCTGCTTTGTCACAACAATTAAAGGATTGGATGTGTCTCATGTGGGTTTTGCGCTTCATAAGGAAGGGATGTTGACATTTATTCATGCTTCGTTAACTGCCAAAAAAGTGATTGTAAATCCTATTTCCATCCAATCCTATGTTGAGGGAATCAAACATAATAACGGCGTATTGTTTGTAAGACCTCTCGAACAATCATTGAAATAATTCAAAAGCAAAACGGAACCCTGCACGCTGGTATTCTCCTTTTTCAAATCCCGCAAACACAGCTATATTAAAGAGATGGTTGCCAATTCCGTAACCTACTTCAGTATAGCTTGGAAGATAGGGTGTGAAAAGCTGGCTCAAATACAGGCGCTCAGTAAAGATATGCTTTGAAGCCTCCTTTTTTAGCAGATGCATAAGGATAAACGGACTTTCATACATTACGTGCGCTTGTACATACGAATTGGATGCGTTGTACCACTCTCCCGGCAGTAATTGAAATACGCCTCCAATTCTGTCGTTCCATGAGTCGGGAAAGTGCCGTCTGGTAAAATAACGGAAATCGGCAAAATATACAGATCTTTGTCTGGTAAAGAATCCGGCACTTACATAATAATTAAAGCGCTTAAGAAGTCCCATGTTTATAACCTGCTGAATGTCGGCTTCTATTCGTTCGTAATCACTCAGACTTCCAAGTAAACCTCTTATACCCCGGGCATATTCAACTGAAATGGTTGGAAAGCAGGATTGGACATATTCCTTTAGTCTGCCATCCATCCGGTAGTACTGATACGGGGTGTAGGATAACCCGATATAGGGAACGAAATCATTGTAATTGTCGTAAATCACATCAATAATTTCACCTTCATTAATTAGCTTATTTCCATTGGTAACAGGTGTACGGTGGTGGAATGTAAGGCCGGTATGCAGTTGGAAGCCATTCAGTAATTCGATCTTATTTCGCAGATCAGCATAATAATCTCTGTAGTATTTAAGATTCAGATTGTCGAATGAAAAAGCTGAATCTTTCACCAGTTCTTTAATCTGATTTGTAATTTCTGAAGAATAATTCTGGTTACCGTTTGCAAAAGTCAGACTTAATGTTCCTGTTTTTTCGGGCGCATAAACCCAGTCGCCTGCCAGCTTAAAGAAAAACTCCTTTCTTTTGAATACAAACCCAATTTCAGGACGAAAGCGAATTTGTCGGTCATCCTGAAGCCTTTTACTCACCCGTAATTGTTGTCGGAAACTTATTCCATCCAGTTTTGTATATCCAAACATAAATGGATTGAGTATCCCGGAATATCTCATTCTGGTAGAATGTATGTCGAATCTCATCGAGTTTGTAAGAGTTTCGGTCAGTTTTAAATATTTCTGGATAGCTGTAGAGTCGGCTGTAATTTTCTTTTCGTTCAGGGGTAATGCTAATAATATAGATTCCTCTATCGTTAATTTGCTTTTCCGATTCGCCGACCAATACAATGTATCCTTTATAACAGGAATGGTATCGGCTTCAAAATGGTAATAGTTTGAAAGATCAAGCGTTCGTTCTGATTCCATTTCTGCATTGTTTTCGAATTCAGTCCACGAAACCGATTTGAAATCATAATTTATTTTATAGTTACACTCAATAGAATTGCCTAATGCCTTATAGCGCAGATTAAGCGATGCCGTATGAGGCAGACACAGATGTTGATATAATTTATTAAAGTCGATGATTAAATTAAATTCGGCGAAAGAAACCCGACCATTTATATCGAGTTTTTCAATCGAATTAATATTGTCTCTTATATACAGATAGCCGCAAATGAGTTTTTGACTCCATTGTTTCGGCATAACACAAATCTTGAAAATCCGGTTTGAGTCTGTTTCTTCAATCCCGTCAACCCAGTAGGTGTAATATTTGGAAGCATGTGTGCCTACAGGAGTTATAATCAATTCATCGTAGGCCGTTTCAGAATTTACGTTTAGACTTAAAAATTTAAGAACTTCACTAATTTGTTTGTTAGAGGGTATGTTATTTCCATTAATAGCATTAAACTTGTGATAAAAATGGTTTGGAGAAACAAACCGGGTATTGGCTAGCAATTCAAAAAACGTTTCTTTGTTTTTGTTGTCAATCGGAAACAGCTTGGGAACATACCGCATGAGCGCGTTGCTTTTTAGAATTTCGGAATGTCCTTTTATGTATACTTCGGCTTCATAGTTGGAAAGAGTGTTTTTATGCATTTCGGCATTCAATCCAACCAGGTACATTATAGAGTCGGCCATCTGTTCTTTAATCGGATCATCACAAACTCTGTAGGCAAAACCTTTTCCATAGGAATATGTACTCCAAAATATACTCCCTGCCAGAAACAGAAACAGATAAATGTATCGATATAGATGCATAAGAGCCTGTAAAATCAAATTATAACAAACTTAATGATTTTCTTTTCTAAAGAAAAGAAAAGGTGCTATAATAATTTATTAAATAAAATTATTTGTTGTATTTATTATTTTATTTTCAAATAAAATTCTATATTTGTGCTTCACAAGTATGTTATAAAGCAGTATCGTGGTAAAGCATCAAAAAGAAGAAGTCGATTTTTCGGCCAGTTTATCAGAGGTATGGAGAGTATTAAACGATAAGGAACGTGATATTCTCCGCAATAATGCAATCGTTCAGCATTTTAAGCGGAATGAGTTGATTTATTGTGAAGGTGATGAGCCTAAGGATATGATGTGCTTATTAAAAGGCAAAGTAAAAATCTTTAAAGAAGGAGTTGGCGGGCGAAGTCAGATTATACGAATGATTAAACCAGTACAATACTTTGGATATCGTGCTAATTTTGCCCAAGAGCAATATCTTACTAATGCATCTGCCTTCGAAGCATCAACTGTTTGTCTCATTCCGATGACTGTGGTTACCAGCCTGATTATGGCAAATGCTGATCTAGCCATGTTCTTTATTCGTCAGCTTTCGGTAGATCTGGGTATTGCAGACGAACGAACTGTAAATCTTACGCAAAAACATATTCGCGGTCGTTTGGCTGAGTCATTATTGTTTTTGCGGGATAGTTATGGATTGGAAGAAGACGGAGCTACGATCAGTATCTATCTATCGAGAGAAGATTTGGCTAACTTGTCAAATATGACAACATCCAATGCTATACGTACATTATCTAATTTTGTTACCGAACGGATAATTGCATTAGACGGAAGGAAGATTAAGATTATAGATGAAGATCGATTACGTAAAATAAGTAAACTGGGGTAATTTATAAATATACATGTAACACTAGTGTCTCATTAAAATTGGGACGTTGTTAAAAATTAAACAAACTTGGCCTATTTGATCCAAATTGTTTGTTGATATTTTGTTATTTGGATTTATTTAAGAAGTCTCGTAGAGGTATTTTATCGGCTAACTAAATGTTTAGTACTTGAAGAACTTCATATGTATTTCTATCCAGTTTCACTTCGTGTAGAATGATTACCATTAGCAATAGGTATATCTGGCAGCCTAAATTTGAATCCGAACAACATTCTCATTGGTCCTCCCCAATTTTTGATTTTGAGGGACTGCTTCAACCATCAGAAGTACAGCTTTGCTTGCCAACGATTTTTTTGTAAAGTTCTGCTACCTGAAGAGTAGAAATATGCATTGTATTGGTTAGAAAAATATATTTTCGTTTTTGTTCTCCATCCCAATATTTTACAAGATAAAACTGTTTGGGATCGTATTGCCAGGAATAAAAAACAATCAATCCGATGGTCACATCCGAACGCACATTCTTGGAGAATCTACGTTTTCATTTGAAAGATTTATACTGCAAGTTTTTCATTGTCCAGATAACGAAGTATGATTTAATCCGATTAAATCTTATACAACATCTTCCTATTTTGCCAGTATACGTTCTCTGATCATTTTACCAATTATGGAGAATAAGATGTCTATATACAATATATTTTAAGTTTTGGTGATAATTGTGTTATTTTATTGTGATTTTTGTAATAAACCCATATTGTTATCTATCTTTGCACGAATAATGATATGAATTATAAAGTTAGCTTAAATGACGACTGTTGATGAACAAAAATATTTAAAGGCCTTGGCTCGTGGTGATGCTGAAGCATTTACTGTTTTGTTCCTTCATTATTTTCCAAAACTAAAACGTTATATTTCTAGTCTGCTTCAAAATGAAAGTGAAGCCGAGGATTTGTCTCAAGATATTTTTGTAAGGTTATGGAAAAATCGCTCACAGATGGGCCAGATAGAAAATATGAATGCGTATCTTCATCAAACAGCTCGCAATGCAGTATATCAATATATTCGTCGGATACTTTTATTTAAGGAATACAGCGAAAAACAGAACCAGGCCGCTAGGTATGGCCATGGCTTAAAAGAGATGGATATAGAGGCTTCGTATCAAGCCCAAGAACTTGAGCTGTTGATTTTGGCAACAGTAGAAAAAATGCCTCCTCAGCGCAAACAAATCTATGAAATGAGCCGTAGAGATGGAAAAAACAATGAAGAGATTGCCAACTTATTGTCAATTAGTAAAAGAACTGTAGAAAATCATTTGACGCAAGCCCTTGCTGACATTCGAAAAATAATTAAGAACGTCTCTGTATTCATTTAAATAAAACACAATTTTTGGGAAATAGACTGTGTGTAATCGATTGTTCGAGCATCTTATCTCTAAACAAACATAATGGAGATGAAGAATTCGAATATTCAAGTAATATTACGTTATTTTACTACACATATAACTTCCGAATCTGAAAAATATAAATTTTGGAATTGGCTGGTTTCTTCTGTAAGCAAAGAACAAAAAAAGGATGTATTATTTGACATCTGGGAGAACGCAGATGTGTGTGCTGATGAGACCACTTACAGTTCTTTGAACAAAGTGAAGAGGAAGGCCGGTATAACTATTGAAAAGAAACCATTTCGTACAAATCGGATTAATTGGATACTACGTGTTGCAGTTGTATTTCTTCCTTTGATTACAATTCTTGTTTCCTTGATGTATGTAGAATACTATAAGAAAGATGTGGAGATGATGGAGTGTTCTATCCCTTACGGTGAAAAGAAACAGCTTACCTTACCAGACGGTACAACTGTTACGGTTAATGCAGGTAGTTATTTAATTTATCCTAAACAGTTTCAGAGAACAACCCGTACTGTTTTCCTTTCCGGAGAAGCAAACTTTGATGTTTATCCAGATAAACATCTTCCTTTCATAGTGAAAACAGCTCAGATGAGTGTACAAGCACTTGGTACGAAGTTTAATGTGCAAGCATATTCCAATTTGGATAAATCAATAGCAATACTTGAAAGAGGGTCAGTACGTGTGACTGCAGTTGACAATCCCCGACAGTCTTTTATTTTGAAACCCAATGAGCAGATCGAATATAACCACTATACGAAAGCTTTTGAAAAGCGTGCTGTAGATGCTAGCATTGCTACAGGATGGACCAAAGGAGAACTGAATTTTGTGAATTGTTCTTTGAAAGATATTTTAGACGCATTACAAAGACACTATAATGTAAGAATTATTGTTGATTTTGCTTTAAAGTCGTCCGATTTATATACAATTAAACTTAAAAAAGGGGAAACTCTTCCGAATGCAATTCAAATCGTAACGCTTACGATCGGAGGAATAAATGCACAATTCTCGGATGATAATTCGGTTGTGCTGACGCTTTCCAACTTATCTGTAAAGAAAGGAGGTGACCCAATATAAAAATGATCGGACAAAACTGGAACTTTTGCCCGATCAGAAAAATAAATACATTTCATTTCCCAATTAAAACTAGTAATCTTAAGTGTAGTATTCATTTTAAACACAAAAGTATGAAATTAAATCATTATTTAAGTACAAGGTACTTATTAGAAATTCGTTGCTTTTTATTATTTATTTTGTTATCCGTTTTTTCCCTGCCTAATTTATTTGGACAAAACCAACAGATCTCTCTGTCAGGTAAAAATATAACCATGTTAAAGGCTTTTGAGGCGATCGAAAAACAGACTAAACTTAGCATAACATATAATCAGACAAAATTGAACATTCAACAGCAAGTAAATGCAGATTATTCAAACAAAAGTGTTTCTTATATACTTAACAAACTGCTGGAAGGTACAGGCTTTTCGTATAAGTATGAAGGGGATTATATAATCATAGTTCAGGAGGGAAATGCCAGAAATATTGATCAAGGAGGTGATAAAAAGCAGAAGATAAGGGGATACGTGGTCGATGTAAAAGGTGAGCCTGTAATTGGTGCTAATGTTGTAGAACGAGGTACTTCGAATGGTTCCATCACAGATGCCAATGGTGGTTTTGAATTGGAGGTTGCTTCACAGGATGCTTTTTTGAATATTTCCTATTTAGGGTATGAAAATCAATCCCTAAAAATTACTCCCGGAAAAATGCTGGCAGTTACTTTGTTGGAAGATGCACAGGCACTGAATGAAGTAGTGGTAGTGGGCTATAGTACTCAAAAGAAAGAGAGTCTTACCGGAGCTATGCAAGTGGTAAAACAGGATAAATTACTTGATGTAACGACGCCATCCGCCGAAAATTTGTTGAGCGGAAAAGCGCCAGGGGTGTACGTTAATAGTGGTTCTGGTCAACCCGGTTCAACTGGGAAAATCGTGATCCGGGGAAAAGCAACGGTTAATGGAGGAACAGATCCACTGTGGGTAGTTGACGGAGTGCTTATCGGAGATGGGGCTGGTAATTTGAACCCAGCTGATATTGAGTCTATTTCTGTTTTAAAAGATGCTGCATCTACTGCTGTATATGGTTCAATGGGGGCAAATGGAGTTATTGTAGTAACAACCAAAAAAGGAAAGAGTGGGAAAACAATCATTAATTTTTCTGCTAAATCAGGGATTTCTCAACTAAATAATGGCAGCTTTTCAGTGATGAATGGGGCTGAGTTATATAATTATTATAAATCTTTTGTAAATCAAGAGTCAATCCAGTTCCCTCAATATAAAGAGGATTTGAAAAATAAAAACTTTGATTGGTGGAACAGTGCAACTCATTTGGGTGTTGCGCAAGATTATAATGTTTCAGCATCAGGTGGGACAGATAAAATGAAAAGTTACTTGTCTCTCGGGATGTATGACGAAAGTGGGGCTGTGAAGGGGTATGATTTGACTCGTTACAATTTCAGATTCAATGTAGATTATCAACTGACGGACTGGCTTACAGTGAAGCCCTCTGTATGGGGTGCACGTCGGGATATAATGAATAGGCAACATAGTGTAGGAGCAATGTATTCATGTTTACCTTGGGATAGCCCTTACGACACCAATGGAAATTTATACCAGGAGTCGCAACCTGTAGCATGGGTTTCGCCTAAGATGGGAAATTATCTGTATAACTTACAATGGAATTTTACAGAATCAATGGCTTACGAGTTTATGGGTAATTTCGATTTTGATATCAAGCTTTCCGATTGGTTGACTCTCTCTTCCGTTAATAATTATAAATGTGATGACTCTTCTCAAAAAACTTACAATGACCCTCGTTCATCAGGAGGGAAAGCAGATAATGGATTGTTGACTGATTACAAAAGTGAATCATATCGATTGTATTCCAATCAGTTGCTGCGTTTCAATAAAACATTAGGAAAACATTCCACAAATGCTATTTTAGCATATGAATACAATTCATATACAGGATCGGTTACGTCTCAAACAGCTGCCGGTTTTCCTTCCGGGTTTATAGTTGCAGATGTAGCTACAAAACCTAAATCGGTTGGTGGGTCGAAGTCGGAATGGGCTGTACAATCCTATTTCTTTAATGGCAATTATTCGTATGATAATAAGTATTTAGTACAATTATCAATTCGAACCGATGGAGCATCAAATTTTGGAAATAATGCACGTTACGGTACGTTCTTCTCAATAAGTGGAGGATGGAATATTAACCGTGAGAGTTTTTTCCATGCTGATTGGGTGAATCAACTAAAATTGAGAGCCAGTTACGGTTCGGTTGGAGCTCGACCGGAAAGTCTTTATCCTCAATATGCACTTTATACTATTAGCGGAGGATATGATGGAATACCTGGGGCGATCATGTCGCAGATTGGAAACAAAGACCTTACATGGGAAAAGACCTTTACATCTGGTATCGGATTAGATGCTGCATTTTTTGATGTAGTTACTCTAAATCTTGATTATTATCAAAAACGAACAACTGATTTGCTTTATAATGTACCAGTTTCTGCTGTAACAGGTTGGTCGGTTAATTATAAGAATATAGGAGAAGTTCAAAATAAAGGTTTTGAAGCCACTTTAGGTGTTGATATAATCAAATCAAAAGATTGGAATTGGAATGTATCAGGAAATATTGCCATGAATAAAAATAAAGTAAAAGAATTATATGGCGATAAGCCTGAAATTATAATTAATAATGCTCAGTCGGGAATTGTAGGACCTGCAAGTAAAATCCTTAAACCGGGATATGATATTGACTCTTGGTACACAACCGAATGGGCCGGTGTTGATCCGACAAATGGAGATCCGTTATGGTATATGACAGATACAGACGGAAATCGTGTGAAAACGAATAATTATTCAAAGGCTTCTGCCAATCCGGTAATTTGTGGTTCTTCCAACCCAGACTTCTATGGTGGTTTTTCAACTTCTTTATCATGGAAGGATCTTGATTTGTCTGCGGTGTTTGGATATTCAGTAGGTGGAGAGGTTTATAATTATATGCGAATGGAGTTTGATTCTGATGGCGCATATACTGACAGGAATCAGATGAAGCTAAAAGAAGGATGGAGCCGTTGGGAAAAGGATGGGGATATCGCTACTCACCCCAAACCTGTGTACGGTAATAAATCAAATTCAAACAGCACATCATCAAGGTACTTGGAAACAGCGAGCTATTTGCGTATGAGGAATTTAACAATCGGGTATAATGTGCCGGTAAAGAAATTTATCTCGAAACTGAGAATCTATGCCTCAGGAGAGAATCTGTTTGTCCTTTCCGGTTTCTCAGGAATCGATCCGGAAGTGCCACCTTTAAATAATGGTTCTGGTACAGGTGTAGCAACTTCTGTATATCCTCAAACTCGCAAATTTATGTTTGGATTGAATATTACTTTATAAAATGATACTGATATGAATAAAATATATATTATAGTTCTGGCTGGAATTGTATCACTGCTAAATGGATGTGATATTGAACGTTTTCCTTATGGAAGTTATTCAGCGGAAACAATTCAGAAAGATAAAGCTCAGGCATTGGATATTTTGTTGAATGGCTGTTATACCCAGTTACGTTCTGCTACCGATGTGATGCACCGAACAGGAGAATATCCGGGAGACAATATAATGAAGCAAAATGCTACAACCAACAATTTCAGTCAATACATGTCTTACAAACATACTCCGACAAATAGCCATTTGCCGGCAGTATGGAGTAATGGATACAAGATCATTGCTCAAGCAAGTAATCTGATTAAAATGGTTGAAGAAGGAGAGTCTGCAGAGATCAATCAAAAGTTGGGAGAAGCCTACTTTATGCGGGGTATGATGTACTTTTACTTATGCCGTATTTTTGGTCGTCCTTATTATCAATCTCCTGAAACAAACTTGGGAGTGCCTATTGTAAATATACCAGAAAATCTGGATGGACTGGTATTGTCTGATCGTTCTACTGTAAAAGAAGTCTATTCTCAAGCAGTTGCCGATTTGCGTAAAGCAGAGGAGTTGATGACTATTTATAAGTCGGCAGTTTTTGCATCTAAATACTCAGCCCAAGCGTTACTTGCTAAAGTATATGCTTATATGAGTGGTACTTACGAAAACCCCAATAAAGCATATGCTGACTCTTCTTTTTATTATGCAAATGAGGTGATTAAGAGTGGAAAATTTAACTTGTTAAGCCGGAATGTGTTCATGACCTATAATCAGATGACACCGGATAGTAAGTCGCAAGTAGAAACAATTTTTGCTGTAAAACGTTTGGATGCAGAAATATCAAATTATAATCCTGTGATTGGCAGTATGTATGCCAGTATAAAAGACGTAGGTTGGGGAGAAATATATACAAGCCAGAAATACATCGATTTATTAAATGAAACAGGTTATAATAATTGGGCAAATGAGCAATTTTCGGATGCCAGAGCTTCCTTTATTCATCCCCAATATGTACGTACAAACGGTAATTTGGTACGTACATTCCGATTCGTTTATGAAGTATATGATAAAAATGGAGCATTAACCGGATATGCTTACAGACAAGGAGAGATTACAGAACAGGACGGATCTCTTTCTGTTAAATTAGGAGATAACCAGTATGCATTGACTCCAGTTGACGCAATTAATAAAAAATATTCAATTGTATATGATGGGAAGACTTATTTGGGATTGGATGATTATATGATGATTTTAAATAATGGGTACCCTCAGTTTTATTGCTATAAATGTTCACTTGAAGATGGCATTCCACAGCTCCACTCTCCAATCATCTCCCGCTTGGCCGAAATGTATTTGCTTTGTGCAGAAGCTGCTGCCAAAAAAGGAAATTATGACATAGCCAGAACAAACCTGAATATTGTACGTGAGCGCTCTCTTCCCGGTAAGGGATATAGTACACTTGATGAGGCAAATGCGAAAAGTCGTATCATGAAAGAGCGTCAGTTAGAGCTGGCTTACGAAGCCGATCGCGGATTTGATGTATATCGCGTTGGAGAAAAGATGGTAAGACGTTATCCTGGATTTTATAATTCAATCCTAGAAATTGAGCCAACAAGCCCTCTGGTAGTGCAGTTGATCCCTCAATCAGAGATCAATGCTTATCCGGGAGTGTTAACTCAAAATCCATTAGAATAAATACTATTTACTAAACATTAAATAAAATGAAGTTTTTTAGTTATTCTATAAGCATGCTGGCAGGTTTTTCCCTGCCAGCAGTAGTTTCGGCCGAAATTCCATCGGAAAAACTGAAACAATCAGAGAAACACCCCAATATCATATTGATTGTGGCTGATGATTTAGGTTATGGAGATTTGAGTTGTTATGGCGCAAAACGTATTCAAACACCCGGAATGGATCGTTTAGCCAATGAGGGAATTCGTTTTACGCAAGGGTTTTGTACAGCTGCTACTTCTACACCGAGCAGATATTCAGTATTGACAGGTAGGTATCCCTGGAGCAATGCCGATGCAAAGATTCTTCCGGGAAATGCCGCATTGATCGTTGACACGCAAAATATAACGTTGCCAAAACTGATGAAACAAGCCGGCTACACGACCGGTTCAGTTGGAAAATGGCATCTTGGTTTAGGAGATGGATCGGTAGACTGGAATAAAAAGGTGTTTCCCGGTGCCAATGAAATAGGGTATGATTACTCGTATATTCAAGCGGCGACCAACGATCGTGTTCCTTGCGTATTTTTGGAAAACGGGAAAGTTTTAGGACTTGATCCAAGTGATCCGTTGTATGTTGATTATAGAAAGAACTTCCCTGGAGAACCTTCAGGGAAAGATAATCCAGAGTTGCTTCGGATGCATCCCAGCGTAGGACATGCAGGCTCAATAGTAAATGGAGTACCTCGCATCGGCTTCCAGAAAGGAGGAAAAGCAGCGCAATGGAAAGACGAAGAGATGGCCGAACTGTTTTTAAATAAAGCGAAACAGTTTGTAAGCGATAACAAGGATCGACCATTTTTTCTATACTATGGACTTCACCAGCCCCATGTACCGCGAGTTCCTAACGAACGTTTTGTGGGTAAATCTGGTATGGGACCTAGGGGTGATGTAATTCTGGAGGCAGATTGGTGTGTGCAGGAATTTCTTAAAGAGTTAGACCGATTAAATCTCTCTGAGAACACGATTGTTATACTTACGAGCGACAATGGCCCTGTACTTGATGATGGATATCAAGATCAGGCTGTAGAAATGGTGGGAGATCATAAACCTGCTGGTTTGTTAAGAGGATGGAAGACATCAATGTTTGATGGAGGAACCCGCGTTCCTTTTTTGCTTCGCTGGCCAGCGAAAGTGAAACCTCGGGTTTCGGATGTGTTTGTATGCCAAATGGACTTTTTGGCTTCGTTTGCTGCCCTTTTAGATCAGCGTTATCCAGATAAATTAGATAGTGAAAATACGTTAGACGCATTTTTGGGAAAAAGCAAAAAAGGGCGTAAAGAACTGGTAATTGAAGGGATGTTTAATTATGCCTATCGTCAAGGAGACTGGGCTTTGATTCCGCCTTATTATAATCCCAATTTGAACACTGCAGATAATTCTGACGAACTCGAAGAGATAGGATATGGTTATAAATTATATAATTTGAAACATGATATTGGTCAGAGGAAAAATTTGGCAAAAAAATATCCTGAAAAATTAGGAGAACTAATTAACCGATTTGAATATTTAAAAGCAAACACAAATAAAACAACTAAATATTAATTATCATTAGTGTCTCATTAATCTTGAACATTATGCTTACTATAATGTTCAAGATTAATGGATGATATTTTTTTTTAACAGTAAACGGCTTTGACTTTGATATTTTATTGTCAAATCTGTGTATTTATGTTCTGTAAGATGCTGTAATCCCAAAGCCATATTTATTTAAACGGACTCAATTTTTTGCTGTTATATTTTTTAAGACGCGAGTGATTAATTATTGGAAAGAGGGGGCCCAAAAAGTTTTGGGAAAACAGATAAGGATTCTACTTTCATGCGAATGACAGAAGATCACATAAAGAATAGACAACTTAAGCCGGGCTACAATCTTCAAATTGATACGGAAAATAAGTTTAAAAACTAGCCGCATAACTAAATAAAAAGAGAGTGCCCCGCAAGGGCACTCTCTTTTTATTTAGTTTGTCAAGTAGCCTACTTATTGTACTTACTGCTTACAACCTGTATTTTCATACTTTCAGTATCTTTACGAAGCTTTACGCCAGAGGGCGACAAGTAATGATTTAACGAGATTGTATAGTAACTGTTTGAGTTGTTATAGTAAGAGCTATAGCTACCTTTTACTCTTTCAACCGGAACAACCAATAGATGCAAATCCTTATCCGGAGCCTTATCTATCTGATTCTTTAATATAGAGGAAATATTGCTGAAGCTATATTGACGACTACTTGCATTATAATCGCTAGATAGGAAGGACGTAACATTGTTTTCAATACTTCTGTTTTCAAAGAAAGTCTTGATTGAGTCTTCAGGAATCAACAATAAATTTGTAGGAGGAGCCAATGCATATTTCCAGTTCTCCTGCGGCATTGCCTTCAGTGTAAGCGGCATATTATTAATAATACGTCCGTTTACGATTTTGATAATTTCAGTAGCAGGAATAGTAAGCTTAGTGAAAACACCGGCTGGAGTTTTCAAATACGTATATTCATTGTTTGGTTGCAGGATTGTTTCCAGTCCCGAATTCGCAATGTGATTCAATTGAATAACCTCTTTTGTTGTATTGAAACGTTCAACACCCTGGGCAATGTAAGATGAATCCTGACCGGCGCTTCCCTTTACAGTCGCAGTATATTTGTAATACATGCTAAAGGTCGTATTGGATACATTCAATATATTACCGCTACCAAAAGTTGTAGTGATATATAGGCCAGGGAAAAACTTGTTGAAGTTTTCCTGATTTTTGAATGAATTCGGATTATTCACCGTTTCATTATAGAAATTCTGCCCGATAGATTTGGTGAGTCGAACCGATACGTGAGGTACGTAGTAGTTTGCGTCATCAGTATTGGTTATGCCACGAATTGAATCAGACACGGTTACATCGTACGCTGTATAGGTCTGCATTCCCAAAGAGGTCTGCATATTCGTATAATCGGCCGGGTTCATGTTGGTATAGTAATTCTTATTCAGAGGCTTATCAACATTGTATACCTGTACGCGCATGGGGGTAAGGGTATCACCAATCGAAGAATAGTAAGTTATACGTAAATCTACAGAGTCAATCACTCCATTGATTGGTGTATGTGAAAATTTAAAATTCTCCGGACAGTAAAACTGGCAAATATAATCCGATTTAAGATTTCCATACAGCGGATCATAAATCTGTCCTAATAACCCGGTTACACTTTTAGCAAAGATCGAGTCGACCTTTACTGTTGAGGCAGACATTGAAAAGGTATCCGTAAATACGGCAATCTTATCACTATCCGGTTGAATCGAGGAACCCACCAGGTTCAGATCATCATCACAACCAATCATTGACAATGCGGTTGCACCAAGTCCTAGTATAAAAAGCTTGATTTTCATTATAGTTACTGATTTTTGTCCAATACTACATCATAAAACGAGTTGAATGCATCAAGATACGTTTCTGGTGACTGGTAAGGGAGAAACGGGATTTGTTTATTTGATTCTATATACTTACTGATTTCCGGGTTGATAGATTCGCTTCCCTGTATAACACCATCCGAAAAATCGATGGCCAGTTTGGCAAGCGACACAAAACTTGCATCCTCCTTAATAGAACGCAAATCATTTTCTGCTATTCCATCCATTTGTAGTTTCTTTCCAAAATCGTTACGGAAAGGAACTTTAAAATCATCGCCATAAATTGAATACACAATTTTTGCATTACGAAGACAGGGATCATCCGCATAGGCACGTTTGATGTAAAGTCCGGTAAGTGCCGACATCCAGCCATGACAATGAATCAGGTCCGGAATCCAGCGTAATTTCTTTACAGTTTCAAGTACACCACGTACATAAAATATGGAACGGTCGTCGTTGTCTTCATATTCGTTGCCAGCCTCGTCGGTTACGGTCGATTTCCGTTGAAAGAAGTCGTCGTTATCGATAAAGTAAACCTGCATTCTGGCAGACTGAATAGATGCAACCTTAATAATCAGCGGGTGATCAGTGTCATCAATTATAAGATTCATTCCAGAAAGACGTATTACTTCATGAAGTTGATTACGTCGTTCGTTAATATTTCCGAACTTAGGCATGAATGTCCTGATTTCGCGGCCTCTATCCTGAATTCCTTGCGGCAAATTTCTACAAATTGTTGCAATTTCAGATTCGGGAAGATAAGGTGTAATTTCTTGAGTAATAAACAAGATCTTTTTTGCATCCATTCTATAAACATATATTTTAAAACGGTACAAAGATAGTAAAAAAAAACGGTTAATTATCAAAGGTTTCCGATGAATGATTTTTGATGAAAATTAAAACATCCTTTAATTGTCCATCGTTTAGCGAGTTATCAATAATCCTCTATATAAAAATGCTGCTTTACTTTCATATCCGGTAATTATTTATTTGCTTTGCACCTTCATTAAGCGTCTAAATGATGAAAATAGTAAACAGTATTAATGAGTTGCGTTGTCATCTTGCAGAAGATAAGCAAAAAGGCAAAAAAATTGGTTTTGTTCCTACAATGGGAGCTTTGCATGCAGGACACCTGAGCCTGGTCAACCGCTGCGTTTCAGAAAATGATATATGCGTAGTTAGTGTGTTTGTAAATCCAACACAGTTTAATAATCCGAATGATTTACTGACTTATCCCAGAACCCTGGAAAACGATTGCCTGTTGTTGGAATCATCCGGGTGTAATTATGTATTTGCCCCCACGGTGGAAGAAATGTATCCGGAGCCAGATACGAGGGTTTTCGATTTTGGGAAAGTATCTCAGGTGATGGAAGGAGCCCGCAGGCCGGGCCACTTTAATGGTGTGGCTCAGATTGTGAGCAAGTTATTTTACGCAGTTGAGCCGGATCTAGCCTATTTCGGGGAAAAGGACTTTCAGCAGATTGCCGTAATCCGTGCCATGGTGAAGCAGCTTGATATTCCGGTTGAAATAGTGGACTGCCCTATTCAGCGGGAAGTTGACGGCCTTGCTTTAAGCAGCCGGAATACCCGTCTTACACCTGAACAGCGCCAAAAAGCCCCTGTTATTGCCCGTACATTGAAAGAAAGTATTACCTTTGTGCCCGAAAAGAGCGTCAGGGAAGTGCTTGATTATGTGGTATCCACTATTAATGCAGTTCCTGAAATGGAAGTCGAGTATTTCGAAATAGTGGATGGAAACACGCTCGAATCAATTGAGAACTGGTCCGACACCTCTTATCCGGTAGGATGTATTACCGTTTATTGTGGAGAGGTACGTTTAATAGACAATATCAAGTACTAAGGATTTGAACAATACATTAAAACAATGTTTATAGAGGTAGTAAAATCGAAAATTCACAGAGTAACCGTAACTGAAGCCAACCTCAATTATATTGGTAGCATCACCATTGATGAAGATCTGATGGATGCAGCCAACCTGATTGAAAATGAAAAGGTTCAGATTGTGAATAATAATAACGGCGAACGTTTTGAAACTTATATCATTAAAGGAGAGCGTGGAACAGGTGTGATCTGTTTAAATGGAGCCGCAGCCAGAAAAGTACAGCCGGGAGATGTGGTTATAATCATGTCTTATGCCTTAATGGATTTTGATGAGGCGAAAACATTCAGGCCAGCTGTTGTTTTTCCGGACACCGCGACCAATAAGTTAGTCTGAAAAAACAGTTGATTCATATAATGAACAGATAAACAAAGAAGCTCGCCATAAAAAGCGGGCTTTTTTATTATTGCAAAACAAAAATAAACCAACAATGTATTCAAATAAGCAAATCTGGAATGTAAGTTATCCGATATTTCTTAGTCTGCTGGCTCAAAATGTAATCAACGTAACAGACACCGCTTTCCTGGGTAGAGTAGGAGAGGTGGAGCTGGGTGCGGCAGCCATGGGCGGACTTTTCTATATCTGTATTTATACGATTGCTTTCGGATTCAGTACCGGATCACAAATTGTGATGGCCCGCAGGAATGGCGAAAAGCAATATACAGATGTGGGACCGGTAATGATTCAGGGAATTGTATTTCTATTCTTGTTGGCCGGTGTAGTATTTACATTGTCCAAACTATATGCCGAAAACGTAATAAGTCTGCTTATCTCGTCCGAACAGGTACGAGGTGCAACAATGGAATTTCTCGATTGGCGTGTGTTTGGATTCTTTTTTTCATTTGTCAACGTAATGTACCGTGCATTCTATGTGGGTATTACCCGTACAAAGGTGCTTACCATGAATGCCGTTGTAATGGCTGTTACCAATGTTATTCTGGACTATGTGCTTATATTCGGTCATTTAGGATTTCCTGCCATGGGCATTAAAGGGGCGGCTATAGCTTCCGTTGTTGCCGAAGGTGGATCCATCCTTTTCTTTGTAATCTATACCCGGCTTACCGTAAACAGGGATAAGTATGGACTTAACAGGCTTACTTCATTCGATTTTGCATTGCTTGGCAGGGTGCTTAACATATCCATTTTCACCATGATGCAGTATTTCTTTTCCATGGGAAGTTGGTTTATGTTTTTTGTTGTAGTAGAACGAATCGGAGTGCGGGATCTTGCCATCGCAAATATTGTGAGAAGCATCTATGTGGTAATGGTAATTCCGGTGAGTGCCCTTTCAACAACAACCAATACATTTGTCAGCAATACAATAGGAGCCGGTAATACAGATCAGGTTATGGGTGTAATAGCTAAAATTTCCAGGCTCTCTTTTTATATTATGGCTGTATTTGTAAGTCTGGTTTGTCTTTTCCCTAAGCTTATCCTGTCTATATATACTAATGACCCGCTGCTGATAGACGATTCGTATGCATCTATTTATGTTATATCTGCTGCGATGCTGATCAGTTCCGTTGGAAGTATCTTTTTTAGTGGTGTAACCGGAACCGGCAATACCCGTTCTGCTCTTAGTATGGAAATGATTACGATTGTCTTTTACGGAGTGTACATCTATCTGGTTGGTATGGTATTCAAGCAACCTGTTGAAGTCTGTTTCACAACAGAAATTGTATATTACACAGGTTTGCTTGCATTCAGTTATTTATATTTGAAAAAAGGACGTTGGCAACATAAAAAGATTTAGAGATTCCATCCCTTTTTTGTACATTTGCGCTTTAGTAAGAAAAAAATAAATAAAATATAATAGATTATGTTTGAGAATTTAAGTGAGAGACTCGACCGATCGTTTAAACTGTTGAAAGGTGAGGGTAAGATTACCGAGATCAATGTAGCCGAAACCCTGAAAGATGTTCGTAAAGCATTGTTGGATGCCGACGTAAACTACAAGGTAGCCAAACAATTTACAGATACAGTAAAGGAAAAGGCACTTGGGCAGAATGTACTTACATCCGTAAAGCCAAGTCAGCTTATGGTGAAAATTGTTCACGACGAGCTGGCCCGTTTGATGGGTGGTACGGCAATCGACGTTGAACTTAAAAGCTCTCCGGCTGTTATTTTGATGTCTGGTTTGCAGGGTTCGGGTAAAACAACCTTTTCCGGTAAGCTGGCCAATATGCTTAAAAGCAAGAAAGGAAAAAATCCGTTATTGGTTGCCTGTGACGTGTACCGTCCTGCTGCTATCGAGCAGCTGCGGGTTCTTGGCGAACAGATCGGAGTACCTGTATATTCTGAAATAGATAGTAAAAATCCGGTTCAGATTGCATTGAATGCAGTAAAAGAGGCCAGAGCCAAAGGGCACGACCTTGTAATCGTGGATACCGCCGGCCGTTTAGCTATCGACGAGCAAATGATGAACGAAATTGCTGCGATCAAGAAGGCCCTTAACCCGGACGAAATCTTGTTTGTGGTAGACTCCATGACCGGTCAGGATGCTGTAAATACCGCCAAGGAATTTAACGAACGTCTCGACTTTAACGGAGTTGTTCTTACTAAGTTGGATGGTGATACCCGTGGTGGTGCCGCACTTTCTATTCGTTCGGTTGTAGACAAGCCTATCAAGTTTGTTGGTACAGGCGAGAAGATGGATGCACTTGATATTTTCCACCCCGAACGTATGGCCGACCGTATCCTGGGTATGGGTGACATCGTTTCGTTGGTTGAAAGAGCTCAGGAGCAATACGATGAGGAAGAGGCTAAGCGTTTGCAGAAAAAAATTGCAAAGAACCAGTTTGACTTCAACGATTTTATTTCTCAGATTCAGCAGATCAAGAAGATGGGTAATCTGAAGGAGCTGGCATCCATGATCCCGGGTGTTGGAAAAGCGTTGAAGGATATTGATATTGACGACAATGCCTTTAAGGGAATCGAAGCTATTATCTATTCGATGACTCCGGCCGAGCGTACTAACCCTGCTATTTTAAACGGATCCCGTCGTGCACGTATCGCAAAAGGAAGTGGTACCAGCATTCAGGAGGTAAATAAATTAATCAAGCAATTTGATGAAACCCGCAAGATGATGAAGATGATGACAGCAATGAAGCCGGGTAGCAAGAAATTGCCTTCAATGAGAAGATAACACCAAAAGGAGAATATAATATGGAAGAACAACAGATGCAATTATTGGATGGAAAGGCTGTTGCAGCCCAGATGAAACAAGAAATTGCAGCAGAAGTAGCCCAGATTAAGGCTAATGGAGGTAAGGTTCCTCACTTGGCTGCCATCTTGGTGGGACATGATGGCGGAAGTGAAACGTATGTTGCAAGTAAAGTGAAAACCTGCGAAGAAGTTGGATTCAAATCTTCGCTGATCCGCTACGAAGAAGATGTTACAGAAGAGGAATTGCTTCGTAAGGTGGACGAGTTAAACAATGATCCGGATGTAGACGGATTTATCGTTCAATTGCCCTTACCTGCACATATATCGGAACAGAAGGTTATCGAAGCAGTAGATTATCGCAAAGATGTGGATGGATTCCATCCTATCAATGTAGGGCGTATGGCAATTGGCCTTCCATGTTTTGTTTCGGCTACACCGGCCGGCATCCTGGAACTCTTGAAGCGATACAACATTGAAACAAAAGGCAAACACTGTGTGGTGCTTGGGCGCAGCAATATTGTAGGCAAGCCCATGGCTACATTGATGATGCAGAAAGCATATCCGGGTGATTGTACCGTAACGGTTTGTCACAGTCGTTCGGAAAATCTGAAAGAGATGTGTCTTGCCGCAGATATTCTTATAGTTGCTCTGGGAGTTCCTGAGTTTCTTAAAGAAGATATGGTCAAGAAGGGGGCTGTTATTGTAGACGTTGGTACTACCCGTATGCCAAGCAGTGTAACCAAGAGCGGATACAAACTTACAGGAGATGTTAAGTTTGATGAAGTGGCACCTAAGTGTTCGTATATCACACCAGTACCGGGTGGGGTAGGACCTATGACCATCATTTCTCTTATGAGAAATACCTTGCTTGCAGGTAAAAAAGCAATTTACAAGTAAAAAAACGAGCAAAAGCTTTGCAAGATTAGAAATAATCCCTATCTTTGCACCGTCTTAAAGAAAACATGGTGGTTGTAGTTCAGTGGTAGAGCACCTGATTGTGGTTCAGGGTGTCGCGGGTTCGAATCCCGTCTTCCACCCAGTGCAAAGTAAAGAGTCTGAAACATTGTTTCAGACTTTTTTTTTGTTCGCCCGGTTCCAACTTCAGGGCGACTAATCCGGTATAAGATTGGTCAATCCGGATCACGACCAAATTCTGGGTCTAAGCATAAATTTTTCATAATCTGTATAGGAAGAATTTAATGTCCGTTACACCTCTAAACTGTCTTCTGAAGTCTTTTATTTTAGTATTAAAGGATTCCGCAGCTGCATTTGTACTTCTGGATTGAAAGTAGTTTACAATGGCATTATAATGTTTTTCAAACGTTCTTTTCACTGTAGTAAATGCATCAAATCCCATTTCTTCTACCTGGTTGAACCATTGTGCAAGTTTTGCTCTGGCCACGTTAGGAGATATCTGACGGTTATAGATCTTGCAAAGACTGTAAGGTAGCTCGTAAGCTTTCTTGATATCGGGATAGAGTTCAAATAATATATGTGCTCTATGCCATTGTGATAAGGTCCATTTTTCCTCCGGTTTGAATAACAGATACCGGCTTCTGGCCAGCAATTGTTTTCGGGTATCTCCATATGCCAATACCTCTGGTTGATCTATTATTAATGGAGATTACTTAGAATTAATTTAAATCTAATATTTTTTCAACTGCGTAAGCAATTCCTGTAAATACTGAAACTGCGCAAATCCAAAAAGACGAGGTTCAAAATTGATCTTGAGTATACAATTTATCTCCATTAATTATAAATCTTGACCCTTTATTTGATGCAAGTGTAATTAATGATAAAATATCTCCGCCGGAAGCAAGAGCATTGTACAGAAGGATATAAATTAGGATTTGACTTTCGTACCAAATACAAACAATCAAAGGCAATAATGTTAAAACAATTAATGGAGCTAAGAGGCTTATCATTAATCTTGTTCTTGAAAACTCTCTATCAGATGTTACGCAAATAAATAGCTTTTTTAAGTTAACCCATATTATTGTTTCAGAGTTATATGGAAAGAATAAAATGTGTAACAATTCATGTGTTGGAATAATTAATAATATAAAATATAATTGTTTATAGATTTTAAAACCTATATCAGGAAATATAAAGCCTAATAATTCTTTCATAACAACACCAAGAAAGATAGCGACGAACAAAGCAGTATTCTTGTTGGAAATTAGTTCAGGAACTAATTTCCAATTTGCTTCTAATATTTTATATGATGAAGGATACCCTGTTTTTATTTTCATTATAAATTATAGTTTGGTATATCAGTTCGCTAGTGTCCCATTTTTAATGGGAGACTAGTGTTAGGAACACAAAGATAAATCATTTTAAATTTAGACCCAACTTTTGTCGGTGATCCCTAATCCGGTATAAGCTTGGTCAATCCCTGTAAGGATTAAAGTAAAGGTATAGTAGGACTGACCTAGGCAGTCAACTTATAGTAGGTTTATTTTTATTAAATTCAGTCAACATTTTTCAGGACGGGTCATTATTTCTGATTTTCACAAAAACATCTGTCATCTATCATTTTTAGCCTTCAACCACTTGAATGATAGATATATAAGTAGTGGCAGATGGCGTTTCTCCATCTCTCAGCATCTGTCATCTATCACATCCCCTGATCAGGGGGTTAGAGCTGATTTTGTAACATAATACCACTTCTCAAACTTCTATAGCGGGCAACTAAAGTTTTCACGCCTGCAATTAGCTTCTTCTATTAAGCCTTTTATTTTCTTCTCTTAGGAGAATTATTCATTCAACAATTGTACACTTTGCGTTTGTCATATGTTCAACGCAAAGTACACAGCTGTCGAACTTGCGTTGAACAGCTGTCAAACGAATAAGTATTCGTTAACAAATAATTAGATCATCGTAGAGAAATCATTACTTCCCCTAAGGGATTTTGATAAAGCATTACTTGGTAATGAATGAAGGACAATTATGAATAAAAAGAAATTAGTATCTGCCCAATTAAAAACCACTTACTTTTACGTTTGGATTGTTTTGATTGACGGTTATTCGTTCTGCCAGGATAAGGCAGATACTAAAAGACGCATTTAGATCGGTCAGCTCAATAGAGGTAAAACGAAAACGAGCTGCATCCGGAAGTCCGGATACAGCTCGTATATAGATAAGAAATACTTTATTTATTGAATACCGCGCTCACGCAGTTTAAGTTGCCAGTTCCACGCAGTTACCAGGGTATCTTCTACAGATTCTTTGGCTGTCCAGCCCAATACATTATTGGCATGTTCTGGATTTGCCCATACTTTCTCGATATCACCTTCGCGTCTGCCAACAATCTTGTGCGGAACTTTAACACCGGTTCCCTTTTCGAAAGCTTCGATCAGCTCGAGAACAGTAACGCCACGACCTGTACCAAGGTTGAAAATCTCCACCTTCTCTTCGCTCTTGTTACCAAGCATACGATCCATTGCAATAACGTGCGCCTTGGCTAAATCAACAACATTTATATAGTCGCGGATACAAGATCCGTCGGGCGTATCGTAATCGTTGCCAAACACGCTCAACTCCTTGCGGATACCGATGGCAGTCTGAGTAAGATATGGGATAAGATTCTGAGGAACGCCGTTAGGCAATTCACCTATGATACCGCTTGGATGTGCTCCGATCGGGTTGAAATAACGAAGAATGATACTCTTGAAAGGGGCACCGGAATGAATGGTGTCTTTAATGATCTCTTCGTTTATCTGTTTTGTATTTCCGTAAGGAGACATAGCTGGTTTAACAGGAGCATCTTCTGTTACAGGAAGAATGTCCGGCTGACCGTAAACGGTGCATGAAGACGAGAACACAAGTCCTTCCACTCCGTGCTCAGGCATTAGTTCCAACAGGTTGATTAATGTTACCAGATTATTCCGGTAATACATCAATGGCTTCTGAACAGATTCACCTACCGCCTTACTGGCAGCAAAGTGAATAATACCCTTGATACCTGCATTTTCTGTCAACACCTTCGCCAATCCGAGTTTGTCGTTACAGTCAACTTCATAAAAAGAGGGGCGTATACCCGAAATCTTTTCAATACCATCAACCACGTCGGCATTTGAATTAGACAGGTTATCAACGATAACTACCTCATAGCCGGCACTCTGTAGCTCAACAACGGTATGAGAACCGATGTAACCAGTGCCTCCTGTTACCAAAATCTTTGTCTTCATTTCTTAGTTTAATTAAATTCTATTGTTTTAGCTTTGACGTTATACCACTCCCGAGAAGCCCATGAATGCCATTGCCAGCAAACCTGCTGTAATTAAAGCAATGGGGGTTCCTTTTAATGCGTCGGGAACACGTGTTAGCGCCAATTGCTCCCGAATGGTTGCAAAGATAATCAATGCCATCGAATATCCAATGGCTGTCGATATGGCAAATACAATAGATTGCATCAAGTTATAATCTTTCTGAATAACAAGAATGGCAACACCTAAAATCACACAGTTGGTGGTGATAAGCGGTAAGAAAACACCCAGAGCCTGATACAATGCCGGCGAAACTTTCTTAAGTATGATCTCAACCATCTGAACCAAGGCTGCGATGATAAGGATAAAGCTGATGGTCTGCAGGTAACCGAGTTCAAAGGCATCCAATACGTACTTTTGTACCAGATAGGTTACGATAGTGGCGATAGTAAGAACAAAAGTTACAGCAGCACCCATCCCTACGGCTGTATCCACCTTTTTAGATACGCCTAGAAACGGACAGATTCCAAGAAATTGAGCCAGAACAATGTTGTTTACAAATACGGCTGTGATAAATATTAATATATATTCCATACTCTTTTACATTTAAATAATTCAGGCTTTACGCAACTTATTAACGACAGCTATCAGATAACCCAGTACGATAAATGCACCGGGAGCCAATACAAAGATAAGCGATCCGAATTCTTCCGGCATAAAGGAGAATCCGAAGAATTTTCCAGTTCCGAACATTTCACGGATCGTACCGAGCAGGGTGAGAGCCAGTGTAAAACCGAGTCCCATGCCGATACCGTCAAACAAAGATGAGAAAATGCCATTCTTGGCAGCGTAAGCTTCTGCTCTACCCAATACGATACAGTTTACCACAATCAGGGGAATAAATAATCCCAGACTGGCATATAAGGAAGGAACGAAAGCTTCCATACACATCTGCACCACAGTTACGAAGGCTGCAATCACAACGATGTATCCCGGAATTCGTACCTGATCGGGAATCAGATTCTTCAGTGCTGAAATCACAATGTTAGAGCATATCAGTACAAACGTTGTAGCAAGCCCCATTGCCAGACCATTCATGGCAGACGAGGTTGTTCCTAAAGTAGGACACATACCCAATAAAAGAACAAATGTTGGGTTTTCCTTTAAAATACCGTTTGTTAGAACTTTCAAATTATTCATGGTTGTCTCCTTCCTTTTCTGTTACGGTTTGCGAAGTTGTTTCAGTATCAGTATCTACAGACGTAGCACCCGATTCTCCATCCCACTTTTGTGTACCAGCGTAGGCACTGTAGGCTCTGTTTACTGCATCCAGAAATGCCCGGCTCGAGATGGTAGCTGCTGTAATGGCATCCACATCTCCTCCGTCTTTGCTAACAGTTAGATTGCCGTCGGCCAACGAACGTCCCAATACGTTTTGTTTGTTCCTGTCTGTACGGAACCATTCCTGCATTTTAGATCCGAGTCCCGGAGTTTCGGCATGTTGTAAGACTGAATAATTAAACAACTTGCCTTCAACATCGAAACCTACGATGACTTTTATTTCGCCCGAAAAACCTTTTTGCGTATTGCTTTCAACAGCTACTCCAATCAATTCGCCCCCTTTTTTTGCAGGGTAGATTAATAATGAGTCGCCATCAGCGCTTACAGCTTTATAGGCTTCCTGTGTAGGATTGTTATCGAAGGGAGGGGTAACCTCCTTGATTGCATTTTCGAGTGCGGCTGCTTTTGAGGCAGCGATAGGCGCTTTCGTAAAATCGTTCACGCCTGCAAGAATTGCTCCGGCACCTGCACAAATAATGGTAAGCGACAAAAGCATGTTTGGTAAGGTAGATTTTAATTTAGCCATGCTTATTTTCCTCCAAAATGTTTAGGTTTTACATAGGTGTTGATTAACGGCGTAAGCGCGTTCATGATAAGAATGGCAAACGACATTCCTTCGGGGTAGGCCCCAAACAGACGGATTACAGTGGTAATAACGCCGATTCCAACTCCGTAAATAAGCATTCCGTTTGTACTCATGGGAGAACTTACATAGTCGGTCGCCATAAAAATGGCACCCAACAGCAAACCTCCGGAAAGGATGTGTATCAGCGGATTCGCATAAGTTACCGGATCAATCAGATACATAATACCTGTAAAGATTGCCACGGTTCCAATGATGGAAACAGGTATGTGCCAGGTGATGATTTTACGTACCAGCATAAATACCAATCCCAAAAGCAGGGCAATGGCACCAACCTCTCCGATACTACCTCCCATATTTCCAATCAACAGATCGGCATACGACGGAAGATCGCCGGCATGCTGTTTCAATCCGGCCAATACGGTTGCTCCGGTTTCAGCATCTGTGTATGTAAGTGGAAAGTTTCCGGGAACAGGCCAGGTGGTCATCTGTGCCGGAAAGGAAATTAACAGAAATACACGACCAACCAGGGCCGGGTTAAAAATATTGTTACCTAAACCGCCAAACGACATCTTTCCGATACCGATAGCAGCAAGAGCTCCTATTACAATGATCCATACCGGAAGATTGGACGGGAGGTTGAATGCAAGCAGCAGTCCGGTAAGAATAGCCGATCCGTCGCCGATTGTAGGTTGTTTTTTATACAGAAACTTTTGTATCAGGTATTCAAAAAGAACACAGGCTATAACCGAAGTCAACGTAACCACCAATGCTCCGACACCAAAGAAATAGAGTGATACCAGAAACGCCGGAATAAGAGCGATCAGTACACCGTACATGTTTTTACTTATCGAATCGCCACCATGAATGTGCGGCGAAGGAGATACTATAAATTTATTTTCCATGATAACGCTTTTTATTGCTTTCTAGCTCTTACAATTCCCATCACTTTGTTCTTTCCCAAACGGATATGATCCAACAGCGGACGATTAGCCGGACAAGTATAGCTGCAAGAACCACATTCGATGCAATCGGTTATATAGTTTTTTTCTGCCAGTCCCCATTCGGTAAACTCAGTCGCATTCATAAGCAGGCTTGGGTTAAGTCCCATGGGACAAGCTTGCACGCATTTGCTACATCGGATGCAATCATATACAGGTTTGCGTACCGATTCTTCCTTCGAAAGGATCAACACACCCGAACTACCCTTTGTTACAGGAACCTCCGCACTGATAAGAGCTTTACCCATCATAGGGCCGCCACCAATAATTTTTCCGGTATTTTCGGGGATACCTCCGGCTGCTTCGATAAGAGTCTGAATGGATGTTCCTATTCGTACCCGGAAATTAGCAGGATTTGAAACGCCTTTTCCTGTAATGGTAACAACGCGTTCAATAAGCGGTTTGTTTTTCTGTATGGCTTCGTAAACCGCAAAAGCAGTTCCCACATTCTGAACAATTGCACCAACCGATATAGGAAGTGCACCACTTTTTACCTGTTTACGGATGATTGCGTCGATCAACTGTTTTTCGCCACCCTGAGGGTATTGTACTTTCAGGGGTTCAATTGATATGCCGTTAAACTCTTTTGCAAGTTTCTTTAGATAATCTATAGCATCCGGTTTATTATTCTCAATCCCGATAATGGCTTTCGAAACGTTGGCTGCCTTCATCAGAAGTGTCACGCCAATCAGAATCTCTTCTCCTTTTTCCAGCATCAGAGAATGGTCGGATGTAAGATAAGGCTCACACTCCACACCATTTATAATTAGGACTTCGGCTTTGCTGCCCGGAGGTGGAACCAATTTTACCTGAGTAGGGAACGTTGCACCGCCTAGCCCTACGATACCTGAGGCGGCAATCTTATCTGTAATTTCTTTGGCCGATAAATTGCAGGTACGAACAATTGTTGCCGAGCGGTCAATCCCCTCTTCCCATTCGTCGCCCTCTACATCAATATATACAGCAGGCTTTCTATATCCGCTAGCATCTAGGGCACTGTCAATTTTATTAACCTTTCCAGAAACCGACGAGTGAATATTAGAAGAAACAAAACCGCCAGCTTTGGCAATCAGTGTTCCCACCTTCACCATGTCGCCTTTTTTTACCAACGCCTGTGCCGGAGCACCGATGTGTTGACTTAAAGGAATGATAACCTGTTTAGGAGCATCAAGTGCAGCAATGTGTTTCCCGGCAGACAATTTATTTTCGGGTGGATGAATACCTCCGATTCGAAATGTCTTAAGCATATGATTAGATTTTATGAATTATTTTATTCTGTTACTACAGCTTCCGCTTTTTTCTCTTTTTTAGGAGGGAAATTTAGTTCGTGTATGGCGTTTGTAGGACATACATCTACACATTTACGGCATAATCTGCACTTGTTGTGATCAATGTATGCAAGGTTGTTTTCAATTTTAATGGCATCGAAAGCACATTCTTTAAAACAAAGGGAGCAACCGATGCAGGCATTGGTACACGCTTTTTTGGCAATTACACCCTTGTCCTTATTCATACAGCTTACGAATATACGGCGGGATTTAGGTCCTTTTTTACGGAGTTCGATCAGGTTTTTAGGGCAAGCCTTCACGCAAGCTCCGCACGATGTACATTTATCTTCGATCACTTCGGCAATCCCTGTTACAGGGTTGATGAAAATTGCATCGAAATTACAAACCGTCACACAGTCGCCGTACCCGTGGCATCCAAACGAACAACCGGTTTCCCCGCCATAAAGGCTGGAAGCAACTGCACAACTTTTAACTCCATCGTACTGATTGATTTTGGGACGAGCCTCGCAGGTTCCGTTGCAACGAACAACTGCTACGGTGGCATCGGCGTTTGAAGCCTCTTTGCCTAAAATACCGGCAACTTTTCCCATCACTTCAGATCCCCCAACCGGACAAAAGAGTCCGTCCAAAGAATCAGAGTTTACACAGGCAGTGGCAAAACCGCTGCAACCGGGGTATCCGCATCCTCCGCAATTGGCTGCAGGAAGAATTTCCTGCACCTGAGCTATGCGTGGATCTTCGTATACTTCAAATTTTTTTGAAGCTAAATACAAGATAATTGCTCCAATAGCTCCGATTACACCTAGTGAAATAACAGCAATTAAAATCATGGTATATAATCAATTAAGTTTTTTCAGCGTAAAGATAAATTTCTTTTTGAGTTTATTCCGAAACAAATATAGTAATCCATAATATGGAATTACCGTCAACATTCCCAACAAGGCACTGGCTGTTTCTGATAACTGCATACTGGTTCCAATGGCAATGGCCAAAACAATCAGCAGCAGCGGTATTACAAATGCATATAATACAGCCAAAAGTCCGAGTGAGCTTTCTCCACAAATCATCACCTGCTCGTTAACATGGAATCTTCCGGAATTATCTATAACTTCAATAATTTTCTCCTTACTGTCTGATGCCGTACACATTGATTTGGCATGGCAACCGGCGCAAGCAGATTGTTGAATAATTCTTATTGAAATCAAGTTGTTTTCTATGCTCTCAATAATTCCGGTGTGATCAATTCTTTCGTCCATGTTTGTAAACTCGACATTACAATTCGCGGCAAAAGTAAGGAATATTTGGGAACTGCATCAAGATTAACAAATATTATATAGTATTTTTTTTGTGGAAACTTACCATTTGTAATTAAATCCGAAGCTTAAGAGCTCATTCATTTGGAAGTACGTGTCAATATCCTCTTTTTTCTTCACTCCGTCGTCAAAACGTAAGTGAAGATAGATTCTGGTAGAGAAAAAGCGGCTTATAGCCAATGTTAACGTATTTTCAAATTCACCCACTACCTGATCGTAGCTGGTAAAGTAATAGAATCTGGATTGCCAGTTTACATTTCTTGAAATATTATAATTCAAATCCGTCCTTAATGTAGAACCAAATTTGCTCAAACTCCGCTTATTGTCTCTGAATCCGTGACGGGCCAGATCAATATTATCTTTTATACTATATAAATAGGTAAAAGATGCGGGAGCCATGTTTACAGTAAGCTTCAGTTTCTTATACTTGTCCTTGAAGGCTTTGTCTAGCTCATATTTCATACCGACCCCTATATTGACAGAGAAGGGCGAAAGTAATGCTGCCAGCTGTTGCGTTGAGTTTTCCTTGTAATTGCTAAAAAGCTGCGTTTTAAATTCAGCATCGAATGTATAGAACCATTTGTTGAATGCTTTGTAACCAAGGTTGCTGTGCAGACGAAATACATCGTCTCCAATTTTATAGTCGTGGATCGTATCTTTAGGTGCATTGTAGAAGCTTGCTTTCAGCTCCATCTCGTTTGTCAGCTGTACTTTATCCTTGTTATAATCATACCTGAGGTAATTTCTTGTAAACACGTTAAGGTTACTGCTTCCCCCTTTGTGCCAGTTGGCCGACACATGGTTCTGTGAAAACTGAATGGCGCTTTCGAAATTAGATTTCCAGTATCTTCTTTCCGGAATAAATTTACCGGGACCGCTTACATCGTTGAAATTGGCCTCGTTTGATACAGACAGCAGACTCTCCGTTGGATCCTTAATAATCTCTTTCGGTTTTATGATGTCTTTGGGAAGGTCGTTTACCGAATATCGAAAATATTCAGGATGATGTTTTTCGATATAACCGGTTGCAATCTCTTCAATTTTATTAACCCTTTCCAGATCTTTAAAAACCGAATCGGCTTTATAATACTGGCTGTATGGATTCTTTGATTTTAATGCGCTGAAATCATAGAATGTAAGGTCCTTAGGAAGAATATTACCTTTAAACAAAAGAGGCATGAACAGGGGATTTACAATTACTGTATCCTGAAATGTCATTTTGTCGTCAAACCGCAGTGAGGCATCCCGAACAAATCGTGCCCAGTACAATGCTTCTTCCGAAAGTGCGGCATGATCTTTTTTAACAAACCGCAACAGAGATTCTCCCGGTTTTACAGGAGCCGAATAGGTGCTGTTCTGCTTTTCAAACTGCGATCTGATATCAGAAATTTTATTTAATTCGGATGGATGGTTGACGTCCTTTATTAACGTATCTTGCGTTACAACCTCAGTTGGGGTTGCAAGGGAAGATTCCGGGTCAACTGTTGTATCTTGGGCTAATAAACTATTGCTTATCAATAAAAGCAGCAATACAAATGTTATTGTAAATCTTTTCATCATCATATTTTTCTTTACATTGATTCGATAAACAGGATGCGAATTTAGCTAAAAAGAATGAATTTCGCTAAAATTTTACATCCTATAACAAAAGGTTTGTTTTTTAGATTCTATTTTTATGGTTTTATAATCAATTGGTTTATAGGGTGTTGATTTTAGTAAATTAGCAAAATCAAAATACCCTGTGATGCTGGATTTAAAAGGGTGAAATCAATAATAAGGCATAAATGTAACAATTTAATGATAGATTTTCTCTGAAAATGGTTAACTTTGCCGATTGAAATATAAGTATGTATTTACTGAAAAATTAAAATATTACTATCGTGGCAGATACAAAGTACATCTTCGTTACGGGTGGGGTAGTCTCTTCTTTGGGTAAGGGTATTATTTCCGCATCATTGGGTAAGTTGCTTCAGGCAAGAGGTTATAAGGTTACTATTCAAAAATTTGATCCTTACATCAACGTTGATCCTGGTACATTAAATCCATATGAACATGGAGAGTGTTATGTAACAGTAGACGGACATGAAGCCGACCTGGACTTAGGTCATTACGAGCGTTTCTTGAATGTTCAGACAACCCGGGCGAATAATATAACTTCCGGACGAATTTATCAGAATGTAATAAGCAAAGAGCGTAAAGGAGACTATCTGGGCAAAACAGTTCAGGTGGTACCTCACATTACGGATGAGATCAAACGTAACGTAAAATTGTTGGGTACAAAATACAAATATGATTTTGTAATTACGGAAATAGGCGGTACAGTTGGTGATATCGAATCATTACCATTTATTGAAAGCGTACGTCAGCTTAAATGGGAGCTTGGTAAAAATTGTTTGAATGTACACCTTACTTATGTACCCTACATCGCAGCCGCGAAAGAATTTAAGACCAAACCAACACAGCACTCGGTAAAACAACTGCAGGAATTAGGTATTCAGCCTGATATCCTTGTATTGCGAACCGAACATACGCTAAAGACTGATATTCTGCGTAAAGTTGCATTGTTCTGTAATGTGGCTGAAGAGGCTGTAGTACAGTCGGTTGATGTTCCAACTATCTATGAGGTTCCATTGGTTCTTCAAAGACAGGGTATGGATGTAACTGTTCTTAAAAAAGTAGGGCTTGAAGTTGGCGAAACCCCCGACCTGAAACAATGGAAAGAGTTTCTTAACAAAAAGAATGCGGCAACCGAAACCGTTAAAATTGGTCTCGTGGGAAAATATGTCGAATTACAGGATGCCTATAAGTCGATCGACGAATCGTTGCTTCACGCTGCAATATATAATGATCGGAAACTAGACCTTCACCTGTTTCACTCGGAAAAGATTACTGACGAAAATGCGGCATCGCAACTGGCCGATATGGATGGAATCCTGATTGCTCCAGGATTTGGTCAGCGTGGAATTGAAGGCAAGTTTTCTGCTATTAAGTATGCAAGAGAAAATAACAAACCTTTGTTCGGTATTTGTTTAGGTATGCAGTGTATGGTTATCGAATTTGCCCGTAATGTACTAGGTTATTCGGATGCCAACTCTACAGAGATGGAACCCAATACTCCTCATAAGGTAATTGATATGATGGAGGAACAGAAAACAGTTATAAACCTGGGTGGATCAATGCGTCTGGGAGCATTTGACTGTGTGCTGAAAAAAGATTCCAAAGCATTTCAAGCCTATGGAAAGGAACATATCCAGGAGCGTCATCGCCATCGTTTCGAATTCAACAACGAATATAAAGGAGAGTTTGAAGCTGCCGGTATGAAGTGTGTTGGTACAAATCCGGATACTAATTTAGTGGAAGTGGTTGAAATACCCGACCTAAAATGGTTTGTAGGTGTTCAGTACCACCCCGAATATAACAGTACTGTTGTTAATCCGAATCCTCTTTTTATAAGCTTTATTAAAGCTGCTATTAATAATAAATAAGACAAGCATTGTTAAATGGATAAAAACACATTAATTGGTTTTCTGCTTATAGGGGTTGTATTATTTGCGTTCAGTTGGCTGAACCAACCCACGCCTGAGCAGGTAGAGGCGCAGCGCCGTTATCAGGATTCAATCGCACAGATTGAACATGCCAGACAGTTGGAACAGTCCCAGAATGATAAATTGCCGCTTGCAACAGTTGCAGATTCCCTGCCTGGTGAGTCTGACTCTGCAAGGATACAGAGAATTCGTTCTGAATACGACGTTTTTGCTGACGCAGTAATCGGAGAGGAGCAATTTACTACCCTGGAAAATGATAAAGTGGAAATCCGCTTTACAAACAAAGGGGGACGGGTTTATTCTGCTCGTCTGAAAGACTATAAAACGCACGATTCATTGCCTCTTATTCTTTTTGAAGGCGACGAGGCTTTGTTAGATTTTACATTGGTAACAGCAACGAACCGGGTTGTTAATACAGCCGGAATGTATTTTCAGGCGATTCCCGGAAACGATCCTAATACACTTACCATGCGCCTGTCTGCCGGCGATGGTCGCCATCTTGACTTTACTTATACATTGAGTAAAGACGATTACATGGTGAAGATGGATATAAAAGGTACCGGATTGAACGGAGTTTTGTCTCCAAGTACGAATGCATTGGATCTCAATTGGGAACAAAAAATTCGTCAGCAGGAGAAAGGCCGGAAGTTTGAAGACCAGTATGCCGCAATCTATTACAAATTTGTAGCTGACGACGTAGAATATCTGAGTGAAACCAAAAACGATAGCAAGCAACTATCAAACCGGTTGAAATGGATTGCCTACAAAGATAAATTCTTCTCTACTGTTCTTATTTCTGAAGATGGTTTTGAAGCTACCAACCTAGCCTCAAATCTTATTCCTGAAGGTAAGTTTATAAAGGAATGCAAAACAACAACATCCGTTCCTTTCGATTTACGTGGAGAGAAGACTACCTCGCTTCGCTATTTCTTTGGTCCGAATAAATACAATTTATTAGCGGCATATGATGACGAAGTGGCCAGCGCTGATAAATTGGAACTTGAAAGACTGGTACCTCTGGGGGCAAGTGTATTTCGCTGGATCAATCAGTATTTTATTTTGCCATTATTTAATTTCTTCGGTAATTTTATTGGAAGCTATGGCCTGATTATATTTCTGCTTACATTGCTTGTTAAATTAATCCTGTTCCCGCTTACCTATAAATCTTATATGTCGTCGGCCAAAATGAGGGTTCTTCGTCCGCAGGTGGAAGAAATTAATGCAAAATTCCCCGGACAGGAAAAGGCTTTGGAGCGTCAGAAAGCAACCATGGAATTATATAGCAGAGCCGGGGCAAGTCCGATGAGCGGATGTTTGCCGATGTTATTGCAGATGCCAATCCTGATTGCCATGTATATGTTTTTCCCCTCGTCGATCGAACTTCGTCACGAAAGTTTCCTCTGGGCGAATGACCTTTCAACGTATGATGCTGTTATTAGCTGGACTACCAATATCCCGCTTATAACTCCCTATTTTGGAAATCACATCAGTTTATTCTGTTTGTTGATGACAATCACGAACATTATATACACTAAATTCAACATGGACCAGACAAATACCGGACAGCAACAGATGCCGGGTATGAAGGCTATGATGTATATGATGCCGTTGATGTTTCTCGTATTCTTTAATCAGAATGCATCTGGTTTGAGCTACTATTATTTCATCTCTACATTGATCACAATTGTTCAGACATTGATTTTCCGTTATACAATCAATGAAGACAAATTACTGGCAAAACTGGAGGCGAATAAAAAGAAACCGGCCAAAAAATCGGGCTTTATGAAGCGTCTTGAAGATGCTCAGAGAGCACAACAGGAGCAATTGAAGAAACAACAGAAAGGAAAAAAGTAAAATAATCCGATCTTTTCATAACAAAAGGGAGAAACCGCAGTCTGCGGTTTCTCCCTTTTGTTTATTTGGTTGAAAATCAATAGTGTAAACTTGTGTGTGAACAGTGTTCACAACGCCTATATTAAATATTTATGAATCTGATGATACAAAATTATAACGAAAAGTGACGTTTCTTTAGATTTTGAAACAAAATGAACCCTGTTGTTTTACATTCTCTATCCTCCTTTACCAAACATCTTCCTACTTTTGCCCTATGTTTGTTGACCTGCTAATGACACTACGTTTAGGCAGCCAGCCACTAATGATATTTACACATTACATTTAATTATTTATCAACTTAAATCAGTTCTTTATGGAAGAAAAATGCAGTACATTTTCTTTGCGTAAGTTGTCTTCTAGGCTTATGCAGATGGTAATTGTTACAGCCTTCTTGTTAGTAAATTGCCTTCCGGCAATGGCTCAATCGAACACTAAGGTAAAGGGTGTGATCACTTCTGGAGCCGACGGATTACCTTTGATAGGGGTAAACGTTGTCGAAAAGGGTACAACCAATGGAACAGTTACGGATTTTGATGGAAACTTTGAGTTAACCGTATCTTCAAATGCAGCTCTCGACATCTCTTATATTGGTTTCTTAAGCCAGGAGGTAAAGATTGTTGCAGGAAAAACTACTTACAATGTTGTATTAAAAGAAGACTCACAAGCACTTGATGAAGTAGTGGTTGTGGGTTATGGTGTTCAGAAAAAGAAATTGGTTACCGGTGCTACAGTACAGGTAAGCGGAGACAACCTTCAGAAATTAAGCACTACCAATGCCTTGGGTGCTTTACAAAGCCAATCTCCCGGGGTAAACATTACCCAGAGTTCGGGTCAGCCGGGTGAAGGATTCAAAGTGGTGATCCGTGGTTTAGGAACCGTAGGTTCATCCGGACCTCTTTACGTAATTGACGGTGTTGCAGGTGGCGATATTAATGCGCTGAACCCTTCCGATATCGAATCGATCGACGTATTGAAGGATGCTGCATCAGCAGCTATTTATGGCGCGCGTGCAGCCAATGGTGTAATTCTTGTAACGACTAAACAGGGTAAAGCCGGTAAACTTCAACTTTCTTATGATGGATATTACGGAGCACAGTATCTTGCTAAATTACCCCCGTTGTTGAATGCAAGAGAGTATATGTCTATGATGGACGAAACACGTTATAATGAAGCAAGTCCGGGTTACGATTGGGCTGGTTTATTACCAACAGATCTTTATAACTCAATTATGGATGGATCTTGGCAGGGTACAAACTGGATCAAGGAGACATACAACGAAGCGGCTCCAACCCAGAATCATTCATTTAACCTGGCCGGTGGTACAGAGCAATCTAAATTCTCATTGGGATTTTCTTATACGTCTCAGGAAGGTATTTTAGGAAAGCCGGTTCAATCTCAGTTTGATCGTTATACGGCACGTATTAATTCGGATCACGTACTGTTAAAAGTGAAAGATTTTGATGCCATTAAGATTGGTGAAACATTGAACTTCAACTACAATACTAAGTCGGGTATCGCAATTGGTAATATTTATGGAAACTCTATCCATAATTTGTTGATTGGAAACCCGTTGCTTCCTGCTTATGATGCTGAAGGAAATTATTATGATTATTATGACAAGCGGGATAACGGATGGGAATTTGATGGCAATACTGGTAACCCTCTTGCAGGAACAGCGCTTTCTAACTGGGGATTAAACTTATCTAAAAATTATGCTTTGCAGACAAGTGCTTATTTAGAAATCCAGCCAATCAAAAATTTGGTATTCAGATCTCAGTTCGGTTACAAGATGACAGCCTCGTCTTATCGTTCATATGATGGTATTCGCTATTTGTCAAACAATACAAATGTAACAGTAGATAATGTTTATCAGAGTGCAAGCTCGGGTCATAACATTACTTTGGATAACACAATCGCCTATAAATTTAACGTAGCCGATTTACACCAATTTGATATTGTAGTAGGTCAGTCAGTCGAAAAATGGGGTATGGGATCAAATATTAATGCAAGTGGTAATAACTCCATTTTTGAAGGATCCTTTGATCACGCATGGGTAGACAATACCAAACCGACTGAATTGTCACAACGTGGCGCTGGTGGTTCTCCGTGGGGAGAAGGAGCTTTAGCCTCTTTCTTTGGCCGAGCAAACTACAACTACAAAGAAACCTACATGGCTTCTTTGACAATGCGTGCCGACGGATCTTCCAATTTTCCAAGAGGTAACCGTTGGGGGTACTTTCCATCCGCTTCTGCAGGTTGGGTGATGTCAAACGAAAGCTTTATGGAAGATACAAAGAGCTGGATGGACTTCTTAAAGCTTCGTGCAAGCTGGGGTCAGAATGGTAACGCTGCGATTGACAATTTCCAGTACCAGACTACTTTTGCGTTTGATGAAAGTAATGGTTACTATTTTGATCCTAAAAAGAAAGTACAAACTGTGGGTGGTTATGCTGATATTCTTGCAAATCCAGATGTTAAGTGGGAAACTTCCGAACAGCTTAACTTAGGTTTTGACTCACGTTTCCTTAATTCTCGACTAGGTTTAACTTTCGACTGGTATGTGAAAACTACTAAAGATTGGTTGGTAAAAGCTCCTATTTCGGGTGTTTGGGGTTTAAATCCTCCATTTGTTAATGGTGGTGATATCGAAAACCGCGGTTTTGAGGTTGCCCTTAACTGGAATGATAAAGTAGGCGAATTTAATTACGGTGCAACAGTAAACTTTGCCCACAATAAGAATGAGGTAACTCGTATCGCTAATACCGAGGGTATTATTCATGGTGATGTCAATGTATTAAGTCAGGGAACAACCGAAATGTATCGTGCCCAGGTTGGATATCCAATCGGATACTTCTATGGATATAAAACAGCTGGTGTGTTCCAGAACTGGAGTCAGGTGGATGGCACTGCAGCTAAGTATGCCGGAGCTCAGCCGGGTGACTTGATTTTTGTTGATTCAAACAATGACGGAAAAATCACGGAAGGAGACCGCACACAGATTGGTAATCCGCATCCCGACTTTACCATGGGTCTGAACCTGAACTTCTCTTATAAAGGTTTTGATTTGAACATTACTGGAGCAGGAGCATTTGGTCAGCAGATTGCTAAATCGTACCGTTCTTTTGCCGATTCTCCCTTACAAAATTATACTACAGACATCTTTGGCCGCTGGACTGGCGAAGGTACTTCCAATAAATTACCTCGTCTGACTTCCGGTAGCCATACAAACTGGCAGAATATTTCTGATATATATATTGAAGATGGCGATTATCTGAAAATTCAGAACCTTACAATTGGTTACGACTTTAAGAAGTTGTTCCCAACAATGCCTCTTGGACAAGCACGCTTGTATCTAACAGCTCAGAACCTGTTCACATTTACCGGCTATTCAGGTATGGATCCGGAAATTGGTTATGGCTATGATAAGAGTTGGGTTTCTGGTATTGACCTGGGTTATTATCCAAGCCCCAGAACATATATGGTAGGTGTAAATCTTAAATTTTAAATGAGAGAATAAATATGAAAAAAGTATTATATATTGCCGCTTCTGCGCTACTGTTTACAAGTTGCGAAAGTTTCTTGGATACGGAAAGCTACACTAAGAAAACTACGGGAAATTATCCCGTTACAGAAAAAGATGCGATTCAAATGGTTACCGGGGTATATGCAACGTTGAATAAATCAATTGCTAATTGCCAGAATACCTACTTTTATTTATCAGAATTAGCTGCTGATGACCGTTTTGGTGGTGGAGGCGAGAATGATAAAGATATGCAGGTAATGGACCATTTACTATATACTAACATTGACCGTTTCCAATCTTTCTGGACAGACCGTTATTCTGGCATTAACCGTGCCAATATGGCAATCGCCAATCTGGACAAGGTTGCAAATGAAACCATGAGAAATCAGATGATGGGTGAGACATTAACCCTTCGAGCTTTCTTTTATAATGAATTGGTTGAAATGTTTGGTAGCGTTCCATTGATTACAACTGTGCCCCAGAACGTGGCAGAAGCGCAGGTTTATCCTGCACAGTCGTCCATCGATGAGATTTATGCATCCATAGCAGCTGATTTAAAAAAGGCTATTGAAATAATGCCAGCTAAAAATTGGAAAGAAACAGTTTCCGGAAGTGGCCACCTAACTAAATGGACTGCTGAAGCTTTGTTGGGTCGTGTATTTTTATTCTATACAGGATTTTACGGCAAGGAATCTCTGCCTTTAATGGGTGAAGATGGAGTCATATCGGGTTCTATAACCAAAGAAGAAGTTGCTGCAGCACTTAAAGATTGTATTGATAACAGCGGACATGGTTTGGTAAGTGATTATCGTAGCTTGTGGCCTTACACCAATACAGTATCTAAAAAAGATTATCCTTATGTAAAAAATGCACCGGATTGGGTGAAGGACGGAGAAAATCCGGAACAGGTTTTTGCCATTAAATGTTCTCACTTGGCTAGCTGGAGCACTACAATTGGATATTCCAATCAGTATATGTTGCATTTTGCAATCCGTAGCCACGGTGGTGCTGATCAGTATAAGAAATTATTCCCATTCGGCCAGGGATGGGGAGCTGGTCCGGTAAGCCCCAAACTTTGGAAGGAATGGCAGGCTGCCGAACCTAACGATCCACGTAGAGAAGCTTCTATTTTGGATGGATCCAAAACAGAGGGGTATATTTATGGTGCTGATAAGCAAATGGAAGAGACTGGATTGTGGCAGAAAAAGATTATCGCTACTACAGCAGCTAAAGAATATGATTCCGATGGAGGTATTAAAACTCTTTTTAATAGTTTTACTACATCTAAAGATTACTATGGTGACGGAGAGAAAGAAGACTTTCAGTTGTCGCATGAAGTTGACTTAAATGTAATTCGTTTTGCAGATGTACTTCTGATGCATTCAGAAATTACCAAAACAGCGGATGGTATGAACCGTGTACGTGCCCGTGCTGGTCTTCCTGCAGTTACCTACTCTGAAACGGCTTTACGTAATGAGCGTAGATGGGAACTTGCATTTGAAGGTACTCGCTGGGCTGATATCAGACGTTGGGGTATTGCAGAACAGGCCCTTAGCAATCAGTTAGGTTCTGATATCTGGAATCGAGGCGTAGCTACTGTGATGAAAAACCAGGGTGCCGGTTATGCAGCTCGTTACGCTGCAACCAAGGGATTCATGCCTATTCCACAAACAGAAATTGATCTGTCTAATGGGGTTTTGAAACAAAATGCCGGATGGGATGCTTCTGCGGTCTTTGTAAGTTGGAATGAATAGTAAAATGTTAAATTTAAATCTTAATAAGAATCTTATGAACAAGACATTAATATATTCCATGTTAGCTGCCTCAATGATGATGGTTGCTTGTGACCCTGCAGAGGACAGAGACGTCCTTTCTGGAGCCATTACAGCCGACGACTTGAATATCACAGCAGTACCT